>WSSedL1CaDRAFT_10000467_pt1 | contig 28571 bp, 30 predicted proteins | sample WetSurSL1Cattail_FD_9464 | JGI IMG/M metagenome (IMG submission 9464)
GNCGACCGAAAAAGAGCGCGGCCAGTGGTATTTCCAGCGTTATGTCGAGCAGCTTCCGGCCAAGGGCGAGATCGTGCTGTTCGACCGTTCCTGGTACAACCGCGCCGGCGTCGAGCATGTGATGGAGTTCTGTTCCAAGGACGAATACAAGGAATTCTTGCGCTCCTGCCCGCTGTTCGAAGAGATGCTGGTGCGGTCCGGCATCGTCCTCATCAAGTACTGGTTCAGCGTCAACGACGAGGAACAGGAGCGCCGCTTCCTCGAGCGCATGAAGAACCCGATCAAGCGCTGGAAACTGTCACCGATGGACGTCGAAAGCCGCGAGCGCTGGGTCGAGTACTCCAAAGCCAAAGACGTCATGCTGCGGCACACCGACAAGAAACTGACACCCTGGTACATCGTCAACGCCGACAACAAAAAGAAGGCGCGGCTCAACTGTATCGCGCACCTGCTCCGGCAGATTCCGTACAAAGACCTAACCCCGGTGCAAATCGAACTGCCGCCGCGCCAAGCCGACACCGGCTATTGTCGCCCCAAGAAGTCGAAGCAGAATTGGGTCAAGGAGTGGTACTGAAAACAATGGGTTAGCGCCACCGGCCGGTGGTCTCTTTCCAGATGTAAACATAAGGCGCAATCCGGTGTATGATTACCTTGTCCGTTCGAACCGGAGGGGGACATCATGTTCGTCGCACGGAATTGCCGTTTTCTCCTATGCGCCGTTGCCGCGCTGATTGCCGTTGCGTTTCTGACACCCGGCAGCAAAGCGGGCCTATTCGGCCCCTCGACACCGCAGGAAAAGCTTTCCGAAGCAAACGACCTCATCTTCGGTCCAGGACGGGTTGGCAAGGCACGCCAGTTGATCGAAGAGGCGCGCGCCGAATGCGAGAAGAACAACGACAAAGCCTGCCTATCGGAGGTTTATCGTCTTTACGGCCTGTTGGAGCGTTACGGCTTCACCGATGCCATCATCGTGCGTGGCAATATCGACAACATCAAGCCAACGCCGGAAGAACTTGACCGGTCCGACGCCCGATATACCAAGGCCCTCGACCTCGCCACCGAAGTACATGCGTTCGACAAAGTCACAAACATCAATTTTCTTTTGGCCGGCAATCAAAAATTGCGCGGTGTCCCACAAGGCCCCTGCATCTATTTGGATCGTGCGCTAGCCGCCGCCAAAGAAGCGCAGCGCCTGCATCCGGACGAAAAAATGAGAGTTTCGCCACCGTTCCAAACGGTGGATGAATGGCTGGAGCAAATGAAGAAGAATGAAGGCTGTCCCAACGGCTGAGGTCTACTCCCCCCGCATCAGCCCTTCGACGAACCCGAACAAGCCCGGCTGGCGTTCGCGTTTGAGGCGTTCGGCTTTCAGGATAACGTCGACCTGCGCCTGCGCCTTGGCAACATCGTCGTTGACAATGACGTAATCGTATTCCGCCCAGTGGCTGATTTCGCCGTCGGCTTTGGCCATGCGTTTGGCGATCACGTCGGCCGGATCTTCGGCGCGGCCTTTGAGACGGCGCTCCAACTCGCCGCGCGCCGGCGGCAGCACAAAAATCGACACCACATCGTCGCGCGCCTGCTGACGCAGCTGCTGCGTGCCTTGCCAATCGATGTCGAACAACACATCACGGCCCGCTGCGAGCGCCTCGAACACCGGCTTCTTGGGCGTACCGTAATGATTGCCGAACACCACGGCGTGCTCAAGGAACGCGTCCTGCTGCACCATGCGCAGGAATTCTTCCACACCGGTGAAGCAATAGTCCTTGCCGTTGACTTCACCGGGACGGGGCGCGCGCGTCGTCGCCGACACGCTCATCACCACGTCGGGATCATTGGCGAGCAGTCCGCGCGACAGCGTGGTCTTGCCCGCGCCCGAAGGCGAGGACAGCACCAGCATCAGTCCGCGGCGTTGGATTTCGACGGTCATTCGACGTTCTGCAATTGCTCCCGGAACTGGTCGATCGCGGTCTTGAGATCGAGCCCGATACGGGTCAGTTCGCTGTCGGCCGATTTCGAACACAGCGTATTGGCTTCGCGATTGAATTCCTGCGCCAGGAAATCGAGACGGCGGCCCACCGCATCCCCGGCGGCGATCAGGCGGCGCGCTTCCGAGACGTGGGAGCCGAGGCGGTCAAGTTCCTCACGGATATCGGCTTTGGTGGCGAGCAGCGCGATTTCCTGCTCCAGGCGTTCGGCAGACACCGCGCCAGGCGCCAGGAGATCGGCAAGCTGCGCCTTGAGGCGGCTTTGGATCGCGGCGGGCTGGGTGGCGGCGGCCTTGGCAGCAGCGTCGGTCAGGCGCGCGATTTCGCCCACTTGGCCGCCGAGCACGACGGCAAGCTTGGCGCCTTCGATGCTGCGCGCCTTGGCGAGATGGTCGAAACATTCGGCTAGGGTCTTCAACAGGGCGGTATCGCGCGCCGCCTGCACTTCGGCGTCGGGCAACTGGCCTTCGTCCGGCACAATAACACCTTTGAGCGCCAAAAGACCGTCAACGCGTGCCGGCGCCAAGCCGGTTTCGCCGGCCACTTGCTGGGCGATCTTCACCGCCGACGCCAACGCCGCGGCATCAACCCGCAAGCCATGACTCGCCATGCCCGGGTCGTAGTTCAGCGACGCCTGAATGTTACCGCGCTTGAAGCGGCTGCTGGCGAGGGTGCGGGCCGCTGGTTCGATGGCTTCGAATCCGGGCGGCAGACGCAGGCGCAACTCCAGCCCGCGACCATTGACACTGCGCGCTTCCCAGCGCCAGCGGGCGCTCTCACGGCCGCCATGGCCTTCGGCAAAACCAGTCATGCTAACGAGGGGCATCGGCGACTCCGGAAATTTGACCGGACCTTACAGCCCGACAAAATCACTGTCATCCCCGGCCAAGCGCCGCGAGGGGCTACTTCTCGCCCTTGAGATGGATCTTCCGCCACTTGATGACGTTTTTGGTTTGGTCGTCGATATTGTCGGCGAAGACGTGCCCGCCGCTGCCGTTGGCGACGAAATAGAGGTCTTTGGTCTTGATCGGATTGAGCACGGCGGCAATGGCATCCTTGCCGGGATTGCAGATCGGATGCGGCGGCAGACCGGCGATCACATAGGTATTGTAGGGCGTGGCGCCATGGACTTCGCTGGCCAAAAGGCGGCGGCCGATCGGATAGCCCTGGGTGATGCCGTAGATGATGGTGGGATCGGATTCGAGCTTCATGCCGATTTTCAGCCGGTTCATGAACACCGCAGCGATATGCGGGCGTTCCGACGCAATGCCGGTTTCTTTCTCAACAATAGAAGCCAGCACCAGCGCTTCTTCCTTGGTCTTGATCGGCAGGCCGGCTTCGCGTTTTTCCCACAGCTTGTCGAGCAGCTCGGTTTGCGCCTTGTGCATCTTGGCGATCAGCTGGCCCCTCGTATCGCCGCGCTGGAACAGATAGGTCTCGGGCAGCAAGCTGCCTTCCGGCGGCACCAGCCCGATGTCGCCCTTGAGCAGATCGTCGTCCTTGACGATGTCGTAGACCATCCGGCTGGTGAGGCCTTCGGCGACCGTCACCTTGTGCGGGATCGATTTGCCGGAGATCAGCAGATCCATGATCGCCCGCATGCTAGCGCGCGACGGGATCGCGTATTCGCCGGCCTTGAGCTGCGGCGCCTTGCCGAGCACGCGCACACCGACCTGGAACACTTCCGGCCGCTCAATCACACCAGCGTCGGCGAGCGTCTGCGCCACGCCCTTGAGGCCGATGCCGGGTTTGACCACGACGACGGTTTCGCGCCCCGTCTTGGCCGCAAGCCCGGGTGCGTTGAACGCCGCATAGGTCCACTCGATCGCGCCAGCGCCGATCAAGATAACGAGAAACAGAAATACCAGAAACTTCTTCATGGCCCCCTACCCTACGCCCGGGCCAGAAAAATCACTCCGGACGCGTCAAAATCAGACAGGCGTTGGTGCCGCCGAAACCGAACGAATTCGACATCGCGACCCGAACTTCACGCTTGATGGCGGTATGCGGCACCAGATTCATCTTGGTCTCGACGTCCGGATTGTCGAGATTGAGCGTCGGCGGGATGATGCCGTCACGCATGGCGAGCATGCAGAAGATCGCCTCCACCGCACCGGCCGCCCCAAGCATATGACCGGTCGACGACTTGGTCGAGCTCATCACCTTGCCCGGCGCCGCATCGCCCATCAGCCGTTCCACCGCCCTGAGTTCAATGGGATCGGCCATCGTGGAGGTGCCGTGGGCGTTGACGTAATCGATGTCCGCGGGCGCAAGACCGGCGCGCTTCAGGGCCATCTTCATGGCGCGGAAACCACCGTCACCGTTTTCCGCCGGCGCGGTGATGTGGAAGGCATCGCCCGACAGGCCGTAGCCCTTCACTTCGGCGTAAATCTTGGCGCCGCGCGCCTTGGCATGCTCATATTCTTCGAGCATCACCACCCCGGCGCCTTCGGCCATGACGAAGCCGTCGCGATCCTTGTCGTAAGGGCGCGACGCCTTTTCGGGTGTGTCGTTGTACTTGGTGGCCAAGGCGCGGCAGGCATTGAAGCCGGCAACGCCGAGACGGCAGATCGTCGCTTCGGTACCGCCCGCCAGCATGAGGTCGGCATCGTCGAGCGCAATCAGCCGCGCCGCATCGCCAATGGCATGCGCACCGGTGGCACAGGCCGTCACCACAGCGTGGTTCGGGCCCTTGTAGCCGAAGCGAATCGAGGCGTAGCCCGACACCAGATTGATCAGCCGCCCAGGAATGAAGAACGGCGAGATCCGCCGCGGGCCCTTTTCGGCCAACAGCAGCGCCGCTTCCGCGATTCCCTCAAGGCCGCCAACACCCGAACCGATCAGGACACCCGTGCGGTCCCTTTCGTCTTCGGTCTCTGGAACCCAGCCGGAATCGGTCACCGCCTGCTGTGCCGCCGCAAGGCCGAAGACGATAAACTCGTCGACCTTGCGCTGATCCTTGGGGTCCACCCAGGCGTCAGCATCGAACGTCCCGTTCGTGCCGTCGCCCTTGGGAACCATGCAGGCGATCCGGGTAGCCAGATCGTCGGTGTTGAACTTTTCGATGCGCCGCGCACCTGATTGACCGGCGACGAGGCGTGACCAAGTGCCTTCCACGCCGCTGGCTAGCGGCGTGACAAGCCCCAGCCCTGTCACTACGACTCTACGCATCTATAATCAGTCAGGTAATCAGGCGTTGGCCTTGTCGATGTATTTGACGGCGTCACCGACAGTTACGATCGACTCTGCAGCGTCGTCGGGAATCTCGATACCGAATTCCTCTTCAAACGCCATGACCAGTTCGACTGTATCCAAGCTGTCGGCGCCGAGGTCTTCGATGAACGACGCTGTGTCGGTGACCTTCTCGGCATCCACATTGAGATGCTCGATGACGATCTTCTTCACGCGTTCGGCAGTATCGCTCATTGCTTCTCTAAGCCTTTCTTTAGTTCACGCCGCGCTTGCGTTGGACATGGCCCGCGGCAAGGGCCCTCACTGACGAAATCCACATGGGGGTTGGCAGCTTCGTAACACAAAGACTTCCGTCCCGCCACAGGCACTAAGTAGTTGAAACGACTATTAAACCATAGCTAGACCACCATTCACATGGACGGTCTGACCGGTAACATAGGCTGCTTCCTCGCTGGCCAAGTAAACCACCGCCGCGGCAATTTCCGCCGGCTGGCCCATCCGGGAAGCAGGAATTCTGGCCGTTGTGGCCTGTTTCTGCGCGTCGGTCAGCACATCGGTCATTGGCGTACCGATGAATCCGGGGGCGACGCAATTCGCAGTAACGCCGCGGCTGGCGACCTCATAAGCGATCGATTTCGACATCGCGGCAAGGCCCGCTTTGGCCGCGGCATAATTGCACTGACCCGGGTTGCCGACCGAACCGATCACCGACGTCACCGAGATGATACGGCCCCAGCGCTTCTTCATCATACCGCGCAAACAGGCGCGCGACAGGCGGAAAGCGGCGGTGAGATCGACGGCGATGACCGTGTCCCACTCTTCGTCCTTCATGCGCATGGAGAGATTGTCGCGCGTCACACCGGCGTTGTTGATGAGGATGTCGATCGGCGCTCCGGCGGCAGCTTCGGCCGCTTTCGGCAGAGCGTCCACGGCGGCAGCGTCGGCGAGATTGCAGGCCGCCACGAACGCGCGCGTCCCCAACTCGGCTTTGAGCGCCTCAAGCGCCTCGGCGCGGGTGCCGGACAGCACGACGGTAGCGCCCTGCGCATGCAGCGCCTGGGCAATGGCGCGGCCGATGCCGCCGGAAGCGCCCGTGACAAGCGCGACTTTGCCGGTGAGGTCGAACATCAGAGGGTCCTCGCAAACGCTTCGACGTCGGCCGGCAGATCGAGATTGAGCGTCGCCAGATCCTTGTCGATCCGCTTCACCATGCCGGTAAGCACCTTGTTGCCGCCGAATTCGACCGTGGTCGCGACACCGAGGCTGCGGAAGGAGGCAACGCTTTCGCGCCAGCGCACGCGGCCAGTGACTTGTTCGACCAGCAGGCGGCGGATCGATTCGGGTTCGCTCGTCGGCTCGGCAGTGACATTGGCCACCACCGGCACCACCGGTGGGCGGATGGTCACGGCAGCCAGCGCCTCGGCCATTTTGTCGGCGGCGGGCTGCATCATCGGGCAATGGAATGGGGCGCTGACGGCCAGCGGCAAGACGCGCTTGACGCCTCTGACTTTGGCGAGTTCGCCGGCGCGCGTCACCGTGGCTTTCAGACCGGAGATCACCACTTGGCCCGGCGCATTGTCGTTGGCGACGACGCACACGGGGTTTGCTTCCACCGCATCGGCGACGGCTTCGTTCGCCACATCCTCAGCCAGCGCCACATCGGCACCAATCAGCACAAACATCGCGCCGACGCCCACCGGCACCGCGGCCTGCATGGCTTGGCCGCGAATTTTCAGCAGCCGTGCCGTATCGCCGAGCGTCAAGGCCCCGGCGGCACACAGCGCCGCGTATTCACCAAGCGAATGACCGGCGACCAGCTTGCCGTGGGTGTGAAGTTCGAGCCCGGCCTCGCACTGCATCACGCGCAACACCGCGATCGAAGCGGCCATGATGGCGGGCTGGGCATTTTCGGTCAGGACGAGATCGGCGTCGGGACCTTCCCACATCAGGCGGGAGAGGTTCTGCGACAAGGCGTCATCGACTTCGTGAAAAACGTCCCGCGCCGAGGCAAAGGCATCGGCGAGCAGCTTGCCCATGCCGACGGCCTGACTGCCCTGTCCGGGAAAAAGGAATGCACGCGTCATCAAGCAGAAGCCCCTAAACCGGGAATGCGCCGCGGATAATGCGACGAAGCCCGAAGCCGGGCGAGACAAATCAAGGGTAGTCCCTTAAGTCAAGCACAGGTCCTTGCATGCCTGGGTCCGCGCGCCAAAGCCACAGTCAAGGGCAATCGTTTTTCCGGGCCGCGCGGCACAAATCGTCGTTACCGTAGGCTGCCAGAAACACCGCCGTAATGCGCTGCGTCTCGGTTTCGAGGGCCTCGGCACCCAGCGCATCGACCGAGTTCCACAGCCGCTGGGTGTGCAGGTTGCCGGCCGTCAGGTCGAGGAAAGTGTCCGCCGCGTCCATCGGGTTGCACGGCCGCAAAGCCCCATCGGTGATCGCTTGGGCAAAGAAACGCGCGATTCGCTCCAGACCCCGGCGCACCGCCAATTCGTAGGCCGTCCGCCCGATCTCTGGGAAACGGCCCGCTTCGGCGATAATGAGGCGGTAGCCCGAGACGATGGTGTCGGACAAAAGCCCGTCCAGGCACCGGCGCACCAGTTCCGTGATCGCCGCACGCGGCTCGTCCGCCGACAAACTGACATTGAAGATGCGGTCGTAAAGACCTGCCGTTTCGCGGTCGATTACCGCGACGAACAATTCCTTCTTGGACGGGAAGTAATTGTAGAGCGTGGCCTTCGAGCCGCCGACCAGCGCGGCAATGCGGCTCATCGATGTGCCGGAATAACCATCCTGCAAAAAAGCTTCGCGCGCGATGTCGAGGATCGCAGCACGACGTTCGTCCGGACTGGGCTTCCTGCCCTCAACCATAACCATGCCGCCTGTTTAGCCTCCGCGCCCGCCTCGGCGTAAGAGTATTTGCTTGACTTTGGCGCCGCACAGTCTACTGTACTGTACAGTACAGTCAACAAGATGCCCTATCGGGCTTCGCCGGTAAGACCCGGTGATGACTGCAAGGGCGGCAGCGCAAAATTCCCGCGTAGGCACGTTTCCCCAAACTGCCGAGCCGCCCTTGCAATCTCTTTCCTCCTGAAAATCCCACGCCAGCGCCTCATCTTGAGGAACCCATTTGCCCTCTCCTTGAGTTGGGTGGCGACAGCCTACCGGCGAGATCACGTCACCCTCCTCTTGAGGGACAAGGCTATCGCAGATGGAATTCGAACCCCACTTGTCATGGCCCGCAGTCGCGGGCCATGACAACAGTGGATGAAGCTCATATGCGATAGCTCCTCCCTTGAGGAGGGTCGCGTCAGGATGCCCGCCGCTCGAGCTTTCGTCAGTACCCTGAATATTCGCGCGCAGCGCGGCGGAACGCCTCGTTGCCGAACGCGGCGAGGAACGTCGCCGCGACGCGCTCGGACTCGACCTTCATTCGCTCAGGCTCGATCGTGGTAAGCACGTTCCATAACCGCACCTTGTGCAGCGTGCCGGTGGTAAGATCGAAAAACTGCTCGGCCGCCATCTTCGGATTGACGCTGCGCATCTCGCCCGCCTCTATGGCGCGCTTGAAGAACGCCGCCAGATGCTGGATGCCGCGCCTGAGCGCGATATCGTGCATGGCGAGGCCGATTTCGGGAAACCGTGCCGATTCCGCGACGATGAGGCGATAGGCCTCGATCAACTCATCGGACAGCATGGCATCGAGCAGGCGGCGCGCCAATTCCAGAACCCGGTCGCGGAAATCACCGGCGATCTCGGTGGCGACGAAAATCTGATCGAACAGCTTGGCACATTCGCGGTCGACCACGGCGACGAACAACTCTTTCTTGGATTCGAAATAGTTGTAGAGCGTCGTCTTCGAGCCGCCGACCTGCGCCGCGATGCGCGCCATCGAGGTGCCGGAATAACCGTCCCGGATGAACGCCGCATAGGCGATGTCCAGGATGTGACCCCGCCGCTCGTCCGGCGTGACCTTTTTGGGCTCCGCCAAGTCCATTTTTCGTCGGCCTCCAGACACCTTGACACCCGCGCGAACTTCGTGTTTGTACCGTACTGTATCGTACAGATTGCAGGTCGCCAATGGCCAATTTGAGCCGAAGAGCCCTGAAGAGCACCACTCTCCTCGCAGGAATCGCGGCATTTTCTCTCGCGGGTTGTGCGCCCGATCTCGGTCCCAAGCCTGAGATGGCGCCGCCCGCCACCTTCGAGTCGGCCAAAAGCACGGCGGCGCCGCAAGCCGCTTGGCCGGAGGATGCTTGGTGGAAAACCTATTCTGACCCGCAGCTCGACCGGCTGATTGCCGATGCGCTGAAGGATTCGCCCGACCTCAAGATGGCGGCGGCCCGGGTGCGCGCCGCCGAAGCGATGGCCGATATCAATGAATCGCTGCTCTGGCCGACCATCGTCGGCAACGGCACCTTCATGGAAACCGAGATCACCCAGAACATCGGCTTCCCGGCGATGTTCCAGCCGTATCTGCCCAAGGGCTTCCACAATATGGCGGCCCTGTCGCTTGGGATGCAGTACCAGCTCGACCTGTTCGGGAAAAACCACGCCAATTTCGCTGCCGCGATGACCGCGGCCGACGCGGCCAAGGCCGACGAAGCCTCCGCCAAACTGCAGATCGCCGCTGGCATGGCGACCTATTACGCCGTGCTGACCCAGCTTTTCGCCGACCAAGCGACGGCCGAGGATGCCGTCAAGGTGCGCAGCGAAAGCGCCGGACTGGTCGAAAAGCGCTTCCATGCGGGTCTGGAGAACGAGGCCGCGCGCAGTCAGGCCCGTGCCCAGCTTGAAACCGCCAAGGTGCAGATCGAAGCGGTGAAAGGGGCCGTCGCCAAGGTGCGCCATGCCATTGCGGCGCTCAGCGGCAAAGGCCCCGATTACGGTCTCACCATCGTGCCGGCCGGAACCCATCCCTTGCGCTCGAACGGCCTGCCCGCCGCGCTCACGGTGAACTTGATCGGACGCCGCCCGGACATCGTGGCGGCGCGCAAGAACGTCGAAGCGGCCGGCTTCGGCATCGAGGCCGCCAACGCGAACTTCTATCCCAACATCGACATCACCGGGATGTATGGCCTCGGCACCCTCGACGCCAAATATCTTTTGAACGCCTCCTCCGAGATGGCGGCTATCGGCCCGGCGCTGCGTCTGCCGATCTTCGACTACGGCCGCAACAAAGCGATCTATCGCGCCTCCCGTGCCAAATACGACGCCGCTGTGGCGCTTTACGACAAGACCCTCGCCAATGCCCTGCGCGACGTCGCCGACGCCTATGGCGACCGCAAGGCGCTGGAAGGCGAGCTTCTGCACGCCCGCAAGGCACTCAGCGAAAGCGAGAATGCCTATCGCGTAATCAAGACCCGCTACGATGCCGGACTGGCGCGCTATATCGACGTGCTGACGGTTGAAGACAAATTGCTGGCAATCCGCATGGCAGTGGCCGATTTCGAAGCCCAGGCCTTCGTCCATGACATCGCACTGGTTCGCGCCCTCGGTGGCGGTTACATCGAAAAGAAGTGAGAAAGCGCATGACCGATAGTACCGGAACCGAAGGTCTCAGCGAAACCCGCAAGAAGCTGTTTGCTTGGCTCGGCATCGCCGTCGCCGTGATCGCGATCCTTGCGGTGGCGTATTGGTTTTTCATCGGCTCCAATTACGTTTCGACCGACGACGCTTACGTCAACGTCTCGCCGGCGCAGGTGACCCCGCTGACCAACGGCCGCGTCATGGAAGTGAAAGTCCACGACTCGCAGCATGTCGAAAAGGGCGCCGTGCTGGTGGTGATCGATCCGGCCGATGCGCAGCTTTTGGTGAACCAGGCCGAAGCCGGCTACGGCGCCACGCTGCGCAAGGTGCGCACGTATTTCGGCCAAGCCGCCGCGCGCCGGGCCGACTGCAACCGCACCCGCCTCGACTACCAGCGCCGCGCCACGATTCAGAACACCGGCGCCATGTCGAAGGAAGAATTCTCCAGCTACAAGGCGGCCTATGAAGCCTCCTGCGCCGCGTTACAGGCCGCCGAGGCGCTGACCGCAAACACCTCGGTCGAACACCATCCGGAAGTGCTGGCCGCCAAGGCGCAGCTCGACACCGCCAAGCTGAATCTCTCGCGTACCGTGATTGCCGCGCCGGTTACTGGCATCGTCGCCCAGCGCAATATCCAGGTCGGCCAGATGGCGGCGGCGGGACGGCCGATCATGGCGGTGGTGCCGATCCAGGATGTTTATGTCGACGCCAATTTCAAGGAAGACCAGCTCGCCAAAGTGCGTCCCGGCCAAACCGTGACCCTGACCTCCGATCTCTATGGCTCGTCGGTCAAGTTCCACGGCACGGTCGCGGGATTGGGCGGCGGCACCGGCGCGGCCTTCGCCATCATCCCGGCCCAGAACGCCACCGGCAACTGGATCAAAGTGGTGCAGCGCATTCCGGTGCGCATCGCGCTCGATCCGGCCGAACTGAAGGACCATCCCTTGCGCGTCGGTCTGTCGATGAAGGTTTCCATCGACATTTCGAAGTAGGCGATGCCCGTGACCACGGCCGACGACGCCCAGGATAAAGAACACGCCCATGGCCTGACACTGGCCTTGGTGGTGCTTGTGCTGGCGTTGGCGAATTTCCTCGCCGTCATGGACATCACCATCGTCAACGTGCTGGTGCCGCAGATCGCCGGCTCACTGGCGGTATCGAGCGCTGACGGCACTTGGGTGATCACCTCCTATGCGGTGGCCGAAGCCATCATGGTGCCGCTGACCGGCTGGCTGGCCGAACGCTTCGGGCCGGTGCGTGTGTTCGTGCTCGGCATCGCCGGGTTCGGCTTCGTCTCGGTGCTGTGCGGACTGGCGACCACGCTGCCGATGCTGATCGCCTTCCGCATCATGCTCGGCATCTGCGGCGGGCCGCTGATCCCTTTGTCGCAGACCCTGCTGCTCACCGTCGTGCCCAAGAAATACGAAATGCCGGCGCTGGCCGTGTGGGCGATGACCACCATCCTGGGGCCGGTGGCGGGCCCGGTTCTGGGCGGCATCATCACCGACCAGTGGAGTTGGCCCTGGGCCTTTCACTTCAAGCTGCCGTTGGCGATTCCGCTGGCCATTCTGGCCTGGTACGTGCTCAAGAAACACGAAATGCCAACCAAGAAGACGCCGGTCGATTTCGTCGGACTGGGACTTTTGATTTTGTGGGTCGGCGCGCTGCAAGTCATGCTCGGCAACGGCCAGAACATGGACTGGTTCAACAACTCCTTCATCGTCTCGCTGCTGATCGTCACCATTATCGGCTTTATCAGCTTCGTGATCTGGGAGATGACCGACAAGCAGCCGATCGTCGATCTGCGCATCTTCAAGAACCGCGCCTTCTCGGTGTCGATGTTCGTGATCTTCCTGGCCTATGGCGCCATGTTCGGCGCGGTGGTGCTGGTGCCGCTGTGGCTGCAAAACATCTTGGGCTATACGGCGACGCAGGCCGGTTACAATACCGCCTTTGCCGGACTGATTTCCCTGCCGGTAGCGCCACTCACCACCAAGCTGATGAGCAAATACGATCATCGCGGCATCGTCATGGTCGGCGTACTGTTCTGCGCCGCTTCGAGCCTGTCGCGCATCTTCTTCAATCTCGACGTCACCTTTGCGCAGTCGCTGTGGCCCCAAGTGCTGCAAGGCATCAGCTTCCCGCTGATCCTGATTCCGCTGATGGACATGTCGGTCAGTTCGCTGCCGGTCAAAGACACCGCCGCGGGCGCCGGCCAGTTCAACTTCATCCGGACGCTGTCGGGCGCCATCGCCACCGCCATCGTGGTCGCAGTGTGGGAAGACGCCATCAAATGGAACAAAGCCGTGCTGGCCGGGACTCTGCAACATGGCCAGGACTTGCTGAACCTGATGCAGTCCAGCGGTTTTTCCGAAGGCAGGGCGCGCGGCTTGTTCGACATGGCGGTGCTGCAACAGGCTGCCCAGCTCGGTACCAACAATGCCTTCTTGGAGATCAGCGTTGTGCTATTAATTACCGCAGCCGCGGTCTGGATCGCACCCAAACCGCCGCGGCAAGCGGGCGGCAACGGCAACGGCAAACCGCCAGTGGGGCCTTAAAGCTTCAGGCCAGCGCGCGGACTTCGTTGGCGAGCGCATCGGTGCCATAGGCGGCCAGAAAACAGATCATCACGTTATAGGCACTCTTTTCGAGTTCGGCGGAGGTGACATCCTTCGCTATGTTCCACAATCGCAACTGCCCGAGATGACTTGAGGTGCACATTTCGAGTAGGCGCAACGCGACCTCGCGGGGATTGCCGGGACGCAGCAGCTTGGAGGCCATCGCCTGCTGCAGATACGGCGTCAGCCGCTCGATGCCGCGCTGATGGGCGAATTCGAACAGCGCCTGCCCCACTTCCGGAAAGCGCACCGATTCCGCTATCACCATCCGCTGCAAGGCGATGTTGTCCTCGCTGAGGAGGCGGGAAAGGAAGCGCTGGGCGAACAGCACCACCGCCGAGCGCAGATCGGCCAGCGAGGGTCCGAGTTCGAAGACGTGATCAAACAGCCGCGTGCATTCGAGATCGATCACGGTAAAGAACAAATCCTTCTTGGACGGGAACAGGCTGTAAAGGGTGCGCTTGGAGCCGCCGACCGTCTCCGAAATCTTCGACATCGACACCGCCGCGTAGCCTTCGCGAATGAAGGCCGCACGCGCCACCGCGATGATCTGCGCCCGCCGGTCGTCCCGCTTCATGCGCGTGGAGTCCATCATTTTGTACCTGTGGCGACGTCGGCGTGCGCGCCCTGCCGTCCTAACCGAACTGCCCTTACACCTTTTGCGCTTCCACTCACAAGGAAACGGTGCAGTACCGTCTTTTAGTAAATTGACTTCCGGGAAAATAGGTGCAATTCTCAAATGGTACGGTACAGTACCGTACCTATTAGAACTAACCTATCTTGCTGCTATGGCTGTGTTCCGTTTTTCCTCGGCTGAGACTCTGTTGTACTCGAAGCAGGCTCTCCACACCCGCAATGCCGAGGAAACCCCCTCGGCGGCGTCCTTGCCCCCCAAAGACGCCGCCGTCGCGGGGCGCAGGCGGTGAGTAGCGCAGGCCGCACCACGCCGCATGTCATCGGCAAGGAGCCCACGGGTATCGAACTAGTCGCCGTGGTGATTGTGCTGGCATTGGCGAACTTCCTCGCCGTGCTCGACATGACCATCGCCAACGTGCTGGTACCGCAGATTTCCGGCAGCCTCGCTGCCTCGACCAGCAATGGCACATGGGTCATCACCGCCTACGGTATCGCCGAGGCGATCATGGTGCCGCTCACCGGTTGGCTGGCCGAACGCTTCGGCCCGGTTCGCGTTTTTATCATCGGCATCGTCGGGTTTGCCGCCTGCTCGCTGTTGTGCGGCGTGGCGACCTCGCTCGGGATGCTGATCGTGTTCCGCATTCTGCTCGGCATCTGCGGCGGACCGTTGATCCCGCTGTCGCAGACACTGCTCGTCACCATCGTACCGGAACGCCATTCGGCGGCAGCGTTGGCAGCGTGGTCGGTCACCACCATCCTGGCGCCGATCATCGGCCCGGTCATCGGCGGCTGGATCGGCGACAACTGGACCTGGCAATGGGCCTTCCTGTTCAAGGTACCGCTGGCGCTGGCGATCGGCGGCTTGGCCTGGGCTGTGCTGCGCGCCCACGAACCATCGACCCGCCACGCCCCGATCGATTTCGTCGGATTGGCGCTCCTGATCGTCTGGGTCGGCGCGTTACAGACCATGCTCGGCAACGGCCAAGACCAGGACTGGTTCAACTCAAGTTTCATCATCGGACTGGCCGTCGTATCGGTGCTCGGGTTCATCGCGTTTTTGATCTGGGAACTGACGGACGCCAAGCCGATCGTCAATCTGCGCATCTACCGCGACCGCCAGTTCTCCGCCACCAATCTGGTTCTGGCGCTGGCGTTCGGCGCCATGTTCGGCGGGGTCGTCATCGTTCCGCTGTGGCTACAGATGAATCTCGGCTATACCGCCACTTGGGCTGGCTTCAATCTGGCTGCGGGCGGCGTCACCGCCATCGTTGCGGCGCCGATCGCAGCCGTCCTGATCACCCGTTATGACATGCGCGGCGTCGCCTGCTGCGGCATTCTGCTATGTGCGCTGTCGATGGCGATACGCGTTTGTTATAGCGATCAGATCGCGTTCGCGGCTTCGTTGTGGCCCTGTTACTTGATCGGAGCCGGCATGGTCTTCGTCCTGGTGCCACTCCTCGACATGTCGACGAGTTCGCTGAACGAAACCGACGTCGCCTCGGGGGCGGGGCAATTTGGCTTTGTGCGGACGTTGTCGGGTGCCATCGCGACGGCCGCGGTCGTGGCCCTGTGGAATGACGAAATCCGCTCCAACCATGCCGCCCTGGTCGCCAATCTGCACGCACCGGAAACCCTGATTGCCAACGCCGAAGCCAGTGGCCTTTCGCCGGACGCCGCACGCAGCCTGCTTGACCAGATGGTGTCGATGCAAAGCGTGCAACAGGCGACCAACAACTGTTTCGTGGTGCTGACCGTGCTGATGCTGGCCGCTGCCGCCCTGATCTGGCTTTCTCCCAAACCGCCGATGAAGCACAGTGGCGCCCCTCCGGCGACGCCCTAATACGGATCCGAATCCGTCCAGCTCGGTACCAACAATGCCTTCTTGGAGATCAGCGTTGTGCTATTAGTTACCGCAGCCGCGGTCTGGATCGCACCCAAACCGCCGCGGCAAGCGGGCGGTAACGGCAACGGTAACGGCAAAACGCCGAAGGGGCACTGACCCGCCCCCGGCACACAAGGGCGTCATGTACGATATCCTCAACAACCTCAGCCAGCGTCCGGCGCCCTTCTCGGCCTATACCGCGCGCGAGCTGTGGACCGACGAATACGTCTCGGCGCGGATGCTGGAGCACCATCTCGATCCGGCGTCGGACCTGGCCTCGCGCCGGCCGGAAGCGATCGACGCGCTGGTCAAGTGGCTGGAGACGCGCATCGGGCTGGCCGGCAAGTCGGTCACCGATCTCGGCTGCGGGCCGGGGCTTTATGCCGAGCGCATGGCGATGCATGGCGCCCGCGTCATCGGCCTCGATTTCTCCAGCCGCTCGCTCACCCACGCGCGCTGGCAGGCCACCGCCAAGCGCCTCGCCATGGACTACCGCCTCGCCGATTATTTGCAGGATGCGCTGCCGGACGGCCAGAACATCGTCACCTTGATTTATGGCGATTATTGCGCGCTGTCGCCGGAGCAGCGGCAGACGCTGCTGGCGCGCATCAAAGCCATGCTGAAGCCGGGCGGCTATTTCGTATTTGACGTCTTCGCGCAGCCGCAGTTCGGGCAGGTGACGGAAGGCTTCGTCTGCGAACGGCGGCTGATGAACGGCTTCTGGGCGGAAGGCGATTATTTCGGCTTCAAAGTCACCCATCGCTATGAAGAACTGTATCTCGCCCTCGACCGCTATCTGATCGTCGAGCCGGAGCGCACGCGCGACATCTACAACTGGATGCAGTATTTCACCCCCGACGAGATCGCCGCCGAACTCGCGGCGGCGGGGCTGGAGCTGGCGGAAATCTTCGACCTCTCCACCGGCGGCCACTGGATCGCCAAAGCGGCGCCGTTCGGCGTGCTGGCGCGAAAGACTGCGGCATAGAGCGCTTCACCGAAAAGTGGAATCCGGTTTTCGGCAATGAAGCGCGACAATCAAAGAATCTAGAGCGTTTCATCGTTTCCGTGAAACGGTGAAATGCTCTAGCGATTCAAGACCGCGCGAAAGCGATGAGCGGCTCCAAATCGTGCGCATCAGCGGCGTGTAGTGCGTCCAGGTAGGTTTGTCGCATATCGCTTGGGGCACGCAGGTCTGCGCTTCCCCACGTGAAGAGCGGTCTGTCGAGACGGACGGCAAGAAGATCGGCCATAAGCCGCGACCAGCGTCCGTTGCCGTTGGCATATGGATGGATCAAAACGAGCGCGTGATGAAATCTCACTGCGATTTCGTCCGGCGGATAGGTCGAGTGCGCAGTCCAGAATTGCGCTTCGTCCAAGACCTCGGGAATGCGCGAGGGAATTCGCCACCATTCGGTACCGATATTTTTGTCCGACTCCCGGTACCGGCCGGCCCATTGCCAAACCTTGGCGAACATCCGCCGGTGGAGATTTCGTCCGAACGGTTCCGCGAAGACGTTCCGCTTGCGTGCCAAAGCCCAAGCGTTGGCTTCAAGGATGTTCTGTTGCTCAAGTTCGTTCAGTTCGCCCCGCAACGTGACGTGCGAAGGGATAAGCCCTTCGCGTTCTTCTGCCGTAAGGGGCGTCTGTCCTTCATGAGCATCGAAAAGGTGGTCGCTCAAGGATCATCCCATAGCCGTGACGGCTTTCGAAGAAGCTGGTCTACCAAACCCGCGCGAGCCTCGTTTTGTTGGCCCGGCACGCCCTGCGCTTCCAGCCGCATGGTCTGGTCTACGGAAGCAAGCTGCGCGTCAGCGACACGCAACGCCCGTTCCGTCAGCACCTCGGTCAGCGGCCGTTCGGGCACCAAGACGTAGACGACACGGCACCCCATCGCTTCCGCGGCGCGTTCCAAACTTTGCAGGGTGATCTTCCCGGCCTTCTCCGCCGCCTCCAGTTCCGTGATCCGCGGCTGCTTCACGCCCATGCGCCGCGCGAGTTGGCCTGTCGTCATCCCGAGCGCATTTCGGATTGCCCGGATCCACCCCGGGCTTGGGCGCTGCGTGAGGGGCAGAAGCGGCCGAATTTCGCGAAATTTCCGATCAAGCTGGGAGGCTGGCGTTAGCATGTAATAAGAAATATCTTCTTATTGACCGACGTGTCAATAATATATTCCTTATTATTTACCGAAGTGTCAATAAGATATTTCTTATCGTTTTTCCTTCACACCGCCACCGCGTGCACCGCTTTCGAGCCGGCCAGATAGGTGTCGAACACCGAGGCCACTAGGCGCACGGCGGCGCGGGCGGCAGGGGGAACCCGCAAAATGGTGCCGTCCTGCACCACGAAACCTTCCGCCATCAAGGGCGCCAGCGCTGCCATCTCATGCGGGAAATCGCTCACGCTTTTGCCGAAGGCCGCCAAATCGACTTCAAGGAAGCACATCAGCTTTTCGATCAGCGCGCGGCGCAGCTTGTCGTCGGCGGACAGCGCAATGCCGCGCGCCACTGGCAACTCGCCTGCTTCAATCGCTTTGCGCCATTCCGGCACGTCTGGCTTGTTCTGGATGTAGCCCTGCGGCAGGGCACTGATCGAAGAGGCGCCAAGACCGATCAAGGCGGGCGCATCGTCGCTTGTGTAACCCTGGAAATTCCGCGCCAGCGTGCCGTTCCTGGCGGCGATGGCGAGGCTGTCGCCCGGCAGCGCGAAATGATCGAGGCCGATGGCGGTATAGCCTGCCGCCGAAATCAGACGATGCGCCAGTTCGAATTGCGCCACCCGTTCGGCCGCATCGGGCAGCGCCTCGGTCTTGATCAGCTGCATGTGCTTCTTGAAATGCGGCACATGGGCATATCCGAATACGGCAAAGCGTTGCGGCTTCAAGCTGAGCGACAGCTCGATGGTGCGCGCCACGTTTTCGCGCGTCTGGTACGGCAGGCCGTAGATGAGGTCGATGTTGAGCGAGGCGACTCCTGCGGCGCGCAGCCCATCCACGACGCGTTTGGTCTCGTCGAACGGTTGGATGCGGTTGATCGCCTTCTGCACCTGCGGCGCGAAATCCTGCACCCCGATCGAGGCGCGGGTCAGGCCGCAGTCGCCGAGCGTCGCCATCAACGCGTCCGAGAGCCCGCGCGGATCGATTTCCACCGCGAATTCCGCATCGGGCATAAATTCGAAATGCCGCGTCAACGTTTCCTTCAGGACACGGACATCATCGGGCGTCAGCATAGTCGGCGAGCCGCCGCCCCAATGCAGATGGCTGACCGGATGGCCCTTCAGAAGCGGTGCGATATTCGCAATCTCGGTGAAGAGATGGTTGAGATACGAAGCGACCGGCGAATAGTGATTCACCACCGACGTATGGCAGCCGCAGAACCAGCACAGCGTGTCGCAAAACGGAATGTGCACGTAGAGCGACAGCGGCAACCTTGCGGGCAAATCGGCAAGCCACTGGCGCAGCGTGGTTTGCGTGATGCCGGCATGAAAATGCGGCGCCGTCGGATACGAGGTGTAGCGCGGCACGCGAGCGGAAAAGAGATCGACGCGAGAGGTCATTTTGGTTCCGTTACCGGGAATGCAGAAATCGGTTCATTGACGTTGCGCAATTTCGTAACCCAATAATCGCGCCGCATACAGTCCGGATTTCTTGACTTTCTTTGTGGTTGGTGCATACTAATTCCTGCCTCGCTCGAGTGAGAGCAGATGAGGTGCAAAGACGGGCCCGCCCGCCGGGCCGGTCGGCCAAAAGGCTGCGAGCCATGGCCGTAAAAGGGGGCTGCCTTAGCGACAGCCCCCGCACCTTGTGTAGGGCTTATGCAATTCATCGCACGAACTGTAGCGCAGGTGCGCGCGCAAATCTAACCGCTGTGCCAAACGAAATTGGCGTATACCATCACCGCATACGTGGGTATTTGTGCGGCCAAACTGCAATGCGTGTTTTGTCCATCATTGCGGCCTTATCCACCCTGCTCACGACATGGACGGGCCGGAATAGCCTTCCGGTGTTGGCTTGGTCCGTTCGCGCATGCGAAACTGCCGGCTCAGCCGGTGGACGGTCGGAAACAAATCCCGTCGCACGTCCTCAGCGCCCAGCCGCAGCACGGTGTAGCCCGCCGCCGTCAGCCACGTCACTTTGGCGTCCAATGCGCCGCCATCGGGCTGGCGGTCGTCGAGTTCGATGACCAGCTTTGCCGCCGGACAATAGAAATCGACCAGATAAGACCCGATCGGCGCGTTGCGCGTGAACGGCTCCCCGTTGATGACCTTGCGCCGCAGCAGCGACCACAGCTTGCGCCTGGCCTCCGCGGCGTTCTTTTTCTGCTGCAGGGCATAGGCCGTGATCGTCCCGGCCTGAGGCCGCCCCGAAACCGGTGGCTTTTGCCGTTCCATAAGGTGAATCCTCGCTCCAGCGCGACGCAGGGTGGAATCATACCGCGCCCCGCCGCGCGCTGCACCCCCGCCTTGCCTCCCCCGCCCCTTTCCGCTATACGCCCGCCCCTCAGTGATTGCGGTCGCGAGGACCTGGCCGGATAGGATCAAATCCCCTTTCCGTACGGGCTTGCCGGATCGTCCGGTTTCCTTTCGAGCCAATGCGATCAAGAGCTTAACCCGGCTCTGTCGCACCGCAGTCCAACAAGGGAACGGGACATGGCTCTTTACGAGCATCTCCTGATCGCGCGCCAGGATATCAGCGCGCAGGCGGTCGACGCCCTCGCAACCCACCTCAAAACCATCGTCGAAGGCGAAGGCGGCAAGGTCGAGAAGCAGGAATATTGGGGCCTTCGCGGCCTCGCCTACCGCATCAAGAAGAACCGCAAGGGGCATTATGTGCTCCTCAACATCAACGCCCCATCCAAGGCCGTGATCGAGCTGGAACGTCAGCTCAAGATCAACGAAGACGTGCTGCGCTTCCTCACCGTCAAGGTGGATGCGTTTGAGCAGTCCTCGTCCAAGACGCGGCGTGATGATCGTGGCGACGGCAAGCCCGAAGGCGAAGCCGCGAAAGACGTGAAAGAGGAGACCGCACAATGAGCTTCGGCGGACATTCCGGTGGCGGCGATCGCCACGAACGCAGCGGCGGCGGCGACCGCGAGGGCGGTCATGGTGGAGCCGGCGGCCAGCGCCGTCCCTTCTTCCGCCGCAAGAAAACCTGCCCCTTCTCGGGCGCCGGCGCACCGAAAATCGACTACAAGGACGTGAAGCTGCTGCAGCGCTTCATCTCCGAGCGCGGCAAGATTGTGCCCAGCCGCATCACGGCGGTTTCCGCCAAGAAGCAGCGCATTTTGGCCACGGCCATCAAGCGCGCCCGCTTCATGGCGCTGTTGCCTTACGTGATCGAGTAGGAGGGAAAACATGCAAGTCATCCTGCTCGAACGGGTCGAGAAACTCGGCCAAATGGGCGACGAAGTGAAAGTGAAGGACGGGTTCGCCCGCAACTTCCTGTTGCCCGAAAAGAAGGCCCTGCGCGCCACTAAGGCGAACAAGGAATTCTTTACGACGCAAAAGGCCCAGCTCGAAGCCAACAACCTCGAACGCAAGAAGGACGCCGAGGCCGTTGCCGGCAAGCTGAAAGGCCAGATCTTCGCGCTGCTGCGCCAGGCCGGCGATCGCGGCCAGCTCTATGGTTCCGTGTCGCCGCGCGATATCGCCGACGCCATCACCAAGGGCGGCTTCACCGTCAACCGCAACCAGGTGCCGCTCGACAAGGCGGTCAAGACCATCGGTCTGGTTCCGGTGATCGTCGTGCTGCATCCGGAAGTGCGCGTCAGCGTTACCCTCAATGTCGCCCGCACCGAAGAAGAAGCCGAGCGCCAAGCGCGCGGTGAAGACGTGCTCGCCGAGAAGACCGAGGCCGAAGAGGCCGTGGTCGCCGCCGAGGAACTCTTCGAAGAAGGCGCCGGCCTGAACGCCGACGAAGCCGAAGAAGAAACCGAAACGAAGGCCGAAGAGTAAGGCATTCGCTTCCACATCGAATTGGAAAAGGCCCGGAGCGATCCGGGCCTTTTTTCGTTTTGCTTGCCATAGCCGTTGGCATATGCTATAGGCATATGCTATGAATATACAGCGCTCTGTCCGTCTTTTCCGCAACGGCCGCAACCAGGCCGTCCGCATCCCCCGGGAGTTCGAGCTTCCGGGCGAGGAAGCCATCATGCGCAAGGAAGGCGACAAGCTGATCATCGAAGCGGCAGCGAAGCCGAAAGGCACCCTTGCCGAATGGCTGGCGACGCTGGAGCCGCTGGACGAAGAATTTCCGGAGATCCCGGACCTCCCCGTCGATCCCATCGATCTCTAGATGTACATGCTCGACACAAACATGGTGTCAGATGCCCTGCGCAATCCGCAAGGGTCGGTGGCGATGCGCATTCGGCAAATCGCCGACGACGACATTTCCGTCAGCATCATTGTGGCGAGCGAATTGCGCTTCGGTGCGAAGAAGCGCGGTTCTGACAAGATCACAGCGCTGGTCGAGGGATTTCTGGCGCGCACCCAAGTGTTGCCGCTCGAAAGCGACGCGGACAGCCATTATGCTGGCATCCGCGTTGCGCTCGAAAACGCGGGTACGCCCATCAGCGCCAACGACATGCTGATCGCCGCCCATGCCTTGGCACTCGATGCCACGCTGGTTACCGACAATGTCCGCGAGTTCTCGCGCATCGAAGGCTTGAAGCTCGAAAACTGGCTGCGCTAATCAGCCCCCCACCACCACGCCGACCAGTTTGCCGATCGCAAAGGTGATACCGCCCGCCGCGTAGCCGAAAGCAAGACTGCGCAGCGCCAGGCGCACCATCGAACCGCCGGTGAACAGCGCGGTGGCGCTGCCGATGCCCATCAGCGCGATGCCGCTGACGCCGAGGCTGGCAAACACCGCCTCAGGGCCGCTCATACCGAAGAGGAACGGCAGGATCGGGAAAATCGCGCCCGCCGCGAACAGGCCGAACGAGGTCGCCGCCGCAACCCACGGCGAACCGCCGAGTTCGCCCGGGTCGATGCCGAGTTCTTCGCGCGCCAAAGTGTCGAGCGCCGATTCTTTGTTGGTAATAAGCTGGCTCGCCATGGTGCGCGCGGTGGCTTCTGGCAGGCCCTTGGCCTGATAGATCAGCGCCAGTTCTTCCATTTCCTCTTCCGGCACTTCGGCAAGTTCTTCGGCCTCGGTCGCGATCTGGCGTTCGAAGCTTTCGCGCGCGGTGGCGACCGAAAGCCATTCGCCCATCGCCATCGAGCACGCTCCCGCGGCCAGCCCCGCCAGACCGGTCAGCAGCACGACATGGCTGTTGGCAAAGGCCCCGGCAACACCCATCACCAAGCTCATGTTGGAGACCAGACCGTCATTGGCGCCCAAGACCGCGGCGCGCAGCGCATTGCCGCCGAGTCCGCGGTGGCGTCCTTCCAGCCGCGCCAGCGTGCCGCTGGCGAGCGGGCCCTTCTGCCCGGCCAGCGCATTGATGATACGGGCATGGCTGCGTTCGACTTGCGGCAGGCCACCGGCGACGGCTTCGCTCTGCGCGTCGTAAGCGCCGGAGTCCGTCTGTTCCTGCGCATTAATGGTCGGCAGCACCATGCCGGGACCGAAGCGCCGCGCCATCCAGGCCAAGATGCGGCTACGCCGTGACGGCGTCAGCGACGGGTCGGCGTGGCCGATCTTCTTGAGCTGTCCGACCCAGAACGCGGCGTGCTCGTCTTCGACATCGGCGAGTTTTTTGTAGATGCCGGCGAGCTGCGGATTGACTTCCGCTTCAGCCAGGGCGCGATAAAGTGCGGCACTATCGACCTCGCCTTGGATGTTGGCGGTATAGCGGGTTTGCGGGTTCGATTCGGCCATGGGAGTCCTTCCGTTGCTGAAACCCTAGCCGCTTTCGCCCCAAAGCGGAACGCGTCTTGGCAAGGTGGGCACATCCGATTTGTGCTAACGTCGCGCCGCGCGGAGGGGCCGATGCGAATGCTCTTGAGTCTGGTGGTGGCAATTGCGTTGCAGGCCGCCGATGCCAAAACGCCGGAACCTGCCGTACCGAAAGAGCCGGTGGCCGAAGCGGTCAAACACGTCAGCGACATCTGCAAGGCGACCGGCGGTTTGGGGCGGGTGTTCGGGCGCGGGTATGGCCATGTCGATACCACGGCCGGTGACGATTGGGCGCCGTTCGAAAAACTCACCATCGCGACTGGCGAGATCACGGCGGTGGCGTCCTTCCGCGGCAGCGGCGACACACTGGAAGACGATGTGGCGCACGCCGAACGTTTCTTCCACGCGCTCGACAAGGCGGTGACGGCGAAGGGCCCCTTCAAGCACCGCGACACCTCCGGCAATGCCGTGCGATTTTCCTCTGGCAAACAAGCGGGGTCCGGCGTCACGCTGGAATTTCACCAGGAGCAGGATCAGATCATCGCGACATGCGCGGGAGGCTGAAGCCGTGGCGCGATAGGGTTGGCGCGCGCTGACGATCCTGGCCCTGATGGCAGCGGCACATGCCAATTCGCCCGAACCCTAGCCGCTGTGATCCAGACCTGAACCGCAAACGGCGCCTTCGGCTATCGCTTCGGCGACCACGGCGCCAGCGCCCGCGACACCAACCTGCCGCCGTTTGTAATCGAGACATTGTCTGAGGGTCGAGGCGGGCTTTACGAAATCGTCGCGGCCGCCTCCCTCGCCAAAGCGCCGATGTCGGGCGAGGACCGCATCGCCCTGGCAAATGGGTTTTCGGCCAACTCGACAGCGGCATCGCCGCGCGCGGATTGGATTAATCCGCCGTCAGACGGAATCGCCAACCCTCCCCTTGAGGGCTACGGCATTCACACATCTCTGAGCGCTTGCGGTGTGGTCAGGAGGCTGATTCCCTATCGGCGTGATTTGGGAGGTGGCTATGGGCTTGTCGCTGGGGCGTTTCGGGGACGAACGGCTGGAAAAAGGGGGCGCTATTTGGCTGAGCGACTTGTCGGCTATGGCGGCAAGGGCGTCAGCGTTCGGCAATTGGGTGGGGGCCGCGCCGGGGAGATGCGGATCGGGCGGTTTCTGCACAACCCCAAAGTGACGGTGGGCGAGATGCTGTCGACGGCGCTGGCGCGCAGCTGTGCCCAGGTCCAGGGCCGCCATGTTCTGGCGATCCAGGACACCTCGGCCCTGCGCGTGGATGAGAAGGGGGTGGGATTGTCCTTCCACCCGGTGATTGGGGTGGATGCAAATGCGGGCACAGTTCTGGGCCTGATCGACAACGTTTTTCTGACGCGCAAGGGCGGCGAGAAAGCCAACCGCAAGGCGCGCGATTTTGCCGATAAGGACAGCCGGCGCTGGCTCGAAGGGGCGCAAAGTGCCGCCGCCTTGGCCGCAGCGGGAGCGGCCTGCGTCACCGTTGTGGAAGATCGTGAAGGCGACATCTACGATTGCTTTGCGTTCAAACCGGCACCTGTCGAAAAGTTGGTGCGGGCGGCCCAAGATCGCCGCTTAGCCGCTGGCGGGCGTCTTTTTGCCAAGGCCGAAGAATGGGATGAAGCTGGGCGGATGGTGGTGGACTTGCCCGCAGCGCCGGGCCGCAAAGCCCGCCAAGCCGAGCTTTCCATACGTTTTGGCACGGTCCAGATCGTGCGCCCCAAGACCCGCAAAGCTGGCGCAGGTCTACCCGCAAGCATCGTTTTGAACTTGGTCATCGGGCGCGAGATCAACCCCGCCGAAGGCCAAGAGGCGGCGCAGTGGTTCTTGCTGACGACCCATCAGGTGAGCGACATCGCCGATGCGCGCCGCATCATCGGGTTTTATCGTTTGCGCTGGACCATCGAGCAATTGTTCCGCACCATGAAGACCAAGGGCTTCGCTGTCGAAGCGCTGCAGCAAAACCAAGACGGTCCGCTCGAAAAGCTTGTCACCGCTATCCTAATTGCCGCCATCACGGTGATGCAATTGGTCGCCGAGCGTGAGGGCATAGCCCGCCGCCCCTTGAGCGATGTCTGTGATCCCGGCGACAGACCTGCGTTGGAACGGGTCTGCCAAAGCCTCGAAGGCAAAACCACAAAACAGCAGAACCCATACCCCAAAGGCTCGCTGGCTTATGCCGCGTGGGTCTTCGCCAGGCTCGGCGGCTGGACCGGCTACTACGGAAAACCAGGCCCCATCGTCATGCTCAGAGGCCTAACCCAATTCCACGCCATCAAACACGGATGGAACCTGCGAAATGTGTGAATCCCGTAGCCTTGAGGGAGAGGAAGAAAAATCACGGCGTTAGCGGTGCTCCGTCACAATCGTCGAGCAGCGCAAAACAGGAGAGCCGCTAACCCCGATGATTTTTCAGGTGAGGGGTAACGGGGCACGCCCCCCTCACCAGCAAAATCTAGCACTTAGCTTCGCATCGGTGTGGCCTCGCGGGGTGTGCTCAGCTAAGTGCAAGATTTTGCGTCCTCTCCCACAAGGGGAGAGGGAAAGACAAAAATGTGAATCCCGTAGCTACAAGGGGGAGGTGATTTCACAATAGCTGTAACTGGTCCCCCACTTTGGGCGGGCGGGCGAACAGGTCGGTGCGAAGTTCCGTGTGCTGATCGAGGCCGAGGCGGCGGGTGGCCATGCGGAATCGGTGCGCCAGCATCTGGGCATAGGGCCCGGTGCCGCGCTGGCGCTGGGTCCATTCGGCGTCGTAATCCTTGCCGCCGCGCATTTGCCGGATCAGACTCATCACATGCCTCGCGGCATCGGGGCGGTTAGCTTCCAGCCATTCGCGGAACAGGTCTTTGATCTCCAAAGGCAGCCGCAGCAGCACATACCCGGCCGAACGCGCACCCGCGTCACGCGCGGCGCTGAGCACGGCTTCCATTTCGCCGTCGTTGAGGGCCGGAATGATCGGCGCGAACATCACCGCAGTGGGAATGCCCGCATCGCTCAGCATACGGAGCGCCTCCAGGCGTTTGGACGGCGTGGCAGCGCGCGGCTCCATCGCGCGGGCGAGGCGGCGGTCGAGGGTGGTGACCGACAGCGCCACCCGCGCCAAGCCCATCTCGGCCATCGGCCCCAGAATGTCGATGTCGCGCGCCACCAGCGCCGATTTGGTGACGATGCCGACGGGATGGCGGAAGGCGCGCAGCACTTCCAGCACTTGCCGCATGATCTTCAGCTTCTTCTCGATCGGCTGATAGGGATCGGTGTTGGTGCCGATGGCGATGGTTTTGGGCACATAGCCCGGCGCCGACAATTCCTTGGCCAGCAGCTCGGCGGCATTGGGTTTGACGAACAGCCGGCTCTCGAAATCGGCCCCCGGCGACATGCCGAGATAAGCGTGGGTCGGCCGCGCGAAGCAATAAATGCAGCCATGCTCGCAACCACGGTAGGGATTTATGGAACGGTCGAAGGAAATGTCGGGCGACTTATTGCGGGTGATGATGGTGCGGGTGGCGTCGATGCTGATTTCGGTCTGCAGCGGCGGCAGAGCGTCTTCGCCGGTGGCTTCATCCCAGCCATCGTCAATCAGCACCCGGGCATGGCGCTCGTAGCGCCCCACCGCGTTGGAAACGGCCCCCCGCCCGCGCAAGCGCCGCGGATCGGCGGTGATGTCGAGGACTGTCGTCATGGGATGGGAAGATAGTGTGTCGCAGAGAACAAAGCAAGTACAAACGCGAGGCGGGCGATCAGCCAGTATTTGACAGGAGTTAAGTGCTCACCCCTACTTTTTGTCGAACTTGGTCTCATGTGATGTTCGACTGCGGTATCTTCTCCGCGGGCAGTCGGAGTCGTCGTCTCGCGAGGAAATGCAGCGTGCGGGAATACCTCGAATATCTCGTCAGACTCGCGTGGAAAACAGACGTGTTAGGCCGCGCATCCACCATCGTCGGCGTTCTTATAGCTCTTCTATCGGCGCTATGGGCTCTTACGCACCCGCAAGATGCGCAGCCCTCGTGGATCGGGGCTGCAGTAGGGCTGGTTATTACGGCGGTTGGATTGATCTGTGTACTCACGGTACGTGCATATAAACTGGAGCAAGAGCGCAGTCCGACCATAAAAATCACCTTCGCTCCCGGGCAGCAAAACTTTGAGCACACGGAGCCTAAACACGCTCAGGGACCGGCCAAACGAATTTTTCGCATAGAAGTTCTCAATCCCGGGAGGGAACGTCTCGTAGGATGCAGTGTGAGGCTAGATAGCCTTGTGGACGCTAATAAAATCGATACGAGGGAACCACCGACGCTCGCGTTTAGACGGTCAGATGATCGCCCGATTACGCCTAGTATTATGGGGCATGAGCCGGAATTTAATTTGCCCCCGCACAACCCTGTTTTTATTGATATAGCTGAGTGCGATGAAATAAATGACGGGATGAGATTTCACCTCTGTTATGCCGCACAAGCAGGTGGACAAAATGCTTGGTCAAAAATGCCCATTGAGAAAGGGCCACATATTTTGACAATACGCGCGGTTGGTGCTTCCGAACCAACGCGCAGAAAATTTGAAATCGGAAGGACTGCCATCGGGCTTCTCTATATGAAGGATTTGGGCGAACCAGAACTGACGACAGCGCACGATCTTAGGCGTTTATAATTGCTGCGCCAAAAATATCGGCGTTCAATCGGTTGGTACGCCGAGACTGAAACTCTGCGACATACAGCGGCAGATATTTGGCGCTGACTTTGTAGAAGCTACCGATGATCCCGTTGGCCTGTGATAGCGCCTGCTCACTCTTTCCGTCATGGCCGCCCTTGAGGCGGCCATCCAGTCGGCGAGCGGGTGTGATGCTGGGAAAAAAGTCTGGATGGCCGGGG
>WSSedL1CaDRAFT_10000468_pt1 | contig 28567 bp, 20 predicted proteins | sample WetSurSL1Cattail_FD_9464 | JGI IMG/M metagenome (IMG submission 9464)
CCCATAATCCTTCGGGGTTATGGGTAGTTGCCCGCGATAACCGGTCACAAATGCAAAATAAGAAAGCTGCACTTGTGCGGCTGAAAGTAAAAGTAATGGAATGGCGAAATGAACAATTCGAAAGCGATGACAAGATTCAATGGCAATCTCACGATCGTCTGGAGCGGGGTAATCCGGTGCGTGTATTTAAAGACCGCACCTTTACACCGATTTCGGCCAAAGTTTACAAAGAACAATACATAAATAAATTATTATGTTAACAAACGAAATATTTCAAAACATCATCCCGGGGCGTGATAAGCTTTTGCAGGTTGCAGCAGCGTTAAAGGATGAATTCATTGGGCTTGATGACATCATTGATGAGATTATTACGCTCATCACCCCTTGGTATTTGTTTCCACAGGCTCATGTTCGTCCCACGGTAATTAACTTGTGGGGACTTACCGGTACGGGAAAAACCGCATTGGTGAAACGTTTGGTGGAGTTGCTCGATTTTAACAAAAGCTTTGTGCATATGGACATGGGTTCTTTTACAGGAGAAAAAGGCAGCTGGATTAAATCGATATTTACCGATGATCTGGAACATTTTCATGAAAAACAAAGCATCATTTGTTTTGATGAGTTTCAGTTTGCCCGATCCCTTGATGAAAACAACACTGAACTTTCCCGGGATAATCTGAGGGTTATCTGGGAATTGCTTGATTCCGGGAAGCTTTATTATGAGCCTGCATGCCTTGACTATTATGCCAAACGTGCTGAATATGGCATTCACCTGATTAAAAAATGCGTTAAACAGGGTTTCGACCTGAACAATGGTTTGGTGATTGCTGAGGAAGCCGCATTTTTAAACATTTTTAGCGGATTTTATTTCGACCAATATGATCGTTACGAGGAAAAGGTTTCCTTATCGTACTTTTTGTCAAGGGATTTTGCCGAAGGCTTTTCAGGATTATTTCCCGATAAAAAGTATGACCGAGATGATGTTGTTGCTTTGGTAAAAACCATGTCATTTAACGAGTTAGCCTTATTATTATTAAACGGTATTCAGGAACAGCTTAAGGCAAAACAACTTGACGTTTCCAAAGGGTTGATTTTTATTCTTGGAAACCTGGATGAGGCCTTTTACATGAGCAATGAGATGAGTCCGGACATGAGTGCTGACGATTTCTACAATGAATCGCTTAAAATCAATATTGCAGATATCAAGCATGCATTGAAAAGTCGTTTCCGCAATGAGCAGATTGCAAGATTGGGCAACAACCATCTGGTGTATCCATGTTTTAACAACAATAGCTACCATACATTTATCGTACGTCAGTTGGAACGTTTATCTGCTTTCGCTGTTGAAAAGCTGGGTTTGCATATAAATTTTCATGCATCTGTAGTGGAAGCAGTTTATAGCGAAGGCGTATTTCCTACACAGGGCATGCGTCCAGTATTGACTACACTGAAACAGATGGTGGAGCCATACATTGGACAGGTGGTGTGTTTCGTTGCAGAGCAAAACCTTAACATTTTAGCGATCGACTGGTTTTTTGAAAACGAAAAACATCAGGTTGTTTTGCTGGATGCAAATGGCCTATTGCATGAAACTTCTTTTGCTCCTAAAATGAGGCTGAATGAATTGCGAAAATCCGAAAACAGTGATTTGCAGTTACATACCGCTGTTCATGAATCAGGTCATGCAATTGTTGCGGCACTTACCTTGCGTATAGTGCCTGCCATGGTAGCTACAAAAACGGTTTCGAGCACTGTTGACGGATTTTGTAAAATCAATTTTCCGGAACGGCTTACCACCAAAGAAGTTATCCGCAAAGAGATTATGATTTCTTTGGCGGGCTTTTTGGCTGAGAAATTGATTTTTGGTGATGAACATACTTCCACGGGAGTTAAGTACGACATTGAAAGAGCTTCTGCCTGTGCAAACCGCGCCATCAAAGAATATGCGATGGGGAGCGATCCTATACGAATACAGGTTGAATCGGCAGATGAGAACGATTCGTTTTTCACCCGCGATCAGTATGTAGATGAAGCCATGGTATTGATTAACGCTTGTAAAACCGAAGCGGAGAAAATGCTTGACCGCAATAGGCTTTTATTGTTGAAATTATCACTTTACCTGACCGAAAATTCAGTTATACGTGAAAAAGCGTTGGGCGAAATGATCCGATATTATGGTGCAGAGCCTTGGCTAAGAACTGAAGGGTTTGTTTCAAGGGATCAGTATTATAAATTCAAGGATCAGATTCTGAAACAGCTCGATGAACTGAAACAGGAGAAAGAGGAGCGAGGATTGAAAATAAGACGACAGCAAATTGCCAGTCCACCTAGAGTTGGACAAGTTTTGAATTTGAGTGTCAAAAATCGCAAATCGTTAATCTTTGTTATTAAATCGAAATGATGGTCGCTCTTCTAACCTGCCGGTTTTTCAGAAACTGGCAGGTTTTAGGTCTGTAAGCTTCCATTTATCCTAATTTATCCATTTATTTTTGCATGAATTGGACCATGAATGGTAAACAACTTTAAAATAGAAATGGTTGTATTTGCTTATCTGTTATGTATTTGAGCTTTGTCCTTTTTAAGGTGTTGTTTACCTTTTTTAAAAATTATCATATATTTATGATTTTAAAAAATAGGTTAAACAAAAAACGAGACAAAATGATGTACAAAAAACCGACTAACAAATTATTTTTAACAGTGCTAATACTTGGCGTATTGACAGTATTTAACGGCACGTCGTATGCACAGTTGGGAAAAGTTGCCCGTAAAGTAAAGGATGAGAAAAGCGATAAAAAAACTGACGATTCAAAGTCATCCAACGATTCGAAATCATCCAAAAGTAAAGTTGTTAATGTTGAGGCTTCTGCCAATAACCCTGCTGCAGAAAAAGCCTTTAACGACAACAAAGAAAATCTTAAAAGCTGTTACGATTTTTTAAGTCAATTCAACAACACAAATGATGAAAAAGACGTGATGGATATGGCTAATTCGGTTAGCAATGTCATGAAACTTGCCGAAAGCACTATTTCCGATCTTAAGAAAAACATTGCTGATATAAGTGAATTTGAAAAAAGCAATTCTGAAGCCAAGGAAATGCACCTGAAATCGAAGATAGGTTGGTTGGAAACAGCTATTGAAAAGGCAAAAGATAAATTTGGTGGTATAAAATCAAGTCTTTTAAGAAGCATTGTAAGTGATGTGGAATGGCTTGCAATGCCAGAAGCAACTGCCCAATTTGCATCTTCTACTATGGATCAAATCACCCAAAAGTTTGCTCTTCTTGATAAGTTATATCCAGGTGATTCAGATGTTGACGCTTCAAGGAAAACCAATTTACCTAAAGCCAAAGCAAATTATGATAAACTTATGAAGCAATTGGCCCAAAATAGAATGCCTGCATCTAAATATAGTGGTGATAACAAAGCCGAATTGGAAAAGAAAATATCGGCAGCATATACCAAACGTTATCCGGGTGAAGTGGTAAAGCGGGTTGTTATTATTGACTCAGGATGGAAAGAAAAAACCGAATTGAAAGATGATAACACTAAAGCATACTGGCAAACATCTGATTATATAGGAGTTCATATAGCTATTCTAAAAAATAAGTCATGTAACGTTTTCATTATGACTTTCAGAAAAGATAAAAAGACCGGAGAAATTGAAGCCCACTCTGTTGGCACTAGTTATACCGTGTTGGTTGAGAATATAAACAAATAATTTCTTATTTCGAAAAGCTGACTATTCCGAAATCTGGACATTGATTACAAATCAGAAGATAACGTTTGAGTTGTCTTCTGATTTCTTTTAAAAGTTTCCTGGAAAATGGGTTATGAGAACATAACCTGTAACTCAAATGGTCGGAAAGATTGGAGCCTTGGCATTTCTGTTTTTACCCGATAGTTGTTGCAGTTCATCGGATTGAATTAAAATTTTTTCTTTTGGTAATTCAGGGAGCTTAACCAGGCTGCGGGCTACATCCCAGGACCGAATGCCTCTGTATTTTGCCAGTGGTCCCAGCATGAAAATGCCAAATATCGCATTCATTACTTTTGCTACTTTTTCTCCAAATCTGAATTCTCCTCTATTACCAATAAGAAATGAAGGTCTTGCAAATTTCAGGTTACCATGGTAAATGGCTTTCACCATTTGTTCCATCTCCCCTTTGGTTTTTAAATAAAAATTTGAGGACTGAGCGTTAGCTCCAATGGAGGAAACTATAATTAAATTTGGTACCCTTATCGTTTCAGCAATGGTAGCTATTCTAACCGGAATATCCAGATCTACTTTTCTAAAAGCCTCCTTGCTACCGGCAGTTTTAATGGTAGTGCCTATGCAGCAAAAAAAACAATCTGCAGAGAATTGTTGTGCATGATCATTAAGTTTGTAAAAATCCTTTATAATCATCTGTTCAAGTTTGGGATGTGCAAGTGGTAAGGTATTCCGCACTATTGCGGTTACCTTCGCATATTGAATGCTTTCAAGTAATTCAAAAATAAGCTCTTTTCCTACTAACCCTGTAGCTCCGAATACAATAGCGGTTTGGTGCATATCTATATTTTGTTTAACCAATAGATGTAAAGATAACGAAAGCTTCCCTATTTACTTAAATTTTTTTTTAGAAATCTGCTAACTGGTCTCCATATATTGTTGATTGATCACTTATAATTGTTAACTGATCACTTGTTTTCGGTTATTTGTCAAGGATCAACACAGCCTCTTCGTTTGGCGAAGCATCTTCTTCGTAATGATCTGTATTCTTTAACTGTAGCAAATGTTACTTTGATAATGACAATGCAGAACTAGAAAAGCTTCAGAAAGAGATTCCTCCTGTTGGTCGGAATGACAATCTTATTTAAATTTAGTAGTGAGGGATGGCAGTGTATAGACGCGGCCGCGTCTATACACTGCCATCCCCTCATCCACAACGACTACTGTCATTCCGACCAGCGGGAGGAATCTCCTCATTTTTTACTCTGTATTCCCGCAGTTGTGCAAAAACCTCAAATCCTTCGCCAAACACCACTATGTATTTCATCTTTCAACCTTTGTTCGACTGACTAAATGTTCAGAATTGTAAGTCAGTCGAGGCTTCTTTAGACTTTATACCTTAGACTTTCTACTCTTTTTCACAATCCAAGCAGCACTTTTTCCGGTTCAATGCCATCAAATAACAGTTTAATAGGATCTTCGATAAATTGCTTAACATGTAATAGGAAACTTACCGAATCTTTTCCATCGATGATCCGGTGATCGTATGACAAGGCTATATACATCATGGGACGTATTTCCACCTTGCCATTGATCGCAACAGGCCTTTCTACAATATTGTGCATCCCCAAGATAGCTGATTGAGGAGGGTTAATAATGGGTGTTGATAGTAAGGAACCATAGATGCCTCCATTGGTAATGGTAAAGGTGCCTCCTGTCATTTCTTCCATGCTGATACGGCCAGCGCGGGCTTTATTGGCCAAACTAGCAATACCTTGTTCAATATCCGCCATCGACATGGTTTCAACATTTCGAAGAACCGGGGCCATCAAGCCCTTATCTGTCTGGACGGCAATGGCTAAATCATAATAACTGGGTATTACTATTTCATCTCCATCAATCATTGAGTTTACACTGGGATGAAGTTTTAACGCCTGCACTACAGCCTTGGCAAAGAACGACATAAACCCGATCTTTATTTGATGTTTGGTTTCGAACTGCGACTGATATTTTTTACGAAGCCCGATCACTTCAATCATGTCAGCTTCGTTGAAAGTTGTGAGCATGGCAGTCTGATTTTTCACTGCCACCAATCGTTCACTTAACTTTTTTCGCAACGGAGACATCTTTTTGCGATCCTCAACACGGGTTATTCCAGTTGACGTTATGGTTGGTTTATGATTATTTCGAAGCTTAACCACTGCCTCCACTTCTTTTTTGCCAATACGTTTTAAACCTTCGATTACATCATTAACAGTCAGATCTTCCTGTTCCATCATTTTTTGGGCAACAGGTGATACCTTGACGGATTCAGTATGATTGTCTTGGCTTACTTTCAATGGCTCGCTTTTGTCTTCTGTTGTCTGTTGTCTGTTGTCTGTCTTCTGACTTCCGACTTCTGACTTCTGATCTCTGGCTTCTGCCTTCTGACTGCCAACTTTTTCTTCACTTTTAGCTGGTTTGGTTACCGAAGTATCAATCGTACATGCCACTGCACCTATTTTCACAGTTTCTCCTGCCACAATCTTAAATTTTATCTGTCCGCTATCAGGCGCTATAAGCGGTAGTGTAGCTTTGTCCGATTCAATTTCGGCAACCTCCTGGTCTTTCTCAACATAATCGCCATCTTTAACAAGCCATGTAGCTAGCTGAGCTTCTGTAATCGATTCACCCGGGCTTGGAATTTTAATTTCAAGTATCACTTGTATAATTTTAATTAGTATTCTGGGACAAACCCTCAGGGTTTTCAAAACCCTGAGGGTTTAATTTAGTTTCCTTATTGTTTCTTTTCTTTCAGTATCAAATCACTGGTTCCATAATGTTCGCATTGCATACCACAATAGTCTTTAGCCCTTTCGCAGGTGCATTTGGTAAACACTTTATCCATAATTTTCTGCATGCGCTTTTTATGAATATCAACAAGTCCTACAGCCGGACTGCCACTAGCTGGATTACAAACAACCATAAAATTGAAATCCTTATAAATTCGTTGTACGAATGACCATGCACCCATATTTTCGGGTTCTTCCTGTGCCCAAACCCACCGGATTGCATTGTTATATTTTTTAATGGTTTTCGTTAGTTGTGACGCTGGAAAAGGATAAAGTTGTTCTATACGAATAATAGCGGTGTCGGTAACATTTAACTTACTCCGCTGTTCAAGCAATTCATAGTAAAGTTTGCCATAGCAACAAACTATTTGTTTTACTTCTTCGTGGTTCACCTGGGCGTCATCGATAATTTCCATAAAATGTCCCTCGGAAAAGGCCTCAAGGGTAGAAGTACATTTGGGATGGCGCAACAAACTTTTAGGGGTAAAGATCACCAATGGTATCCTGAAGTCACGTTTCATCTGTCGTCTTAGCAGATGAAACATATTGGATGGCGTTGAAGGAACTACTATTTGCATGTTGTTGTTTGCACAAAGTACCAAAAAACGTTCAATACGTGCGCTTGAGTGTTCAGGTCCCTGTCCTTCGTAACCATGAGGCAAGTATAGGGTAATACCATTCATTAATCCCCATTTTTCCTCAGCGGAACTAATATATTGGTCAATAATAACTTGTGCTAAGTTGTGGAAATCACCAAACTGAGCTTCCCAAACAGTAAGTCCCTGTGGCATTGCAAGTGCGTAGCCATATTCAAAGCCTAACACGCCATATTCACTGAGGGGAGAATTATAAATATGAAAGGATGCATTTTGATCCTTGATATTTTTTAAAGGAAAATATTTTTCATCCGAATTTTCAACAACAAATGCAGCATGTCGGTGCGCAAATGTACCTCGTTCTGAATCCTGACCGCTAATACGTACGGAATAGCCTTCAGTAATCAGTGATGCATATGCTAATAGTTCACCTAGCGCCCAATCGAGGCGGTTCTGAAAAATCATTTCTTTTCGATCGTTCACAATCTTATGAACTTTATCGAAGAATTTTTTGTCGGCAGGAAGCAGATTGATTTGATCGGCCAGCCTGACCAGTAGATTTTCACTGACTCCTGTATTAATCTGCTTAAAGATATCCTGACTGTTGGCATAATGAAAACCTTTCCAGTCCTTCTTTAGAAACTTATGAACTTTAATTTTAAAATTCTGCTTTGAAAGTTCAAACCTTTCTTCAAGTAATTGATCAAATTCTTTTTCGTAAGTTTTTGGTTCACTGGTATCGAATATTCCCTGTTCTATCAGTTTAGCACTGTATATATCGCGTGGATTGGGGTGTTGACTTATGGCTTTATAAAGCAATGGTTGTGTAAATCGAGGCTCATCACCTTCATTATGGCCATATTTTCTGTAGCCAAGAATATCAATAAAAACGTCGTGGTGGAAGGTTTGTCTGAATACCATTGCCATTTTAACAGTATAAATAAGCGCCTCCACATCGTCGCCATTTACGTGAAATACCGGCGAAAGCGTTACTTTAGCAACATCGGTACAATAGGTACTGGAACGTGCTTCGAGGTAATTGGTTGTAAAGCCAATCTGATTATTGATAACAATATGGATGGTTCCACCTGTTTGGTATCCTTCTAATCTGGACATCTGTATGGTCTCATAAACCACTCCTTGTGCTGCTATTGCGGCATCGCCATGTATTATAATGGTTGCCAGTTTATTATAGTCATTGTTGTAATCTTTTCTGATTTTGGCATAAGCAATGCCTTGTGCTACTGGTCCTACTGTTTCCAAATGCGATGGATTTGGAACCAGGTTAAGGTTAACACTCTTCTCTTCTTTAGTAAGAATCGCATGGCTGTATCCCAGGTGGTATTTTACATCTCCCAGAGCAATATCATCATCATCATAAATAGTACCTGCATACTCACGAAAAATATCCTCATAAGGTTTTTGCAAAATATTAGCCAACACATTTAGACGCCCGCGATGGGACATCCCGATGACGAATTCTTCAATGCCCAGTTCCGAGCCTTTTCCAATAACTGCATCAATTGCAGGAATTAAAATTTCAGCCCCTTCGAGGGAAAAGCGTTTCTGACCCACAAATTTCTTATGAATGAATTGTTCGAAACCTACAGCAGTAACCAGTTGATGGTAAAAATGCTTTTTTTCTGAAGTGTCAAAAGTAAGGGCTTTACGGGTGTTTTCAATCTCTCTTTGAAGCCATTTAAACAATTTGGGCGTCCTTATATATGCATATTCAACACCAATACTTTGACAATATGTTTGTTGTAGAAATTCAACAATATCTTTTAATTTGGCAGGGCCGATGCCTACTTCCTTTCCGGCCTGAAAAATGATTTCAAGGTCATTTTCTGATAAGCCGAAATTTTCAATATCAAGTGTAGGATAATATTGACGACGGGCACGTACAGGGTTGGTTTGTGTAAACAGATGTCCCCGCCTCCGGTATCCTTCGATGAGGTTTAAAACTTTTAATTCTTTATCAAAAATTAGAGACTCATTATCTGTGTTTTGTGTTATTGAATTATTGGCTGCAAACTCAAAACCTTTAAAAAAATTCCGCCAACTTTCATCGAGAGAATCAGGATTTTGAAGGTATTTCTGGTAGAGCTCGTCGATCGACTCTATTTCACTATTTCCCAAGTAAGAAAATGATTCCATTTTGCTATTGAATACAATAAGTTAAAGTTTAAAAATCAATTAATCTTTAAGAAGTACTAATATTGAGACAATTCTGAGAACATTTTGTTTAACTTTTTCGTGAAAGAATATCGCAAAAAATATTATTTCTACTCAGAATAAATATTAAATATTAGTGTCAATCAATTAATAACAATTGTTTGAGACGCTTGTTTTTAAAAATGACATGTCGTAAAATATGCGGGATTTCGTATCTTTGATTAAAGCGCATGTATTTTAGTTAAATAACTATTGATCATAAAATATTACGAAATGAAGGTAGCAGTTTTCAGTACAAAATCATACGATAAAGAATATTTAGAAAGAGCAAATGTTTCAAAACATCATGATTTGGTTTATTTTGAAACTTCATTAAAAGAAAGAACTGTCAGATTAGCAGAAACATACGATGCTGTTTGCATATTTGTAAATGATGTATTGAAAAAAGAAGCAGTGGAGTTGATGGCTTCGCTTGATATTAAATTAATTGCATTGCGGTGTGCTGGCTTTAACAACGTTGATATTGAAACTGCATGGAATAATGGCATTAAAGTATTGAGGGTCCCGGCTTATTCGCCACACGCTGTTGCGGAGCATGCCATGGCTTTGATTTTAACTTTGAATCGCAAAATTCACAAAGCGTACAATAGGGTTAGAGAGGGCAATTTCTCACTTGAGAGACTTGGAGGGTTTGAGCTTAATGGTAAAACAATAGGTGTCATCGGAACAGGAAGAATTGGAGCTATTTTTACCAATATCATTAAAGGATTCGGTTGCGAGGTTATTGCTTTTGACAAATATCCGAATCAATCGCTTATTGATGCTGGCGTCCATTATTGTTCAATGGAGGATATTTTTAGAAAGTCCGACATCATCTCCTTGCATTGCCCCTTAACTCCTGAAACAAACCGCATTATTAATAAAGATTCAATCAACCAGATGAAAAAGGGGGTAATGATTATAAACACAAGCAGGGGCAAACTAATTGATACTGATGCTGCAATTGATGCATTAAAGATCGGTCAGATCGGATACCTTGGCATTGATGTATATGAGCAGGAAGAGAATTTGTTTTTCAAAGACCTCTCTGAGATGGTTATTACTGATGATAAAATATCGCGCCTGATGACATTTCCAAATGTTTTGATTACTGCACATCAGGCCTTTTTTACCGATAATGCATTAACACAGATCGCAAATACCACTATTCAAAATTTAACTGATTTTGAAAATAACACCATCAATGGTCAAAATGAGGTTACAATTGAGATGATCAAATAAGTTTAAGGTTCAGGGTTTAGGGTTCAGCGTTTAGGGTTCAAGGAAGTTTCTTTAAACTGTGAACAGTAAACTGAACTGTGAACCATGAACAGTAAACCGTGAACCGTGAACAGTAAACCGTGAACCGTGAACAGTAAACTAATAATTAAACTCTCCAAATTCACTTACTATCGTAAGCCTATTTCCTTTTGTTTTTTTGCAATGACCCACAACGCGGGCATCCACGTTAAAAGACTGTGAAATTTCAATAATTCTTTTCGCAATATCTGATGTCGTATATATTTCGAATCGGTGCCCCATGTTAAAAACTTTGTACATTTCCTGCCAGGATGTTCCTGATTGTTCCTGAATGATTTTGAATAGGGGAGGTACAGGAAACAGATTATCCTTAATCACATGCAACTGATCTGTAAAATTTAAAATTTTTGTTTGTGCTCCACCTGAACAGTGAACCATTCCATGAATTTTTGGCCGGAATTCCTTTAAAACTTTAGTAATGATGGGGATGTATGTCCTGGTAGGTGAAAGTACCAGTTTTCCTGCATCGATGCCTAGCTCAGCTATTTTGTCGGTTAGGTGGTAATTTCCGGAATAAACCAATTCCGGAGAAATGGTATTATCAAAACTTTCAGGATATTTTGCAGCAAGATACTTGTTGAATACATCGTGGCGTGCAGAGGTGAGACCATTGCTTCCCATTCCGCCATTATAGTCCCTTTCATACGAAGCTCTGCCATATGAAGACAGACCAACAATTACATCATTATTAGTAATATGATCATTGGAGATCACTTCACTTCGCTTCATCCTGCAGGTAACCGTTGAATCAACAATGATTGTACGTACCAGATCTCCTACGTCAGCTGTTTCGCCGCCGGTTGAAAATATCTTCATGCCAAATGACCGGAATTCTTCAAGTAATTCTTCAGTGCCATGTATGATAGCCTCAATGACTTCGCCAGGTACTAATTTTTTGTTTCTTCCTATGGTTGACGATACCAGTATGTTATTAACCGCTCCTACACAGAGCAAATCGTCGATATTCATTACCAAAGCATCCTGTGCAATACCTTTCCACACATTTATATTGCCTGTTTCCTTCCAGTATATGTAAGCCAGTGAGGATTTTGTGCCAGCCCCATCCGCATGCATGATGTTACAATATTCAGGATCGTCAGCCAATACATCGGGAATGATTTTACAAAAGGCTTTTGGAAAAATTCCTTTGTCAATATTTTTAATGGCATTGTGTACATCTTCTTTGGAAGCTGAAACTCCTCGCTCTGTGTATCTTGAATTGCTATTCATGCATAAAATGTTAAGCCTGTAAAATTAGGCAAAGGAATCGATAAAATAAAAAATGACTGTTTAATACCTAAATTTTTAAACAGTCATTTTTTAATATAATATTTAACAGCTAGTTAAATAATCCCAGCGTTATTTTTTCTTAGGTTTATAGGTTGTGCTTATAACCTTAAATTCGGTTCTACGGTTGATTTGATGTGCTATTTCCTGCAGGTCTGCATCCGTCAATGCTTTAATAACATCATCATTAAGCGTTGTACCTTCTTTTAGGAAAGCGTATTGGTCAGCAAGTTTTTTATCGATCACTTTCGGCTCAGATTTTCCATAACCTTTGGCTACCAAACGATCTGCAGCAATACCTTTTTGAATCAGGTAATCAACGACAGATTGGGCGCGTTTTTGAGAAAGTGTTATATTATCGGCATCATTACCACGGGAGTCAGTATGTGACATAAGTTCAATGGTAATGTTCGGGTTATCATTCAGGGTTTCCACTAACTTGTCAAGAGCAACCATAGATTCGGGTCGTAAATCCCATTTTGCAAAATCGTAGAAAATATTTGGGAGTTCAATGGGTTTAGCTATGGAAGCAAGAAGTATTGTTGTTTTGAAATCGCGGCTATGATCAAGGCCTTTTGTGGTTTCTCGTTCTTTGCCATTCAGATAACCTTCGTGTGATGCAATAAAGACGTAGTCAGTATTGGGTTTGAGAGATAAACGATAGGTGCCGTTTTTGTCTGTTTTAGTATCTATGGTTATTCCATCGCTGCTAATTGATTTTACATTTGCATCGGCGAGCACTTGCTCGGTCTTTTCGTCCTTAACCGTTCCTATGACATTAAATTTAAGAGGCGGTAGTGTAAAGGCAAAAATATCATCATCTCCTTTAATGGTGCGACTGGATGAGAAGAAGCCTTTTTCTACATCATTTTGGAATACAATACCGTAATCATCAGCATTTGAATTGATAGGATAACCCATGTTTTCAATGTTCCAGGATCCATCAGGCTTTGTAACGGCTTTGAAAATGTCAAGTCCACCCATGCCAATTTGTCCGTTGGAGGCAAAATACAAAGTTCCATCTGCATGGATATATGGGAATTCTTCATCGCCTGGTGTATTAATCTGGGCACCCATGTTTACCGGTTTATCCCAATCTACATCTTTGCTGGCACGTGTAACTTTCCAAATATCTTTTCCACCTTGTCCGCCTTCCATGTCGGATGTAAAATAAAGAGTAAGTTCATCGACTGATATTGCAGGGTGTGCAACAACTACACTGTCACTTGCAATTAGAATTTTCTTACTTTTCGTCCATTCTTCGCCTTGAAACTCCGAATAAAAGATGGCACAGCCAAAATTTTTATTCTTAGCTTTTTCACAACGCGTAAAATACAATGATTTAAAATCTTTTGAAAGACAGGGAGTGCCTTCGTCAAATTCGGTATTAATGCTGTTGCTGAGCGGGACTGGTTGACTCCATGTACCTTTTCTGTCCATTCTTGAGACGTAAATATCGGCAAAGTTCTGATTTGTTACGCCGCTCAAAGCTTTTCCGGTAGAGCCATCTCGCGATGACGTAAGAAACACAGTACTATAATCAGCAGCAGCATAAGCAGGACAAAAATCGTTTTGTTTAGAATTAAAAAATTTCATATTGTCGACCTGATATCCTGTTGGATTTTCCATCCATTTTTGAGCTAGTTCGCATGAACGAATGCCATCATCAGCGCGTGAATCCCTGGATACATTTTCTTTATATTTTTTGAAGTTTTCTTTAGCTTCTTCATATTTCATATTCATTTTTTGCGCCTCGGCAAGGTATAAAATAGCCAACGGGTTACTGATACCTTTAGCAATCGACTTATTATACCATAGTTCGGATTGTCGAGGTTGGTTTACCAAACGATAACATTCTGCAATTTGGAAAAGCAATTCTGCTTTGCCTGTTTTCTCGGTTAAGCTGTTATATGCGGCTTTGTAAAGATCGATAGCTGTATAATACTCGCCTGCATTAAAAGCAGCCTGTGCTTTAGAGGCTTTACCGGATTGTGCGGAAACAATTTCTGTGGTAGTTAACACGCACACAATAAGTATAAAATGAATGATTTTCATGAATCGAAAATTGCTAGTTGATTACTGAGAACGTAAAAATAGTTAATTTATTTTCTTAATCCCAAATTACAGATTAAAAAATTAACTATGAAAGGATTAATAAAATCAACCCTTCCAGGCTTCTATCAATCATGTCAAGGCAGAAAATGAGGATATTTCAGGTGTAATGCTATTACTCCTAATCCTGTGAGTAACAAAGTTTTCTTTAGACGACATATTTTATAGAAAACACAAATTCAAATAATGAGCCGAAACCCCAAATGGCTTAAATGCCACCCGTTCCGGGTTAAAACATACTACAACAATCTGCAGTTCTATAAATATTGCAACCTTTCAGGTTTGATCGGAATAACTACAACTTTGTTTTCTTTTATCGACTATTTACAATAATGAATTATTATTAATTCCTCAATAAACAACTTATGATAGTAATATTAGTCTCTCAATTTATGGAAAAAGCCCGAAAAGGCTGGTATATTTATAGTTATAGTACTTCCAAGATATTGGCCAGAACCCGGAACGGGTGACATATTTTATAGAAAAACTGATAGCCTATCAATAAAAAAAGAGCGTAGTGGTTAGCTACGCTCTGTATTAAAATAGTGCTGAAATTATCGAATAAATAATAATTCTCTGTATTTGGGTAATGTCCACATTTCATTATCAACAATGAGTTCCAGTTTATCAATATGATAACGAATTTCTTCAAAATATGGGAATATTTTTTCAGAATAAGCAAGCGCTTTTTCGCGGGCATCTTCAACTTTGTTTACCACTTTCCGGGCCTCAACCATCTTATGTACTTTCGCTTTGATCGTTGAAATATGAGTACCAACTTCTTTAATTAAAGCCAAACGAGCAGTAGCCAATTCCTTATATTCACCATCAGCAAATAGTTGTTTTAAGCCTTGAACATTCTGAATCAACGAAGTTTGGTATGCTATTGCAACCGGAACAATGTGATTAAGTGCTAAATCGCCAAGTACCCTGGCTTCAATCTGAATTTTCTTGGTATATGTTTCCCATTTGATTTCAGTGCGAGCATGAAGTTCTTTTTCACTTAATACACCTGTTTTCTTAAATAAATTAATAGCAGATTCGGATAAGAAAGAATCGAAAATTTTAACAGGATTGCTTTCGTCGTTCAAACCACGTTTTTTTGCTTCGGCTTTCCACTCATCGCTATAGTTGTTTCCATCGAAACGAATAGCTTTGGATTCCTTAATATATTTACGCAATACCTGGAAGATAGCCTCGTCCTTCTTCACACCCTTTTCAATGATAGCGTCAACATCGTTTTTAAACTCAAGTAATTGAGCAGCAAGGGCAGTATTAAGAACTGTCATAGCTTCTGAACAGTTGGCAGAAGAACCTACAGCACGGAATTCGAAACGATTACCTGTAAATGCAAAGGGCGAAGTACGGTTACGATCTGTATTATCAAGTAAAATTTCAGGTATTCTACCAATATCGAGTTTGATTTCGGTTTTTTCGTCTGGAGTCATCTTATGGTCGGTTACCTTCTCTTCAATTTGATCAAGCATTTTTGACAAATAAGTACCAAGAAATGCTGAAATAATAGCAGGAGGAGCTTCATTAGCGCCTAAGCGGTGTGCGTTATTTGCAGAAGCAATTGAAGCTTTAAGCAAAGGGGCATTCTTATTTACAGCCATCAGTGTGTTAACCAGAAAGGTTAAGAATTGTAAGTTGCTCTTTGGGTTCTTACCTGGCGATAAAAGGTTTACACCAGTATCAGTTGATATTGACCAGTTGTTATGTTTTCCTGAACCGTTGATACCTGCAAAAGGTTTTTCGTGTAATAGACAAGCCATGTTATGTTTGCGTGCGATATTGCGCATCAAAGTCATAGTAAGCAAGTTGTGATCTACGCCTAAGTTTGCTTCTTCATATACAGGAGCTATTTCGTATTGGTTAGGAGCAACTTCGTTATGGCGTGTTTTCAGAGGCATACCAAGTTTCCAACCTTCGATTTCGAGTTCCTTCATAAATTCCTGAACACGTGGAGGAATTGCACCAAAATATTGATCTTCCAATTGTTGATTCTTGGCTGATTCATGACCCATTAAAGTCCGTTCAGTCAGTTTAAGGTCAGGGCGAGCTTCGAAAAGCGCTTCGTCAATAAGGAAATATTCCTGCTCCCAACCGAGGTTAGCAGTTACTTTCTGAACGTCTTTATCAAAATAACGACAAACTTCAACTGCAGCTTTATCAAGAGCATTCAAAGCCTTTAAGAGAGGAGCTTTAAGGTCAAGGACTTCGCCAGTATATGAAATAAAAATTGTTGGAATACAAAGTGTGTCATCAAGAACAAATGCAGGAGATGATGTATCCCATGCAGTATAACCGCGAGCTTCAAATGTTGCACGGATACCTCCACTTGGGAAACTGGAAGCATCAGGTTCTTGCTGAGCCAATAATTTGCCTGAAAAATTGTCAATTACTGTACCGTCACCCTGAGGATCTGCAAATGCATCATGCTTTTCAGCCGTGCCACCTGTTAATGGTTGAAACCAGTGAGTATAATGGGTAGCACCCATCTCCATGGCCCATGTTTTCATACCTGAAGCAACTTGATCAGCCATTTTACGATCTATTCTCTGGCTCTTGTCAATAGCAGCTACAACTGCCTGATATGCTTCTTTTGACAGATATTTTTGCATTTTAATTCTGTCAAAAACATTCTTTCCGTAATAATCGGAAGTTCTTACTGTTGGAGCTGAAACGCAAACAGGCTTCCTGTTCATAGCTTCCCCTAATGCTTGAAATCTTAATGTCGCCATAATATTATTTTAAGGTAATTGTTTTTAATGAATGTTGGCAAATATAATTAATTTTCAAAAAAAATATCAAAAAAATGCCCCCATTCTATAATAATTTTGATATTTTTTTTAAAAATACCCTTTAATATTCGATTCTAATATAAAAATTTCAGAAAATAGCCAATTGGTAAGGCTAACTAATGATTGTTCTTTTTCTGAAAAGTTAAAAAATGGGCTTACTTTCATAAAAAATCACTTTTATAGTATTAAACAACTAATTTGACTTTTTGATAAAATAACATCTCAAAAAAGAAATATGCAAATTAAATCGATATTTTACTTTACAAATGTAACTATAAATTATGTTTACACACCAATTTCATACAAAAAATTTACTTTTTGTTAATAAATAAATATAAGTGTTGCAAAAATTGATTGACTGTTGGAGTATAATAAAGTCAATTTTTTAAATAAATTCGAAGATAAAATGACCTTTTCTTGATTGTGAAAGAATTCACATAAATATTAAGTCCAATAAGTCTACTTGTAATTATATCTTTTATCTATGAATTACGCAGATTACACGAATGAAAGATATTAATTCGTCTAATTCGCGCAATTAGTAGACAAAATGTCACTTTTTCTTAACGTGTTTCAGTACTTCTTTCGATGCAATTTTTAGCTGTTCAAACCAGGGAAGACCATATTTTCTAATTAAAGGTTCCTGAAGGAATATATAAATAGGAGTGTTTTTTTTATTGCCTAAGTCCAAAGCATGTTTGCAGATTTTCCATTGGTGATAATTGAGAGCATCAAAATCTTTGTATTTTGTAATTCTGATGGGATATAAATGACATGAAACCGGTTTTTGAAATGTAGTCACCTTGGCTTCATAAGCTTTTTCGATGGCGCATATGGCTATACCCTTTTCAACGATAGCATAAGCACATTCCTTATTATCAATAAGCGGAGTAACATGGTCTCCATCACTATCAATCACCGAAGTGCCAAGGGACTCAATTGCCAACACTCCAAGTGCACTCATAAATGGGCGAATGACAGGATATATTTCATTTAATATGTCAATTTCACTTGCTTCAAGAGGGGCTCCTGAATCGCCAAGTACACAGCATGCCCCTTTGCATTTTTGGATATCACAAAAGAATTTTTTTTCCAAAACATCAAAACTCAATATCGTATTATCAATCTTCAACATAGGTAAATATTCAAGCTAAAAAAAATCGGATGAAGATAATCTAAAGAAATTAAAAGCGAGACTTTTGTATTTGAAATATATTTGATAACTTAACGCATAATTTGAAAATCTTATGAAAGAAATAATGATTTCCAAAAATAAGGTAAAAACCTTTCTATCCGAACAACTAACTCAGGAAGTTCTTCAGATGGATGAGAAAAAAATTTTCAGTTTGGTTCGCTATGAAGGCATAGGCGGCTTTGGTAAAATTTCTGACATGGATTTATTTGTGCACCTTGTAGAAATGGTGCCTGAATTTAAGTTACTCAAACTTGTGAACACAGATGACAATCATATTCTTGTTTCATTAAAAGAAGAATATGCTGAAAAAGAGGAGGAAATTTTAACTGATATTACACGACTTTTACAATTGAAGCTTACCTAGGCTTTTTATTTACACAATTTAAATTACCAATATGTATAAAACAATTGCGATTCAAACGCGATCAACTTACTGGAGTAATAAGGAATCAAATGAGGAATTGATAGTTGATTCAGTTGATCTTGCCCAAGAAGTTGAAAAAATTTGCAACAAACTAGAGACCGAGGGTTATGAGCCTATACTGATAACCCCCATTACCTCCGGATCAATGTCCAATGGGAATGGTTATTATCAAACGGCAAGTATACTTATAACAGCAAAGAAAAAGGTATAATTAAGATATTTCTGATTGTTCCTTATATAAAGGTAAAGTGATAATAAATGTAGTGCCTCGCTCTGATGTAGTGTAGGTAATTGATCCTCTGCTGCTTTCAATGATGTTTTTCACAATAGCCAGTCCCAGTCCCATTCCGCTGGTTTTGGTTGTAAAATTCGGGCGGAATAGCTTTTCCTGCATTTCTTTGGGTATTCCTTTTCCATTATCTTTAACGTCAACGGTTACACTTGATTCGTCTGTATCAACGTTGATAATGATATGTGGTTTTATGCCTTTGGCAACCGATTGAATAGCATTGGTAAACAAATTAATCAATACCCTTGATATTTGTTCTTTATCAGCATATATAAACACTTCATTATGATCGTTCAAATGAACAACGAAATCGCCATTATCATTTGCGAACAGGCTTACTGCATTGTTTATTTTAGTAATCAGATCAAGCCTTTGATTCATGGCTGCCGGCATCTTGGCGAAATTTGAAAACTCAGTAGCAATAGCTGATAAATTATCGATTTCGTCAATAAGTGTTTTGCTTATCCTGTCAAGATATTCTCCAAATCGTTCGTTTTTATCTATCCACGCTCGATGTAATTGCTGAACACTCAGCTTCATCGGAGTGAGCGGATTATTTATTTCATGGGCAATTTGTTTGGCCATTTCACGCCATGCAGATTCACGTTCTGAACGAGCAAGCATTTCTATACTTTTTTCCAATTCAGTGACCATCCTGTTATATTCGTTTACCAGGCCTCCGATCTCATCATTACTATCATAGACAATCTGTTCATATTTCTGACCAAGTCTTATGGTACTAAATTTTAATTGTACCACACGCAGTGGCATGGTAATCTTTTGTGAAATAAAAACTGCGATCAGGAAAGTGATCATTAATAAAAGCACATACATATTTACAGCGGCAACAACCATGGTAGATACCTCGCGCGTGAGCTCTTCCTGAGTTGTAAAATATGGAAGATTAAGGAATGCCAATAATTTGCCATCTTTATTTTTGAAGGGTAAGTATGCAGAAATATAATTTAAATCACCAATTTGTTCATGATGAATTATCTCAGCCTTCATATCACTAAATAAAGAGTTGTATGCTTTGGGGTTTATTTTGTTGCCAATGAGTCCCTTATCAAATATCTCAGGTCTTGAAGTAGCAATCAGATTTCCTTTTGGGTCATATAGATTAATGTCGGCATAAAAAATATTTGATAACCTTACAAGAAGTTCATCCAAACTATAGTACGGATAGGAGTGCCAGTTAGAATTGATATGTTGTTCCTGTGCCAGCGTATTGGTAAGTTCAGTATTAATTGATTTTAGTTTTTCGCTTATAATAGCATAATGCTTTGCATAGTATTGGCGAACATTGAAAAATAATGTACCTCCTCCAATAAGAATAAGTGAGAGAAACAACACCGACATCATGGAGTATTGAATTTTATTCTTAAAGTTTGGAAAAAAGGCATTTTTAATAATGGGCAAATTAATGAACAACACAACGCATGTAAGTATAAGAAAATATACCACAAATGTGTATGAAAATGAAATTAACCAATCTAAGAATGTAACTGTGGGAGAGCTTAATACAATGAGAGAATCTTTTGATGGCCGATAAATTAAATGATCATGGTCCCCAAAAGACATTGAAGCATATTCCTCTTTTTCTTTTTGAAACACCTTGTCGGATAGATTGTACGTAAAGGTGCCAAATTCAGAAATTCTCTGACCCTTATAATATTTGGCGTAGTCATACTCCCTATATATTGAACTTAAAGATACACGGCTATCAAGCAATAGTTCCGGGTAACCAAGTATCTCAGCTACTGGCTTTGTATCCAATTCGATAAAAAGCGAAACCGGATTAGAAGTTTCCTTGCCAAATTTATACCAGCCTAAGTAATTAACCCTTCCAATTTTGTTATCAATATAGTAAAAATCAGTTTCTTGCAACCTCGTACCTCGTTCTAAAATCATGGAATTGAAAAACCCAAAGCACTGTACATACATATTATCAGGAGGCTCAAGATAAAGGCTATCGGTTGCTTTACAAATGGTAACCTGTATCGTATATTTTTCGAGATATCCTTCGAAATATCGTCGTTTAAGGTGCTTGTATATCCGGTTGATATCTATACTTGTCCTTTTTTGAACGAGGTTACTTAATATGGTATCCTCATTCATCTCTTTATCTTTTTCACGAAACAGATATTCTGCAACCGGATCACGTTCATTAGCCAAACTGGCAACAAGTACCTTTTTCTGATTAACTGTTCTGATATAAGAATATTCAGATACGATAAAAACCGTATAAATGGAAAATAAAAGTACAATGAGGATAAGCGTTGAATATTTATAGACAGACTTAAGCCGAAGACGAACATTACTGAGTACCCCCCCAAGAATAATAACAAAAATTACGGATAATAAATGAATTGGAATACCTGTTATTAAAAATAGACCTACAACCATTGCGCAGGTAAGTATAAAAATCAGGTTAAATTCAAGAAAAGGTATATAGCCAATAAAAAAAAGAAGTACTTTATCAAAGTAAAAAGCAAAGGACGCAAATAATAATACAATGATAAGGTAACCAATAAGGCTATATAAGTCGAAGAGAAGGAGTTTGTTTACTTCGAATGAAATGGTGGAATTAAGTATAATGCTATTGATCAGAAAAAAAATGCCCGAAAAAAAGCCAAGAATGATCAGAAGCTGCAGCATCAGCATTAAACGAATATTCCAGCGTTTAACATACCATTTTGCTGGCAGTGTTAAGGTGAAGCTTTTATAAAACAGGAATACCAAAAAGAATCCAACAATTGACCATAATAATAAATCGCCTAGAGATGGAATAAGTTCAGATGATGCAAAATACTGAGGATTAAATAAATCCAAGTCGTAAAACACTTTAGGAAGTTGTAATTTCAGCATTAAACTTTTGAGCAATAAAACAATGATGGCTACACCAATAATAATCCAATTTCTTCTGCCTGCCCCCTGAATTTGTTGAATGATGCGAGTGACAAACCACAGCAGTAAAAGAATCATAACAAAATAGGAAAGCGAGGGAATGTATTTTTGAAAAAGCAGATGATGGGCGCTTCGATCAAAAACCAAAGAAAATATATATTTGTTTTTGCTGTTGGTAATCGGGAAACTGTTTGGTAATAATCTGGTTGATATTTTAACTGATGATGGAGCATTAAAATCTTTCTGGAACTTTGTAACAAGATACTTATTCTCATATTGATAGACCTGTTTAATCTGAATTAGTCCAACAATTGTCATCGAACCACTTTTGACGGTCCGCGGCACATACCATGCATTTTTGATGTATAGAAATGTACTATCTATGCCGCTCTGACTATAGTATAATGAAACAGGTACTGAATTGTCTGACCAGAATTTTAAAGTATCATGCTCATAAATCAAGATGGCAAAACCCTTTGGTTCTATTAGTCCAATATATTCAGATAAATCAGGATCATAAGTAGTAATGTTTTTTTTGTGTTTTAACGAAGCCCTTATTTTCAAAAGCACTTCATTCAGCGATTTTTCCTTATCTTTATAAACCCTTTGAAACCGTTGTACATAAGAATTGTTAAACCGGGGAAACAGAATATTTGTTTCCGTTAATCTTCCAAATAAAAATATTGAAAAAATAATAACAGCATATTTCAGGATCAACCTAAGATTCATATTTGGAATTAATTACATAAAATAAGACGTTAGAACAAAGAGCCAAGAACAAAGACAACATAAGCAAAAGACTTTGGAACCAAGATAAAAGAGCCAAGAACCAAAACCAGCTCAGGTTATTTTGACATCTTTAAATCTTTGTTCTTTCATCTTGCAATCTTTGTTCTGGTTTATAGTATCTTTAAATCTTGAGTTCTTTTATCTTGATATCTTTGTTCTGGTTTATTGATGATGGTAAGGTTCGTTTTTAAGAATTGTCATTGCTCTGTAAAGTTGTTCAAAAAAAATCAGCCTCACCATTTGATGTGAAAAAGTCATCTTCGACAAGGAAATCACTTCATTAGCCCTGTCATGTACCTCTTTTGAGAACCCGTACGGGCCCCCTACTGCAAAAATCATGCTTTTTATACTCATCAACATATATTTTTGCAAAAAATTTGCGAAATCTATGGAGTTCATTTCTTTACCGTGTTCATCCAAAAGGACAAGCAGGTTACCGGGTAAAACTTGATCCAACAATAGTTTGCCCTCTTTATTTTGTTGATCAGCCATGCTAAGTCCGGAGGTTTTCTTAATGTCAGGTATTATCTTTGTTTCGAGGGTAATATAATTTTTCAGCCTTTTGTCATATATGGTAATTCCTTCTTTCAGATATTCTTCAGAGGTTTTGCCAATGGCTAAAAATACGAACTTCATATCTATTTTGTTAAAAGTTGTGCTAAATTTACTAAGCTATTTTGTATTATTGAGCATTGGTCAGAAAAAAATGCTTATTTTGTGGTTTGGTTTTTGCAATGAAGAGTTAAAAATTAAAATTCGTTTAATGATGAAAACCATTAAAAATGCTATTCCGATATTGGTAACATTCTGTTTATTACATTATTCAGCTAGCCTGTTTTCACAAACAGTCACTCCTGTGCCTGAAGGAATATTTAGTTCATTAAAAGCAGGCAATTCAAAAGAGCTTTGTAAATTTTTTAACGCTAATATCGAATTGGTTATACTCGATAAGGAAGGCGTTTACAGCAAAAACCAGTCTGAAATAATATTACGGGATTTCTTTGTTAAAAACATTCCCAACAATTACATAAAGCTTCATGAAGGAGGAAAAGATGCTTCTAAATATGTTATTGGCAGACTTTCGACTTCAAAAGGACAATATCGCATAGTATTTCTTATGAAAAATAACAAAGGTGCTTTTTGCATCCATCAATTCAGGATAGAAGATGACAATTGATCTCAAGACCATTGACCAGTTTATTGAAAATGCCATTCGTGAAGACGTGGGAGATGGCGACCATACATCGCTTGCTATTATTCCTTCTGGGGTTCAGGGGAAAGCCCAATTGATTGTAAAAGATGAAGGTATTATTGCCGGGCTGGATGTTGCCAAAAGGATTTTTGAAAAGTTCGATCCTTTGGTTAAAATCAAAATTTTGATTCCCGATGGGACAAAAGTTCATCCAGGCGACATAGCATTTGTTGTAGAAGCTAAAGTGCTAACCATATTGCAGTGTGAACGCCTTGTGCTTAATATTATGCAGCGGATGAGCGGGATTGCTACGCAAACAAGCAAGTATGTTGAGCGTTTAAAAGGTTACAAGACAAAAATACTGGATACACGAAAAACGACTCCGGGAATGCGTATACTCGACAAATGGGCTGTGCGGATTGGTGGAGGAGAAAACCATCGTATTGGGCTCTACGACATGATTTTGATCAAAGATAACCATATCGATTTTGCTGGTGGAATAGAAGTAGCTATTAATGCCGTGCACACATACCTTAAAAACAACCAAAAAACATTAAATATAGTGGTTGAAGCACGCACCCTCGAAGATATAAAAAAAATCCTTGAAGTTGGAGGCATTCATCGTATTATGCTGGACAACTTTGATGTAGCCACTACCCGTAAAGCTGTAAAGCTGATAAATGGTAGATACAAGATAGAATCATCCGGAGGAATCACTATCGATTCTTTACTGGATTATGCCAAATGCGGAGTGGATTACATCTCGGTGGGAGCTATTACACATCAAATCCGAAGCTTGGACTTGAGCTTGAAAGCATTGGATTAATTCATTAAATATCTATCAATTTATTTTTAATTGCGTACATAACAAGGTGGGCAGTGTTTTTAGAGTTGGTTTTATCCAATAGATTAGCCCGGTGTTTGTCCACCGTTCGTTTACTGATGTGAAGATTTCCGGCAATTTCCTGGTTTGAGAGGCCTACACATATTTGTTTTAATACTTCAATTTCACGTTCCGAAAGATTTTCTACAATTTCTTGTGTTGATTGGGATGTTTTAATATTACGGACTACATTATACAAAAGCTCCTGGGAAAAATACTTACCACCTGTATAAACAGAGGTTATAGCAGTTTTAACCTCATTGATGTCTGAATTTTTTAATAAAAAGCCACTGACCCCAGCCTCAATCATTTTATAATAATATTCTTCCTCTCCATACATTGAAAGGCCAATAATTTTAAGGCTGGGATTTATTGCCAATGCCTGAGTGGTAGCTTCAATACCGTCCATTTCGGGCATGTCAATATCCATCAAAATAATATCCGAATCTATGCTGGGTAACAATTCTAAAAATTCTTTTCCGTTGGATGCTTCAGCAATTATCGTAAAGTTTCCGGCATTGGTCAGTAATAATTTCAAACCATTGCGGAAAAGACTATGATCATCTACGATAACTATTTTTATTTCGTCCATCTTATAAACAACGTCAAATTTTTCCAGAATGCAAAGTAAATTAAATTTTTACCCTGATCAACACTTTTGTACCATTTTCAAGTGAACTTTCAATATCCATTTTGCCTTTAATGGAATTTACCCGCGATAGCATATTGGAGTACCCCATCCCTTGCGATGGAATATTACCAATTATTTCATTGACATCAAACCCCACTCCGTCATCCGAATATGACAGAAGTATTACCTTGAATTGGTAAGTAAGGTTTATGTCGATATTACGAGCATTAGCATGTTTCATCGTATTGTTAATTAATTCGCAGGCAGCCCTGTATAAAACTACTTCTACATCCTCGTCGAACCTTTTACTGAAAATGTCAGATTCAAAGTTGATGTGGATTACCTTACCATCGATTTTATTTGTGAAATCCTTAATAGCGCTGGCCAATCCGAAATTATTAAGAATATGGGGACTAAGGTTATTTGATATTTCTTTGATGCTTTTGATGGACTCATCGATCAAATGAGCAGTGTTGGCTATAATTTCCTTGCGGGCAGGATCACTGTCCATTAGTGATAAGGTAGATATCGACATTTTAACCGTCGAAAGTAAAGGACCGAGACCATCATGTAAATCTTTTGCAAATCTTTTACGTTCTTTTTCCTCTGTTTGAATGATAGCACTTAGTACTCTTTTTTCTGCTTCACGTCTCGATTGTTCAACTTTTCTGATGAAATTGAATATTTTCCTGATCATTAAAACACCAACTGCAATAAATATGGATGTAACAAGGTCCATCCATGTGAAAATAAGGTTAATGTCAATGGGGTTTTTTTCGTATATTTTGGGGATCAGTTCAGTAAGCCTGTGTAAGGCCATGATCATGAAGGCTATTGAAATGAGTATCCAGGAAACATTATATTTAGTTATTTTTGTGAGCCGGATAGCAGCAAAGGCTGCAATAAATTGCATCAGGATTGATATGACCAGTGCTAAATCATTAATCATGTCGAAGAATGTGTTTCGCACAAATTTATCATTTTTATGGCTTCCTTCCCTTAACGAATGGTTTATTTTGTATCTTGTGGCCTAAGTATATACCTTTGTGTTACTTACTAGGTTATGCTTCTTTATACTAAAAATTTTAAGATGCGTATAGATATTATCACTGTGATGCCAGCACTATTGGAAAGCCCTTTCAATCATTCGATAGTAAAGAGAGCGAAGGAAAAGCTGTTAGTGGATATTGTTATTCATGATTTGCGTGACTATTCGCAGGATAAGCATAAGCATGTGGATGATTATGCTTTCAGCGGTGATGCTGGAATGGTCATGATGATTGAGCCTGTGTTTCGGGCTATTACACATCTTAAATCGCAACGGGATTACGAAGAAGTGATCTATACTTCGCCAGATGGTAAATTATTGAATCAGAGGTGCTCCAATTATCTTTCCACACTTCACAATATTATCATTCTTTGTGGTCATTATAAGGGAATTGACCAACGCATTCGCGATCATTTAATTACCCTGGAAATCTCAATAGGTGATTATGTGCTGAGTGGTGGCGAACTAGCTGCAGCTGTAATTACTGACAGCATTGTGCGCATAATCCCTGGAGCTTTGGGAGATGGAACTTCAGCTTTAACAGATTCTTTTCAGGATAATCTTCTGGCTCCACCTGTTTATACACGCCCTGCAGATTTTAATGGATGGAAAGTACCGGATATTTTGTTGAGCGGTAATGATGCATTAATTGAACAATGGAAGTTGGAACAATCGATAAAACGAACCCAAAAACTTAGGCCTGAATTGCTGGATGAATGGGAAGAAGACTAATGGGAAAGAGACAATGTATTTATTTGTAGTAAAAATTTGTTAAGTTTGTCCATCATATAGCTGATCAAACTTCAATAGAAAACCCGTAACTTAACCAATAAACTCATGAAGTTTCGCTTATATCTGAGCATCCTTTTATCAGCGATATCTCTATTAACTGTTAAGGCGCAGAAACATTATTTATTTCATTCTTACAATACGCGCGACGGTCTTCCTAACAATACCATCTTTGCTATTAATCAGGATAAGAAAGGTTATATTTGGTTTGGCACTGATGCAGGCGTGTCTCGGTTTGATGGTTATCAGTTCAACAATCATGTGATCCCTGCTATTAATGACAATGCAACTTTTGTAGAGTGTATCGAAAAAGATAATGACGGTTATCTTCTCATTACGAGTTTTATGCAAGGTGTCCATGTGGAACAACCCGATGGTAGTTTCAGGCAATATCTTTTTGAACCTATCAAAATTGGTAAAAATGGACCAAAGACCATTAAGGTTTGTCGTGATGGCCGCATACTTGTAAGTCACAGTAATTTTTTGAATTTATTGATCCGTGATCAGTTTAAATTCAAAAGAATATTGAGATGGGGAGTTATCAAAAATATTGTTGCTACCATTGATTGTGATCAAAAGAATAATATTTGGTTTGGCGGATTTTATGGTTTGGCAGTTATTAAGGCAGGGGACACCACCTATAAACCTTATTTCCTGCCAGAATTAAAAGATATTTTCATTAACAAAATTTTGTTTGACCGGGATCAAAATCTATTGGTAGCCACCAATCAGGGGTATTATAAAATTATAATTGAGCATAACTCTGTTGGCTCCCTGAAATATAAAGTAGTATGCCCTTTGCCTATGTTAAAAGACATGCCGATCATTCATGTTATGATTGACAGACAAAATAATGTTTGGTTTTCAACCTCCACCAATGGAGTTTACAAGACACATCACGATACACTTTTGGAACATCTCACTACCGGAAATGGGTTGTTGGCAGATTGTGTTTATTGTGCATTTGAAGACCGGGAAGGTAATTATTGGTTTGGAACAAGTAGTGGGGTGTGCAAGTTATCCGGGTTTGACAAATATTCGTTTTCTTATCAGGATAAGCCTGTGAGTGGTTTTGATAATATTGCGAAAGACCAGAATGGAAGGATTTGGCTATCAGACGGAACCATTCTTTTTGTTATTCATGGAAATAGTTTTAAAAAATTTGAAATGACCGGTACCGCCTTGGGAACTGGCGGAATTTATAAGATGTTTGTTTCCGGATCAAGGTTATTAATTGCAAATCATTTGGGACTGTATTCATTACCCCTCGAAAATAAAGACATTAATATACATCTGCTGAAAAAAATAGCCAATTTTACCAGTATCGGTGCCAACCGTTTTAAAATGATGAATGAGGATCGTGAAGGTAATATATGGATTGGATTTGATAATGGGTTATATGTTTATAGGAATGGAAAATTCAATAAATGCCAAATTCAGGATACTTTAGCCGCAGAAATGCGTCCTTTTCGGATTGTTCAGGATAAGTTCGGTTTTTATTGGATAGGGGATTTTATCTATGGCCTATCTCGTATGCCGTCTTCTGCT
>WSSedL1CaDRAFT_10000469_pt1 | contig 28563 bp, 21 predicted proteins | sample WetSurSL1Cattail_FD_9464 | JGI IMG/M metagenome (IMG submission 9464)
CGGCAGGTTTTATCCTGATTTTTCCGGCGTGGCTAAGTCGTATAATTTTTATCCTGTGCCGCCGCAAAAATCAACCGACGGAATTGCCCACGTTGCGTTTGGACTTGGGAAAATGGTTGTAGACGGAGGCAACGTAGTGCGGTTCTGCCCAAAATACCCGAGGCATTTACTTCAGTTCTTTTCTGCAAAAGACACTATGCGCAACGCTCAGCAGGAGTTTTATGCGCTTGATCTAAAAGGGCATCTTGAAGATAACGTTAGCCAGACGCATGATATGCTTGTTCAGAAATATGATTTGAGTCAGGCTGAGAAAGACCAGTCGTTATTTGCAGTCGGCTCAACCTATTCAGCCGAAAACGATACCGTGTTTGACGGGATATCGCGCGAAGGAACAAGAGTTGTTACGTTTGCGCCTATTCTTAAGCATAAAATATTTCCATTGCCTGAAATCCTTGAACTAATACTTGATCTTGGAAGCTGGGGAATGGGCACGCAGATAGAAATTGAATTTGCCGTTAGTCTGAAAAAACCTGAAGGCGAGCCAAAAGAATTTGCGCTGCTGCAAATGAGACCTATGGTTTTAAGCAGCGAGAACGAAGTTCTTAGCGTCGATAATGTAGACCCTAAAAATATATTGGTGGAAAGCCCACAGGCTTTAGGCAATGGAGTAGTTAGTAATATAACTGACGTTATTGTGGTAGATATCGACAGCTTTGACAGAAGCAAAAGCAGAGACGTAGCCGTAGAAGTGGGACGCCTTAACCAAAAATTATTGAACGAAGGAAGACAGTATATACTGATTGGCGTTGGACGATGGGGCTCGCTTGACCATTGGCTTGGCGTTCCTGTAACGTGGGATCAGATATCGGGCGCCGCCGCAATTGTGGAATCCGGGTTTAAAGATTTTAACGTCACTCCTTCGCAGGGTTCGCATTTCTTCCAGAATATTACATCTTTCAGGGTTGGATACTTTACTATAAACCCGCATATCAATCAGGGCTTTATTGATTGGAGCTGGCTAAAAAAACAACCCGTAGCCGAAGAATTTATATATACAAAACACATTAGGTTTAATGAGCCGCTTATTATAAAAATTAACGGTCACCAAAATAAAGGGCTTATTTTGAAACCAGGAATAACAGAGTAAAAGACAATGCAGGATTTACAAATAATAACCGACTTAGTAGTAATATTAGCGGTTTCGATACCGATAATATTTTTATTTAAAAAATTAAACATACCAAGCATAGTAGGTTTTCTTTTTGCGGGTATAATTATTGGTCCGTTTGGGTTTCAGCTTATTGCAGATACAAAAGATATTGAAGTGATGGCGGAAATCGGCGTAATGCTTCTGCTCTTTTCCATTGGCCTTGAAGTTTCTATAACCAATCTTATTAAGATCCGAAAGCTTCTTTTAATTAGCGGCGGGCTTCAGGTATTGCTTACAGCGGCTGCATCCGCTTTCATTTTTATTTTTCTGGGAGTACAGATATCGCACGCAATATTTTTTGGAATGCTGATAAGTCTTTCCAGCACTGCAATTGTACTTAAACTGCTTTCAGATAAAAACGAGCTTGAAGCTCCGCATGGCAAGATTGCGCTTGCCGTATTAATATTTCAGGATTTAGCTATCGTCCCAATGATAATTTCTCTCCCAATTCTGGGTTCTAAAACAGAGCTGTCGTTTTGGGGAATAACATTGCAGTTGTTATATGCGTTTGGTTCAGTCGCAGTAATATTGATCCTTGCAAAAATACTAATGCCTAAAATAATGTATCAGGTGGCTCGATTAAAATTAAAAGAAGTGTTTACCATCGGTATTCTTCTATTGTTAATTGGCACCGCGTATCTTACGCATGCATTAGGGCTATCGTTTGCGCTGGGAGCTTTTATTGCGGGCTTAATATTGTCTGATTCAGAATTCAGCTCACAGGTAGCGGCCGATACGCTGCCGCTGAAAGATACTTTTAACAGCATATTTTTCGTCTCCATCGGATTATTGCTTAATATCCAGTTTGTAATGACCAACCCTATTGCAGTGCTGACGTTAGTCTTGGGAATTATACTATTAAAAACGATAGTTGTAATTGTAATAGTTAAAATACTCAGATACCCTATTAGAATAGCGGTTATGACGGGTATTTGTTTAGCGCAAATTGGAGAGTTTTCGTTTGTGCTTGCACAGGCAGGGATGGGCTATGGATTAATGACTCACGATTTTTATAACGCATTTTTAGCGGCTTCAATTTTTACAATGATACTTACTCCCTTCCTCTTTAAGCTTGCTCCTATATTAGGCTCAACGGCGGTAGAAATAAATCCTTTTGCAAAAAATACGCCTAAAGCTGCGCTAAATAACCATGTGATTATTGTCGGTTTTGGGTTGAACGGAAAAAATCTTGCGCGGGTTCTTAAAGAAACCGGCATAAGCTATCTTGTGATTGAATTAGATCCCGAAACGGTTAAAGAGGCAAGGGAAAACGGCGAAAACGTTTTATTCGGCGATATAACAAAAGAAGAAATACTGCATAAAGCGGCTATTGGCAAGGCTAACGCTATCGTTTATGCTATCTCCGATCCCCGTTCAACCAAGCTTGGACTGAAGCTTGCTAAAAGCATTAACCCGGATATCTATTCCGTTATTAGAACCCGATACACTGCCGAGATTGACGAGCTTTTAAGATTTGGCGCCGATGCTGTAATACCGGAAGAATTTGAAACGTCTTTGCAGATATTCTCTAAAGTGTTAGAAAGATTTCACATCCCTATTAACGTTATTATGCAGCAGGTCGCAATACTCAGGGGCGAGTCATACAGTCTTATGGTTAAAGAAAACTCCGACGTTAATTCCTTCCAGAAGATAAACGAAATACTTGCGGCCGGACTTACAGAGACTTATTTCGTTTCAGAAGCGAGTCCTATTGTAAATAAAACTCTTAGCGCAATTAATTTGCGCGCTGAAACCGACGCTACTGTTATTGCTATTGTGCGGAAGGACAATACGATATCCAATCCTTCCGGAAAAGAGCCATTACTTGCTAACGACACGTTGGTAATTACCGGAAGTCATGAGGCCGTAGATAAAGCGATAAATTTATTGAGCCGTTGCAAATAAAAAACCACGTTTTTATTTAGGAGGCATTAGCTTGTCGTCCTGAGCGAAGTCGAAGGATGACGTTGCGCTTCGACAGGCTGGAGAGTCCGGATTTTAAAATTAACCTGCCAGGTATTCGCAGAATACCCTGGCAGGTTGAAAAAACAGGTAATCTTTAATACAATTAATCACTAACGACTAAAGGATAACAATGCTTTGGATAAGCGAGGTCGCCACAAGGATAAACTGTTCGCAGATTCCGACCTTCCAGGGCGGCTTTCAGCTCGCCTGGAAGGTCAAACGTAAACAGCTTAAATTATTATTGATCAGAATATTTTACCGAAAATGTAATTGCTGTTTCAGAGTCTTTTTTAACCGGGACATGAAATGTTATATGATTTGAATCTGTATTATCATATTTCATAGAGGCGGCGGAAATTTCCCAATTTGTTCCTAAGTATCTTTGCACGTCTACTGTAATGTCTTCATTTTTTTTGTTTTTAAGAGTGATTTTATAAGATTCTTCCGATACATTGTTTGTAATCTCATTATCGTCAGTCTGAATTTCCTCGGCGGTAACCTCAGCCGTATTGCCCAACTTTAGTTCTATTTTTTCATTTTTGGGCGTATGTTTTATCATGCTTGCGCCTATAAGTTCAAGCGAGCCTCCATTGTCTTTGTAAAGTCGTACTTTCCCTTTTGGCATAGGGATGCCAAGGTTGTTTTCTTTTTTATTTTCGAACTCTGCAATTACATGAACTTCCCTTGGCATATCAGAATAAATACCTGAATAATCATCAGAATCAGTAACAGTTTCATCATTAGAATTAGCGTCAGTATCGCCATCGGAACCAGTATCATCTTCAGAAATAGCTACATCATTAGGATTATTAGTATCATCATCAGAATTAATAGAATAATCCTTGTCATAATAGGGATCAAAAACGCCGCCGCTATTATATAAATATTTTTTTGTAATCTTTATACCTGGGGCTTCAAAAAGAGAAATTTGTTTAGTCTCTGCATTTGCTATAGTCGTAGGCCTTTGCAGTTCGTACATGTGATATTCAAAAAACGGATTTTCGATAAAATCGTAATAATCTTTCAATATTTTTTCATCCACGCTCGCTCTTGATAAAACGCCCGGATCAAATTGAAATGGCTCTTTTGCAATGTTAACATCGCCGGCTACTAATTTTAGTTTTGCGTCTTTGTATATAGCTCCGGAATTATTTTTTATGCTTACCCACGAATTAATATCCATTTTGCTGTCGTCTTTATTTAGGACTGCAATATACTCTGCGTGCCAGTTAAGTCCGGCGGTCTGATATGAAACTTCTACGTCCTGTTTTTTGGATGAAGGAGAATTAATTAACCAGACTAAAGTTGGCTTTGTTATCAATCCTTCTGGCAGCGAGTTTACAGAAATTTTATATTTGGAAATGTCCAAAAGCATAAGCAGCCCGCCGTCTTTCTTTTGACAAACAATCTGATTTTTTTTGTTCGAAAGAAGTTTCCCTTCAATGAGCTCGTCTTTTTCTCCAACCAACTGGACATTTTTATCAATATATTTTTGAAGAATTTTATCAAGACTTGCTAAATCGTATTTGTAATTTTGTTCAAGAGCCTCGCCTTTTAATTTTATACGCACGCTGGTGGGGTCTATTTTTTCAGCCACGTCGGTAAGCGAAAGCGTGGACGTTCCCTTTTTGATGTCGAAAGACCGTAAATCCTTCACCACGCCTATGTTTGAATTATAAACTGTAACGGCGACTGATTTTCTAACAGCTTCCTGCGAATAAGTTAAGTTTAACGCTGCAAGCGCCGTTAAAAGTAGGAAGTAAACTTTTTTATTCATTTTTGCGAGCTCCCTTTTGCAAATGCGTATATATACTTTGTGAGATTTTTGATTAATATAAATTTTTACTAATACGAATATTTTACTGTAAATGTAATTACCGCTTTAGAATCTTTTTCAAAAAAAACCGCAAGGGCGGCTTTCGGACACCTGGCAGGTTAAGCCGAATGACCTTCCAGTCGCTTGCGCACTGGAAGGTCGGAACTTTCGAGAAAGCAATACATAAAGAGCCAACTTACAAATTAATCATTGTTGCTTATTCAATTGGCAAAAATTGGAAATCATTATTTGAAAAAGTCTGCTCATTGTTTCCGACCATTCCAGGGCGGCTTTCAGCTCGCCTGGAAGGTCAAAAGTTCAACAGTCTAAATTACTATTGGTAAGAATATTTTACTGTAAATGTAATTACCGCTTCAGAATCTTTTTTTACCGGAATTTTGAAAGTAATATTCTGCGAATCTTTTTTTACGTATTCGCTAGAAGCGTCGGTAATTTCCCAAAACTGTCCCAGGTTTCTTTCAACGTCTACTACTATGTTTTCGTCTTTTCTGTTTTTCAGAGTGATTTTGTAAGACTGTTCCGATACTTTGCTTGTAATCTGTTTATTATCCGTTTGAATTTCTTCAGCGGTAACGTCAAAGGCGTCGCCAATTTTTAGTTTTACTTTTTCGTTTTTAGGAGTGTGGTCAACCATATCCTCGCCTGCAAATTCAAGAGATTTCCCGTCGGCTTTATAAATTCTTACTTTCCCTTTAGGCATTGGGATGCCAAGGTTGTTTTCCTCTTTGTTTTCGAACTCAACCATCACGCTTATTTTTTGCGGCTGGCCGGAAGCGTTTCCGCTTTTGTATATATATTTTTTATTGACTTTAATATTTGCGGCTTCAAACAAAGAAATTTGTTTCGTTTCAGCTTGCGCAATAGTAGTTGGATTTTGCAGTTCGTAAATATGATATTCAAAAAAAGGATTTTCCACAAAACCTTTAGCCATTTTTTTTGTACTGGATACTTCCAATAAAGAATAATCAACTCCGTAATTATCCCCGCGGGGTTTCACAATATTTACGTCTCCGGCTACTAATTTCAATTTTGCGTCTTTGTATGTAGCGCCGGAATTATTCTCTACGCTCACCCACGAGTTAATATCCATCTTGCTGTCGTCTTTATTAAGCACGGCTACGTACTCGGCATGCCAGTTTAGTCCTGCGGTCTGATATGAAACTTCGACGTCCTGTTTGCCGGATGAAGGAGAATTGATTAACCATACCAGCGTAGGCCTTGTTATTAATTCATCTGGTAATGAGTTTACAGAAATGCGGTATTTTGCAGTACTTGGAAGCATAAGCAATCCGCCGTCCTTTTTTTGAAGAACGATCTGGTTTCCTCTGCTCGAAAGCAGTTTGCCTTCAAGGAGCTCGTCTTTTTCCCCAATCAGCTGAACATTTTTATCAATATATTTTTGAAGAATTTTATCAAGACTAACTAAATCGTATTTGTAATTTTGCTCAAGCGCTTCGCCGTTAAATTTAATATGAACGCTTGTAGGGTCGATAAATTCAGCCACGTCGGTAAGAGAAATTGTCGACGTTCCCTTTGTAATATCGAACGACCGTAAATCCTTTACTACGCCTAAGTTTGTGTTATATACCGTAACCGCGACCGATTTTCTTACCGCTTCCTGAGAATAAGTTAAATTCAACGCGACAAGCGACGTTAAAAGGAAAAAGCAAATTCTTCTATTCATCTTACGAAACTCCTATTTGTAAAAAATGCTTTTATATTTCGTAAAATTTTAAGATTAAAGCAAGCTAATTACGCAAATCTCAGCTCGTCTGAAAGCGATTTTTTCTGGCTTATTTTTGCTCTTATTTTTTTTCTGATTATCTGATCCTGAGTTTTATGCCATAGCGTATCGAATTCTTCTTTTTTTATGCGTAAAACTGAAGCGAGTTTTTTTGCAGTGTCATAATCAGGATCTTCGCACGTTAAAAAATTATTTAAATGCTTAAGACAAAAGGAAGGGTCGGATGAACTAAGCGTTTTTACTACTTCTGTTTTAGTAAGGCTAAAACCGTTTATTTTTTCTGAAAAGGTTTTTTGAATTGGTAGCATAATAATGTTACTCCTTATTTTAGTTAGTTAACTAAAACAACCGGAGCTTAAGTAAGCCGGGGCTTGCTTAGGCTGTTTAGCAATTTATTTATTGTCGTTGCAATTTGACTTAAATCACGACAATTAAACCGGTTATCTGTTTTTTTTGCGGAGACGTTGCGGGGGTTCGTTGTAAAACTGAAAAACCCCGCTAAAAGCGAGGTTCAAATGACCCGGCGCTTTAGCTATTTGTTTTAAGTCGTTGCAAGTAACCTTAAATCCCGACTGTCTCTCATTTTCTGTTAGCAACATAATAAAAATGTTTTTGTTTGTCAAATTACATTTTTTTCCCTATCCTGAAAACTCTTGTCTTTATTTGGAATTATTATTTTCAGCTAATATATTTGGACTTTATAAAGAAACGCAATTTTTCTTTCCCTACATAATCTATAATATCCGGCACAGTTATGAAAATAAAAACTCTGTTATCATTTCTTCTTGCGGCGTTGTTTGCAAATATGGCATACGGCCAAATGAGCACAATAGACAAACAGAAAGTATTGTATCCGTATTTATCGTATACTCCTAAAAACTATTATGCCGATTCGTCAAACTTCCCTTTGCTGATTTATCTTCACGGGCATTCGCACGGAGGGAGCGATTTGAATAAGCTTAAAATTTGGGGTCCGCCGGAAATGATTTCTAAAGGAATGGACTTCCCCTTTATTGTGGTTTCGCCTCAATGCCCATCGGGCAAATACTGGTCGTCTGATAATTGGTTTGAGCCTTTGCTTAAAGACCTCAACGCAAAATACAGAATTGATAAAAAGCGGATTTACCTTACCGGCATAAGCATGGGCGGTTATGGAACGTGGCAAACTGCAATGGAGTATCCCTATATAATCGCGGCTATTGTTCCTATTTGCGGCGGCGGAGATACTAACTATGTTTGTAACTTAAAAAATATTCCAGTCTGGACTTTTCATGGGACGGCGGATCAAATGGTCCCAATACGAGGGACGCAGGATTTGGTAGACGCTCTTACGCGATGCGGAGGGAAAGCTATTTTTACTAAAATAGAAAACGCAGGACACGAAATTGCGGGAGTATACAGAGAGTATCCGGCAATATACGACTGGCTTGCAAAACAACATAAAAAATAATTAAACATAATAAGGTTATAGTAAATTATTATTTAATAAAAAAAAGGAGAATGACATGAAAAGCGTATCGCCAAATATTTTTGTTAAAGACATAAAGGAAACTATTAGTTTTTATGAGAGTCTTGGATTTAAAATTATAACTGCCGTTCCGGACTCTGGAGATTATATTTTTGTTTTAATGGCCTGTGGCGGAGTAACTTTTATGTTTCAAACATTCGAAAGCCTTGGAGCCGAACTCCCTGAAATCAGTCGGCATAATGGAGGTTCGCTGCTTCTTTATATCCAAACAGAAAACATTAAAGCTTTTTATGAAGAGATTAAAGAGAAAGTTAAAATCCTAAAAGGTCTTGAAAAAACTTTTTATGGCGCTACTGAGTTTTCGATACTTGATAATAATGGATATATTTTAACTTTTGCGGAAGATGAGAAATGACAAGAGAACTACAAGTAAAAGAGCTGACAAGCATTCCGGGGGTTGGCAAATCAATTGCTAACGATTTGTGGGAAATTGGAATAAGAAAAGTTGCGGACTTAAAAGGTAAAGACCCGGAAATACTTTTTGATAAATCGAACGCCGTTGCGGGGACAGTCCAGGATAGATGCGTTTTATATGTTTTCCGGTGCGCCGTTTACTATGCTGAAACAGACGAAGAATTGCGCGATAAAGAAAAACTTAAATGGTGGAATTGGAAAGATTCTAAAATAAAACAGTAAGCTTATTCCTTTTTAATTTATGGACGAACTAACACAATTGCTGCAGCGAATAAGCCCGCAAAAAAAATCCGATAAAAACCTGGTTGAAAATTTTGCAGAGCTTTTTAAGCGCGAAACGCTTTTAAAAGAATATTACTTCCTGCAAAAAGATCAGCCGATAAAGAAAATTGGACTTGTGACAAAAGGGGTTATGAGAATTTTTACGATTAACTCCTGCGGAGATGAAACAAATATTTCTTTAATTGCAGAAGGAGATTTAGTCTCGGGCAGTTTTGTGCCGGAATTGTCAAGCGATGTGTTTATTCAATGCATTACAGATGTTGAAATGGCGATAGCTGATTTTGATTCCGTCTTGGATTTTTTTAACTCTCATAATATGTTAAAAGAATATTTTGTTAATCATCTTGCAAAGTCGCATCACGTAATTCAGCAAAGGCTGACAAGCTATATCCGAATGAATGCAAAAGAACGGTACTTGTCTTTTCTTAAAGAATTCCCAGGTCTGATAAATCGCATCCCTCATTATCACATAGCAAACTATCTTGGCATAACGACAACTCAACTGAGCAGAATTAGAAATAAGCTGATAAAAGAGCAGGCTTCTTAATAATTAATTTTTATTTAGCATTTACATTTGTAAATGCTATTCCTTTTTAACAAATGTATTTTTATCCCTCGCTTTTGATAAATAAAGCGGTCGCTGTAAATAGTATTTGGAAAGGGAATAACGCTAATGAATAAAAGTAATATTAACAAAAACTTAGTCTTTTTATTAACGGGTCAGTTTGTCTCGTTAATTGGAGATAAATTTTATGCTCTTGCCCTGGCCTACTGGGTTTTGCAAACCACAAATTCCGCCGCAATGATGGGTACTGTGTTGTTGTTCTCTATGATTCCTTCGGTGATACTTGGCTTTTTTATCGGCGGATTTATCGACAGTCATAACAGAAAACGAATTTTGATTATCAGCGATATTTTGCGAGGGGTCGTAATTAGTTTAGTTATTATTATTTATTATCTAAACGCGTTAAATCTTAGTCTTATAATTGCCGCTCAGATATTGCTTTCTGTATGTTCCGCTTTTTATACGCCTACGGCTCGCTCGGTTATTCCAATGATAGTAAAGAAGGATAATCTAACAAAAGCTAACGCCAATAGTCAATTGATTGAGGGAATAGCCTCAATTATAGGGCCTGCGCTCGGAGGTCTTGCAGTAGCGACATTGGGATATGGATTTGTTTTTAGTTTTAACGCTATATCCTTTTTTGTTTGCGCCCTGTTTGCGGTATTTATGCATTTGCCAAAATTTAACGCTGGCGCTGAAGCTAAAATAAAAACAGGCATATTCGAAGGATACAAATATGTTTTACATAATGGAATGTTTGTATCAATACTTATAATGGTAGGGATTATTCACTTTTTTTACGGAGCTTTGCAGATAATTCTGCCGCTGCTTGCAATAAAGCTTGGCGGCAACGGAGCGCTGAACATTGGCAGCCTTCAAACCGCGTTCGGTCTGGGAGCTATTATCGCGGCTTCAGCGTTATCGGTAATTAACATAAACGGAAAAGAAAATAAATTTTTGTTCCTGGGCTTTGCGGGCATTGCTTTAGCATACTTAATCTTGGGCTCAATGAATAAACTTGGGATTTCGATTATCGCTTTTTACACAATCATCTTTTTATGCTTTGGATCGTTTGTGATATTTACAGCGACTTGCTATCATTCTATTCTGCAAAAAAATATCGACAACAAAATGGCCGGCAGAGCGTTCGCCATTGTTGGCGCAATAGGCAACATCTCAATTCCAATTGCGGCCTTTATTTACGGACTGTTGTTAGACCGCATGCAGCTAAGCGATGTTGTAATATACTCCAGCGTAATATTATTTCCGGTTCTTGCAGTATTATATGTGTTTTACAATAAAGGGGCAAAGGCGGCTGCAAGTCGGCAGCGCAATATAGCTAAGTAATTTATTAAGCTCTTGACCTGGCAGGGCGTAAACCCTGCCAGATAGTAAAATTCGAACTCTCTTTCGCTAAGGCAATACAGATATTATTTAATTAGACGTCAATACTATTTTGCCAGATTTTTCTGCTCAATTGTATTTCGCCCTCCCGTTGTTTATTTTTATCATTATGAATAAGACGATTTATCACGATAACGTATTGCGCTATGGGGGAGATATAGTCCCGTTTGTTATTAAGACGACAAAGGAGATGCGTGAAATTGCCGCTACGCCGCATAGCCATAGCTACTATATGATTTATTGGCCGTCTAATTCTATAGGCAAGCATATCATAGACCAGAACGAATATCCTTTAGAGCCGGACAGAATTTATTTTATAAAGCCGGGACAAATCCACCAAATTATAACTTCGCCCAAACCTGCCGGCACATTCATATTTTTTACGCCTGAGTTTTTTGCAGTAAATAGCATACGCGGCGATTTTATTTCGAATCTTGAACTATTTAATAATTCGGAAGAAACAATTTCTCTTTCTACTCATACTGTAAACCGTTTAAAAGAATATGTTCAGGCTATGATGAACGCTTTCCTTTCAAGCGGCAAATTAAAGTACGACATAATTGAATCGTACCTGAAATTGTTTTTGGTGGAGTGCAACGAGCAATATTCGTTTGTAGCTAACAATACAACCGCCGATAGCGCTCGTGAAAACGCTTTAACTCTAACATTTAAATCGTTGGTCGACGAGCATTTTGGCGAATGGCGTCTTGTAAAAAATTATGCTGATAAAATGAACATAACTTCAAATTACTTAAGCGAAGTAGTAAAACGCGGCACAGGGCAGCCGCCCAAAGCGCATATACAGGCGCGCCTTGCGCTGGAAGCTAAAAGGCTTCTGCTTTTTACAGGACTCTCAATTAAAGAAATTGGGTTTGAACTTGGTTTTGACGATCCCGCCCGATTCAGCCGCTTCTTTAAGGATTCTACCGGAATGTCTCTTCAGAGTTTCCGCAAATCTAACGCAACTTAACCGTAATTTTAACTACAGTTACATTAGTTTTACCATTTAGGTTTCTAAGGAGTAAGGTTATCTTTTCTCCTGTAAAAGAAAATATTCACATTATGGATATAGAAATAAAATGGAAAACACAATAAGTATAAGCGCCGGCAAACAGCATAACGGAAGGTTATTCTCTTTATCGCTGGCGCATTTGATAAATGATTTATATATGAATCAGCTTCAGGTATTGCTCCCTTACTTTGTATTGGCAGGTTTAAGCGTAAGCCGGGGCGCATTCTTAGTTTCAGTTTTTACAATTACTTCGTCATTGGTGCAGCCGGTATTCGGATTGTATTCCGATAACAAAAACAGGCAATGGCTTGTTTATACCGGCACGCTTTGGATGGCTGTATTATTGGGTCTTGTCGGACTATCGCAAAACTATAGTTTGCTATTAGTTATTGTGGCGTTCGCGGGACTAGGAACGGCAGCGTTTCATCCCCAGGCTTCCGCTATGGCGGCAGCGTGCAGCGAAAAACGCAAAACTTTCTCGCAGGCAATCTTTATAGCTTCAGGTAACGTCGGCTGGGCTTTGACGCCATTGCTGTTTGTTCCGCTTGTCGAGCGCCACTCGTTAGCTGTTACTCCCGTATTTATAATACCCGGCGTTATTGCCGCAATTGTATTGTGGTTTACTACTCGTAATATTCAAGCGCCCGTTAAAATAAAATCAACGGAAGCGGTTTGGCCGGAAGTAAAAAAGTCGTGGAAGGAGCTGGCTAAATTAATGGCTGTAGTCGCTTTGCGCTCGCTTACATATTTCAGTCTGATTTCGTTTTTACCTTTGTACCTTAAAGAGAAAAATATCTCTCTTATTTCCGGAAGCAGATTGGTTTTTCTAATGTTATTTACGGGATCAATCGGCGGATTAATTGGAGGGTTCTTGGCCGATAAATACAGTAAAAAAAGCGTAATTACCATATCTCTGCTTGTGGCAAGTCCTTTGTTCTACCTCTTTACTATAACAAGCGGCTTTGTCAGCGATTTGGCATTGGCGTTTGCCGGAGCGTTTTTACTTGCTTCATTTAGCGTAACGGTAATGGCCGCGCAAAAAGCTCTAAACAAAAATGTCGCCTTTGCGTCCGGGTTAACGGTTGGCTTTGGAACTGGAATGGGAGGGCTTGGCGTCGGCTTGGTTGGCATATTGGCTGAAAATATGGGCGTTGCATTTGCCGTAAATATATTAATCTGGTTCCCGGTTTTAGGCGGATTATTAGGTCTGCTTATAAAAGAAAAAAAATAACTTTTAACAAAATAAACGTTCTATAAAAACCTACAGAGGGCTTGAACTATGTTCGGCTCTCTGTGTTTATTTTGATATAGAGCTCAAATCTAAACATGCTTTATTAACTGCAAGGAAGGGCTATAATTTAGCGTATAAAAATGGTTTCATATTTTATAATAAAATGTATCAGCGCTTAAGTTGCCACACACCCCTAAAAATAAAAATCCGTTTAGCGCTGATTTTTATTTTTAGGGGTGTGTTTTATTTAGCTAAAACCTTCTATTGTTCAAGCAGAGCTTCGTCATAATCGGCTTTGCTCTTATTTGGTTTGCGGCTTAATATAAGCTCTTCAATCAAAGCGGCGAATCCTTTGCGCTGTTTTGCAGGCATCCCTTCTTTTTTCATTTTTTCATGCAGACGTTCCGCCTGAAGCATAAATATTTCAATTTTGGATTGAATTATCTGCGGAAAAATGTTGCCGTCGGTTTCTAACGCAAGGAATGGGAAAGCGCTTGTCTCGGCTTTTGTTTCGGCGCTCATTTCAACATTAAGAATTGACTCCGCAACGCGCGAAGGCATGCAGCCAAATGGTCCAATTGAAACGACTCCGCAAATGTTATTTTGAGCTTCTTTAAGCCCGGAACCAACAGTTAAAATAGCTTCTCCCTCTAACTCTGGTCTGATAAGGCCGTCGGCATTTTTAAGGATGTCTTTAATATCAATTAGTTCATAATCGGTAAGATTTGATTTTGCAAGAATACGTTTAACCTTTTTTTCAACATTCTGCTGAAAATATTCGCGCAACGAAAATTTAATCTTTTCAACTGTCTTTGACGAAACTTCCGGGTGGTTTAGTTTTGCAAGATGGTTTGAATAATAAACATACTCTCCAATAGGCGCGGTATTAACCACAAATCCTTTCTCTGAAAGGCGTTCAATTAAATCGATTCTGGAATATTCATCGTGACGCACAAAAATTTCGCCGATAAGAACAATTTTTTTAGAGTCTTCAAACGATTCTGTAAGTTTAATTTTTGAAAGCTCAAAAGAAAACTTCTCTAATTTTTTATAAAGCAGGTTGGTATCGTCTTTTTCAAGCGACTCAATTATATTCTGCCATTCGTCATAAAATATTTTTTTAGCGGCCTCTTTATTAACGGCTAAAGCCGCTAACGCATTATACATATTTTTTGCTACGTCGGAAATAGTAATTGCAGTCCATCCGCGCAGAGTAAACTTATTGCTAAGGCCTCCGTATGAATCGTCGTCTGAAAGCGAATAGACGCCCATATTACGCATCCTGCGTTTCTTAATAACGTCCTGCTGAAAAATATGATATTGCCCAAATCTGCATGGACCGTCCCCTTTAGGCATAAAGTACAAAGTCTTTTCATCCGGATTTTTGCGATGATTATAATACTCAATAAACGAGCCTGTGCCGAGTATAAGCGGAAGGCACTCTTTGCATGTAGCGTTGCCTCTGCCAAGAATTAACGTATTAAAATCATATACCTGAAGCGGTTCAGAATTTACGCCAATATGTCTGAATGCGGCGGCAAAAGCCTGCGTGGCTATTTTGCCCATGCTTGGAATCAGCATCTTAACGTTTTTATCCGTAATAGAAAGTTCGTTATTGTCCGAATCAATTATTGTGTAAGAGTCTTTTACCTGCAAAGGCTGAAATTCAATTTCTTTTTCTTCTTCAGCGCAATTGGCTTTATTAATCTCGATATAGCTTTTAATAATATCAAGAGCGGCTTCAATACGCGTGTTAACGCCAGCGTCGGCAGAATGACTGTCCAGCTCAAGCGTAAGCGAAGGTTTGCTCTTCATAATATTTCTGAAATAACCAATCAGGAACGAATCCGGGCCGCAGCTAAAGTTAGTAATATACGTGCCAAAAAGCTGCTTGTTTTCTTTTACAAACCGCGCGGCTTTTAGTATCTGCTGACCAGTTCCCCAATACATATGAGGATAGCTTTCCTTGTTTTCCGAAGAAAGAAAATCGTGAGGTATTAAAGCGACTCCGCGTGAAGTAAATTTTTGCGGTATGCCTAAGTTAGCTTCTTTAGTAAATGAATTATATGCCCGCCCAAAAAGAACAATCGCAAATCTATCCGGATCAGCCTCAAGCTTCTTTAAGGTTCTGCGGCCAATTTCTAAAAACTCCGCAAACATTTCTCTCAGCTTTGCGCATGCAGATTTATACGCTTCGGAAGCCTGCCTGTTAGTTTTGCCAAGCTGCATCGCAATTTTTACAAATTCCGGCTCTGCGCTTTCGTAACCTGCTGAAAAATTTAATATTGGCGTAAGAAATTTAACGTCTTTTATTTCGTCTTTAAATGCGGTTTTAAGGTAATAAAACTCGGATTGAAGCAGCACGCATGTTTTCTTAAAAAACTTTTCACCCGGGACTTCAATTTCCGTAATGTGAGGGATAAAAATATAGTCAGGTTTTTTATCAATCAGATCCTGAAAAAAGCCATGAGCAAGTTCTACCGGAAAACAAAATGCGGCTTCTTTTTTATCCATTCCACTTGTCTTAGGCTCCTGACCAAGTATAATCTTAAAACCTAACGAAGTAAAGAAGTTATAATATAACGGATAATAAGTATTAGTTAAAAACGATTTAGAAATTCCGATTGTCGGCGCACTGTCTGAAAATCCAACCTGAGGCGCGTATTTTTCGTAGACAAGCTTTTGTCTCAGCGCCACTAAGTTTAGTTCTTCCGAATCATATTCTTTTGAAGCGGTAAGAGTATAGTATTTGTTGCAGGCTCCGCCAAACGGAAATCTGTTCCCGTCAATTCTTATCATAGAAATTTGGCATTTCCTATCGCATTTTTCTTTTCCGCCTGCGCAAACAAACTCTTTATCGTACTCAACTTTTCGGTTAATAAGCGCTTCGAGCGAAAACTCTTTTTTTGCAATAAGATTTAATTCAATTCTTTTTTTAATTTCAAGCGCCACGCCAAACGCGCCCATTAAACCGGGTTCCGGAGGAACTATAATTTTTTTGCCGGTAAGAGCCGCCATTGCGGCCGGAACGGCCTTATTGTAACAAACGCCTCCCTGCATAAAAACTTTTTTGCCGACAGGTCTGTTCCCTTTTACTCTGTTCGTATAGTTCAGGCAAATTGAATAAACCAATCCCGCAACAATATCCTCGCGCGAAAGTCCTTCGTGCAAAGCGTTTTTAATATCGCTGCTAATAAAAGCGGAACACTGGTCGTTAAAATTCGGAGGCCTGTCTGAATGCAGGGCAATATCGCCAATTTTAAGATAATCAATTCCAAGCGATTCTTTAGCGGCTTCTTCAAGAAACGAGCCCGTGCCGGCCGAGCACGCTTCGTTCATTGCATAATCCGAAGCTATTCCTGATGTTATATGAGTATACTTAGCGTCCTGTCCGCCAATTTCAAAAATAGTATCTACATCTTTATCAAAAAAGACAGTAGCGGCAGCGTGAGCGATAATCTCGTTGATAACGCCGTCGGTAAGCGCATGAAGCCCGGCTATATGCCTGCCTGAGCCGGTAACGCCTAACCCGGTTATTTTAATATTATTTTTTATCTGATTGTTTAAACTTGAATAACATTCAATTGCGGCTTTAACGGGATCGCCGTTAGTGCGCAGATATTCAGACGCTACAATTGAGTTATCCGCCGCTCTTAACAAAACAGCTTTTGTAGTAGTGGAGCCGACGTCAAGCCCAAGAATGCATTCGTCATTTTCATTTGCAATCGCACGGGTAATAGTTTTAAATTCAACCTGGCCGATATAATCTTTAATCGGTTTATGAAAAGTGAAATTAGTATGCTCTTCTTTAAAAACCTTAGCTTTGTTCAGCTTAATGGTATCGCTTTTTAGCGCAAACAAAGCCGCGCCGTAAGCTTCAAAAAAAGGGGCTTCGGCTGGAATAGTAATGCCTTCAAATTGTTCCTTTAGAAACCTAACCATTCCTAAGTTTTTGGAAGTCCCGCCTATTACCATAGCGTTTTTATGATTAACGCGCGAAGTAAGCTCTACTATTTTCTGCGCCATCATGCGAGAAAGCCCCGCAACTACGTCAGGTTTGGGCACTCCTTTATTCAGGGCGTGCGTACAATCTGATTTACAAAAGACGGAACATCTGCCAGAAATATTATATGGGGTTCCTTTTTCTGCAAGCGGAATAGCTTCTTCAAGTTCAAGGTTCATTCTTTTAATTTGCTGAAGGAAAAATTCTCCCGTGCCGGAAGCGCATTTATTGCCTGTTAGAACTTTAGAAATTTTTTGTTTATCGTCTAAAACATAAACGACAAAATTTTCGCCTCCTGCGCTGATAACTATATCCGGTTTCTGGTCGATGTTTGCAAGGGCGTATTCAACAGCTTCAGCTTCAGAAATTGAAGTGAGGTTGCATAATTTTCTGAATTTTCTGCCTGTCGCCGCAATTTTATCGGGCGCGCCGTTTTCAAGAAGCCGTTCTAATAATTTTTTAGGATTGCCGTTATGGGGAATATTTTCGGAAGAAGTTATTCTTATCCCGTCTTTATCTTTTATAAGAGTTACAGCCGATACCGACGAGGCTCCAATGCATATACCTAAGGATTTTGTGTGAGGCATTGATTTATAAACGTAAATATATAATTGTAAATTTACTCAAAAATTGAGCTTGTAGCTAAATAAAATTGTATTTTTTTATAATAGCCGTTAAAATAGTCTTTGTCCTCAATGTTTACATGGGCGTCATTATAAACGGCGACAGTATACAGGCAAAACCTTAACTATACTATTTAACAAAAAAAAATGATACTTTGTAGTCATTAAATTAGAATAAGTATATGGATAATATTAAAGAGTTTCTATCAAAATACGCGGTTCGCATTACATTTTCTCTTGGAATAATACTGGAAGGATTATTTTTATTTTACCTGAAAGTAAATTTAGCGGGTAAAAATATACCGGCATATATGGTCTGTTACGGAGGAGCCTTCCTCGTTTTTCTTGCGGCTGTTTTGATTATTAAAAATAAAAAACATGCGCCGGAGCGTAAAACGGACGATTGGTATGCAAAATACAAAACGCCTGCGCTTATAATATTTTTTGGACTGCTGTTCCGGGCAACCCTAATACCTTCAGATATCACAACATCTGACGACGTGTACAGATATATATGGGAAGGCAAAGTATTGTATAACGGATTTAATCCGTATCAGCATCCTCCTGGCGACCCTGCGCTGATACCATTGTATTCAAAAGATCTTCCGGCAAAAGTTACATTTCATAACTTTGCGGCTATATATCCACCGCTTTCGCAGATGATATTTGTGGTAAATTATGTCTTTAGCGGCGAAAAAGATACGGCTTTGAAATTTATTTTTCTTCTATGCGAAGCTGTAACTTTGATTTTTATAACCCTTTTGCTTAAAGAACGGAAAAAGGATTTGAACTTGGTTATTCTATACGCCTGGCTGCCGCTGCCTATAATGGAGTATTTTGTAAACTCGCATGTAGACCCGTTAGGTATAATGTTTTTTGTTATGTTTTTATATTTTACCGAGAGAAATAAATTAATTCCTTCGGCGGTAGTTTTTACTCTGTCGTTTTTATCTAAGCTTTATCCTGTTTTTTTGCTTCCTTTAATTCTAAAAAAATACGGCTTCAAAAAATCAATAATCTTCGGCCTTATTTTTGCCGGAATGACAATAGCGTTTTTCTTGCCGTTTGTGCCTAAAGACAGGTTTGTTGCTGAGTCGCTGATCAAATATCTTACTAACTGGCAGTTTAACAGCTCCTTCTATTATATATTTCTGAACATTCTGCATAATGGATATCAGGCTAAAATAATATGTAATATATTTTTAATAATTACAGTGTTAGGCATATCGTATTATTACAAAGATTTTTTACGCGCAGTTACGTTTGTATTGCTTGCAGTAATAGCCTTTACCGCAACTATTTACCCCTGGTACTTGGGCTGGATTGCGGCGTTAAATCCTTTATTTGGCTTGTATTCGCTGTTATCGTTTTACTTTACTATAAATTTTTCAAACTTAACTCCGTTGAGCGTTGGCTGGAAAGAGTATTGGCAGGTTACGCTTATTGAATACGTTCCATTTTATCTTTTACTGTTTTACGATATAAAAAAAATAAGATCGAAATCCGGGGTATAAATAAATCCTTGACTATTAGTCGAATACTTTATAAAATGATAAATAATTAAAATTAATTATTTCACTTCGGGGATAATTATGAGAATATTCAGAGGTTTAATCATTATCCTTTTATTTGCCTTTTTCCAGGGCTGTTCACAGGATAATAGCGTTGAACCTGTTAAAGAGAGCGACGGAAGAGTGCTGCTCAAAATTGATAGAGCAAACGCGCCCAAAAACGTAACTACTCTTACTGCATATTTGACGAGAACCGGGTATGATACTCTAAAAGCAACTCTGAATTTATTATCAGATACGACTGCAGATTTATCGCTTCAAAATATCCCTGTCGGCGCCTGGAGCCTAAGAATTGATGCAAGAGACGTATCCGGTAATTTAGTTTATACGGGGCAAACTAACGTAACAATTGAATCTGCAATTATAACGCAGGTTAGTTTAACGCTTCAGCAGACTGACGGGAAAGACATCGGGAACGTTCATATACTTGTTAACTGGGGGGGCGGTACAAATAGCTGGGCCGACTTTAAAGGCAATCCAATTTGCAGAGGACTTAATTCCCCTTCTGATCAAGGGGGCGTTTTTAATCCTCACGTATTAATAGATGATGGCTTACTAAGAATGTGGTTTACAAATTCTGGAACAAGGCGCTCTACTATAGGATATGCAGAGTCTTCTGACGGAGTGCTCTGGTCCCGCACTGAAGCGGGTCCTATTAGCCCTGGAAAAGCGGGAGCTTGGGATTCATTTTCTATTTTTGCCGGTCCGGTAATAAAAATTAACGGCGTTTATTATATGTATTACAGCGGTCAGTCTTCTTCTGATGGTCAAAAAAGTATTGGCCTGGCAACTTCTGTAGATTGTGAAAATTGGATTAAAACATCCGACCCGGTTTTAACATTTCAAAACGGCGAAACTTCAAGCTTTGAAGCCGGTGATGTAATAAAAATTAATAATGCATATTATATGTATTATAGCAGTATAGACGCTAATAACGACAAAATATGCCTTGCAACTTCTACTGATGGAATTGTCTGGACTAAATATTCCGGCAACCCAATTTTGTCGGCAGATAAAGCATGGGAGGGGCAGTCTGTTTGCATGCCTACTGTAATTGCAGATAGCTCAAAATATATAATGGTATATGGCAATGATACAGGCTCCAATCCTTCTGCCTTGGGCATGGCTGTTTCTTATGATGGAATTAATTGGAGCAAGGGCAGTCAGAACCCTTTTTTTACAAGTCAAAATGTGGCAAAACAGTGGGCAAGCTGTGTTTGGCATCCTTGTCTTAGAAAAATTAATAACGAATGGCTAATTTATTATACTGGGTATAATAAACATTTGAACTATGGCGCAATAGGTTTATTACAAAGAAATTAAGTAAAATAAATGTGGGAAAAACAGCAATGGGAAAAACTCTTCTTCTATTTTGTTTATTAACTGCTATTCTAATTATAGGTGGTTGTTCAAAAGATAACGTAGTAGGACCGGTGTCAACTCAGGATGGCGACGGTAAAATGCTTCTAAAAATTGATAAAACAAATACTCCTAAAAATGTAGCGACCGTAACGGCATATTTAGCAAGAACAAATTACGACACCCTAAAGGGGAGCCTGAATTTAGAATCCGATACTTCGGCAGATATAACATTTCAGAATATCTCTGTTGGGACGTGGCATCTTAAAATTGACGCAAAAGATCAGTTGGGCTCTGTAACATATACAGGCGAAACAGACGTAATAATAGTAGAATCAATGACAACTCAGGTAAGTCTGACTTTGCAGCCGGTTAGCGGAAGCGTAGGCGGAATTTATATCTTAGTTAATTGGGGCTCGGCTACGGCATACACATGGACTGATTATTCAGGCAATCCGATTTTAAGCACAACTAATTCAGCTTCTGACGCTTATGGGGTCGTATCGCCAATGGTTCTGATAGAAGGGAACACATTCAAAATGTGGTATGAAGATGTTGGCGCTTCTGGAACTGGGGACGTTGGATATGCCGTTTCAAGCGACGGCTTAAGCTGGACAAGAGCTTCCACGCAGCCGGTACTTACGCATGGCGCTTCTGGGGCTTGGGATTCATATGCCGTGGGACCAGGAACCGTGATTAAAATTGACGGCGTTTATATGATGTATTATGACGGTACTGATGGAACCCATAGTCAAACAGGATTAGCGACATCCACAGACGGCATTAACTGGACGAAAAGAGCGAATCCCGTTTTATATGCAAGCAATGGCTGGGATGCAACTGCCGGAGCGCAGGATGTAATAAAAATTGGGAATACTTATTATATGTTTTATGTAGGCAAACAATATTCTGCGTATGCTATAGGATTAGCGACGTCTACAGACGGCATTAACTGGACTAAATACTCGGGTAATCCTATTCTATCAGCCGATAAGCCTTGGGAGGGAAGCGGCGTATATGTGCCTACGGTTATATATGATAATAACCAGTATATTATGGTATTCGCAAATGCAAATGACGCAAATACTGCTTTTGGCATGGCTACTTCTGCTGATGGAATTCATTGGACAAAGGACGGTTCTAACCCATTTTTTACTTATAAGAATACTTATAACCAGTGGGCGAACTATATTCAATGCCCATGCATCAGAAAATACAATAACGAATGGAGAGTATACTATTCCGGTTATAATCCCGTTTTAAATCAAAGGACAATAGCTCTTTTGCGAAAAATTTTTTAATTAATAATTACTAAAATAGTTTCTTCGTTTATTAACTGTTATACTAATTACGGGTTGTTTGAAAAATAAAGGCGTAGAGCCGGTTTCAGTTCAGAATGGCGGCGGGGAAAGGCCGCATATAATTAATAAAAGAGTACGTTACAAAAATCTTTAAGGGTTTGTTAAAACGCTTAGGGTTCCCTATATTTAAAATATTATTAGGCTTTTTTATCCATAAATTATATCGTTATTTTTGGAAAACAGGAAGCCGGGCGCTTTTTATTTTTGCAGCGTCGTAAAACGAATTTATTAAATATTAAACTATTGCTGTATGTATAACTTCTGCACTTTATTTGACACGCATTATCTTACTAGAGGAGTTGCTTTATATTATTCGCTTGAAAAACATTGCGATGATTTTCATCTGTATATATTTGCCTTTAACGATAAGTGTTATGAAATTCTGAACAAGTTGAACCTCGCAAAAGCTACTATTATCCCTCTGAAGGATTTTGAAGACGAGGAGCTCCTTAAAGTTAAGCCTACGCGCTCAATAGCGGAGTACTGCTGGACTTCAACTTCATCTACTATACTTTATGTGCTAAAGAAATATAATGTAGAGAGCTGCACTTATTTAGACGCGGATATGTTTTTTTACTCTTCCCCAGCTCCAATTTTTGAAGAGATGGGCGAAAAATCAATCCTCTTAACCGAACACCGTTATTCGCTGCAATACAATAAGGCTATTAAAGCGGGTAAATACTGCGTTCAGTTTGTTACAATAAGAAACAATAAGCAGGGGCTTGAAGCCCTTGCCTGGTGGCGTGATAGATGCCTGGAGTGGTGTTATGCGCGTCATGAAGACGGTAAATTTGGCGATCAGCTGTATTTGGACGACTGGACTACCCGCTTTGAGGGAGTCCACGTAATGCAATATCTGGGGGGCGGGCTTGCAGCTTGGAATATACAGCAGTATGATTTTACTAAAACGGACGGCAAGGTTATAGGAACAGAAAAAACTACCGGGCAAAAATTTAACGCGGTATTTTACCACTTCCATTATATGCGGTTTATTCAGAACGGCGAAGTTGAACTCGGCAGGAGATTCCTTTCGGAAGACGTAAAAAATATTTTTTACAAACCTTATATTTCTTATCTTGACGAATTAAAAACAGAAATACTGCGGATAGACGATTCTTTTGATCCGCATGGCGCAGCCCCAAAAGTAATTAACTGGAAGAGTCCTATTCTTTATGTTATCAGGAAGGCGGCCGGAACATATAACATATTTAATAAAGAAATTTTCTTAAAGGATTAAATGGCTCATATAATAAATTTAACTACCCACTCTGATAAGAGAGGCAATCTAACTGTGATTGAAAGTCAAATCCCTTTTTCAATCAAACGAATTTTCTACATCTATGGAGTTGACGATTCTGTTAGAGGCGGGCATCGCCATCATAAAACTATTCAGGCTGCCGTTTGTCTTCATGGTAGCTGTATAGTTAGTAATAATGACGGAGAGAAAAAGGAAGATTTCCTGCTCGATCATCCAAGCAAGTGTTTAATATTGGAACAGCGGGACTGGCATACGATGCATCATTTTACTCCCGACGCTGTTTTTCTTGTTTTCGCTTCCGAGCCGTTTGATCCGGCTGATTATATCTACGAAAAATATCCTGATTAAATTTAAGAATAATTCCAGCAAACCTGTAACGTAGTCTTTTAGTCTGCGCCTTAGCTAGTTCCTAATTTGGCGCAAGTAAAAATAAGAACAAAAATCGCAGACTAAAAGTCTGCGTTACGAGGAACAAAAACTGCCAGGGCAGTCTTTGGCTCGTCTGGCAGGTCAAAAGTGTTGTTAATTATTTACTTTTATTCGTATAAAAATCCCAGACTGCTTTTGCTATATCGGCTATAGTTTTTTCATTAGCCGCGTCATTGTCTTTTGTGTTAGAAACAAAAACGCAAAGGGCAAAATGATCGCCGTTTGGCAGCGTTACAATTCCAATATCGTTAACGGCGGCTGTGACTCCCTTTTCATTAACGCCGGATGATCCGGTTTTATGCGCAACTAATGTTCTGGCAGGAAGCTCTCCTTTTATTCTGTTTGCTCCGGTAGAAGTTTCTGTCATTATTTTCCATAAAAAATCATAGCTGCTTTTAGAGAGGATTTTACCATTGTAAAATTTCTGAAGCATCTGCACTGCGGCAAATGGAGTAGTCCAATTAGTAAACTGAACGTCCCAGTTTTTTCTCATGCCTCCTTCGGTAGCTTTTATTGCTATATCTTTAACGCCAATGCCATGCATATAAGCGTCTACCTTTTTTACGCCTCCAACAAGTTTGAATAAAATATCGCATCCATTGTTGTCGCTTTGGGAGACTGTATAGGAAAGAATTTCGCTTAAAGGGAGCCTGACATTTCCGTTAGTATATTTTTTCTTTAAAGGGCTCCAGGTATTGGCTGATAAATCGCTTTTTTTAATCAGGATTTTTTGGTTTAACGAGAGCTTTCCTTTATCAACCTGATTTAAAACTGTAAGGGCAAGATGAAATTTAAAAACGCTTTGCATGGGGAAATGCTTGCCGCCGTTAACGCTTAAAGTGTCTTTGCTTTCAAAACCATAAAGCGCAACCCCAACATCGGCTTTCTTTTGCGAAACAATTTGCTCTATTTTTTGTCTTAATAAATTTGTTTGAGCTATTGCCGCGGGGGTTAAATAACAGAATAATAAAATCAGTAAAAAAAATATTTTCTTCATGAGTTATCTCCATTTGTTGGTTTTGTTGACTTTAATTATGGGCGCTTCGAGCTCAGCGACCATTGGGTCGGTCTTTTTTTTAGCGTTCTGATTTATGGACAAACAATATTATTTAATCTTTATTTTTTTAATTATTTCTGCAAGACTACGCGAAATATTACGGCGGTCGAATCTTTTAATTGCGTTCATGTCGGTATTGTATTTTGCAGCATTAATAAAAAACTCTTTTGCGTCGCTTGAATACTTGAACAAAGCCCCGGCGTTTGCCGCTTTAAGAATGTTCTCAACTTCGTCGTTATCGTCTCCAAAGGCAATTATCGGTTTACCTGTGCGTAAATACTCAAATAATTTGCCGGGTAAATGGCGCGGTTCAGTAGGGCAAACCATAAGGTAAGTTGCGTTTTGCATTTCTTCAATTAGTTTGTCGTATGGCAAAAAGCCAAGGTAATCCGTATGTTCCAGCAATCCGTTAGATGCGATTGACTGCATAATTCCCGGGCTTACAGTGCCTGTAAATTTTAATCTTATCCTCTGTCCGCCTGAAATCATTTCTTTAATAGTCTTCCAGAAATTTACAGGATTCTGAAAATCAAATATATTGCCGGAGTGAAGGATGACAATTTCATCCTTGGTAGCGGAAGGAGTAAAATTAACAAACTCGTCTTCGTCGTATCCCCAAAACAAAACGTTAGATTTGTTTTGCAGGACAGGATATTTTTTTACAAAATCGTCTTTCATTGTTTCTGTTACAAATACCGCCTGACTGGAATTCTTGATTACGCTTTTTTCAAAATAATTATCAAGTGCAAGCGTAAGTCGGCTGCGTTTAAAGTTTTTATAATAAACTATATCTACCCATGGATCAATAAAAACGGGGATATGGGGGATAGAAAACAATTTGCTTAACCGCATCCCAATCAGCTGTGTAGTATGCGGAGGACCAATAGAAACAATGGCGTCAAACTTATTTTTACGAAGAAACGACGTGCCTGCTTTAACCGCATAAGGATACCAGCCCGCCCTTGCGTCGGGAACAAATAAGTTCATCCTGATCCATATTGAAATTCTGTGCGCAAGCCCTTTGTTTGTAAGGCTGATAGTTTCTGAAGCGACTAACTGTTCGTTTTTGTCTTTGCCAAGGAATTTTTTATAAAGATCAAAAGGCTCAAAAGCGTTGGTTTTTATAACCTCCAGATTTTTGTCAATCTGGTCTAATAAGCTAAGGTCTTTTTGAGAAAAAGTATCTTCCGCAACTGTAAGGACAGACGGAGTAAAGCCAAATTCAGGCAGATATTTTATTATTTTTAGCGGCCAGTGGATAGAGGCCTTGCCGGATGGCGGCCAATAATACGATATAAATAGAACTCTGTTCATTATGGTTTTTGTTTTATGCCAATAAATTGTATGACAATCGCTTCTCCCTGATGAAGCCTGCCTTCGGAAAGCGTTATAGTTTCTTTGCTGAATAAATCAAAATCGAGCGGTTTATAATACCTGACTATATCTTCAAGAGAATAGAGCAGTTCTGCGTCTTTAGGCCCTCCGGAAGTTTTTGTTATCTGATCTTTTTCAAAAACTTCGGTAATGAGTTTGCCTCCCGGTTTAAGCGAGCCGACGGCGTTTTGTGTAATCAATTCGGCCGTTTCGTCAGGGACGTGTAGGAAAAATATTCCAACCGCGTCGTAGGTTTCCGCCGGGATATTAAACGTTTGTAAATCGGCTACCTGATAGTTGATCTCAACGTTATTTTCACGCGCAAGCTTAAGAGCTTTTAGTTTAGCGTTTTCGCTTATGTCAATGGCGTCTACCAGCCAGCCAAGCTTAGCGGCAAATACGGCGTTTCGTCCTTCTCCTTCGGCAAGCAAAAGAAGTCTTCCTGGAGCGAGTTTTTCTATCTGCTGCCTGAAAAATTCGTTAGGCTCTTTTCCGTAAATATATTCATCAGCGGAAAAACGTTCGTCCCAAAAATTATCCATTCAAATCCTATGTCAAATAAAGCTTCCTGTACCGTCATTCTTAGACTACCGCTCAGGATGACAAAAAGTTTTATTCAGTTAAATAATAAATAACCGGGGCACATTTTACTATACTCCGGTTATTCAAATAAAAATAATGTTTATACCAGCCCCTGATCCAGCATAGCGTCGGCGACTTTTAAGAAGCCTGCAATATTAGCTCCGTTGACGTAATTGCCCGGAGTTCCAAATCTATCTGCAGTCTGCAAACAGGTGTCGTGGATGCTTTTCATAATCTGCTGAAGTCTGTGATCTACTTCTTCTTTAGGCCAGGGCAGACGCATGCTGTTTTGGCTCATTTCAAGTCCGGAAGTAGCTACTCCGCCAGCGTTAGAAGCTTTGCCGGGCGAATACAGAATTTTAGCTTCTTCAAAAAGTTTAGCGCCTTCCAGCGTAGTAGGCATGTTTGCGCCTTCGCAAACGCAGATGCAGCCGTTCTTAATTAGTTTTTTAGCGTCCTCGCCGTCAAGTTCATTTTGCGTAGCGCAAGGGATTGCAACGTCGACTTTAACCTCCCACGCTCTTGCGTTAGGATGAAATTCAGCTTTAAATTCTTTTGCATACTCGGCAACGGCGTCTTTTGCGCTTGATCTTAGCTTAAGCATGTAATTGATTTTTTCGCCGGAAACCCCGTCTTTATCATAGATATATCCGTCGGGGCCGGAAAGAGTAACGACCTTGCCGCCGAGCTGGGTTACTTTTTGAACTACGCCCCAGGCTACGTTTCCAAAGCCGGATACGGCTACAGTTTTGCCTTCAATTGACTGCCCTTTTGTTTTGAGCATTTCCTGAGCGAAATAAACAACTCCATAACCAGTAGCTTCAGGGCGTATAAGCGAACCGCCCCAGTTTAATCCTTTTCCGGTTAGAACGCCTGAAAACTCATTTTTTAATTTTTTATATTGACCAAACAAATAGCCTATTTCTCTTCCGCCGACTCCAATATCTCCGGCAGGAACGTCGGTATTTGGCCCTATATGACGGAAAAGTTCGTTCATAAAGCTCTGGCAAAAACGCATAACTTCGTTATCGCTTTTTCCTTTAGGGTCAAAATCAGAGCCGCCTTTGCCTCCGCCCATTGGCAGAGTCGTAAGGCTGTTTTTAAATATCTGTTCAAAGCCTAAAAATTTTAATATCCCAAGATTGACTGAAGGGTGGAATCTTAAACCTCCTTTATATGGACCTATGGCAGAATTAAACTCGATTCTGAACCCGCGGTTAACATGTATTTCTCCCTGATCGTCCATCCAGGGCACTCTGAATGTTATCGTTCTTTCCGGTTCTACTAAGCGTTCGAGAATTTTTGCGGAACGGTATTCCGGGTGGCGGTCAAGGACGACGTCTATTGAGCCGACAAATTCTTCAACTGCCTGATGATATTCAGGTTCAGACGGGTTTTTTGCTTTTACCTCAGCAATAAGTTTCTTAATGTACTCTGACATAAAAACCTCTTATAATGATAAAATGGAATTATTCCATAAAATTGTGGTTTAAAACGCCGAAGAAAAAACTTCGGCGCTGGAAAAAAATATTGTATTAAACTTAAACCAATTTTACATAAATAGAAAGAACACTATTCATTTATACGTAAAGAAGTTATTTGACTTTGGAGAAAAGAAATTATACATTAAAAAGGAAGTTCATCATATCGCCGTCCTGCACAATATATTCTTTCCCTTCAACTCTCATAACTCCCTGCTGTTTACATGCGGCTTCCGAGCCATATTTAATAAAATCGTTGTAAGCAATAACTTC
>WSSedL1CaDRAFT_10000470_pt1 | contig 28553 bp, 24 predicted proteins | sample WetSurSL1Cattail_FD_9464 | JGI IMG/M metagenome (IMG submission 9464)
GGGTTCTGGTGGCTGCGGGCGATTCTGTGGAAGGTGGTCAGCCTGTGCTGACCATTCAATAATCCCGTCACAGCTCGAGCCACGAGCAATGGGGAACTTCAATTTTCTTGACCTGTTCCAGGGTATTGCTACCCTGGCCGCAGCTGACCCGGCTGTCATGTATGGGCGAATTTTTTTGATGCTGCTGGGTTTTTTGCTGATTTATCTGGGCACACGCGAGGTTCTTGAGCCCCTGTTGATGATCCCGATGGGGCTGGGCATGTCAGCCATCAACGCCGGTGTCATGTTTCTCGAAGGCGGCGAGGCTGGGACCTTGTTCATTGACCCGCTGATGTCAAATCCGACAGACTTGGTCAATATCATGCAGGTCAATTGGTTGCAGCCAATTTACACTCTGACCTTTAGCAACGGTCTCATTGCCTGTTTTGTCTTCATGGGCATTGGTGTGTTGCTGGATGTGGGTTATGTGATGGCGCGACCATTTCAAAGCATGTTTATTGCGTTGTGCGCCGAATTGGGCACGATTGCTGTATTTCCAATTGCGGTGTCGCTAGGCATGTCACCTGGTCAAGCTGCTTCAGTGGCTACCATTGGCGGGGCCGACGGACCAATGGTGCTGTTCACTTCGCTGATACTGGCTAAAGACCTGTTTGTGCCAATCACTGTGGTGGGATACCTTTATCTCGGTCTAACCTATGGTGGTTACCCGTATTTGATCAAATGGCTGGTACCCGAGCACATTCGCGGCATCAATATGGTCACTGACCGTGGTCCCAAAATCAGCCGCTCGCAAAAAATGATTTTTGCCGTGGTGGTCTGCACGTTGTTGTGTCTGTTGTTCCCGGTGGCTGCTCCGCTGTTCTTCTCGTTATTTGTGGGTGTGGCCGTGCGTGAGAGTGGGCTAGAGTCGTTCAGCAAATTGTTGGGTGAAACTTTTTTGTACGGGGCAACCTTTTTCCTCGGATTGACGCTGGGTGTACTGTGTGAAGCTAGTACCCTGCTGAATCCGGTGGTACTCAAGTTACTGCTGCTAGGCATGCTGGCGCTGCTGATTTCCGCTTTGGGCGGTTTGGCGGGCGGCTACATCCTTTACTTTGCCACCGGCAAAAAATTCAACCCCATCATTGGTATTGCCGGGGTGAGTTGTGTCCCCACGACTGCCAAAGTGGTTCAAAAGATCGCCTCACAGTCCAACCCGTCCGCCATCATCTTGCCTCAGGCATTGGGTGCCAATATCAGCGGTGTGATCACTACCGCCATCATCGCCGCCACGTATGTGAGCGTGTTGCGATAAGGTATTAAAAAACCAGTCCAAGACCCCTGCGGGTTTTGGACTGGTTGATTTGATGTGGCTGTGATGTTGGTCAGAACCCAGTCGTCACGTGATCTGAGTTCTTTTGATCAGGGCTTGACCACCCGATCTGTGCGGCACAGTGATCAACAATATAAATATGTACCAGGACCAGACTTGGGTGGTTTAGCCAATCTGTGCAATGCGCATCAAATTGGTGGTGCCGGATGTGTTGAAAGGCACACCTGCTGAAACTACGATGGTGTCGCCGCTCTTGCCAAAGCCTTCTTTTTTGGCGGTTTCACATGCCCAATCACTCATCTCCAGCACGTCTTGCACGTCGTGGCACAACACGGGGTAGACGCCCCAGACCAAGGCCAATTGGCGCGCAACGGCACGCCGTGGGGTCATGCCGATGATCGGCGCTTGAGGCCGCTCACGTGCCATACGCAGTGCGGAATAACCGGAACTGGTGTAGGCCACAACAGCTGCCACATTCAGCAAATCGGCTACGCCACGCACCGCGACGCCAATGGCGTCAGAGGGCACGGGAATGTGGGTGGTTTGAGATGCCTTGATCGCCTCACGGTAGTATGGATCGCTCTCAGTCTGCGCAATGATGGAGTTCATCATGCACACGGCTTCGACCGGGTATTTGCCCGATGCGGATTCGGCCGACAGCATCACAGCATCGGCGCCATCGTAAATGGCAGTTGCCACGTCCGATGCTTCGGCCCGGGTGGGGACCGGTGCGGTGACCATCGACTCCAGCATCTGCGTGGCGACAATCACGGGTTTGCCTGCTTCGCGGCATGCACGGACAATACGTTTCTGAATGGCTGGCACCTGTTCCGGTGGCATTTCCACCCCCAGGTCACCACGTGCCACCATGATGGCATCACTTTCCGCCACGATGGCATCCAGGCTGAGGATGGCGGCTGGCTTTTCAAGCTTGGCCACAATGCGAGCTCGGCCTTTGACGATGGCTTTGATTTCCACGATGTCTTCGGGGCGTTGCACAAACGACAAGGCAATCCAGTCGATGCCCAGTGTCAGGCCGTAGTCCAGGTCTGCCCGGTCCTTTTCTGTCAGGGCCGACATAGGCAGGACAACACCCGGCACATTCACACCTTTGCGGTCAGAGACGGCACCACCGGCAATCACGCGGGTTTCTGCAAAGTCGGGGCCAAAACTCTCCACGCGCAAACGTACCCGTCCATCGTCCACCAGCAAGTCGGTGCCGACTTCCAAGGCGTTAAAAATCTCGGGGTGAGGCATTGGGGCGCGGTTTTGGTCACCCGGCTTGTCCGTGTTCAGGTCCAGCCTGAAAGGCGTGCCTTCTACCAGCATGATTGGACCTTTGGCAAAGGTGCCCAGACGCAGCTTGGGACCTTGCAGATCGAGCAGCACACCAATCGGGCGACCTGCATGCCGCTCGATGGTGCGGATGGTGTCCAGACGCTTTTTATGGTCTTCTTGCGTTCCGTGACTGAAGTTCAGGCGAAAGACGTCTGCTCCGGCCTCAAACAACGCCTGAATGGTTTCACGGTCGGCGCTGGCTGGTCCCAGGGTGGCGACGATCTTGGCATTACGGGTACGATGCATTTTTTAAATCCTTAGTCGTTTTAAATTATCTGGCTCTATGAGGTTTTGACATTCACAAGATGCCCCGATTTGGAGCGTTGAGCCAGGTGAAACCTGTTCACGGTAGGCCCAATCGACGGGGTCGATTTGCCTCAAGTCGTGCGTGGGTTGTTGTTGAGAGTCAGTTTGCTGTTAGTTTGTTGAAGTAAAGCGGAAGACCCCACATTTTGCCTTCATGCAGCGATCACAACTCACCCATAGCCGACTTGATGCCAACTTCCTTGATCCGGGTCAAAGCGCTGGCTGTCTGCTGCGTCAAACCAGGAACCAGGGTCAGATCTTCACCCCACAGACGGGTGTCGCCAAGCAGGGTCGTTACCACCTTGGTCATGTCCGTGGCGCCTTCCCAGGCGGTGTTCATGATGGCCAGAATGTCCGCGTTGTCCTTGATCGGATAACTTTGCCCTTGGCGCAGACCCAGATAGTCGCCATTGGCAGCGAATTGGCCGCGGTAAAAAGTGAGCAAGGCGGCCAATGAGAAAGACAACCCGGCGGGCGCTTTGCCGTGTTTGGCGGCGTAATCCTTGACCGTCGGCAATACCCGAACCTGCCACTTGGAGACCGAGTTCAAGGCGATCGAGATCAGCTCGTGACGGATGTGTGGATTGGCAAAACGCTCCACAATGGTTTCGGCGTAGGCTTTGCGCTCGGCTTCAGGCAGTGGCACGAAGGGAACAATTTCTTCGAACATGACTTTGTTCAGGAACTTGGACACCACCGGGTCTTCGGTCATTTCACGCACGCTATCGAGTCCGGCGCAGAACGAAGCCAGCGCACTTGCTGTATGCGCGCCATTGAGAATGCGCACTTTGCGGGTGCGGTACGGCTGCAAGTCCTGCGTCCACACCACATCCAGACCGGCCTTGTGCAAGGGCAGTTCTTCGGCAATCTTGGCCGGTCCTTCGATGACCCACAACAAAAACGGCTCAGCCGCCACAGTCAACGGGTCTTTGTAGCCAAAATCGGCGAACAGCGTCTCGGCCTCGGCGCCAGGAAAGCCCGGGACGATGCGGTCCACCAGGGTGTTGCAGAACACGTTGTGCACTTTGACCCAGGCGATGAACTCGGCGGACAGTTTCCAGGCCTCGGCGAACTGCAGCACATAGTTCTTGAGTTTGGTGCCATTGGCTTCAATCAGTTCAGCTGGCAGGAACACCAGGCCGGACTCTGGTGATCCACCAAAGGCTTTAAAACGTGCCAGCAACAGGGCCGTTACCTTGGCCGGGAAGTTGGCTGGGCATTTGCCATCAACCTGAGCCTCCTCGACATAGGCGATGCCGGCCTCAGTGGTGTTGGAGACCACAAAACGCAGAGCGGGGTCTTGCATGGTCGCCAGCATGGTGTCCCATTGGGTGTAGGGGTTAAGTGTGTCTTTTACACAGCTCACCAGGCGTTTGGATTGGACGGATTGGCCGTTTTGTACACTACGCAGCAACACGGTGAACAGCTGGTCCTGGGCCTTCATCAGGTCGGCAATGCCGCGATCAATGGGTTGCGCCATGATCACCTCGCCGTTCATCAGGCCGGCACCATTGGCCACATCAACCATCCAGTCGACAAAGCCGCGCAGGAAATTGCCATCACCAATTTGTAGGATACGCACGGGTTTCAGGGACGACGGTGCCGATGTCTCCACGTTCAGCTTGCCCTGGGCAAGTGCCTGGCGGTTTAGTTCAATCATTTCTTGTTCCTTTTTGGTCATTCTTCGTTGTGTTTCTGATTGCGCTCAATCCTCGACCCCAGGAATAGCGAAGTAGTTCTTGGCATTGCGGAAGCTGATGTCCTGCACCATGGCCCCAAAGGTGTCAAAGTCAGCCGGGATCTCACCGTTCTGCATCCAGCCCCCCACCAGTGCACACAGGATGCGGCGGAAGTACTCATGGCGCGGGAAAGACAAGAAGCTGCGTGAGTCAGTCAGCATACCCACAAAGCGTGACAACACACCCAGGTTACCCAGACTGACCATCTGGCGGCGCATGCCATCCATGTGGTCATTGAACCACCAGGCCGAACCCATCTGGATCTTGCCCGGCACCGAGCCATCCTGGAAACATCCCATGACCGTGCCCAGCACTTCCAGATCATTCGGGTTGAGTGAATACAGAATGGTCTTGGGCAACATGTTCTCACTTTGCAGCGCGTTCATGAAGGCGCCCAGCTTGGCTGCGATCTGCTCATCATTGACCGCGTCGTACCCAGTGTCTGGACCCAGCTGTTTGAACATGGCGCTGTTGAGGTTGCGCACAGCCGCCAGGTGCAACTGCATGGCCCAGCCACGCTTGGCATTCATACGACCCACATCCAGCAACACCGCTGTTTTATACGCATCGGCCTCGCTGGCGCTCAAAGCCGTGCCACTCAAGAGCTTGGCAAAGATCGCTTCCAATGCCTGAGGCGTGGTGAAGCTGGCAAAGGGCACTGCCAGGCCATGATCAGAAGCACGGCAGCCCAGGCTATGGAATACCGCGTGGCGCGCATCCAACGCGGCAATCAGGGACTGGTAGGAGCCAATGGCCACATTGGCACTGGCACCGAGTTTGTCGATGTAGGCCTGCCAGATGGACAGGTCGTCAGTGGCCAGGGCACGGTCTGGGCGGAAGCTGGGCACCATCACGGGTTGTCCCGGTTGACGCATGCCAGCGTAGGCGATATGGTGGGCCAGCGAGTCGGCTGGGTCGTCCGTGGTGCCCACAGCACGCACATTCATGCGTTCTAGCAGTGAGCGCGCACCAAATTCGGGGCGCACCAACTGTGCGTTGCAGGCCTCCCAGATAGCAGGAGCAGTTTTAGCCGACAGGGGTTCAAAGATGCCAAAGTAGCGTTGCAATTCCAGGTGGGTCCAGTGGTACAAAGGGTTGCCCACCAGGCGCGGCACGGTTTGCGCCCAGGCCAGGAAGGTCTGGTAGTCGGGTTCATGGCCGGTGATGACTTGCTCGGGCACGCCGTTGGAGCGCATGGCGCGCCATTTGTAGTGGTCACCACCGAGCCAGGCGTGGGCGAGGTTGCGAAAGGTGGCGTTGCTGGCAATGTCAGCTGGGGGCAGGTGGCAGTGGTAGTCGATGATGGGCATCTGGGCCGCATACTCGTGGTACAGCCTCTTGGCGCAATCGTCGGGCAAGAGAAAATCGGCGTTCATAAAGGGGGTCATGGGGGCTAGCTCCGTCTTTTTCGGATGACTGCCACCAAGCTTGGCGACAGTGGATGTGGTCGACAGGTGCGGACTCTACACCAAATAAGTTGAAAATTCACTCAAATTGAAACACTGTTTTGATGAAATCGGGGTTTGTGTTGAAAAAATGGAACCACGTTTCAAAAATATAAAAATTTGTCGTATATTCGCAGCACACGTCTGCATCGACCTGCGTCTATCGGGTTGCCCAACCAATACAGTGAAAAGTAATCATGACCAAGCACAATGCCTATTTGGTGCTCAACGCCGGTTCTTCGAGTCTGAAGTTTTCGGTCTTTCGGCAAGTGGCCGACACCACTGAGCTGAAAACCATCCTGTCCGGCCAGATTGCTGGCATCGGCAGCCTTGCCACCTTCATCGCCAAAGGCGCTGATCGTCGCGTCCTGGCCGAGCACCGTTGGAACGAAGCCGATTCCAACAGCCGTGACATTCTTTTGCAGTACCTGCTGGATTGGATCAACAACACCTTGGTGGACGATCACATCGTCGCTGCTGGCCACCGTGTTGTGCATGGTGGTCGCTTCCTGGGCCGCCCGATGCAGGTCAACGCCGAGTTGCTGGACCAGTTGGAGCAATTGGTGCCCCTGGCGCCGCTGCATCAGCCACACAACCTGGCGCCGATGCAAATCCTGGCGCGCAACCACCCTGAGCTGGATCAGGTGGCCTGCTTTGACACCGCTTTTCATAGCACTCAACCCTGGCGTGCCAAGGCCTACGCGCTGCCACGTGAGTTGAGCGACGAGGGTTTGTGCAAATACGGGTTTCACGGCCTGTCTTACGAATACGTCACCCAGCAGTTGCTGGCCAACCACCCCGAGCTGGCCAAGGGCCACATCGTGATCTGCCACTTGGGCAACGGCTCCAGCCTGTGCGCCGTCAAGGATGGCCGCAGCATGGACACCACCATGGGCTTCACTGCGCTGGATGGTGTGCCCATGGGAACCCGCTGTGGCAGCATTGACCCAGGTGTGCTTTTGTACCTGATGCACGAAAAGAAGATGGATGTAGATGCCATCGAAGACCTGCTGTATCGCCGCTCCGGTCTGCTGGGTGTCTCGGGCTTGTCCAACGACATGAAGGTGTTGCAGGAGTCGACCGAGTTGTATGCCAAACAGGCGGTCGAGCTGTTCTGTTTCCGCGTGGCCAAGGAAGTGGGTGCCATGGCCGCGTCAATGGGCGGACTCGACGCGTTGGTTTTCACCGCCGGTATCGGTGAAAACTCGCCAGAAATCCGCGAACTGGTGACCCAGCAACTGGAATGGCTGGGCGTCAAGCTCGATGCCTCTGCCAACAGCGAACGCCAAGTCAACATCTCGGCTGCCGATGCACGTGTACCAACCTTTGTGGTACCCACCAACGAAGAGATGATGATCGCCAAACACACCATGAATGTGCTGGCTGCGACCAAAGCGGCTTAAGCCATTCAATATGTAGCACCGGCCATCTGCGCTTTTTGTGACGACTAGCCACAAACTGGTCACCGGGCCTGCCGTGGGCTGGCCCGGATGATCCCCAGTGCCGCTGTGCGCGGCCTGATTCGTGCACCTGGTATCGCGCATAAACTATGATTTGTGTAGCTACTAGCCTTTAAGATATAAAGGCTAGAGACCAATTTATCATATAAAAAGAACAACCACATGTGTTCTTGCGCCTGCTGCGCAAATGTTTCAATGGTTTGCTGTCGAGTCAGCGACCAGTCATGCCTTAAGGGTTTGTTAATGAAGGGTTCGCACAATAGCTGCTCGTTCTAGGAGCACGCTATGCCACAACAAACCACCACACGTTACGACCCCCTGAGTCGGGCTTTCCATTGGGTCACCGCCATCGTTGTGACCATTGCCTTCATTCTTGGACCAGGCGGCTTTGGTCGCCTCATGCGCAGCGGCGTCGATCCAGCCACGCGCAGCGACATCGTCTGGCACGAAACTCTGGGCATGATCGTCTTTGGGTTGACCGTATTGCGCCTGTTGTGGGTGGCATTTCGACCCGCAGCACCACAAGTCGCCATGGCGGGCTGGATGCGGCTGGCGTCAAAAGGTGCACATTTGGCACTTTGGGTGTTGATGTTGGCCCTGCCCATCTCCGCCTTGTTGGCATTGGGCAGTGAAGGCCATCCGCTGACTTTGCTCGGTGGTCTGCGCATCGATCAGATGCCGCTGATTGCGAATTCTGGTTTGGCGGACTTGGCCGACTGGGGTGATGTTCACGGCTTCCTGGGCGATGCCATCATGTGGCTGGCTGGTGCACATGCCATTGCGGCGATCTATCACCACATGATTCTCAAAGACGGCGTGCTCAAAAGCATGTTGCCCCAGTGGGCAGCGCGATAAGGCAACGCTGACAAGTGCCGACAAGCAGCAGCTTGTGCTGTTCAGACGGTACCAAAAAGACGGAATTCTCGACTGAGGGAGCTGGCGTTGCCCCCTTTAAGGCTGTTTCGGGGGGCTATCGACCTCCATCATGTCCTCATGGACGTATCTCTGCCACCAAGCTTGCGTGGTTGAGGTTGAATCGATATTGAACGGTGCTGGAGCAGTAAATACCTGTGCCGTATTCCCGCATTCTTTTGCAGCCCCGGTATCGCACCTTGCCAAAGCCCCGCAGGTGTTTGGCCGCAGCAAAGACGTGCTCAACGCGTGAGCGAATTTGGGATTTGTTGCGGTTCTTGGAGCGAAACGCTTTGAACTTGAACAGTTCCCATGAACACATTTGGACTCACGCCTTGCAGATGGTGGTCGTGCATGAGTTGGATGATGCGCTTGCAATTGGCTGTTATGCCCATATCGGCGAGTGCAACCCGGACGCGGGGCATACCTAGGCATCATCGCGCCAAGGTGGGTTTGGCGGATGCTTTGTAGCAATGTAGCGTTGGCCTGGACGCGTTTGCTAGGGTTGCACCTAGCGATCGTTGTAGCTGCTGGTGCACATCTGGAGGGTTTCACAATGGCTGTGAAAGGGGCGTTCGGCCTGGTTTGTTTTCACAAGCTGGTAGTCGGGGTAAGTGTCTTCTCGCTTTTGTCGGCAAACCATGCCGTAGCCTTTGCCAATATGCCGCGCTCCATCTGGATTTGACGCAGCTTGCGCTGCAGTTCGATGAGTTCCTGGGCATTCAAGATCACCAGCTTGGCGTACCTAACTCAGGATACTGGTGGTGTGGTAGCCAGCCCCCTTGGACCGCTCACAGGGTTGGCGAGCGCTGTGCACCAATTCGACCATCTGCTCGCAACAGGCTTGCGCGCAGGGGGCCGTAGTTTGGGCATGTTGGACAGCTTCCTTTCCAATGGAAAATGTCCGAAAAATAGGGGGAGTTTCACTTTGTAGTTGAATCCGCTGTGCAAAAAAAAGGGTTGATCTTGCGACCAACCCTTAAGGGATCCCTGAACCTGAAGGTTACGAAAGGACCCGAGGAGACAACTTGCTGAAACGCGAGGTTTCCAAATTCAAAACTGTTCCAAGTATCTCAGGGTTTTCCCTAGGATTGCTTGGTGTAAACACTTATTTTTAAACCTTGTTTGTTCTAAGCAACAAAGGTGCCAATCAGCGTTTTTTTGCGGCTGGCTTGGCTGCATTGGCAGCGGTATTGGTCACGGCGGTGAAATTGGCTTCCGCCACATCGGTGGCTTGTTTGACAGCCTTCTGAACCGATTCCAGTGCGTTGTTGGCGGCAGCCACAGCGCTTTTCAATACAGCCACAGCAGCTTCAGAACCTGCTGGTGCATTTTTGGTGGCCGTGTCCAATAGACCGGTGAATTGTTGCTGGGCTTGTGCCGCCTGACCCTCCAGGGCTTTGGCGAATTCGCCGGTGGTGCCCGAGGTGATTTCGTACAAATGGCGGCTGTAGGCTGCGGTCTTTTCAGCCAATGGTTGGAAGATGCCGGATTGCAAAGCCAGCAGTTCCTGGGCGTCTTTGACGCTGAGGATGGCTTTGGCGTTTTCGCCTGTTTCAGCCAAAGCCGCTTTGGAGGCGCTCAAGTTGAGCTCGACGATTTTTTCAACACCTTCAAAAGCTTTGGCCGTCAAGCCCAGCAAGGTTTCGATGTTGGCTTTTTGAGCGGCCACAATCTGTTCTACAGTCAAAATCGTCGTCATGTCATCTCTCCATGGGTTGGTAAAAAGTAAACTGTGGCTCAAGCTGGTTGAATATTAATTATGTTGCAGTGCAACATGGGCTCGATTATAGGAGCAAGTTCTGAACTTGCAAGTCTTTTTGTTGCAATGCAGCAAATTAGATGGTGTGGTCTAAATAGAGTGGTTTTTATTCAGTCGACACGATGCAGTCACGGGTGTCGTCTGCTTGAGTCTAGCTGTGAGATCGCTCTAGTTCGCTACAGGCGGTTGTGACTGTACATATCCATTTTTGAAATTTTCATCAAAACATTTATGACGCAGATTACAGGTCACCCTGCTGACCCCGCCACTGTTGTTGAAGAGGCCATCACCTCGCGCATGTCAGCGCGAGCCTTCACTTCTCGTGAGGTGCCGCGTTATGTGCTTGAACATTTATTGACGCTGGCCAGTCGGGCGCCCTCCGGCACCAACACCCAGCCCTGGAAAGTCTATGTCTTGCAGGGCGCCAGCCGTGCTGACTTGGTAGCTAAAGTGTGCGCTGCACATGACGCGCTACGCGCCGATCCAGCTCTGGCTGCTCAGTACCGAGAGGAGTATGACTACTACCCAGACAAATGGGTCAGCCCCTATATTGATCGTCGTCGCGAGAATGGTTGGGGACTCTATGGTCTGCTGGGCATCGGCAAAGGCGACAAAGACAAAATGCACTCTCAGCATCAGCGGAACTTTCGTTTTTTTGATGCGCCAGTGGGGTTGATGTTCACCCTGGACCGTGTCATGGGCCGGGGCTCGCTGCTGGACTATGGCATGTTCCTGCAAAGCCTGATGGTTGCGGCGCGAGCGCACGGGCTGCACAGTTGTCCACAGGCCGCCTGGAATGGATTTGCCAGCATCATCAAACCGCATATCGGTGCCAGCGCCGATGAACTTTTGGTGTGTGGCATGGCCTTGGGTTATGCCGATCTATCGGTTCCTGTCAACACGTTTCACACCCCCCGAGTTGCTGTGAGTGAATTCACCAAGTGGCTTGATTGAGTTGTGCGTGTCAGGCTACAGATGTTCAACGTGTTGGAGAGCGGGCCATGAAGTTTTTAGCCGTTCAGAAAAGTTTGCGGTGCTGATTCATCGCCTTATTTAAATCCGCTTAGAATTCCTGGCAGTTGGGCGGTGTCAGTTGAACGTAACTGATGCCTGAGAAACAAAACCATTTGCGCGAAGCCGCGAAAAGCTTGCAGCAAGAAATTTCGTGAACGCCAATTTTCCTAAGAGGTAGGTTGTGAATAAAACAGAACTGATTGATTACGTAGCATCCAACGCTGACATTCCCAAAGCGGTTGCCGCTCGGGCGCTTGAGTCCACAATCTCGGCGGTCAAGTTGACCTTGAAAAAGGGCGGCTCCGTGTCTTTGGTTGGCTTTGGCACATTCGCTGTTGGAAAAAGGGCTGCACGAGTGGGTCGTAATCCCCGTACCGGTGCGTCGATTAAAATCAAAGCGGCCAAGGTTCCCAAATTCCGGCCCGGTAAAGCACTAAAAGACGCCATCAACTGAATTTTGTTTTCGGTGGGGTGATTAGCTCAGTTGGTAGAGCGGCGCCCTTACAAGGCGTAGGTCGGCGGTTCGAGCCCGTCATCACCCACCACCCATGCAAAGGCGAACTTTTGGTTCGCCTTTTTTGTTTGCTTGCAGGAGAGTTTTCACATGTTCGATATTTTTCGGAAACACACCAAAATCATGATGATTTTGTTGTTTCTGCTGATCATTCCATCATTTGTGTTGTTTGGTATTGATCGATACAACCAAGCGATGCAATCAGACGAAGTCGTCGCCAAGGTCGGGTCTGTTGAGATCACCAAAGGGCAGTGGGAGCTTGCACATAAGAACGATGTGGATCGGTTGCGCGCATCAAGGCCAGAGCTGGATGCCAAGCTGCTTGACTCACCCGAGGCACGCTTCTCTACGTTGGAACGACTCGTGCGCGAGAGTGTGATGCGTGTGGCCGCTGAAAAGGCCAATTTGCTGACCAGTGATGCCCGTCTGGCCAAGTTCTTGCAGGAAGATCCCACGATTGCCTCACTGCGCAAGGCCGATGGCAAGTTAGATATTGAACGTTATCGACAGCTGGCTGCCAGCCAGGGGTTGACCCCTGAGGGGTTTGAGAACTCCGTGCGCCAGAGCATCTCCCAACAACAGGTTGAGGCTGGCATTGGCCGATCTGGGTTTGTTGCGGCGGCGCCTGCGGATGTTGCTTTGAACGCTTTTTTTGAGAAACGTGAAGTTCAGGTCGCCAACTTCCTGGCCAAAGACTATGTTGCAGGTATCAACCCGTCTGACGCTGACCTGGAGAGCTTTTATCAAGCCAATCAGTCCCTCTTTAAGTCGCCTGAACATGCCAAAGCCGAGTATGTGGTGCTTGATATGGATGCTGTCAAAAAAGGACTCAAAATTTCAGATGCGGATCTGCGGTCTTACTATGACCAAAATGTGGCACGTCTCAGCGGCGTTGAGGAGCGGCGGGCCAGCCACATCCTGATCAGCGCACCCAAAGATGCGCCAGCGGCTGATCGGCAAAAGGCCAAGGACCGAGCGCAAGCCCTGCTAAAAACCGTTCGCGCGGCTCCTGACAGCTTTTCGGAAGTCGCCAAAAAGAACTCTCAGGATACCGGTTCCGCAGCCAAGGGTGGGGATCTGGATTTCTTCGCTCGTGGTGCCATGGTCAAACCTTTTGAAGATGCTGCTTTTGCCATGAAAAAAGGCGAAATCAGTGATTTGGTTGAGTCTGATTTTGGTTACCACATCATCAAGTTGACCGACATCAAGGCACCCAAGCAGCGTAGTTTTGAAGAACTACGTCCCAGCATTGAAAGTGACCTCAAGACCCAGCAGGCGCAACGCAAGTTTGCCGAGTTTGCAGAGTTGTTCACCAATACGGTGTATGAGCAAGCGGACAGTCTTAAGCCGGTGGCTGAGAAACTGGGTCTTGAAATAAAGACGGTCGACAACTTATTGCGCCATCCCGCTGACGGTGCTACCGGGGTGTTGGTCAGTGAGAAGTTTCTCTCTACCTTGTTTGCATCAGACAGTGTGGAGAGCAAACGCAATACGGAAGCGATCGAAACGGCGGTCAATCAGATGGTTGCCGGGCGCATTGTTGCGTACATGCCTGCCAGCATACTCAGTTTCTCAGAAGTTCGCCCGGTCGTGCGTGAGCGCGTTGTGGCATCGCGGGCCTTAGAGCTCGCACACAAGGACGGCATGGAGAAGCTGGCGCTTTGGAAAAAAGAGCCTGCCAAGGCGTCCCTGTCGGCCGCCATGGTGGTGTCGCGTGATCAGGCCCAAAACCTGCCGATCCAACTTGTAACAGCTACTTTGGAGGCGGACAGAACAACATTGCCTGGGTGGATCGGCGTTGATTTAGGAACAAGCGGCTACGCCGTGGCCCGCATCAATAAAGTTGTTCTTCGCAATGAGGCCGACCAGCCGTCAGTCACACAAGACCGTGCGCAATACACGCAATGGTGGAATGCTGCCGAAACCAAAGCTTATTACGCTGCATTGAAAGAGCGTCTAAAAGTGCAAATCCTGGTACCCACGCCCAGTGCCAATTTGGCACAGCAACCCAAGTAGTAAGTGCATTTGTGAGAATGACCTAGGCTATAATGTTGCCTACGGTGGCTGTAGCTCAGTTGGTAGAGTCCAGGATTGTGATTCCTGTTGTCGTGGGTTCGAGCCCCATCAGCCACCCCAGTTTTTAAAATCCTTATAAATCAAGCGCTTACTGCCAATGTGGGTGCATGGTATGGGTGCAAAGATCAAAGCCTCAAGAAGTGATTCTTGGGGCTTTTTCTTTGGGCGAATGAGGGCATGGGAGCAGTCATTGGAGCCTCCTCCGGAGGCTGTCAGGGGCCTTGTGTGGTGAAAGGCCTCCGAATGACGTCACTGCCAATCCGAATCATCCAGATTGCGCAGCCGAGGATTCCGGAAACCTCGTCTAATCAATGGGCTAGAGGCGTGCGTCACGTCGAATTTTGGTCTCTGTAGCATAAGTCAACGATGCATCTCGCATCGCACCCATTCTGGAGACACACATGCCGATGGATACCTCAATTTCGATATTTAAGCTCGCGACCAAATGCCAGCTTCCACGCACGGTAGATGGAAGCACGTCCATTAATCTCAGAGTGTTCAAAGAGCTCTACAAGGCCAGGCTAGTTGAAGCCATAGATGTATCTGACGATGAAGGAGACTGTTACCTAGACCCCGCCATAACCACTGCTGGCCGCGAGCATCTAAGTCGGACGCTGCCTCTCATCTCAAATGTTGAGGCTGTAAAAAAAGGTGCATCTGGCACGACGTTTGCGCTGAATCCTGAGAAGGAAATCGCGACCATGGCCCGCTACAAACCCCAAGACCACAACAGTACCCCGCCAACCGGGTGGTTGACTACAACATCAAGGTGCGGGTCAAGTTTGACCAAACGGGCGTGGACATTGCCGACGGCAAAGCCAGTGTGACCCGCGAGATTGATGGCGACCTGGAAACCCTGAGCGTGACGTTGCCCAACATCATGAAGGCCAAGAGTATGCACGTGGTGAATACACCTTGACTCAGTTGCCGCACCGATGCAGCAGTCAGCGAATGTTTGAGGCGGGTTGCCAGCGATGTGGGAGTAAGTCGCCCACCTGACTGGCACGCTGGGTCGGCGAGCGTGACAGCACGTCCTTCATATAGCAATGTGGTAACTACAGCATCATTGAACGATGCAAATCCCACGCCTCACATCGTCAAAAGGGCAGAGGCTTTATTCAAGTTGATACCTGTTGAAGTCGTCGAATTTGATCACTTTGGACCATCACGCTGGTTAAGACGCTAATTTGGAGAAGTGGCGGGCAATGAAAAGTCGTTCAATCAGTCAGTTTTGCATGGTCTCAGCTGTACTTAAGGATAATCCTAGAGATGAGGACTGCCGCCAAAAACCGCCCCAGCGTTGTTGTTCCGACTTGCCGTACGCTTGTACTGCCTGCGTCGGATCGCCTAGCTGAGGTGGTTTTGAGATAGTCCAGAGATAAACCAATCAACTTCAAGGATTTTCCCCGATGACGTCCGCCCCAATCCCGACTTCCACTGTTCTGTCCCAGGACGCTCTGAAAACCCTGGTGGGCCAGGCTGCCTTGCAGTATGTGGTGCCGGGAGAGATTGTGGGTGTGGGCACCGGCTCTACGGTGAATAAATTCATTGATGCGCTGGCCAGCATGAAGGATCAGATATTGGGCGCGGTGTCGAGCTCGGTGGCGAGCACAGAGCGGTTGCAGGCACTCGGTATTACCGTGTTTGACTGCAACGAGGTGACCGAGCTGTCGGTCTACATCGACGGTGCCGACGAAGTCGACCCCCACGGTTACCTGATCAAGGGTGGCGGTGCGGCGCTGACCCGCGAGAAAATTGTGGCTGCGCAGTCGCGCCGTTTTGTCTGTATTGCGGATGAGTCCAAGCTGGTGCAGACGCTGGGCAAGTTCCCGCTGCCGGTTGAGGTGATTCCGATGGCGGTTAAGCGTATCACGCGCCAGTTTGAGGCCATGGGCGGCACGGTGGTACTGCGGCTCAAAGGGGAAACAACGCTGGTCACCGACAACGGCCAGCATATTTTGGATGTGACCGGCCTGCAGATCAGCGATCCGCTGGCTTTTGAGTCGCAAGTGAACCAGTGGCCCGGTGTGGTCACCGTGGGGGTGTTTGCCTTCCAGAAAGCCCAAGTCTGCCTGGTGGGCACGGCCAGTGGCGTCAAGACGTTGAATTTTTGATGCTACTTTTAGAGTAGCTATCAGCCCTTATGTTGTAAGGGCTAGAAGCGGTTTTTGCATCCAACCCTGCTTCAAAGTTGCTTCGATCACCGCTTTACAAGCCGCAGCCTGAACCCGCATACACACCTGGGTGTGTGGAATTTCGTCGTGCCAGCCGTGTTGCGGGTAACTCACCGCCTTGCGCTGCATCATGGTCTGGCCCTGCGCCAGGCCGTCCACCGCGACCCGCACCCGACCAGTTTGTAGGGTGAACAGTTCCGGGTTGGTCAGCACCACAAAGGCCAGCACATCGTGCCCGTAACAACCGTTGATGTGGCCCACCACCGCGTCATGTGCGCTGTAGAACCTACTGTAAAACGCCACTGCGTGGCAAAGCGTGTCGGTGGCAATGTGTTGGTGGTGTTCAGCAATCTGCCTGAACAGAGACAGAGGCAGGATCACCTGGTGCGTCACGTCCAGCCCAACCATCGTCAGCGGCCAGCCTGCGGTAAAAACCGCGTCGGCGGCGTGGGGGTCGTTCCAGATGTTGGCTTCGGCCACGGGTGACACATTGCCAGATTCGAGCACTGCACCACCCATCAAGATCACCTCACGCACCAGCGTGGGCAGCTCGGGCGCCAGTTGCAGCGCGGTGGCTAAATTGCCCAGCGGGCCGACCGCCACCAGCGTGATCTCGCCCGGGAATTGCCGCGCCATGTCAACGATGAACTGGGCGGATGAGCGCGGGTCCAGCTCGCCCTGGGCGGCCACACGCTGAGGCAGGTTGCCCAGGCCATCGGCGCCGTGGATGTGCTCAGGGGGAGGCTCGGCCGTTTTCACCAGCGGTTGTGACACACCTTGGGTCACCGGGATCTGGCGACCTACCAGCGCCGTCAGGTACAGCGCGTTGGTGGCGGCTTGTTCCACATAGACATTGCCAAAGGTGGTGGTGATGCCGACCACATCGATGGCCGGGTGGGCCAGTGCGTAATAAAGGGCCATGGCGTCGTCCACGCCGGGGTCGGTGTCATAGATGACTTTTCTGGGTTGGTTGGACATCGCGGTGTGGGTCATGTGGGTTGGGTCACGCGGTTGGCAGAGCCGGTAACCAGAATCATGAGGCTATTTTGAGCATGTAGGGGGTCGCCATTATGTCGCGCGGGCTGGCTGTGCATAAATCGTGGCATAGTGCCTGCTTGTCTTCATTCGCCCGGTTTTGGCTGGGGTTTTGTTCAACTTTTGAAAGTGATTTGTCATGGCTCTGAAATCTGTTTTGCGTCTGAGTGTTTTGGCTGCTGCTGCCCTGGTGGCGACGGCTGTGCTGGCCGAGCCCTCTGTGGTGTACGACATGGGCGGCAAGTTTGACAAGTCGTTCAACGAGGCGGCTTACAACGGCATGGAAATGTGGAAGAAGGAAAGTGGCAAAAAATACCTGGAGTTTGAAATCTCCAACGAATCCCAGCGTGAACAAGCCCTGCGCCGCATGGCCGAGCGCGGTGCCACACCGATCATTGGCGTCGGTTTCAGCCAGGCGTCTGCTATCGAAAAACTGGCCAAGGAATTCCCCAAGCTGCAATTCGCCATCATCGACAGCGTGGTGGATCTGCCCAATGTGCAGTCGGTGGTGTTCAAGGAACATGAAGGCAGCTTCCTGGTCGGCGCCATGGCGGCCATCGCCAGCAAGACCGGCAAGGTTGGTTTTGTTGGTGGCATGGACATCCCGCTGATCCGCAAGTTTCAGTGCGGCTACGAGCAGGGCGTCAGATACATCAACCCCAAGGCTGAAGTGTTTGCCAACATGACCGGCACCACCGGTGCCGCCTGGGCTGACCCGGCTCGCGGTGGTGAGCTGGCCAAGGCCCAGTTCGGCAAGGGTGCGGACGTGGTGTTTGCCGCAGCGGGCGGCACCGGCATGGGTGTTTACCAGGCCGCCAAGGACAGCGGCAAACTCGCCATTGGTGTCGACAGCAACCAGGACCATGTGCAACCCGGCACCATGTTGACCTCGATGGTCAAGGGCGTCGATGTGGCCGTCTACAACGTGGCCAAGTCCTTCAAGCCGGGCATCCTGGTGCTGGGCCTGAAAGAAGGTGGCGTGGGTTATTCGCTGGACCAGTACAACGCCAAACTGGTGACACCTGAGATGAAGAAAAAGGTGGACGCCGCCAAAGCCGACATCATCAGCGGCAAGATCAAGGTGGCCGATTACATGGCGGACAACGCTTGCAAGTATTGATGTTTCTGTGGCTAGCGCTGAGCTAGCTTGACAGTGTTGTTGACTCACCTGCGCCACCGCCCGGGTGGGAAGCGTGAGTCAACGGCCTTAATTATTCTCAATAAGATAGCTGCTAACCCAAGTGGAATAAGGGCTAGAGCCCAAAAAGATGCATAAAGCCTGGACCACCACCCTTTCAAGCCGCCCGGTGCGTTGCCGGGCTAAGCAAGATGTCTGAACAAACCCCTGTGGCGGTTCACATGACCGCCATTCACAAACACTTTGGTGCCGTCGCCGCCAATGCCAATGTGGACCTGACGGTGCACACCGGCACGGTGCATGGCATCGTGGGCGAAAACGGTGCGGGTAAAAGCACGCTGATGTCGATCCTGTACGGCTTTTACCAAGCCGACAGCGGACAGATCGCGGTGTTTGGCCAGCCAGCCGCCATTCACAACGCCGACGACGCCATCGCGCGCGGCATTGGCATGGTGCACCAGCACTTCATGCTGGTTGACACCTTGACCGCGCTGGAAAACGTGATGCTCGGCGCTGAGCCGCACTGGCTGCTGCAGCAGGCGGATGCCCAGGTGCGCAGCAAGCTCAATGAGCTGATGGCATCCACCGGTTTGCAGATTCCGCTCGACAGCTTGGTCGCTGATTTGCCGGTGGGTGATCGCCAGCGCTTGGAGATCCTCAAAACTCTGTACCGCGGCGCCAGGATTCTGATTCTGGACGAGCCCACTGCGGTGTTGACCCCGCAGGAAACCACTCAGCTGTTTGGTGTGCTCAAGCGCCTGCGTGAGCAGGGCACGACGCTGATCCTGATCACCCACAAACTTAAGGAAGTGATGGCGCTGTGTGATGAGGTCACCGTGATGCGCGCCGGTCAGGTGGTGGCCAACGTGCCGATCGCCGAGGCATCGGTCGAAGGTCTGGCGCAAGCCATGGTCGGACGCAAGGTGCATATGGGTCGCTCGGCCGATACCACCACCCAAATCGGCGCGGTTCTGCTGCAAGCGGAGCACCTGTCGGTCACCGACAGCCTGGGCGTGTTCCGGCTCAAGGACGTCTCGTTGAGTCTGCGCGCCGGTGAGATGGTTGGCGTCGCTGGTGTCTCGGGCAACGGCCAGAGTGAACTGATGGACGTGCTGACCGGCCTACTGACGCCGGACCAGGGCCAACTGCAGGTGCTGGGCAGCCAATTTGAGCCGCCGCACTGGCTTAATCCAAGCCAGGCGCGCGCCCTGGGCCTGGCCCATGTGCCTGAAGACCGGCACGCCCGCGCACTGGTCATGGCTTTTGCCGCCTGGGAGTCGGCGGTGCTGGGTTATGACGATTTGCCCGAGTATTCAAGTGGTGGTTGGATGAACCATGCCCACATGCAACAGGCCACGGTGGACATGATGGAACGTTTTGACGTGCGCCCACGCGACCCGCAGCTGCCCAGCAGCAAGTTCTCGGGCGGCAACCAGCAAAAGTTGGTACTTGCACGTGAGCTGGGCCGTGCGCCCAAGGTGCTGCTGGTGGGGCAACCCACCCGTGGCGTGGATATTGGTGCCATTGAATTCATCTACACCCAACTGCGTGCGCTGCGCCAGGCGGGTTGTGCCGTGTTGGTGGTGTCGAGTGAACTCGATGAAATTTTGGCGTTGTCCGACCGGGTGCTGGTGATGAACCAGGGCCGCATTGCGGGTGAGCTGCCGATTGCGGACTGCACTGAGGCCGCGCTGGGGATGTTGATGACGGGGTGCCAGGTATGAACACGTTGCCGCGTTGGGCTGATCTGGTGCTGTTGCCGCTGGTGAGTTTGTTGGTCGCGCTGCTGGCTGCTGGCGGCGTGGTGGCGCTGGTGGGGCAGGACCCGTGGGAGGTGATCCAGGTGCTGGTGCATGGTGCGTTTGGCACCGCACGCGGTGTCAGCTACACCTTGTATTACGCCACCACCTTTGTGTTTACCGGGCTGTCCGTTGCCGTGGCGTTCCATGGCGGACTGTTCAACATCGGTGGCGAAGGGCAGGCCGTCATGGGTGGGCTGGGTACCGGCTTGGTGGCGCTGTGGTGGTCGGCGTTTTTGCCAGCGTGGCTGATGCTGCCGATCATGATGATCTCTGGCGCCTTGTTTGGTATGGCCTGGGCGGCGGTACCAGGTTATTTGCAGGCCTACCGGGGCAGTCATGTGGTGATCACCACCATCATGTTCAACTTCATTGCCAGCACGGTACTGGTCTATGTGTTGGTGAACCATTTGCGGCCCAAGGGCTCGATGTCGCCCGAGAGTGTGGCGTTTGCGCCGTCTGCCCAGATGCCGGCGATGCATGAGGTGTTGGGTCGCATCGGCATCGACTGGCCGTCGTCACCGCTCAACCTGAGTGTGCTGCTGGCCGGGCTGGCGGCGGTGGCTGTTTACCTGTTTTTGTGGCGCACACGCGCTGGTTACCGGCTGCGGGCTGTCGGGTCGAGCCCCGGTGCGGCCGAGTATGCAGGCATCAAGTCTCGCCACCAGGTGGTGATGGCCATGGCGATCTCGGGTGCGCTGGCCGGGCTGGTGGGCATGAACGAGGTGGCCGGTGTCAGTGGCAAGCTGATTCTGGAGTTTGTCAGTGGCGCGGGTTTCACCGGCATTGCGGTGGCACTGATGGGGCGCAACCATCCGCTGGGCATTGTGCTGGCCAGCCTGCTATTTGGCGCCCTGTTCCAGGGCGGTGCCGAGGTGGCGTTTGAGGTGCAGGACTTCAGCCGCGACATGGTGGTGATGTTGCAGGGCTTCATCGTGCTGTTTTCCGGCGCCATGACCTATGTGATAGCGCCGATTCTGGCGCGCCTGCTCGGCTGGTTCGGCAAGCCGTTGGCCAGCAAATCCACGACAGGAGCCAGCCATGGATGAGGTCCTGATTGGCGCCATGCTGGCGTCCACGCTGCGGGTCTCAACGCCGCTGATTTTTTGCGCGCTCGCAGGGCTGTTGTCGGAGCGCTCCGGGGTGGTGGACATCGGGCTGGAAGGCAAGATGCTGCTCTCCGCCTTTGCCGCGGGCGCCTGTGGTGCGGCCTATGGTTCGATGACCCTGGCGATTTTGGCGGCCATGGGTGTGGCGGTGGCCTTGTCCTGGGTGCACGGCCTGGCCTGTGTCAGCCACAAGGGGGACCAGGTGGTGTCCGGTGTTGCTATCAACATCATTGCGGCAGGCCTAAGCGCTGTGCTGGGTACAGCCTGGTTTCATCAGGGAGGCCAGACGCCACCGGTGAGTGACGCGGTGCGTATCCAGGCGCTGTGGCCGGGTTTGGCTGAGGCGGCGCGGGGTCTGCCGGTGATCGGGCCGGTGCTGGGCGACGGTATCTTGAGCCACAACGCGCTGGTGTACCTGGCCCTGCTGTTGGTGCCGTTGTTGTGGTGGGGCTTGTTCCGCACCCGTTTTGGTTTGCGCCTGCGCGCCGTGGGTGAGAATCCGCAGATGGTGGACGCGGCCGGTGTCTCGGTGATGCGCCTGCGTTACACCGCGCTGACCCTGAACGGCATCTTGTGTGGTTTGGCCGGCAGCTACCTGGTGCTGGCGCAGAGTGCCAGCTTTTCACAGAACATGAGTGCCGGGCGCGGCTTTATGGCGCTGGCTGCGCTCATCTTCGGTCGTTGGCACCCGGTGAAGGCGTTGTGGGCCTGTCTGCTGTTTGGTTTCCTGGACGCGGCCGCCATCCGCTTGCAGGGCGTGCATCTGCCGGGCATGGGTGAGGTGCCGGTGCAAGCCATTCAGGCGCTGCCTTATGTACTCACCGTGGTGCTGCTGGCTGGGTTTATCGGCAAATCCGTGCCGCCCAAGGCGCTTGGCATCCCGTACAGCAAGGAACGCTGATTCCATTCCCAAATCATCTGTGTCGTTATTGCTTCGCCTTGCCGTGCTAAAGCACTGTCTTCAGCTTTGCAGCTAGACACGAATGGTTTGGAGCTGGAATGAAGCGCTTGCCGAGCTGATCAGACGCGCAGGGCGTTGAGTGCTTTGGCCAGCTTGGCCTCCACGGGTAGAGGTTCTGCACCCATTTGGGCCGCCAGCAGTTCGGCGCACAGCACCGAAAAGCTCAAGCCGCGTGAGCCGAGTGCGGTACATAACCACAGACTCGGTTGCTCACCCGCCTCCAGCGGCCCGACCAGTGGCAAGCGGTCAGCGCTGATGCAACGTGTGCCTTTCCAGGTGTACAGGGCGTCAGAAGCGAAGATCGGGGCCAGCGTGTTGGCCAGGCTCGGTAGCAATTCCTTCAGATGCTCCCAATTGCGCTGATGATTATCCGCATCGCTGCGCTCTAACAACTGCTCGGGCTGATAAGTCGAGCCCATGAACCAGGCTGGGCCTTGATCGGTCGGCACACGTGGCACCAGACCGCTGGCGCCATTGACCGGAAACGGCGGGAAGACCGCTTCGTCTACCGCTGACTCGCTGTGCAGCGCCCAACTCAGCAGGCCACGCATACCCTGGTTGGTCGGCAGTTGTTGCAGTTGTGAAACCAGAGCCGGGTTGTTGTTGACCAAGCTGTCCAGCAGCGGCCTTGCGGCTCCGGCGTTGGCAAACACCACACGCTCGGCGCTGCACAACACCCGGTGTTGCGCATCCAGCAACTGCCAGACGCCATCGGTTTGCTGTAGGTGGCTGACCTTGGAGTTGCCCTGAAAACTCACACCCGGCTGGCCGAGCCAGGCGGACACCAGTGCGGCTGGTTTGATCCAGGCGGCGCGTGGGTGCCATAGGCCTGGGCCATCGGCCAGCCAGTTAGGGGCGGATACTGACCAATCCTGGCCCTCTGGTGGCCAGTTGCCGGGCAACTGCGGTGTGCCATCCACCTGGCGCTCCAGCACACCGCTGGCGGCCCAGTGCGTGCCTTCCTGCAGGTGTTGTTGTGCTTGTTGCAGCGTCAGTCGCACACCTGCACGCGACAGGCGTGACAGTGGACAGTCGTCGCTGGAGGTGTGCGGCACCACCAGGCCCACCGGCAAACCGGACGCACCCGCAGCCGGTGCTGGTGCCGCATCCAGAACCTGTACCAGCCAGCCGCGCCTGGCCAGCGCTGCGGCCACGCTGGCACCGGCCAGGCCCGCACCAATGACTGCGCAGCGCTGAACGGGCAGGGCGGTGGTGTGGGTTTGCCGGCTGGTTTTGAGCGTCCAGGCTGGATCAAAAACTGCTTGAAGTTGTCTCTCGGCTTCAGTGCTGGTGTCACTGATGGCGAACCCGCATGAGCGTAGCTGCTGGTGCAAGTCAGACGAATCGGCACCTGCTGGCAGATGACCATGCAGCACCGTTCCGCGTCGGCAGCAGCGTGCCAGGGCTTTGATGGCCCAGTTGTTGTGGGCGTCGAATTCACCAGGCTGCACGATCTCGTCCAGCGACACAAACACTTCATCCGCAAAAAAGTTGTGCTGGCGCAGCGCCTGTAAGGCATCACCCACACACAGCGTCAAGATCACTTGCCCATTGGCCAGCAAAAAGCGGTGAAAACCGGGCGAGAGACCAAACCAGTGGGAAATCAGCTCGTTGGTCAGCGGCAACAGCGACACGTCGTTGCCACAGGCTTGCACCAGTGTGGCAGGAGTGGGGGCACGGGGGCACAAAGCCACAACATGTAACACCCGTGGGCGATCAGCGGCTTGTTGCCAAGCCTGCCAGGTTTTTAGAAAATTTTGCCCATGCTTGAAGTGCGTGTCCAGAATCTGCCAGCATGGCAAACCCTGCCATTCACGTCTCATGGGCTGGGGGCACAGCAGCGTTTTCAGGCCACCGTGCGGGGTGACGGCTCACACCGTGGGTGGTACAAAACCTTGCGCGGCGTCGGCGCCTTCACCAAAAAAGTGGTTTTCCATCTGGCGCGCCAGGTATTGGCGGGCGCGGGCGTCGGCCAGATTCAGGCGGTTTTCATTGACCAGCATGGTTTGGTGCTTGAGCCAGTCAGCCCAGGCTTGTTTGCTGACGTTTTCCCAAAGCCGTTTGCCCAGTTCACCGGGATAGGGTGCAAAGTCAAGCCCTTCAGCCTCAATCCCCAGTTTGATGCATTTCACTGTGCGCGCCATGGTTTACCTTTGTGTGTGCTGACAAAAGCTTGAACTTTAGCAAGGTTTTGGCTTGAGTCGCGCACTGAAGTAAAATCCACCCCTATGGCAAAAGCAGATACCAAAACCAAAATCGTGGCCGATGGCCTGCGTTACAAATCCAAAGTGTCGGGTTCACCGTTCACGGCGGCCACATCCTTTGGCGCTGCCACGATGTCGTGTTTTTTATGTGGCAAACACCGCGCCCGTTCCCAGATGGTTTCCAAAAAGATTTTGGGCAAGTCACAGGCAGTGTGCTCACCGTCGTGCAAGGCCCTTGACTTGGCTAGAAGAAGCCAACAAAAAACCATCCGCTGAGTGATGCCACCGGGCTGACCAACAGCCCGGGTGGCTCAGTTGATGGTTTGCTACTTCATTTATAGCTGCTCTCCCTTTGTTAATAAGGGCTAGAGACCTAAAAGGCCTCTATGTTTGTGCAGCTATCTTGCCGCAACTGTGTCACAAGCTCAGGCTGTCAAAACCTTCGTAGGACTTTTTCAGCCAGGATTTGACCCGCTGGCGCTCCAGCAAGCCCAGCGCGTCCTCTGTGGGCTTGCTGTTGATGGCAGCCCAGAAGCTGGCGTTCTGGCGGTCAATTTTGCGCATGCTGGCCTCATGCAGCGCAGGCAGGTTGATAACTTTGGCGCCCTGTGCCAGCGCTTTTTCCAGCGCGGGGGAACTGTCCAGTTGCGAAAAATCCGCGCCACGCCCGTGATTTTTCACCACGATGTAGTTCGGCCCGTTCTCAAAAGTGCTCAGCAGGCGGCCCAGCAGGTCCACCGAATCTTTGCCCGCATCACACACATGCCAGAAATTGACGGTGATGCCCATGTCGGCCAGCACCGCAAACACCTCTGAGTCCTTGATCCAGCGCGCCAGCGGGGCGGCGGTCTGAGCCGCCAAATCGACCACCACGCGTGGGGTCGGTGTGCTGGGGTCCGTGTCCTCAAACGCGCCCGCAATCGCGTCCAGCCCTTCATAACTGTCGACCACCACCGGGCTGGCGTAGTCGGCATAAAAACGGGTGAACGAGGTGTGGGAGCGGTCGGTGTCAAAACCGACAAAAGGCTGCTCTTTGTCGATGAAATACTGCGCCAGTAGACGTGCCAACACCGACTTGCCGACGCCACCTTTTTCGCCGCCGATGAAATTGAGAGAACTCATGTTTGCTTTCTATAGTGTTGAAAACGAATGCCCGCAGGCCAGTGTGAATGTTGTCGCAAAAACGCGTGTCAGTGTGTTGACAAAGGACCTGTTTCAAAGGATGGTTTTCACCAGCACCTGGCTTTTGCGGTCCCAGTTGTACTTGCGTTTGCGCGCATCGGGCAACCAGTCGGGGTCGACCTGGACAAAACCACGTTTGATGAACCAGTGTTTGGTGCGGGTGGTCAGCACAAAAATGCTGTCCAGCCCAGCCAGTTTGGCGCGCTGTTCAATGCGCTTCAAAACGCGTTCACCATCGCCCTGGCCCTGCACATCAGGCGAGACGGTGAGTGCAGCCATCTCGGCGGTGCGTTCATCGGGGTAGGCATACAGCGCGGCGCAGGCAAAAATCACGCCGTCGTGCTCGATCACCGTGTACAGGCCGACATCGCGTTCGATTTCGGTGCGGCTGCGTTTGACCAGTGTGCCGTCTTTCTCGAATGGCTCGATTAATTGCAGGATGCCGCCCACGTCGTCCACGCTGGCTTCGCGCAGGCTTTCCAGCTTTTCATCGACCACCATGGTGCCGATGCCGTCGTGCACATAGACTTCGAGCAGGATCGAACCGTCCACCGCGTAGGGAATGATGTGGCTGCGCTCCACGCCACTTTTGCAGGCCTTGACACAGTGCTGCAGGTAAAACGCCGTGTCGGTGGGTTTGTCGGCGGCGGGCAACTCGGCCAGCAGCCTCTCGGCCACGTCCAGCGGCAGTTCGGTGTCAATCGGGTTGTCTTCACTTACGGGCTGGCTGACATCGGTGGCGATGCCGTGTACCTCGGTGACAAAAATCAGCTTGTCGGCCTGCAGCGCGGTGGCGACCGAGGTGGCAACTTCTTCCATGGCCAGGTTAAACGCCTCCCCCGTGGGCGAAAAGCCAAACGGCGACATCAGCACCAGCGCGCCCATGTCGAGCGAGCGGGTGATGCCCGCCGTGTCGATCTTGCGCACCACGCCCGATTGTTGGAAATCCACGCCGTCCACAATGCCGACCGGACGGGCTGTGAGAAAGTTGCCTGAAATGACCCGCACCGTGGCCCCGGCCATCGGCGTGTTGGGCAAGCCTTGGCTGAATGCAGCCTCAATCTCGTAACGCAACTGGCCTGCGGCTTCCTGGGCGCAGTCCAGTGACACCTCGTCGGTGATACGAATGCCCTTGAAGTATTTGGGTGTGTGGTTTTTGGCCTTGAGCTGCTCATTGACCTGCGGTCGGAACCCATGCACCAGCACAATGCGCACGCCCATGCTCTGGATCAGAGCCAGGTCTTGCGCCAGATTGGGCAACTTGCCCGCCGCAATGGCTTCGCCGCAAACACCGACCACAAAGGTCTGGTGGCGGAACTTGTGGATGTAGGGTGCGACGGACCGAAACCAGGGGACAAACGTGAAGTTGAAGGGCAGGGTCATGGGGTAGGTGGGCAAAGAGGGCGGCAGTCAATAGGGGGCAACACCACCCTATTTTGCAGCACGCGTGTGAAGGTTTTGGCAACTATCGGCGTAGGGCCGGGTTGGCTGGCAAATACGACGGCCTGACGCATTTTGGGCCACTGCTCAGTGGCAGCCATTTTCAAGCTGATAGGGGCGCTTTTGATGCCGTGCCCGATGACTGACCGCGGGCACTCAGCCAAGTCGAGGTCAGATTGCAACATCAGCGCATCAGCCAATTTGCGCTCCAGTTTGGCCAGCGCGGCATCTGCATCCATATACGCATCGGTCAACTTGGCGTTTTCCAGAGAAGCCAGGCCGTGCCGGACGAACTCTTGCTGATGGCGTCTGCGCTGCACCCTGTCGCGCACTACGGTTTGCAGAAACTCGGACAAGGTTTCACCCTCACCGCCTGCTGATTCAAGGAGCGAGACTTGGTCTTGGGTGTTGACATGCCTATCCGATCCAAACTGGCCGAGGTGATAGTGGAAAATGCCGCATAGTCCTCTTTATCAGCCGAAAGCAACACCATGCTCATTAGCAACATCAGACTGAAAAACTGGCGCAACTTTCAATCGTTGGATTTGCCTCTGCGGGACGTTTCCTATGTCCTGGGTCCTAACGCTTCCGGTAAGTCCAATCTGTTGGATGCATTGCGATTTTTGCGCGATGTCAGTAAGACCAAGGGCGGCGGGCTGCAGGCGGCTATCGCGGAGCGGGGCGGCATCTCCAAGGTGCGTTGTCTGCATGCCCGACGTGACCCCGAGGTGGAGATTGATGTTGAACTCAGCCAAGAACTGGATCAGCCACCGGTGTGGCGGTACGTTTTGGCCTTCAAACCGGAAGGCAAGGGGGCTCAGCGTCTGCTGGTGTCGCGTGAGCAGGTTTGGAAAGAAGGCGAGCTGATCTTGAATCGACCAGACGCCAAGGACGACGGCGACTTGCTGCTGCGCACCCAAACGCATCTGGAGCAAATTCAGACCAATATCGAGTTTCGGGTCGTCGCGGATTTTTTGAGCGATATCACCTACCTGCATCTGGTTCCACAACTGCTGCGTTTTGGCGAAAAAATTGGTGGGCATCGGCTTACCGACGATCCTTTTGGCCAAGGTTTTTTAGAGCGCTTGTCCAAGACACCCGAAAAGACCAGAAACTCGCGCCTGACCAAGATATCAAAAGCGCTTTCTCTGGCGGTGCCGCAGTTTGAGGATTTGCGGTTTAGTAAAGACGACATGGGCCACCCACATTTGGAGGCACGTTATGCCCACCATCGCCCCAATGCGGGGTGGCAGTCTGAGGAGCATTTTTCTGACGGAACGTTGCGTTTGTTTGGCCTGCTCTGGGCGTTGCTGGAGGGCAGCTCTATGTTGTTGTTGGAGGAGCCTGAAATTTCGCTCAACGATGCCATCGTGAAGGAAATCCCGCTGATAGTGGATCGCTTGCAGCGTGATCGAAAAACAAAACGTCAAGTGGTGTTGACTACACACAGCGATGCGCTTTTGAGTAACCCCGGCATTGATGAACGGGGTGTTGTAATTTTGGAAACCGGCAAGCAAGGCACCACGGGGCGTTCTTTGGATGCCAGCGAGCGGCAGGCGCTTGGCGCCGGGCTCAGTGTTGCGGAAGTGGTGTTGCCCAAGACCCGCCCCGAGAAGGTATCGCAACTAGGCTT
>WSSedL1CaDRAFT_10000471_pt1 | contig 28530 bp, 20 predicted proteins | sample WetSurSL1Cattail_FD_9464 | JGI IMG/M metagenome (IMG submission 9464)
GTTCGCTACGGCTTGATACGTCCAAAGGCGCAGCTTACCCGGCGTGGGGGCAGGTCCCATTTTACTCCAGCCGCACGGACCGCTCTGTTGTTCCATAACCCAAAATGGTTGTTTTTTATAACTTCTCAGCAGAGCGTGGTCTCTGGAAACCGTTGCGGCCTCCGCAATGCCCCACTGGAATTCAACGTAGTTGTCCCATGAAACAAAGTCCATATTTTCAGCCAGTTTGAAATAATCAATTCCCGTTCCGGAATTTACAGATGCATCCAGCAAATTACTGGTAACGGGCTTATCGCTGTATTTTTTAATTATATCGGTGGATTCTTTCGCAAAACGGATGACAGAGTCGCTGGAGAACCGGTAGTAATCAAGCAGCAAAGCCGGATTCTGACCCTGCGTGTCGTGGCAGGTATCATAGCAGGCTCCTGCTCTCGGAATAATGACCTCTTCAAAGCTGTTGTAAATCTGACTCCAAAATACTGTGCCGTAGATGCTGTTCAGTGTTTCAATTGTTTTATATTTATTTTTCAGCCATAACTGGAATTCTTTTTTGCATTTTTCACAGTAACATCTTGTTGTATTCGCCCAGCCAAGCTCATTATCAATCTGCCACGCCTCCACAGCGGGATGGTGCCCATACCGCTCGGCTATTTTTTCAACAAGGTCGCGCGTGAATTTCCGGTATGTTTCGCTGCTAAAGCAGTAGTGCTTTCTTGTTCCGAATATTTTTGGGTTTCCATGAATGTCATCCTGAAGAATTTCAGGATACTTGTCTGCCATCCATTTGGGTGGGGTAGCGGAAGGGGTACATAATACGACATGGATGCCATACTCCTGAAAAAAATCTAAGATTTCATCCATCCATGCAAATTGCAAATGATTCTCTTCGGGCTCATAAAGACTCCATGCAAATTCACCGATTCGAACCAACTTAATATTTGCTTTTACCATCATTTCTGCATCCGTTTTCCAGCGCTCTTTTTTCCAATGCTCCGGGTAGTAGTCCACACCGATTCTCATTTGATTCAACTCCTGCTCACGTTAATATTGCGGTTACAAAGTGGAAATGGGGTATAAATTTCGAGTTTCCTCTAAACAGAAATCTCAACTTATACCCCGGTTGCGTATTAAAATTCGAATTTTACTACATTTAAGTTACCAACGCTGCAGTTTCCGACATATGCAATATAGGGAATATCTTCAACTACGAAATCGTCTTTATCTTCATTAAAATAAGCCATATCTTTTTGGGAAACAGTCAAAAAGACTACTTTTTCTTCGCCGGGTCTCAATTCAACCCTTGCAAAATCTTTCAGAATTTTAGCCGGACGATCGACCGCACTGCCTTCACAGCCAACATAAAGCTGTACGACTTCCGCCCCTTTTACCTTTCCGGTATTCTTTACGCGGACTGACACCTTCGCGATTTTGTCAAAGACCTGAACTTCAGGCTTCCCGAGCTCGAAGGTTGTGTAGGACAGCCCGTAACCGAAGGGATACAGAACAGGCAGGTTCTCTTTCTCCATTTTGCAGTACCCATGATAATATTCGTATTCCACATAGGTGCAGTCCGGATCAAATTCCGGGTAGCTGTCTTCCGACATCGCTACGGTATAAGGCAGTTTTCCGCTTGGGCACACATCACCAAATAAAAGATCGGCCAGTACATTTCCGCCTTCCATTCCGCTGTAGAATGAGAAAATAACAGAAGGAACATCATCAACCCATTCATCAACCAGAATAGCACTGCTGCCGACAAGCGAAACAACCGTATTTTTGTTAACGCCTTTCAGACCTTTAATCAGATCAATATCTCTCTGATGCAGGCGCATGGAAGCCCTGTCTCCGCCCATATCTGCGATATCGCTTCTGTCAGCAAGAAACTCGCCTTCGTCACTGTGAATATAACCCGCCACAATTACAACGGCGTCGGCATCAGCGGCGAGACTGCGGGCTTTTTCCAGATTGCTGCCGTTATCATAAAGTACCTGAGCGGCGGGCATTTTTTTCATCAGACCGCGCAGAGGCGTCACCGTATAATATGGGTGAACCTTACTGGAACCGTGGTCGCCGATGTTTTCCGTATCGCCCAAAACACCCAGAACAACAATTTTATCTGTCTTTTCCTTGTTGAAAGGTAAGACATGGTTTTCATTTTTAAGAAGTACCATGGATTCTTCCGCCGCACGTCTTGCAACAGCAATATGCTCTGGGCATGCTGTAATGCTTACCGGATATTCCTGCGGGTCTTTTCTGGTCTCAAAATACAGTATTGTTCTTAAAATGCAACCGACGGCCTCATCAATCGTCTGCATTTCAATTTTGCCGTCCGCCACTGCCTGCGGCAGTTCGTCATGATAATGGCAGAAGCACGGCATCTCAATATTCATTCCGTTATTGACTGCCGTCACGGCATCTTTCACCGCCCACAGAAAATCTGAAAGCGTAAATCCTTCAAAATGCCACTTGTCGCGCAAAATATCCTTCAGCAGATATTTACTTTCGGAAGCCTGTTCCCCCAGAACTTTGTTGTAGGCTCCCATGACGGACGCGGCGCCTTCGTCGATGCATCTTTTGAAATGAGGTAAATATACTTCATGCAGGGTTCTTTTATCTGTGTGTACATCCGCTTTAAATCGGGCGTTCTCAATACTGTTCATGGCAAAATGTTTAATGCACGCCATGACGTTCTGGCTTTGAATGCCTCTTGTCAGCGCCGCGCCCATCTCGCCCAGATGACACTGGTCTTCGCCGTAGCACTCCTGTGCACGTCCCCATCTGGGATTGCGGGGAAGATTAATGCATACTCCGCCGTAATAATTTCCGCCCTGTGCCCGGACTTCCGCACCGATTACCTTTCCTATTTGCTCCTCTAAGTCACGGTCAAACGTTGCGCCCCTTGCCATGGATACCGGGAAGCAGGTAGCGGAGCCTGCGACAACGCCCCTTGGCCCGTCAACAAAGCGAACGTTTGGAAGTCCAAGTCTTTTGACTTCCATCGTAGGATAAGGCTTTACATTATAATGCTCCATCACAAAAAGATCATCCAGAAGCTTTTTCTCGGTAACCTGACCGGACATAATCCCGACCTTTTCTTCCAGTGTTAACAGAGGAAGAACTTCTTCAACGAAAGCATTGATTGTTTTCTTTGAACAATTCTCCGTTAGTTTGGTTTTTTGTACGACTTCTCTCATGATAACAACCTCCAGTTATTCGTATTTACTTTCTCTTCATTTTTTTGCGCATATCAATAATGACTGCCAGCATAATAATTAAACCTTTTACAACATACTGCCAATACATATTTACCCCGATGAAAGCCAGGCCGTAATTGATTACTGTGAAAATGAGCACACCGATTACGATACCGCCGACGCTTCCCGTGCCGCCTGAAAGAGATACGCCGCCTACGACGCATGCGGCTACTGCATCCATTTCATACCCATTCCCGGTCGTATTAGAAGCACTGCCGATACGCGCGACTTCCAGAACAGCAGCGAATGCATACATCAAACCCGCAAGTGCGTAAATCTTTATCTGTGTACGCACAACGTTAACACCGGATACTTTTGCAGCCTCTGGATTTCCGCCAACCGCAAACATGTATTTACCGAATTTTGTTTTGTTCCAAAGAACCCAAATTATAATACAAACAGCTAATGCAATTAAAATCAAATAAGGAATCTGAACCGCGCCCATTCCAATGGAACCGGTGGCGACACTCGTGATGCTCCTTTTAATTCCTCCAATAGGCTGTGCTCCATAAGGAGGCCGGTCAAAATAAATCGAAGAAACGCCGTACAATATTAATGACATGCCCAAAGTCGCAATGAATGGCGGCACCTTGAAAATTGACACTACGATTCCGCTGATTCCGCCAAAAGCTCCGCAAACTAACATAACAACTAAAATTGGCACAATAATGGGGAGATCAGCTAAGTTCGGGTACATCCGGTATGCATAATCAACCTGCTGCATGAGAGATGCACTGATCACCGCGGCCAGCCCAATCATGCGGCCAGTAGAAAGATCAACTCCCTGAATCACCAGCACCATACCTGCGGCCAAAGCAATGATTATCCTTGTTGCGGACTGAGCGAATATGTTTTTAAAATTTCCAAAAGAAAGGAAACTTGGCTGTATGATTACAATCACAACCAAAAGTACAAACAGAACAACATAAATTGCCTTGTCTACCATTAAATTTTTAATTGATATCTTTTTAAATCTATTTAAAGCTTTCTCCATCTTTTTATCCTCCAATGTGCTAAATAAATTTCGCTGAGGCCTGCATGATCAGTTCTTGGTTAACTTCCTTCGTATTAAAAATTCCTGACTGATGACCATTGCTCATCACTAGAATTCGGTCGCAAATGCCAAACAACTCCGGCATTTCAGAACTTACTATAATAATTCCCTTGCCTTCCGCTACGAGCTGATTGATTAGTTGGTAAATCTCATATTTTGCACCCACATCAATCCCCCTTGTCGGTTCATCCAGCAGTAAAATATTTGGCTGTGTCAAAAGCCACCTTCCCAAAATCACTTTTTGCTGATTTCCACCGGATAGATTGCCGATTTTTTGCTTGGCAGAAGGAGTCTTAATTTTCATCGTTTCAATCATTTTGTCAACGTCAGCTTTGATTAATTTATCATTTAGCAGTCCGTACTTTATATAGCTGTCCAGATTATCAATCGCCATGTTAAAAGCTACGCTGAGTTCTGCAAAAATCCCATCTTTCCGGCGTTCCTCGGTCAACATCGCAAACCCATTTTTCGTTGCTTCTTCTGGTGAATTGTTCTGTATTTCTTTCTCTTCAACAATAATCTGGCCTTCCCCTTTTTTGCGGATACCAAATATTGTTTCGAGAACCTCAGTTCTTTTTGACCCAACCAGCCCTGCAATTCCAAAAATCTCTCCTTTATGTAGTTCAAAGTTAACTCCCATAAAAGCTGGAGAAGCAGAAGATAAATTTTTAACTTCCATCAGGATATCCCCAGGCTTTGTGTCCCGTTGGGGGTATCGCTCCGTCATTTCTCTTCCTACCATCATTTTTATAATCTGATCGATTGAAAGCGTACTTGCCGGCTGAGTAGCAATCCATTTTCCATCACGCATAACCGTGACATCGTCGGAAATTCTCAAAATTTCTTCCATCTTATGAGATATATAAATTACGCTTGACTTTCTGTCGATTAATTTCTGAATTATTTTAAATAGATGTTCCACTTCTTTTTCCGTTAAGGAAGAAGTAGGCTCGTCCATTACGATGATTTTTGCATCATAAGAAACGGCCTTCCCAATTTCAATCATCTGTTTTTGCGACACAGGGAGTGTACCGACTTTTGCTTTTGGGTCTACGTTAATATCCAATTCATTGAAAATTTTTCTGGTGTCGTCGTACATCTTTTTTTCGTCAATTAGTCCGCCCTTAAGCGGGTAACGGCCTAACCACAGGTTTTCCATTACATTTTGATCCAATACCTGATTTAGTTCCTGATGTACCATGGAAACATGGTTTTCCAATGCCTCCGCAGGATTCGAAAACTGGATTTCTTGACCGTCTAAAATAATCTCCCCCTGATCAAGGGAATAAATACCGAAAAGACATTTCATCAGTGTTGACTTTCCTGCACCGTTTTCACCCATCAGCGAATGAACTGTACCGGGTCTGACTTTGAGTGTTACATTATCCAACGCTTTCACGCCGGGGAATAATTTAGAAACGTTTTTCATTTCTAAAATATACTCGTTTTCCATTTTTCAACCTCTTTTCAATCTTTATTCATCCTCATTTGCATCAGGCATCCGATATGAAAGCATGATATATTAATTTCGATTCATACGGGAAAGATTGACGTTTCTTGATTTATAAATTAATTTCCATCCGTGTGCGAAAGTTTATCACACACGGATGGGGGGAAACTAAAGCGAATTCTGTAGGTTATTTGCCATAAGCGGCTTTGGCTTCATCAAGATTCTCAATCGTAATTGCCTTATAGGGAATTCTGATTGCTTTGGAACCTTCCTCTAACTTGTAACTGATCCCGTCCATTACGTCTTTGCCATCCGTAAGGTTTTGCGCCATTTTTACAATACACTGGCCTTGCGTTTTTGAGTCCTGAAGAACGGAACCGGCGATTTCGCCGCTCTGAATTTTGCTGAGAATTTCCGGCAGAGCGTCAATACCAAATATCGGGATGTATTTGCTGGATTTGGTACCGTTTGTATTGAAGTCAGCAGCTTCGACAGAGCTGAGCGCTCCAAGTGCCATGCCGTCATTTGCGCAGACGACACATTCAACCTTATCGCCAAATTTGGATACCCATGCATCCATCTTGTCTTTTGCGGTTGCCGTTACCCACATGCCGGTGTCTTCCGCCAGTAAATCAACTTTAATTCCGGCATCTTCAATCGTCTTTTTTACAGCGTCTGATCTCGGTTTTGTTGCTGTATGGCCCGGGTCGCCCATCAGATTAATAAGCTGGAGTTTTCCGTCTTTGTTCTTGTCCATTTCAGGGTGTGCTTTCCAATAATCAACAATCTCCTGCCCTTCAATGTTAGCGCCATAATCGCCGCCTGTTGAAGTTACCTGATAAACCTTGTCATAAGCACTTAATACAGACTTGTCCGTGATTTCCTTGTTGAAGAAGATAATCGGGATATTACCTGCGCTTTTGCACTTTTCAATCAGTGTGGGAGCCGCCGTAACATCAACTACGGATAAAGCAATGGCGGAAGCTCCTTTTGCGAGCATCGTATCTACTTCATTATTCTGCGTGGACTGGTCATTTTGGCCATCTTCAATATTAGTCTTGAAAACCCCGTCACTTGCGTTTGTAATTGCTTTGCCAATGTAAGAATTGAAGTTGTCGGATGCCGAATAGATTCCTGCACCTAAAATTTTAGTTCCTGTTTTCCCGGTACTCGCTACGCTGGCTGCACCAGATGCCGCGGTAGATGCAACGGATGCAGTACTCGCCGTATTGGATGTGCTGCAACCTGTAAATGCTGTGGCCACCAATGCGAGACATAGTACCATGCTGATTAGTTTTTTCATAATTTTGCTCCTCCTATTTAATACAATTTACACAAATTATTATATCTGATAAACGTTTTTTTACAACATATGATATTTAGGTTAGGGGGTAATATCTTTTGAAGTTATAAATATATAAATTAAATTTAACTTATAAATAATAATTATGGTAATTGCACAATTTTCGATCTGCTTATTTTACTGCTAAAAAGAAAAAAGAACCGCCTGGGATTACTCACTCTAACCTTTGCACTTTCAGTGGGTGCAAGGGTCACTATTGCTATATTTCACCCTTTGAATTCGGGCGTTGAATATGGTACTAGGTTATTAAATTTAAATTCTGTAGTTCAAAACAATTATGCCTCTACCTGCAGAACTTCTCAGTATTCCGCTTACCTGCACTATTTGTAGCTTTAGGAATTGAGTAAACAAGCTGGGAAGTTCATTTCTGTTAGTCAACAATAAGTCGCTGGCTTTCTACGCAGTGCTATGCTCGAGCAGCGCCATACATAGCAGATGAATGAATCAAGAGTATGACATTTTCTTATTCGGATTGATGTGTGGCGAATTTATTTTCTAACATATTTAACCCCGTGAAGGGAAATCTATAATGGATGGGGGGGAATCAGTATGGATTTACATTTTGATACTGTGTATTATGAAAATAATGCTCTTAATTACAAATTGGGGCAAACGCTCCGGGAAAAATATAAAAATTTACCTTGGGTGCAGATTGAAAGTCATAACCGTATTCCAGAATTGACAGCGGCGGAAAACAGGGACTTCCCAAAGCTGAAAAACCATCTGATTATTGGGGTAAGGAAAACACACCGATATGTGCCGAATCATAAGGTTTCCGATTGGCTGGTTCCATACACATCGTCCGGCTGCCGAGCTATGTGTATGTATTGCTATTTGGTATGCAGCTACAACAAATGTGCGTATCTTCGCCTGTTTGTAAATCGTGAGCAAATGCTGGACACATTGTTAAAGAGGGACGCCGCCGCTGTTGTGCCGCAAACTTTCGAAATTGGCAGCAACAGCGATTTATTACTTGAAAATCAGATTACGGACAACCTGCCTTTCACAATTGAAAGATTTGCACGGGAAGGACACGGACATCTGACGTTCCCAACGAAATTTGATATGGTTGATCCGCTGCTGAATCTTGATCATCGGGGCAAAACCATATTTCGTATGAGTGTTAATCCTCAGCAGATCATAGAGCGCGTAGAACTGGGTACTTCTCCGCTGCACGCACGTATCCGCGCGCTTAACGATGTGGCGGAAGCGGGTTATCCTGTAGGGATGTTAATTGCACCCGTAATTTTGCTTCCTGACTGGAAACGCCTGTATGGGGAACTGATTGAGGAATTGGCGGATAAACTAAGTGAAAAGGTAATGCGGAACGGCTTCATTGAGATCATATTGATGACTTATAGTTTTGTACAAGACATTATTAATACAGAGGCTTTTCCCAATGCCGAGCAGCTTTATAATCCGGAAATTATGACTGGGCGCGGACATGGAAAATACTGCTACAGAAAGGAATTCCGTGCGGAGGCCGAAACCTTTTTTCGAGAAAAGCTATTGCAAAAATTAGGAAGCATGCCAATAATTTATATTTCATGACAAATTATTGGTAGTATTAGAACAGGCATGTGGGTTTACCTTAGCTTATAAACAAAATCCTGCTTATAAAAGTCATCCGCTGACTACCATTTTCTTCTATGACGGACATACAAAAAGCCCTCCGACCATAATAGTCTGAGGGCTAATATATGACCAAGTCACTTTCGGACACTGAATTGCCAAAATCTAAACGTAACATCTTTACATACTGATATTGATCAATATAAAATCAGCACTGTTCCTTAAACTTTCGAATCATTGACATCAGGGCAACCTTATCTTCCTGCAGTTTTAGTATAGTACTGCCTACAAACGCCGCATCCCCACCGGATTCTTTCACCATTGCCGCGTCCTGAGGGACATGTACACCAACGCCGCAGTAAATCGGACTTTTCAGCCCTCGGTCACGCAGATATTTGATGCAGTCACTCAACTTAGGATATTGGGGATTAATCTGGGCGCGAGCCGGTACAGCTTGAAGATAAACAAAGCCATTGGACTTGAGAGCATACTCTACTTCTTGTTCATCTAAAAAGAACTGTACATAGCAGCTCACGCGCAGGCCGCTCGTAATCACCTTGTTCTTAATGGTTTCGTCTTTTAGACCTACCAAAATAATGTCGCGAAAATCATTTTCAAGGCAAAAGTTGATAAATTTGTCCAGACCAATCTCCTCCACTGTATTTTCATACACCATGAGGATAAACTTCGTATTGGGTAATTGTTCTTTTACTTCGATCATACCATCCATGTACCGGTCAAAATCATCACAGGCCTTGAGCGCCTCTGCCATACGACCCGCTATGTATTCACTCTCTAAAAAAGGATTATGCGATGGAAAATCAATCTCAATTATGTCGCAGCCGGCCTCCACATAGGTCTTGGCCATTTCAATACTGCTTTCAATCGTAGGATACCCGTTAGATAGATAACAAATTAAATTCATAAATATTCTCCGTTCTTAATTGTGATAGTCTAACCATAATTAATCGGAGTAGACTTTCTTAAAGAGCTCAATAAACTGCCCGATAGTCGGAATTACCGGATTCGTCTTCGTGCAGCCGTCTGCCAGAGCGGCCGCGGCCATTTCATCTAATTTAGCCAAGTAAGCAGCTTGATCTGGCACTACTTCTTTCACACAGGAAGGAATTCCAACTTTGCGGTCTAATTCCTTTACGATCTCACAGAAATCATTGCCGCCGAGGTCTTTGGCAAGTTTGTCATATACTGTCTTCGCAGCCGGATTTGAGCTGTTAAACTCTATAATATACGGTAAGATAATTGCGTCGGCAAGGCCATGCGAAACATGGAAAAAGCCACCGAGCGTATGCGCCATGGAATGAACGATACCAAGTGATACATTTGTAAACGCAAGACCGGCTACCATGGAAGCGTTCAGCATTGTTTCACGCGCAGTCATGTTGCTTCCATTATGGCATGCTTTGGGCAAAGTAGTCACGATATCAATCGCCGCGGCGTGCGCGAGAATATTTGCGAGGTAGTTTGCCCGATTGGAAACGAGCGCTTCTACTGCGTGGGTAAGCGCATCCATGCCGGTTTCCGCCGTAATGTGCGGGGGCATGGTGGCTGTTACCTCCGGGTCACAGATAGCGATATCCGGCATCATTTCCATATTGCCGAGTCCGTGTTTCATTCCAGTTTCATCATCGGAGATAACGACGGAACGGGAAACCTCACTGGCAGTTCCACTGGTCGAGGGGATACAGACAAAACGAGCCTTGCCTCTCAGCTTTGGGAACGGTTTTGCAGTAAGTACTTCTTCCAGAGTGGTAAATTCCGGATGCTCGTAATAGACCCACATCGTCTTCGCGGCATCCATTACGGAACCGCCGCCGAGCGCGACAATTAAGTCCGGCGCAAACAGTTTCATCATTTCAGCGCCTTTTTTTACAGTAGAAAAGCATGGGTCCGGTTCTACGCCGGAAAACACTTTTGTTTCCACGCCTGTCTCAGCGAAATAGCCTTCTACTTTTTGAAGAATTCCGCTGCGTTCCATGCTTTTGCCGCCGATGACAATCACAGCCTTCTTTGCCTCAATGGTTTTGATATATTCAAGGCAACCCTCACCGAACATGAGCTCGCTGCCCGCTAATTTCATTGGTCTCATCATAATTATAATAGTATCCTTTCACAATAAAACTGATTTAGTATATTTTGTCGTATTATTTGTGCAGACCGCCCAATACCTCACAAACAAGGTCGTAGGAAATCGGATTGGTGATTACCCCATCCTTCTTCAAACTGCTGCCGATGATGGCTCCGTCTGCGATATTGAGCTGCTGATCAATATTGGCTGCGTTCACTCCGCTGCCCGCAATAACCGGGATGCTGACAACCTTCTTTACCCTTTGAATCATCTCTATCGGGGTTTCCACTCCGATGGCTGAACCGGTAACAATGATACCATCCGCGCCGCAGCCGGCGGCTGCTTTGGCGGAGGCTTCAATCGTAACCTGAGGCAGCACCATATTTGTGTGCTTCACCTGCACGTCAGCCAAGATCATGATATTTGCTGCGTCCAAATTTTTTCTAGTCAGCATACAAAGCCTTGCACACGGTTTGATAATTCCGTCATAAAATTCAACAGTGTCTACAAACACCGGGATGCGTACAAAATCGCAGCCATTAATCTTTGCGATAGACAGGGAAGCCACGCAATCGTTAAAAGCCGCATCCACGCCCACAGGAATTTTCACGGCCTGCTTCACAAGCGCAGTTGCTGCTGAGAGCGCCGCAATCTGAGGAGTGTCCAGCAGAGCAGAAAAAGGATCATCGCCCATATTTTCCACAATAACAGCGTCTACCCCGGCTCTTTCCAATGTAAGGGCATCCTGAACCGCTTGAGTTAAAATTCTCTTGCAGTCACCGCCAAATCCGGCCGTACCGGGTAAAGCCAAACAGTGAACCATCCCAATAACAAACTTTTTTTCGCATGCGATTATCTTCCTAATATCCATGATACATATCTTCCTTTCTAAACAAAAGCAGCAATAATCAAATCACTATTACGCCTTCTGTGTGTGATAGCGGTAAATGCCTTCCAGTACGACGCGGCACAGAAGATCTTCCGCGTCTGAGCGATCCTTGCCTTTTAGCACCTCTTTGAGATTTTCGAGCACGGTTGCCATGGTGACCACGCAGGTTTTTACCCCCATCAGACGCCCCATGGTAAGCATACAGGAAGATTCCATATCGACGCCTGTAATATGCAGTTTTTTCAGCTCTTCAAAGGTTTTGAGCATATCAGTGCCACATTCTTTTGAGAATTTGGAGTCATGCATCCGGCTGTAAAAACCATCCATCGTACAGTTGATTCCGTTGAGGTAGCGCTTGCCGAAGTCGGTTACAGTGCTGTTCATCACATTTACCAAACCGATGTCTGCCACTGCCGGATAACCTTCCTCAACGTATGTTTTGCTGGTACACTCACGGCGCATCGCGCCGATAGGGATAATGAAATTCCCCAGCATGTCGTCCTGAAGCGCCATAACCGTACCCATGCGAACAGCCACCTCCATGCCGGATTCATACATTTCCTCCATGGCAATTGCCGCGGAGGGGGCACCGATGCCGGTTGAAGTCACGGTAATTTTTACACCCTTGTACATGCCCGTGTAAGTGTTAAACTCACGTAAAAAAGCCACATGCTGCGGATCATCTAGGTATTTTTTTAGAACTTCGACGCGCCACGGATCGCCCGAAAAAATCACATAGGGGGATACTGTGGAAACGTCCGCTCCCAAATATAACGTTGGCATATCTTCCTTCTCCTTATAAGACGCAGGTCTTGAAATTTGCAAATCGTTCCATCAGTGCTTCCACAGACGGTGCGTTTGTACAGCAGCCCTCTTTTTCTATGATAAAAGAGGAAAGCGTACTGCCCATCCTACAGCAGTCTGCCATAGACATGCCCTTAAGGTAGGCATACAAAAAGCCTGCCATATATCCGTCGCCGGAACCGGTTGTATCCACCACACTGGTGCAGTCACAAATGGGGATGCAAGCGGTGTCCACGGAACCGTCGTCCATACGGCGGTAGTACTTGCTGCCTTCCCGTCCGTATGTGGTAACAATAATTTCAGCACTGCCGAGCTGAAATAAGTCTGTAATATCGTTAAGCTGAAAGAGCTTTTCTATGGTTTCACGCTCTGTCTCGTTGGTAAAAATAATCTTGCTGCAAAGCAGAAGCTCTTTGAGGAACGGAACAGGGAATGCGTCAAAATCAGACTTCATTCCAAATACAAGCGGCACGTTGTGCGCCCTGCATTTCTGAAAGAATTCCTGATTATCCGGGCGCGCCGCGACGGTAATAACACCCAACCCGACATTTTCAAAGAGTTCGTCATCTAAAGGTCTGGTGTATTTTGCATCCATGGCGCCGGGATAAAAGATGGTAATATGCTGACCTTTATTGTCCTGAACAAGATAACACACTGAGGTTGTTTCATCCTCCACTACCTTGACGCCTTCAGTGGGGACGCCTCCTTCTTTGAGAAATGCTTGAAATCCGATTTTTCCGTAGTCACCGCCGACGCGCAGAACCGGCATCGCCGTAAGGCCGAGTTTACACAGTGCATACGCGATGTTTACAGAGCATCCACCGTAATAAATCTGCGAATTTGTTTTATTGCTGATCAGTGAAGTAAAACCGACGGCCGCTGGGGTATTGATCTTTAGCATGTGATCCATGCTCACGTAGCCGCTTGTAATCACATCATATTTTTTCATTACCATTCTCCGTTATCCAATTTCTCGAAAAAGGTCTTCATCTCTACGACAGTGCCCAGATATTTCTGAATATCGGCGAGATGCACCTCATTCACGGTGCTGTCATTCGTCGCCACGCACTCGCGGATGACGATCGGATTATAATTCAGATAAAATGCATCCGTCACAGTAGCACGGATACAGCAGTTTGTCTTAGTGCCCACAATAACCGTATTCTTAATCTGATTTTCACGAAGCACAAGGTCCAAATCCGTACCGAAAAATCCGCTGTACCGGCGTTTTTTAATCACATAGTCTTTTTCAGGATTCACCGAAAGCATGGGGTCAATGTCCTCTCCCCCTGTGCCTTCTATGCAGTTCGGGCGCATCGACGCGGCTTTTTCATCATATTTTCCCGCGCGGTTACAATGCTGCAGGAAAATAATAAGCTTTCCATTTTCCCTGCACTTTTGCAGTACCTCTGCAATTTTAGGCAGAATTTCACGATTTTGCGGATAGTACACCAACCCTTCGGGATCGGTAAAATCTTTTACCATATCTACAATAATCAGCGCAGTATCATTCATTTTTAAATCCTCTTGTCATGTTGTTCTTGTTCTCCACAATAGATACTACGGTAAGAACACCTATCATCATGATGTACGGAATAATGTCGAACAGTCCTGCGGCCGGCCCGGCGTAGATGCTGAGATTGACGGACAGCGCACGCGCAAGACCAAACAGAATGGCGTATGCCGAAGAAAGTGTCGGGGAACCTCTGCCGCAGTAAATGGCGGCGATGGCAATAAAGCCGCGGCCCGCTGTCATGTCATTTGTGTAAAGGCCAAGCCGCTCGGTGGAGAGATTTGCACCGGCAAATCCGCAGCACATCGCACCAATCAGGATCGCGACGTATTTGTAAAAATCCGTTTTAAGGCCAATGCTTTTGGCTGCTTCCTCATTCTCGCCCACAACGCGCACGTACACCCCGAATTTTGTTTGATACATCAGCACCCACATGAGAAAAATTCCAAGGAAACTGAGATAAGTAATCAGCGGATGACCGCTTAGTATCCTGCCAAGAAGAGGAATATCCTTGATCACCGGAATATTCACTTGAAGATTCGCCACATTAAGGAAGCTCAGCGTGATGTTGGAGGTTTTCATACGTACCAGAACAAACCCCGCAATGGCGGACGCCAAAAGATTGATGGCTAAACCGACGATAATCACGTTTCCCTTACAGGTAACACTCATAAACGAAAAGACCAAACCCAATACCATCGCAGACAGTACGGCGAGAAGCACGCCCAAAAGCACATTGTGCGTTAAAAAAGCAGTAAGGGTAGAAACAAACGCACCGGTCAGCATCATGCCTTCCAGAGCGATATTCAGCACATTCGCTTTATAGGCAAAAATTCCACCAATAACACACAGAATAATCGGGGCACTGTGATAAACCGTATCGTATAAAATGTTTCCTAACATATCCATGTCTTATTCCTCCCTGCCCGCTGCATGCGATTTTTTATGAAACTTCATTTTAATCTTATCTCCGATGTCTGTGTGCTCATCCACAAATTTGACAGCGAGGAACAGAATGATGAGACCCTGTATGACCGCAACAATTTCCTTTGGAACTGTGGAATAGAGATTGATGTGATCGCTGCCAGTTTTGAGCGCCGCATAGAAAACGGCTGCAATGAGCACACCCACCGGAGAATGGCCACCGAGCAGAGCGATAAGCATACCATCCCAGCCAAGGCCGGGATTGCCGGAAAAGCTTAGCGTATATTTAAATTGCTCACTCATCATATATCCGGCACCGGCCAAACCCGAGAGAGCACCACTGATGGCCATAAGGGTAATAATCTTCTTGTGAACCTTCATGCCGGTCGCTTCCGCGAACTCCAAATTCTTTCCGATCGCTGTCGTTTCGTAACCCAGTTTGGATTTATTCATTACGAAATACATAACAACGAACGCAGCCAGAGCAACAAAGAAGAAAATAGTTAGTTTAGAAGAGCCAAGGCGAGAAAACATGGCTTCGTCTTTAATGGTAGGCGTACTCACGTAACCTGAGCTATAATCGCGGAACACACCGGTGGAGAGGAACTCCAGCACCTTGATCATCGCATAATTCAACATTAAGGTGACGACCATTTCATTTACTCTGAAATACGCCTTGAGAATGGCTGGAACCATAGCGAAAAGCATTCCGCACAGAACGCCGACAGCGAGACAGATCAGTTTAGCTACCACGGGGTTCATTGCGGGTAAATACGCACCCACAATTCCTGCAAAAAATCCGCCCAGCAGCATTTGCCCTTCCACACCCATGTTGAAGATATTTGCCTTAAACGTGATTGCAATGGCCAAGCCGGTGAGAATGAGAGGGGACGCGTAGTGAAGTGTATTCAATAGCCCTTTTTGTGTAAAGAGCGATTTTCCAAGGAGAATTCCGTAGGTTTCCAACGGGTTTTCGCCTATAGCCAGGATGACAACTCCGCCAATTACAAATGCCAGCAAAACAGGCAGGATCGAATTGACGAGGCGCATCGAGATGTTTCTCATTTTCATATGTATGCCCCTTTCGCCTCGTTAATTTTTAATACCTGCCATCAGCAGGCCGATGGCTGAGCTGCTAATTTCTTTAGGGCTTACTTCACCGACAATTCCACCCTTATACATGACGATGATGCGGCTAGAAAGACTCATGATCTCCGTCAGTTCACTGGAAATAAGCAGTACCGCGTTCCCCTGATTACTGAAGTTCAAAATCTGGTTATGAATAAACTCGATGGAACCAATATCAACACCGCGAGTCGGCTGGCAGGCAATCAGCAGTTTTGAACCGCTTTCAAACTCTCTGGCAACGATAATCTTTTGCGCGTTTCCGCCGGAAAGCTGGCCCACATTGCCGTTAATATCGCCCACGCGGATGTCAAAGTCCTTCACAAACCGATCCCGCAGCGCGTTGATTTTTTTTGGTTTTAATAATCCGGCTTTACACACATCAGGGTTATCGTGATAACCCGCAATGCAGTTTTCCGCGATGCTCATGGTACCACAAAGCCCCTGTGCGTAACGGTCTTCCGGTATGATTCCAACTCCATCCCTGCGCAGTTGGTCAGGCCACTCGTTGGTAATCTCTTTGTTATATATTGAAACCTTGCCTTGTGTTGCTTTCATCATGCCGGTCAGTACTTTTACCAATTCTGACTGGCCATTGCCTTCCACACCGGCCACACCGAGGATTTCGCCCTTCTTAACTGAAAATGAAATATTGTGCAGCACTTCTTTTCCATAGTCATTGATGGTGCTCACATTTTCCACCTGATAGGCAATTTCGTCTGCAGCGTCACGTTCCCTCGTATTCCGTACGGTGAGTACAACATCCCTTCCGACCATCATCTGCGCCAGTTCTTCTTCGGAAGTGTTCTTGGTAAGCAGGTTTCCTACCACCTTGCCTTGTTTGATGACCGTAACACTGTCACTCAATTCCATCACCTCACGCAGTTTGTGCGTGATGACAATGATCGTTTTCCCTTGAGTCCGCAGCTCCCTTAGATTTACGAAAAGCTCGTCTACCTCTTGGGGAGTAAGAACAGCGGTAGGTTCATCCAAAATCAAAATATCCACGTTGCGGTACAGCATCTTAAGGATTTCCACCCTCTGGCGGCCGCCGACTGAGATATCTTCAATTTTGTCGGTAGGGTTAAGTTCAAATTTATATTTTTGTATTAATTTAGTAACTTCATCAATCTCACGGTTTTTATCAATAAACGGAGATTTGGAAGACTTTTTCAATTCGGTTCCAAGTAAAATATTTTCATAAACAGTTAGGCTGGGCACCAGCTTAAAATGCTGGTGCACCATTCCCAAACCGTAAGCGATTGCGTCCACCGGACTGTTAATCGTTACTTCTTTGTCTTGAATCAGTATTTTTCCGCTGGTGGGGCGTAGCAATCCATACAGCATATTCATCAAAGTGGATTTTCCAGCGCCGTTTTCCCCAACGATGCACTTAATTTCCTGTTTTTCCACCGAAAGATTAATTGCGTCATTTGCGGTGAAAGTTCCAAACTTTTTGGTTAAATCAACCATTCTAATGATGCTCATACAATTTACGCCCCTTGCAGAATTTTAATTATTTGATTGTCACGTTAGGGCAAGTGGAAGGATTAAACTTTTCACCGGCCGCTGCGTTTACAACCTTAATATCTGTGCCAATTTTTCCTTTAATATCCGCAATTTTAGCTTGGATTTCCTTCCATTTTGCTTTAGCTGCATCTGTTGAGGCGATGGATTTACTAATCTCAGAAAGATCCGTAATACCGGTAGCGCCTGAGGTCAAAGAATAGGACTGAAGATTATTCATAGAAGCGAGCTTTCCTTCGTTAAGCGCTTTGCAAATAGCATACACGGGAACGTCCGTGTTTTTCAGTACGCTGGTAAGTACATATCCGGGCTGTTGGGCATCCTTGTTCGCGTCGACTTGAATGGCAAGTTTACCAACTTCTTTTGCCTTGGAGGTTACGCCATCACCGACACCGCCAGCCACGCCGTACACAATATTAGCACCCTTGTCATAGTAAGTACCCGCTACTGTACTGCCAAGTGCGGAATCAGTGAAGCCCGCATCGTATTTTGCATAGTAGTCATATTTTACATTGAGCTCCTTCGCCATATAGTTGATTCCCTGAATGTATCCATATGAGAATACGGTGATACCGTTGGAATTCGTACCGCCAATGAAGCCGATGGTACGACCGCCGTTATCTGGCTTTGTGAATTTATAGCCTGTGCTGAACAGAGTAGAAGCATTTTCGTTTACCAGTACACTCAGTGCTCCGGCAAGGAATGAGCCTTCATGTACATCAAACATTACGGAAATAACATTCTTATACTTTACAGAACCATCCGACTTCACGTTCGGATTGTCATTAAACACGACGAATGTGGTGTCCGGATACTGCTCTGCAATTGGCTTGGAGCCGCCCACTCCTTTGATCAGTGCATCGAAATCATACTGAAGGCTGAAGATAACGTTGTAACCGTCGTCAGCAAGCGCTTCCAATGTAGCCGGAACGCCATTCGTCGGCTCTACCACTTTGTATGCCATACCGAATTCTTCGGACACTTTCTTTGCGCCTTCTACTGCGGCATGATTGTAACCATTATCATTCTGTCCTGCGGAGTCGCATACAATTGCAATTTTTTTATCGCTTTTCGGGGTGGCAGCGGATGCAGCGGAGGTTACGCTTGCTGTTCCGGATGTTGCCGCGCTGCTAGCGGCATTACTGCTGCCGCAGCCTGCGAGGGCAGATAAAGTCATAACTGCTGACATTGCCAAACAAACTACTTTTTTAAACGATCGTTTCATTTTAATTCTCCTCATATTTTTTATAATTAATTCATGGCCGACAAATTTAATAGGGGTCACTTAACTTGATTGATATAGAATTTAAACTTATCGCTGCGATAGCAACATTTGAAGTTTTCAATCGGGACTTCCTTCCCGTTCACAACGCCGTAAGTAACGCAGTTAAACAATAGGATAGGAATTCCTGCGGGAACCTCAAGGTATTCTGCGATTTCATCCTCTGCCAAAATAGCTTCAACTGTGCGCTTTGCCTTAGTTATCTGTGCGCCGTATTCGTTCTCCAAAACTTTATATAACGAATCTTCAGAAAAGTCGTACTTTTCTATTCCGGGGAATAGCTTGTAGGGAAGATAGGTGGTAGTATGGTTAATTGGTTCCTTGTCCGCATAATATACACGCTCCATTCGGAATACCTTTTCGCCATCCCCTAGTTCCAAGCTGCGGCTGTGCTTTTTGTCGGCGGTGACCACCTCAGCCGAAATCACTTTTCTGCCCGGAGTCATTCCAAGTTTAATGACATCCTGTGTGCAACTAGTAATTGAAAAGAGGTCTTGACTGTACTCGTCCGACTTGACGTATGTTCCCTTGCCCTGTATTTTGTACAGATATCCCTCGTTTACCAATTCGTCTATTGCCTTACGAACGGTAATGCGACTGACATTATACATCTCAATCAGTTCTCGTTCGCTCGGAATTGTTTCATTAACTTTAAAATCCTCTTGATCGATTTTCTCGATCAATTTCCGTTTCAAAATATAATATTTTGGCATCATCATCTGTTCCATAGTAAAGCGCCTCCGATATTTATTATAACAGCATGACGTCATTACCAGTTATGTTGTTATGTTGTCATGACCACTTGCGATAATATTATTATATCCTAGTTTGGTTTTAAGTCAATACATATAAATTGCTAAACAATTCGTTTATAATTTGTTTAGTTTGCCATAATCTACTCTATTCTATAATTATAAACAAGCCTGTATAAAATAAAAAGGCATTACGGAAATTAATTCCGCAACGCCCTTGCTGCTGTTTGGGTTGTATTTTATCACAGCTTTTTTCCTTTGTCAATAACTTTATTAATCCGGAATAGCAATAAGATACACTGCCTTATTTCGATGTGCTTTCTAGGACACATTTGTTTCTCATGTTTCTCGTCATATCCGCAGACATTTTACTGCTTTTTCGCACTTTTATTTGACAATAATTTATCCAAATATATGGATTTAAACTGTTTACTAGCCATCATCTGTTTTAAAGGTGGTAATTTAAGAATTACTCCAAATACCGCCGCCATCGCACGATGATTGGCAAATGCCTGGTTATCAAATATGAGATTTTGGAGGGTTCCTTTTTCGATTGCTTGTAGTACAAATCTATGGGTACTATTTACTGGTGTAATGACTTGTACCTCTCTTCGCACTAATTTAATGGCACTTTTTGGACAACTTCGTACACATACACCACAGCCAAGGCACACCTCATTATCTACCCTTGCTACCGCCTTGCCCTCTTTGTTGTTGGATCTAGAAATTGCTAATACCGGGCATGCCTTTTCACATTTACCACATCCAACGCATTCGTTCGAAATCTTAGGTATATAGTTTGTAGTAGCTACTGGCTGCATAGGGCTAAATTTTCTTGCTGCCTGCAAGGCTTCACAACAGCAACCACAACAATTGCAGATAAATGCTGGGTCTTCTCGAACATTTTCACCAATTTGTACCAGATTAGCTGCATAAGAACGTTCTAATACATCCATTGCCTCTTTCTTATCAATTAACTTCGCATGCTGTCCATGTTCTGCAAGAGAGCGGGCAACATTTCCGAAGGTGAGGCAAACATCCAATGGGGCATTTATCTCACACGGGTGGCCTGCATGTAGCATCTTATGTCTACAATAACAAGTTCCAAGGCCAATTTGAGTCGCTTCCTCAATAATATGACTTGCTCTTTCATAATCCAAAATATGAATGGTGTGATCATTGGTCAAAACCGGCTCCTGCACATAAACTCGTCCAAGATACGTCTCTGTTGCGAAAAATAAATCCTTAACAAAATCTTCTTCTACATTCATATATTGATAATATAATTCACTCAGATATTTCTGATCAATATCGCCTCTTGTACGCATCAATGCAAATTCAATAAACCCTGCCATTGGTGGTGGCATTACAAATTGACGTGCCCCTTCGTGAAATGTATCAACAAGCAGCGCCTTCTCACAAAGATGTTCTAAAAAAGTTTCTGCTTTCCCTTCACTGGTATTCCAGATTTTTGCCGCTTTTTTTGCAGTAAATGGACGCACCGGCAACAATGCGACCCATTTTGCTTCTGTTTCCGTATATAGAACCTGCAATATTTTATACAAACTGTCCGATATCGGGGCTCCTTGTGTAAACCAATTGATTCGTTCTTCTAAATTCTTATAGGCATCTTTGCTTGTAATATGTCCCATAGATTCACCTTCCTAATACTTAGTCTATAACAGCTGCCATATTTCAGTGGATGAAGCTCTTCTCACATGTAGTAACCTGGATAAATGTTTCGTTCGATCCATTCACATCCTCTATATAAATAATATGAACCTAACATTGCTGCTATTATGCCATGCAAAGATGGATCCTTCTTGTAGGCAGAAAACAGGATTAAAATTGATTAATATGGACGCTCCAAAGCAAACGCTTCTGTGGCAGTCGCTACTAATTCGCATAATTAAATTGAAGGTCATCGAAAAGCACGTCGGTCTTATAGTTCTGGGACGGACTTAAAATCCTCTCCGTATTGGAAAGCGAAAGATAATTGAAAACGATTGGCATCCTCCAGTCCTGCGGGATATCCGCTTGCAGATATTTCCAGCCGATCCAGTTCATACTGCTCGTCAGCACCAGAGTTTTCGGCTGCGCCTTGTTTTCATTCCGATATCCGCCTGCACAGTCCGCATAGAGACATACACTCAACATGCAGTTTTTATTGTCGCTGACGCCGTCATGGTTTTCATCCCCACTGTACACCCATACGCCGAAATTTTTCGGTATGGCTTTTGCAGTGAAATTAGATTCTATCGCCGCCCGCTCTTTTTCATTCCACTTGCCGTTACCTGCGTAATCTTTACTGGTATCCCAAAGAGGGACTATGCTGGCGGTCCCGTTCGACGTCCGTTTCTGGTTGCTGTCATCCCACGCCCACAGCGACGTGTCGTAGGTCAACCGGAGGCTGCGGCTGCCATCTCTGACCCGGCTATTGGGTATGCTCTTTGTCTCTAACCCCAGCATCCCGCTTTTTCCGCCGTATTGGTTATTACTTCCAAACAGCACGTTGCCGGCATAATATCCTTCGATCGGGAATTGCTCGAAATTATCGATGGTCTGTCCTTTCGGTCCTATAGTGACTGGAATCGAATAGGTCTTTCCGCCGAAATTTGCGGAAACAGTAGCCGTTCCGCTGGCCGCCGTGACGGACAGAAGGCCGTTACTCAGCGACCCTATTTTTGCGTTCGATAGGGACCATTTTGCTGTAGAAGGGTTGATGAGGACCATCTGATTTTCCGAATCGTACGCCTGAAGAGCAAACTGCTTTTTTGCCCCCTTCTGAACTGCGACCACTCCGGTTTCCCTGAGCCCGATCAAGTTCATACTGTTCAGATCCACGACCTGAATATTCGCTGTGCCAGAAACCCCATCCACTGTTGCGGTGACCGTATCCTGACAGGCGCTGCCGGACGCCGTATAATTCCCTTCTTTGTCGACCGCGCCCTTTTCTGCTTTCCAAACGATGGAATGTCCCTGCGCAGAAATCGGATTGCCGTACTGATCGGTCAGCCGGACGGAAAAGCTCGTGCGGGAGCCTTTGTAAAGACTGATGTTTTTGTCCACCAGCACCTGACCGACCGCGCCGGTCGGTTGTGCATCGCTGACAAACAGCAGGGAGTTAGAAACGATTCTGGAGCTGCCGTCGCTCGGATAGCTGACCGTGGTCGGCTTGTCGCTGCCGGCGCGCCGTGCGATCATTTCGGTTGAGCCGCCCCCATCCATGTTGATTACGTCCGTACACTGCAGCTTTTGCAGCATATATTCGGCGATGTTTTTCATGGTCGAGCCTTGGCTTGCGCTGAAATAGGCGCCGGCTTTGGCAACGGTAAGGACGTGAATCGTCCCGTCCCCGGTCAGGCCGATCACAGTCCTAGCGTTCTGATCAGTCCCCGTCGTATCTACGACAGCGTGGTTCAATTCTCCATTTTGTGCCAGAAGCTGAAAACTGTTGACGGCAGTCACGGCATCATCCTGCAAAGTGCCGCGGTTGTTCAGCGTGCCATCCGGGTTCTCGGTATAGGAGCCCGAATAAAGATGGCTGACGTAGGAAACGTCCATGCCCGTTGCAAGTCCGCGCACCTCCGCAGCCTTCGTGCCGTACCCTGCGTAGACGATGCAGTCATTGGGGATCGAGAAGCCTGCCGAGGAATACTGGGCGATCACTTTTCCGGCATATTCCGTCCCCACATGTAGGGAACCGGAAAAGCCGCTGATTTGAATCAGGGCATACGCCTGATCGGTCGGCGCTTTTCCCGCACCGTTGGCCATGATATGGTCCGTTGTGACGTCACTGGTGAAAATCCGAGTGGAATTTGCGGGGGAAAGATAGCCGGCAGGACCCATAAAATGGTTTCGGTTGATGAAATCGGCCTCGGCCTGATAGCTGCTGCCGATCCGGATCGTACCGCCCACCCTGAGAGTGCCGATATGCGCCGTTTCGGAGGAATCGACCCAAAATGCGGGCTGTGTTTCCGTGTACGAATTATACGGCTGACTGGTGATGATAGTTCCGTTTTGTATCATGATACCCCGGTTGCTGCCGTAATCCATATCGTAGGAATCGGCATTGATCCCGGCGACAACTTGATTGCCTTTTGAAGTTTCACGTTGGGCCTGGTTGCCGATGGTTTCCACCGCATTGACTGTATCCTTTGCTTTTCCGGCTATGATCCGGATTTTCTGCGTGCCGGGGCTCACGACAAGATGGTTGAAACGCACCCGCCCCCCCGCCGTGCCTGCATAATTTTGGACATCTTCTTCTGTGTAGTGGATGCCTTCCGCCAAATTTTCATTTGCAATAAGGATCATATTCTCATTGACAGCAGCATCTGCTCCTGTAACGAATGGAATACAGGAGCAGGCTAAAATCAAAATAAGAAGCAAAGATAAAGGCCGCTTCATAGATTTCTGATCGTTTTTCAATGCATTACCCTCCTAATTATTCATTATTCCGCTTATATGTAGCATTCAAATCTTGCTGAGCCAAAATTAATAAACATATTTAGTACGAAAAGATAGATCGGTTGTCATTTTTCAACCTGTACAACCTATTTATTTGGAGAATATTGATACGCAATTCTGGACGTACCATTTTGGACATATATAATACCACATTTTTCGAATCCTCTTTTCTTGATCAAATGCTGCATCGTATGGTTGTCATTATGGGTATCTATTCGTAGGTTAGGTATTCGTTCTTTACAGAAATCCACACATTGGCTGAACACACCCTTAACAACACCGTCGCTGGCGATTCGATGTATTGTTCCGTAAAGATCTTCATTTTTCCATGTGCCATTTTCTATATACGAATATGTTGCTTCCGGTCCGATTATAAAAACAAAAACCCCATGTATAATATTATTTTCTATATATACAAATAGTTGTTCGCTTTGAATATCCTTCTTCAATATTTCATGATTTGGATAGGTATCTGCCCACTGCGTCGAATTACCGTTGTCTGCCATGTACTTTTTTGCTATTGCGTAGATTTCCATGATTGTGTCTAAGTCTTCATATGTTGCAAGCCGTATCATAAACATCCTCCAACGCTTCAAATAAATCCAAACCGTGATTATGCAAAGAATGGTATCTAGTAAACATTATGCAAAGTTCATCTTCAACTTCAAATTGTAATTCAACTACTTTAACATAACCCTTTTCCCTAGAAAAATCAAGGGGCTGTTGCAAAACACCCTGAAACAAAAAATTCGAGGTAACCACAAAAAAGTGTTGGCTACCTCGGCTTTTTGCTTTAAATTACCTTGTGAGAGATAACCTGAAAAAATTATGGGCAAAATGCAACACAGAACAGCTGGAAACACATTTATTCCGGGTCAAAAAAAGAGTAGATTTTTAAAAACAAAAAACACCAGAATTTACGGTGGCGTTTTACGGCGGCACTTTGGCACCGCCGTGTCATCTTGCAGCTTTTCTTACTAAGTTTTCAACAAAAATCACTTACTTGGTATACTTTTCAACAGGAAAAGGAGCCATTGCAAAACTTTCGTTTTGCAACAGCCCCTTTTTATTGTGCAATTAAATTCAGAATATGCCGTACTGCCTCGCCGAGTTGCCGTTTGGCTTCACGCCGTTCTGCACTGTGACACGAACGGATGCGTGGGTGAGAAATTGGTTTTTCTTGTCATATACATCAATCATAATGTAGGTTAATCCGGGTTTCACACCGGTTGCTTTGACGTTACCGTTTTTGAGCACTGTCACATTGGCAACACCTTTTGTGGAAGAGTATGCCTTAATCGTTGTATCCGGAGAATTCGTCAACTTGACGCCGATTTCATAGGTCTTTTTCGGCAACATGGTATAGGTTCTTGTGTCCAGTGTGATGGAGCGCGCCGCTTTCGGCAGAAGCACATAATCGGAGCAATGGTAGATTTGAACCGTCACATTGCCATCCGCGTCCACTGTGTACGCATCCTTGCCCAAAGATTCAATTTGCTTTGTGGTAGGGTTGTAGTGATAGAAATAGAGTGTTTGCCCTGGCTTAAAGCCTTTTTCCAGTGCGGAAAATCTCACGCTTGCAACAGACGGAAGTACACCACTGTGATCAAACGAAAGCACCAGACCCTTGTTGCTCGGTGTGAGTACATGTACTTTAGGAACTTCTGTGGTAAGGTGTACACTCATCGCAATATTGACGTCTGTCATTTGGGTAGTTGATTTTGCTAAATCCGCGCCCCTGAACGTCCAACTGTAAGCAAGCTGCTGGGTGTCCGCATCTTTTATTTTAATTGTTACATCGGACAGAGCTGCTTTTGCCGCCTCAAGGATTTCCTTGTTTGCGTTAATCGTGACCGCAAGGTTCTCGTTGGTATCTTTTGCTACGCCGGACGGGACGGTAAGGGTCAACTCAACATTACTTTTTGCAGCAAGCTGCTGCTTGATGTCCTCAGTTGGTAAGTTAATCGTGACCGCTGTCTTTTTTGCCGTGTCCACTGTATTCCCGTTGGTAGAAGTTAAAGTATTATCGATGATAACGCTTGGCACCGTAACTTGAATATCCGCAGTAGTTCCGCTGTTTGTTACACTGTCCGGCTTTGTGGTTACGGTAGCGGTATTATTTGTTTTGTCCACCTTGGTCTCCGTTCCCTGTTTTGCTGTTGACGGAGAGGAAGGTGAATCATTATGGTTTGAATGATTGTTTGAACCGGGTTTTTCCTTTACCGTGACTTTGATTTCGGGAAGTTTAAATCCGCTGTCAAGGACATAGCCGCTGTCACGATAACCGCTGTCAAGGACAGGAGTAAAGGAGTAAACGCCGGAGACGGTCGGGTTATAAGTGACATTGCATACCCATTTTGTAACATTTACCCAAAAATCGGAGATTTCATCTGCAACTACTTTTAGCTTTCCGGGCAGATTCAACTTTGAGAACTCTGTGTCATACGGAACAACCTGTATTTTTATGGCATCACCCAGCACAAAACCGGTAATTTGATTGGTAACACCAATAGGAACTTTCTGCGCTGCGCTGGCGAACTTCTCGCTGCCATTGGCAGTCACTGCCGCATAACGCACATAGTAGATACCGTCATTCAGTCCGGTTATGCCATTTGATGCTTGATCGGCAGTAATAACGGCATATGTACCGCCGAAGGTTTTCCATTCCATTGCGGTGGTCAAGTCCTTAATGCTGCCGTTATCTTTGCTGTCACCGGATACATCTGAAGCTGTAACGGCAGGCATTTTTGGTCTTGCCGGAATGCTTATACTCTGCCATGCGCTTGCGGGAACAGGGTTGCTCTCTTTCACGCGGATGAAAATCGTCTTTGTCTCTCCGTATTCAGGAATAAGGTCGCTGATATCTATTACCTGCTTTCCGTCACTTGCTGTGCCGGAAAGTATCGGCGAATTCGCCTCAGAGCTTTCACCGATTTCCAACGTCTCATTATAGGTGATCGTTTCCGCTGCGTAGTCCATGGTCACCTCACTGATAGATGGCGCAACTGCCGCGGTATACGTGCTTACGCTGCTTGCTTTGGATGGCATTGACGTGCCGGTTTCCGCTGCCCGTTTCCAAATCTTATACTGAGTTGCGGGGAAGAGATTTTCCAGTGAGTCGGTGAGCGCGGTGAATGTGATCTTTTCCCCTGAAGTGACCTCATCGGTCCATGCTGAAACAGATGCGGCATCTGCCGCGGTAATTGCGTACTGATATCCTATGTCTGTACTGATTGTAATGGAAGTATCCGACTGCGCGATTACGCTAACATCACCGGATGCCATCCCTTCGGAAGCCTTTGTCCTTACGGCCACGCTTGTGAGCGCGGCACTGGCGAAGGAATGGTCGGTAGCCACATAGCGCATGGTGATGCTGTAATCCGTATTTGCATTCAGACCGGTAAACCGATTGCTGCTCTGCCAGGCGATTCCACCATCCTTGCTGTACTCCGCGCCGGTGACCGCAGCCACCGTAATGGCTGTATCGGTCTTGCTTGCACTGGTAGAAAGACCTGTCGTTTCCGGACGCTGGGGAATTGAAAACGGTGCCCAGATACTTTGAGGCGTAGCAGATGTAGATTTCACGCGGATGTATAATGTACCGCCCGGCGTGATTGCCGTGCTGTCGCTAATTACCCCACTGCCGCTTTCATCGGTATCGGTATATACTTCATAGGCAGCACCGAATACGATCTTCTCATCTTTGTAGTTGTAGGAAATTACACTGTCATTTCCGCTGACTGACGGGGCGGCAGGTCTAGCCTCAGCCGTGAAGCTCACATATGCGCTGGCCGGAGTAACCGGCGTGGTTGCGGTATCCATAGCTTTTCGAACATAGTAGGTTTTTCCGGGTATGATTGAAGCGCCGTTTGTCAGCTTTGAGCCGAAATCACTGGCATCGCTGACCTCATAACCGTTGGTAATGCTGATGGTTTCTGTTTCATAGTTAATCGCGTATCCTTCACCGAACGATGGTACTGCCGAAGCAGTGTACGTACCCACGCTGCTTGCGCCGGACGACATTGCCGCCTCAGTTTCTGCCGTACGTACCCAAATATAATATTTGGCAGAGGCGGTAAGGCCGGAGAATACTCTTGTCCCGTTTATCGTTTCCGCAGTGTTCCAAACGGTCGGTTCAGCAGCGCTTGTCGTAATGGCGTATTGATTACCCGCAGCCGTATTTATTGTAATGGAATTATTATTCTGTGCGATTACGGTAGGCGTAGCAGGTAACGCTCCGGATATTTTGGTGATTACGGTAAGTACTGCACTGGTATTGCTGGCCAACGCAGATTCAGTCTCCTTCACGCGAGTGCAAATGCTATGTGTCGAGCCCGCTGTCAGGTCGGTGAAAGTATTGCCGTCCTGCCATGTACCGCCGTCAAGCTGGTACTCATTTCCGGCAACCGCCGTCACCGTAATGGAAGTATCTTTTTTGCTGACTAACGTTGGCGTACCCGGTGCGTCT
>WSSedL1CaDRAFT_10000472_pt1 | contig 28482 bp, 15 predicted proteins | sample WetSurSL1Cattail_FD_9464 | JGI IMG/M metagenome (IMG submission 9464)
TAACCTTCGGCAACATTTCCGGCAATGTTCTTATAGTCGAAATTTTCGGCCTCGTACTGGCGGGGACCAGCGTAAACGGCAGGGGAAGTTGGCGATGAAAGAGTTGCAGTTGTATAAGAAGTCAAACGGCCTGTGGCAGTACCAGAACAATTCACAGTAATATCAAGAGACCCATTGTGCGAAACATTTATTGTGAACACTCCGCTTGAATAGCTGGTAGTAATTGTACTGGCCGTGTGGCTACCTCTGTCTGTGTAAGAATATGTAGGTTGCGACGAGCAGCCATTAATCTTGATTATATCAGTCTTAAATGCAGTGTTCGTATTGTCATAGTTATTCAGGTAATAGGTTACTTTATTCGAGATTTCTTTGACTACACCCACGGTGTATTGTGAAAGGGTAACATCCATGCTTGTACAGGTGTTATACTTAAACGGTATGTTACCAGAAGCTGTAACTCCCGTTTTATAGGGATTGTAAATCACCCATCCGTTTTCGTTACGTCCAGCATATATAGTACCTGTGTACTCAGATGTAAACAAACTGTTGAATTCAGTTTGTTTGGCCGCTGAAGTGGCCCACCGGGTCGAATACGCCGAAGCATTAACTTGAACCGAGAACGAATTGGCATCAGTGCCATTTAGTGCAAAAACTGTTGGAACAGCGGGATATCTTCCAGTTCTTTTGAACCAAGTCCTGTTTTCAAGCAAGCTGCCACTCCCATTTGTTTTATACAAACTATCAAATAATGTTACGGGAGCGCTGTATTTTAGCACGTCTGTCCCCGAAGCAACATCTTGCACAATAACCACTTTTGTACGATTAATCACCTCCTTGCGTGTCATAATCCGTATTGTACCATCTAAAATTTTGCGAAAAACATCAATACTTATATTGTCAAACTGAGGAAAACGGCCCCATTTTCGTGTCGTATAACCATCTGAGGTTGTCCCGTTGCTTAAACTTTGTATGCACTGGGACCATATCAATTCTGGCCCATCTATCACAGTTTGACCTGTTAACATTGGATGTTCTACTATAGGTGCAATGCCGGCAGGTACAGGAAAAGTGGCGCTTGCATCACCGCTGGAGTTCTCTCCACCGCTCCATCCACATTGGTCAAAACGAATCCCATACTGTCCACAATATCCCGAAAGATAGGTACCCAAACAAGTGCTTTCAATGTCGTAAAAGCCGTATTTTGATGTAAACTTTTCGCACATAATAAAGTGGTCGGATTTTGTTTGAAGTACTGAAGCAAATGCTGAGTTTTTCTTCAACATAGCTACTGGGTTTATGCCAGCCCCATAGTACGCACCACACCAGCTTACGCAAAGATAACCACCGTATGTGTCGGCCAGATTGATTAAATCAACGAAATGGGCAATTCGGGTAGTCCATGCTGGAGATATAGGGTCTGTTGCATCATCAAATCCCCAGAATTGTTCTGCATAGTTAAACCCTATGAAGTTGGGATAATTTTCAAAAAATTCTTTATAAACAGTCAAATCAGTATCTGATAATTGGGAATATCCTCCACTTGCCGGTTGTATCATTGCCCACATCCGATTTTCCGCACATGTCCTTAGCCACGATTTGGCTGTCTCGTAACCATATTCAACCGTTTTCCAAGCTCCTGTTGTTGCATCATGATTAATTGACAATGAAATATTCATTACCACGTAAGGACGAATATCTGCGGGAATTAGATCAATAACTTTTTGAGGATCAGCATAATTCCATGCATCTATGTGAATAAGCAACATGGGCTGGCTTGGGGAAATGGTGCGTCGCATAGAAGCATTTACACTAAATTGCGTAATAAAAGAGAAAAGGAAAAAGAGAACTGATATGGTTACCGCCCTTTTAAATGTTTCTGAATAAATACGATTAGTCTTTTTAAAAAGGACTTTCCAAAATACTGATAATGGCAATACAGCCAAAGCAGTTAATAAAATTTGTTTAGTTTTTTTCATAATAGAAATAATTAGTATTTGAAATTTTATTTAAAGTGTAATTGGTATTCCAGAAACAAATTTATGTGATATTCACAATGAATTACAACGCCTTGCTTTTCGGCAGAAACGAGAGATCCATCATGTAGTTTCATTTTTGCACAATAATTTTTGTTGTTTTTAAATCTTTAGCATCAGAACTGCTCCCGTATAAAACCTCATACTCTCCTGCTGCTACATCCATTTTTCTGGTCGATCGATTGAAAAACTCGAATGAATTGTAAGGAAGATTGATTACAGTCTGGGCGGTTTTTCCGGCAGCTACATCAACCCGTTGAAAGCCTTTTAAAGTTTTAAGCGGTCCATCGGTGTCATTCATCTTCCGAACATAAACCTGTACAATTTCAGTTCCATTGCGTTTACCTTTATTGGAAACCGGAATGGTTAGCTCCACAGATTCGTTAGTTTTAATCGCCGTATTACTGAATTTAGCATTACCTATCGAAAAAGTAGTATAGCTTAGTCCAAAACCAAATGGAAATAACGGATCGGACATATAACGATAAGTACGACCTTTCATAGAATAATCTTCAAAATCGGACAATTGCTTCAAGCTCTTATAAAAAGTGATGGGCAGTTTGCCTGATGGATTATAATCGCCAAAGAGCACATCTGCTACTGCCTGACCGCCTGACTCACCACCGTACCAAGCCTGAAGGATAGCATCGCAACTCTGGGTTTCGGGAACCAAAGCAATGGCAGAACCTGAACAATTCACGAAAATTACCTTTTTGCCGGCTTGCTTCAAAACCTTCAAACAATTACGTTGTACGGCCGGAAGTTCTATATCGGTACGATCGCCACCTTTGAAACCCTGATACGAAACCGGCATTTCTTCGCCTTCCAGTTGGGTGGAAAGTCCACCAACAAATACCACAACATCAGTTTCCTGAAGTTTCTTTATAAGATCGGTATAGTCAACATCTACTTCTTTTCCTAAATTAAATTCAAGATTAGCCTCCCAATTGTTTAGTTGGGCATAACGTATTTCAATCTTATATTTCTTTCCGCTTTCCACGCTGAATGGAATTCGCGTAGGAAGCGTTCTCCAATTATTATAGTTAGCAAGAGATTTTCCATTTACCAATAATTCAAAATATCCGGTAGCACCACACTTGAATACAAGATCTTCACTCTTTGATGGTGTAAATTCAGTTTCATACTTGCCCGAAAAACCTTCGAGACGTACTCCGGTTGCAAATTCGTGTTGACCGGCAGTGGTTAATTTTATTGGATCTACAATCTGTTGTGTGGCAACAATGTCACCTGTAAGGTTTTTATTATTCCAATAGCTAACCTTAAACCCTTTCTTGCCATCAATTGAACATTGTGAGAAATAACTTTCGGTTACTTTGTCCTCTACCAAATCGCATCCTTTCTCATAGATTACCTTATCGGCAGAAAGTTTGGAAGTAATGCCATCAAGAATAGTTATTGTTCTAACCGGAGTTCCATTATAGTTTCCCCACAACATAGGTTTATCATTGGCATTCGGACCTACTACAGCTATTCTTTTTGATTTAGCAAGTGGAAGAATATCATTTTTATTCTGAAGAAGTGTCATTGACTTAAGAGCCATATCCAAAGCAAGTTTTCGGTGCTCATCATTATTTACAACCGACATAGGGATTTTAGACCACGGAACCAATGCTTCATCATCCATTTCGCCCAAATCAAAACGCCCAACCAAAACATTCAACAGATGTTTATTAATTTCATCTTCGGTAATCAAACCTTTTGCAACGGCCTCTGGTAATTGCTTATAAATATGGTCAGCCCATTGACATTCAACATCGGTTCCTGCCCAAACACCCTTGGAAGCCGCATGAACTGCATCCGACGAAACTTTGTGACTGGTATAAAAATCGGACACTGCACCACAATCGGCAACGACAATGTATTTATAACCCCATTCATCCCTCAAAATCCGTTGAAGTAACTGCGTATTTCCGCAGCAGGGCTCATCATCCAAACGCTGATAAGCACACATCACCTCACGCACATCGGATTTTTGTACCAAAGCTTTGAAAGCAGGAAGATAGGTTTCCCACAAGTCACGCGGATCAAGATTGTTTATGTTCAGCGAATGACGACTCCATTCGGGACCCGAGTGAACGGCAAAATGCTTGGCACAAGCCAAAAGCTTTTTGTATCTTGAATCGGCAGGTCCTTGCAAACCTTTCACCACCGAAACTCCCATCCGTGAAGTAAGATAAGGATCTTCGCCATAGGTTTCCTGACCCCGCCCCCAACGTGGGTCACGAAAAATATTTACATTCGGAGTCCAAACAGAAAGACTTAAAAATCGCTTATTTTCCTGTCCCTTTTGAGTTGCTTCATTATATTTAGCCCGCACTTCATCTGAAACTGCATTGAAAATAGTATAAACCAGCTTATCATCGAAAGAAGCTGCCATGCCAATCGGCTCGGGAAAGACAGTAACATTCCCATTGTTGGCAAAACCGTGTAAAGCTTCACTCCACCAATTAAATTTCTTTATTCCCATGCGCGGTATGGCATCCGATATATCACACATCAACGTGGCCTTTTCGCTCAAGGTTAAGCGCGAGATTAAATCTTTAGCTCTTTGCTCGGATGTCAGGCCCGGGTTTTGGTAGGGCAATTGCTGTCCCCATACGTTTAGGACCAGGATAAATCCTAAAACTAATAACAGTTCTTTTTTCATGTGTATGATATTTTTCAATTTACTTCTATACTATCATATTTCATCCATGTTGGGTAAATTCGTCTCTATACTGGGTGATTTTGTCTTTATGTTGGGTGATTTCGTCTCTATGTTGGGTGATTTTATCTCTATGTTGGGTGATTTTGTCTCTATGTTGGGTGTTTTTGTCTCTATGTTGGGTGCTTTTTTGTTCATGTTGGGTGCTTTTTTCTTTATGTCACCCAACATTTCGGAAAAATCACCCAAAATTTCAAAAATCATAGCTAAAATTTAGTGTTTATCTGAATTTTTCTTTCAAAAACACAGAAAGAAAAGACAGGTTATTAAGTATTGCTCTTTTACTTATTATCCCGAGTACCGGGATAATTTCAGACTAAGCAAAAGTATCGTCAGATACTTTTACTATGTGACCTAAGTCTTTTTCCTCCATTATTTCTATGTGTGCTATGTGATAGAAATAGTTCATTAAACATTAGAAACTACTTATAATTTGACCCAAAAGCCATCTCATTAAAAAGAGACGGCTTTGGGCTAAAGTTTATTCAAAACAATAATCTTATTTCTTACAGATAATAGTATATGTTTTACCCGCTTCCGTAGGCAAATCGTACAGCAATGTCGGTTTAAGATTCACTTCATTAAGACTTGCTTCTGCTGAAATCAACGGGTCTTTGACCTTAACCGTTGCAAAGAACGGATTTGGATTTTCACCCACAGCTTGCTTCAGTGCTTTTCCATTGACCAAAACAACATTATTAGGAACACGTAGGCGGCAATTTCCACCCAAATGCGATGTAATGTTGATTTTCTGTACCTGATTATTCTCCCATTCGATACTTACATCGAAACCTCCGTAAGCCCGTAATCCGGTAATACTTCCTTTTTTCCAGTCATCGGGCAATGCAGGTAAAATATGAATGGCTCCATCCTGACTTTGAAGAAGCATCTCCGTAATACCCGAAGTGCAACCAAAGTTTCCATCAATCTGGAATGGCGGATGCGCATCGAAGAAGTTTGGATAAGTTCCGCCACCTCCACCAAAACCGCCTTTAAACGGATCAACCAATGTCAGTTGGTCTGCAATAAGCTTGCAGGCATGATTACCATCCAAAAGGCGGGCCCAGAAATTCACTTTCCAACCCATTGACCAACCCGTTGAAACATCACCCCGATAGTTTAGTGAGGTACGGGCTGCATCAAATAATTTGGGTGTATTAAAAGGGGATATTTGGTTGCTTGGAAATAAACCATACAAGTGCGATACATGTCTGTTCCGATCTTTCGGATTATCCCAATCTTCCAACCATTCCTGTAATTGGCCCAACCGGCCGATTTGCATAGGAGGAAGACGATCAAGAATTTTCTGAAAATCAGCCATAAGAGCAGGATCCTTTTTCAACAGTCTGGCTGTCTTAATGGTTTTAGTAAATAAATCGAAAAGTAATTGATTATCGATGGTACAACCGGCCACTAAAGCACTGGGGTGTCCCGTCGGAGTATTTTCAGGAGACACTGACGGACTTACAACCAACCATTTATGAGTAGGTTCTTCAATAAGAAAATCTTTGTAAAATTCGCAAGCCGATTTCAATACCGGGTAAACGGAATCAAGATATTTCAAATCGCCACTATATAAATACTTTTCCCATAAGTGTTGAGATAACCAGGCACCTCCCATTGGCCACTGACCGGCATCGGCAAAATCAACCACACCCGTTATTCGCCATATATCTGTATTATGATGGGCTACCCAACCATTACTACCATACATTACTTTAGCGGTTTCCTTACCTGACTCCGAAAGTTCCTTGATCATCTGAACCAAAGGTTCATGCATTTCAGTCAGATTGCACTTTTCAGCCGGCCAATAATTCATTTCGGTATTGATATTGATCGTGTATTTACTATCCCAGGCCGGATTGTTACTTCCGTTCCATATACCTTGTAAATTAGCAACCTGGCCACCAGGCTGCGACGAACTTATCAGCAAATAACGTCCAAACTGATAATACATGGAAACCAACTCAGGATCAACACTCTTCGAAAAGTTCTTTATTCTCTGATCGGTTGGTAACTGAGCAGCTGCTGATGTTCCCAAATCAAAGTTAACACGTTTGAAGTATTTTTGATAAGCAGCAATATGGCTTTTCAATAAAGTTGGATATGCTTTTGTTTCGGCAGAAGCAAGATACTTACCACACTTTTCAACTTCGTTGGCCGTCAAAGTTTTATAATTTACAAAGTTGGTTGCAATTGAGATTAAAATAGTTACTTCATTAGCATTACTCACATTGATTTTGTCGGAAGAAACCGTTGTTGAACCTCCAGAAGTAATAATCCTGGCCCGCGTATCAAACTTAACTTGTCCGATTACACCTTCATGGGTACCCGACAGTCCGGTCATCTCAAGCGTATGCGCGTCCAACGCTTTTACGCTTTTCTGCAACTCACTATCAAAATTTGCCGTGAAAGAAAGTTTTCCCGATTCACTTGCCGTTAGTTTCAGCACAATCACCTGATCGGGCTGTGATGCAAAAACTTCTCTTTTGTAGCTCACATTCCCTACTTTATAGGTGGTAGTGAAAACGGCTCTTTCCAAATCGAGTTCCCGGTAATAATCGGTATAATTTTCTGTTCCATCAAATGCAAGATTTAGATTACCAACACACTGGAACTTTGACCCATGCAACTGCTTTGCCGTCAAAAATTTATTCGACAAGTTATTAGCCTGCGAATAATTGCCATTGAAAACAAAATAGCGAATCGAGTCCAACCCTTTCAACCCATCAGGGTTATCGTTTCGGGAGGGTCCACCCGACCAAAAAGAGCTTTCGTTGAGTTGTAGCCTCTCTTTGGCAGGATCACCAAAAACCATTGCGGCGATTCGACCATTACCTATAGGAAGTGCTTCGTTCCACACCTTAGCCGGTTTATCATACCACATTTTGAGTTTACCACCTTTTTGCGCGTTGGACTGATTCAAAGGCAAAAGTACCGTGATAAAAAGTAGTATCGAGAATTTGATTATTTTCATATCCCAAGCTTAATCTTATTTGCCTTGTATTTGAAGTACTGTAATTGAATAGGCTGGAAAACTTTGCTCGCAATGCTTACCCAATCCTTTTATAGTGGTTGTAACAGGCACAATTTTATGTGGCTCAGTAATTGAATTTGTGTCTTCTGTGCTAACAGCTTTCAGTGTAATGGCCGTTCCTTTTGAAGCCACACCGGCAATTCCTTGTATATCTAATTTTACTTTTTGAGCAATTGCAGTAGAGTTCACCACTTTTAAATAAATAATTCCTGCTTTAGAGTTTTTAGTCACTGAGAAAAACATAGCCGGAATTGTTTTAGGCTGTACTCCTGCCGCAGAGTCACGTGCATTTGGTTTTTTTAGTTGTGTCGGAAGATTTTTCGCTTCAAATTTCACAACCTGATCACCAAGATTATTACTGAACATTTTTTGAACGTAATAAGCCGGAGAGCCGAAGCTGGTAAGTGCATCGTATCCGATCAAATCAGATTTCCACTGCATACCCCCCGGATTTACATTCACAAAAAGCGGGGCATAACAATGCATCAATACCAAATCGGAATTGCGCTCTAAGCCGGTCAAAAAAGCAGCATCGCCAAGTGCCGAGTTAAAGTTTGTAGTTGGAAAACCTTCGCGTGTAGCCCATTCGCCTACAAATATTTTGGGTCCGGTTCTATCGCAGTTATCATATATTGATGCCATTTCCTGCATTTCAATCGAATTGCGGTAGAAATGTTCATCTACTAAATCAGGGTCTTTAGGAGCTGGAAAACGACCTGAAAGCCAATCGTTCTTTCCACCAACTGTAGAAATAATTTTCAACTGAGGATACTTAGCCCGAATAGCTGAAGTAAACTGATTGAAACGTTTTTCGTAACTACCCGAACGATCAAAACCATCTTCGTTGCCTATTTCAACATACGAAAGAGGAAAAGGTGCCGGATGCCCGTCTCTTGCGCGCACAGCACCCCATTTGGTTGATTGATCACCAATAACATATTCTATCTCTTCAAGCGCCTCGTTGACAAATGGCTGCAAAAGTGCAGGATCATCTAAATAATCACCTTTAAGGGTGTATCCGGCAAATACTGCCAAAAGCGGCTCCATCTTTAAATCTTCACACCACATAAGGAATTCCAATAAACCCATGCCATCAGTCGAACGGTAACCCCACGGACTTTGGTGTCCGCGTCGTTGGTCTAATTTACCGATTGTCTTTTTCCAATCAAAACGACTGGAGAAATAATCACCTTCCAGATAATTACCGCCGGGGAATCGTAAGAAAGATGGTTTCATGTCGGCCAGTAACTTCATTATATCTGGTCGGTTTCCATTAGAAGTATTATTGTATGTTGGTGGAAATAGAGATACCAAACTGAACCAGTATTTACCGGCATCGGTTGTTGAAATCACAAAACGGGTATTTGCAGTTGGGGCTACATCTGCTGCCGTAGTAAGTGTAAGTTGATATTGTTGCCACTCACTTCCAATAGCTTTGCTTTGTGCTTTGGCATAAACCGTTTTCCCATCAATACTTTCAATGCTGAGCATCAATGGAGAAGATGTGTTTGATTTAGCGTAAAAAGAAGCGGTATACGTGGTTTTTGGGCGAACCGGAATACCCCAATAACCGTCGTTTGCAACACCAATTCTTGAACCTGCATGTTGAGCATCTAATTGTAATGAGACTGAAAGAACATCGTTCACCGGATTTTGTCTATCCAGCAAAATCTTTCCTTTTGCATCACCGTCTTGTACCAATGCCCAATGTTCAGGGTTCATTGGATTATCTTTAAATGAACGGTTGCGAATTAATTCAGCATAAAGGCCACCATCGTACGAAAAATTAATTTCTTCGGTCATCAATCCATAAAGCTTCGCTGGAACTGCGAAACCAGGTTGATCAAGTTTGAGTGTAACAGTTGGGAATTGAGCATTTGCAGTCGTACCGAGCAGCAACATTCCCAAAATAGCAATCGGAAAAAGCTTGTGTAGTTTCATTTTATGTAGTTTATGTAGTTTCGAATATTATATGCAAACATTTATTTGAACAATACCTGTGCAAAATTAAAGATATTATTTCTCCAAACAGGCCAGCTATGTCCTCCGGGATATTCGCTGTAAGAGTATTTAATCTTCATCTCATCCAGTTTCGAACGCATAATTTGACAATTTTGCCAGGCAATGTCTTCCTTACCTCCCTGAGAAATCCATAATTGTTTTAAATTGGCATTGATCCTATCAACATTGTTTTTCCAGTATTCGTACTGCGGATCAGTAAGTTCTTTTTGGCTGGCAAACCAACCTGAACTGAATACGCCTAGATACGAAAACATATCGGTATTTCTCATACCTGCATAAAGTGTTTGAATTCCACCCATCGACAAGCCGGCAAGCGCACGATATTGTGTTTCTGCTTTTACCCTGTAATTTTTTTCTACAAATGGAATAATGTTTTGCTTTAACTCTTTTTCAAACACTTTCAACGATTCTTCGCCGAAACCATTCAATGGAAAATTTCCGTCAACCATAATTACAATCATAGGAACTGCTTTTTTTGCGGCAATCAGGTTGTCGAGAATCAAATCTGTTTTACCTTGAGTAGCCCATCCACGTTGATCTTCACCGCCACCATGCATAATGTATAATACCGGATATTTTTCTGTCGGATTCTGGTCGTATCCTGCAGGAGCGTACATATAAAAATTACGCCATGAATTTGTTACATTTGAATAATAACGTTTTATTCGAATATCGCCATGAGGGACATTCTTTTCTTCGTAATAACTATCTCCTTTGAAAGGCACTTCAAAACCACTCGCCATACGCCCCATACCGTAAAAAGTTTCACTGCCTGGGTCGGCTACAGATACGCCATCAATAATCAAAGAATAATAATGAATACCTTCACTTAACGAATCGGTAGTTGCTTCCCACACGCCTTCATTATTTTTTACCATATCATATTTTTTACCCAAATCTAGTTGTACCTTTTGAGCTTCAGGTGCTTTAATTTTGAAAACAGCATGACAGTCGGGTAAAATTTGTGGATATCTGGCTGACCGTACATTTGTTTCAGCTGGCCGACCGGCGTTACTTATTTTATCAAATGATGTCACATCAACCGGTTTAAAGATCAGTTGAGAGTACATGTAAAAACTGTTCTTCCATACTTTAAAATCGTGATAACCATGATCTACGTAAAAGATATGAGGAACTTCGTTGGCTTTCATATAATCGTGAGTACGCTTGCTGAAACTCATCAGACCATCTTTATCACCACAAGAAATCCAAAGCAACTTCAGTTTAGCTTTGGCTTCTGCAGGTTTTGGCATCAACTCCTGAGGTAGTTTGGTATTAGGAGCCGATGAAAATCCACCAACCCATGCAAATCTATCAAGATTTCCAAGACCAAAGTTCAATGACTGCCCTCCACCCATCGATAAACCGGCAATGGCCCGATGTTCGCTATCTTTGATTACAGGATAAGTCTTTTCAACATAAGGAATCAGGTCTTTAAGCAAGTCTTGTTCAAAAGCAGCAAAAGCAGCTGCTTTGCCATACACATCACCGGTAGCACTATCATCTTTCATCGCGCGTCCGTTAGGCAATACCACAATCATAGGTTCAACTTTCTTCTCTGCGTAAAGGTTGTCGAGAATAACCTGAGGTTGTCCCTGATTGAACCATTCTTTTTCGTCGCCACCAATACCGTGCAACAAATAAAGAACAGGGTACTTTTTATTTTTTGAATATCCGGGAGGTGTATATATGAGTGCTCTCCGCTTTACTCCCACCGTTTTAGAATTGTAAGTAATTGTATCAATTTTTCCATGAGGAATACCTTCCCGTACAATGTCGAAACCAAGTGGTGCCGGTGTCACTACATTTTGCGAACTGGCATTATAGGTAAACGCCATAAATGCGAATAAAAAGAGAGTTAACTGTTTCATAATATTCAGAATTTATAAGATTATGATTTATTTGTTGCTAAATTTAGAATCTGCCATCCATTTAAATAATGGATCCATCCAGCCTGGATGACCAAACACAAAACCGTGTCCCCCTTTCGGATAAATGTGCATTTCTACTGACACATTGTGATGGCGTAAAGATTCAAAATAATTGATAGAATTATCTACATCAACCGTTTTATCATCGGCGGCATGTGTTATATATGCAGGGGGTGTAGTTTCATCAACCTGCAATTCATTAGAGTATAAATCTACAATTTCTTTAGCCGGATTGTTTCCCAGTAACTGATTTTTTGACCCGGCATGAGTCAATTTATCTTGCATACTTATTACAGGATATACCAGAATTTGAAAGTCGGGGCGTAAACTGGTGTTATTACCGTTTTCAATTGATGCACTTTTAAAATGAGTTGCTTCAGTAGATGCTAAATGACCTCCGGCCGAGAAACCCATAATTCCTATTTTATTCGGTTCAACTCCCCATTTAGATGCATTTTCTCTTACCACCTTAATGGCTTGCTGAGCATCTTGCAAAGGACCTGTTTTATTATCGTCCATAGTTGAATCATCAGGAAGTCGATATTTAAGCACAAATGCAGCGATACCATTTTTTGCTAATTCCTTAGCTGTTGAGATACCCTCTCCCTGGTATACAATTACACTATAGCCTCCACCGGGACAAATTATGACTGCAGCCCCTGTAGCTTTTCCCTTATCTGGAAGATATATTTCCAAGGTTGGCATTATCACATTTCTAAACATGCCCGAAGTAAAAGATTCCTTTATGTCAGATTTTTTGAAATTAGGAATTTTACCAGGGTACAAGTTAATTATCTCCTGCCCTAAAATGGTAGCAGGAAGCATTAATGTGAATATGACAACGATTTTAAAGGCTTTCATTGGGGCTATACTATAGTTTTATAAAAAAAACGCTTAATGGTCAATCTTCTACGCGCTTTAAACAAGTCAACAAAGGTTTTATATACAGCAACATACTTGCCTGTATTGACTGTACAAATATACAATTTAAACATAATTAATGAGGAACTATTCACAAAAAAATCGTTAAAAAACTCGTTAGTGACTTTTAGGGGTAATTATTTGATAATTTCCACTTAAATGCATAAGGCTAAACAAATACAATAAGCCATCATAATACGGATCAAAATATCCATCCTCGTAAGGTTCCAGTTTTGCATTCCACAAAGCATCTACAAACTGTCTGCTTTGAGCTTTTGTACCAATCATTGAAGTTGCAGCAGCAGTTGAAACCAGCCCTAAAGAATGACGCAATTTTTTAAAGCCTCCGGCCTGAAGAATAAAATCAGGACGACTTCCATCTACATTAAATTGATCTTCAAATACATCAATTCCTTTGCTCAGCAAGAAGTTTTGAATCTTACTACAATAATCCTGCTGCCATTCTTTATCTTTTCCAAACCAGACATAATCCATAGCAATATTCATAGGAACGCGCCAAGAGTCGTATCTGAAAGCAGCAGGCATCCACCGGTTTGAACGAGGTTTTCCATTAAATTCAGTATAATCAGCGTTGAGACCTGTTACAGGATCACATGCCGTTCGAAGATATTTTCTAGTAGAATCAGCGCAGTCACGATAAAATTGCTCTCTACCATCTTTAGCATACTCTGCCCATATTTCGAAAAAAGCAGGTAAATTATAAGAAGGATCTGTCCAGTTATATCCGTAGTTATCTGGAGTAAAGGTGATCAGTTTATGCTCAACATTTATCAGGTTGCGGACTCCTCCCGTGCCATCTTTACTCCACATGGCATCAAGGATCTTTCTGGCTTCGGCATAATAATTAATGCCTGTATTATTACCCCAACGGTTAGATGCAAACAAAAGATCGGTAATGAAATAAAGTTCACCATCTGAAGCAGAACCTTCTGAATTATGTTTCAAAGAGATGGGTTCGACACTCCATGCAAAATAAGAATCTCTTGCCCCACCATGATGTTGCAAATACTTATTTGTCCACCTCCAGATTCTATCAAAAACATCTTTTTTATTAAGCTGAACAGCCACCATCAAACCGTAAGATAAGCCTTCGGTACGCGCATCTTTATTCTTAATATCAGAAACATAACCCATCGAATCTCCAAGCTCAAAATAAACCTTATTCGGTCCTTCAAAAAGATCATAATAGGCTTTTGCTACTTTTTTATCAATATCACTTTTCTTATAACCGTATTCAAGAAATACATTTCTATATTTCCCAGAATTAAAGGTGCCCATACTTTCTTGTTTATCTTGAACAACCTTACTTTTTGCTGAGAGAGGAAAACCAGAAAGAAAAGTACATCCAATAAGAAAAACATATTTGTCTAATCGAATAATCTGAATTAAATATTTGATAGTGTTTTTCATTTGAAACGATTAAATTTAAGGATATAATATATGATCTAAGAAACGAACACAATAGTACAGTATATTAACAACTAAAAATAGAAAATTTAATGCATGGCTATATAGCCTGGCTTTAAAAAGTTTATTTATCTAAAACAAATAAAAAAAACAATTTCCCTCTTGTAATATATAGAGGGAAATTGCCAATTTTACACACTCATAATTAAGTCTTTAAGTCAGCAATAAATTGCCAACTTAAAGACTTAATCAGATATTTTATAGTTCAATCAAAATCTACTTGTAGGATTAAGCGAAATTATATTTGTAAAATCACTAAAAATTACAACTTATTTTTTAGACACAGTATAGTACTCTGGGGCAACAGCTCTATCACGAAGTGCTAAAGTATCTTTGGTCGCATATGTTAGTCCTAATTTTGTAAAATTCACACTATAATCCAAATAAAGAGCATCTCGATCAATACCTCCAATACTATTCTTATCCCCCTTCGATACATACTTTCCTGTACCAGTAATTACAAAATCAGAAGATTTACTACCAACAGTACAAGTGCCATCATTAGAAAAAGTCAAAACTAAGTAATAATTAATTTTAGTTCCGCTACTATTTTTAATTGACAAGGGCATAGTATTTCCCAACAGACCAGTAGTTGTCAGTTTTATAGTATCATTATTTTCAACATATGTTGCATGGCGGACATTAGTAGTTACAGCTCCAGTAGCAGTATTCGTAATTTGATCGGTTCCTCTCCGCAAATAATAACCGTGCCATGTATTGACATATTTAACAACATAAAGAACGTAATCTTTTGGAACAGTACTCCAATCTGACGAGACACAACGATTCGGACTATCAACCACCGCTTTGCCCTGCAGAATAGAATCGGCATTTTGTACATTTGTCATCAGCAACGGAATCGCATATGTATTAACCAAACATAAAGGATCGGCAAAAAAAGCATCTGTCAATTGTACTTCCACTCCTCCAAGGATACTCCCAGAAGGAATAGTTATCTGATTGGATGCCAACGAATAATAATTCGAAGGCATAGGAACAACTTTAGAGCCACTTGTAGCTTGACTTGCAAAATATATTCCACTACAAAGAGTTGTATCCACCTCAAAATCAATTACAACATTTTTTGTATTATCACGCGTCCCTCCCATAGTAGCTTTGATAATTACTTTATGTTCATTATCTATGGAATTATCTACATACAAATCCTCACCAAGTTCAACGGTTCTCGCTGGATACTGATTGGCAAAATAGACAGTCTGATAATCAAAATCCGGATAAGTAATATCCGCATTACGACACGAGTTTAATCCAACAATAGTAATGGCAACAACCAATCCTATAAATAGTTTATTCATTTTCATATCTTATTAATAATTTAAGAATTAATTCAGTAATTATTACCACCCTTTATTTTGAACCAAGTTAGTATATTCCAACAATTCACTATAAGGTATTGGCCCATAGTACATATAATCTTGGTAAGAACGGACTTCTACATCGAAAGGAGTTATAATACTCGTACTGACATCAAGACCTTGTGCTGTTTCAGTCAAAGTTGATTTCCAACGGCGTAGATCCCAGAAACGGAAACTCTCGAAACATAGTTCCAGCCGGCGTTCATTTCGGATCAACTCCCGCATCTTGTCTTTCCCAGCTGCAACACATTCATCCAAATAGGGATCAGTTGTAATACCGAGAGCTCGTTTCCGAATAGCTTTAATAACATTATAGGCAGAATAAGAGTGACTACCCGTTCCAGTAGGACCCCAAGCTTCATTCGCAGCTTCAGCATAATTTAGATAAAATTCTGTGTAACGAAGCCGCGGCGTATAGTGCGTTTTTTTAGATGAATTAGATGCGCTACAGTTGACATCCATACGTAGGCGCTTTTTCATATAATATCCTGTACGCGTGGAAGAAGTCGTTACATTTATTCCATCGTTAGTTCCAGATGCAGTGCCCGTATATACCTTTGGACTTCCAACACCTTCAGTGGCACCATTATAAATAATATAATAGGTCAACCGTGCATCTCTCTTTGCATAGGGATTCGAAGAATCGTAACCACTTTTAGTAGCATCAGAATAATTGATAGGATAACCATTAGCCATTGGAAAAGCATCCACAAGATTCTGAGTAGGATTCATATATCCTGTACCATTCAGCGAAGGCGGAAAATTTGCTTTTTCTTGTTCATAGCTATTTGTACTAAGATTCTCTCTCCATATTATTTCGCTGGGATTGGCAGCATTACTTAGTGCATCAATCTCAGTCGTATTAGCATAGTAAGTAGCTCCATTCGCCACTAAGCCACTAACACCTCCTTTATAGTCAATTATTTCTGCGGCGTAATCAGCTGCATTTGCCCAAGTAGTAGTATTAGAAGCATCCTGAAAAGCAGGACTGGCAGCCAATAAAGCGACTCTCGAACGAAATGATTTAGCAATCAGCCCATCAAATAATTGGCGACCATATTGTCCCATCACACGGTTATACGTAGCCATTGTAGTGGTAACAGATTGAAATCGGGTCGGTATTTGAGTGGCAACTGTTATATCATTGTATTCCAATGGCAATTTAGCTTCAGCACTGTCTAAATCCTGATATATCTGACTCACACAAGCCTGAAACGTTGCACGAGGCAAATTAAAGTCAGCTTTGCTATCCAGAAATGAGGTTAAAATAGGTACTCCCAATAGTTTTCCGTCTGCCGAAAATCCGGCATGATTACGTAATAAATAATACATATATAAAGCACGTAATCCATATGCCTCACCTTTCATTCTTATTTTGAATAAATTATTGGCTTCTTTATCGCTTGCAAATGTTACACTATCTACATTTGCAAGAAAAAGATTAGCATACTGAATAGCTTCATACGCAGTAGACCATTTATTTACAGGATTATTACTAGAAGTCCATGCACCAGTAGCCATCAGCAAATAAGTATTAGTTTTTTGATTAGTCACGGCATCATCTGTGGCATAGTCAGTATTATCATAATAAGACGGAAGATTGTAATACGCAGTAATAAGAACCCCTTGGGCGTACGCCGGATCGGTGTACATTTGCTCTATGGTCTTAAGGTTTTCCTGAGCCGGAGTAAAAAGATCCTCGCAACTTGAAAGCAGAAAAACACTTATCAAAATAAATATTATACTCTTTTTCATATTCTATAGTGATTTTATTATTCGTTAAAAAGATGCCTTAAAACCGACATTAAATAAACGACACTGAGGAGCAGTTCCTATACTGGTTTCCATCAACTTACGTTCTTTAGCTATGGTAAGCAGACTTTCTCCACTAACATATACACTCATATTGTGAACAAATAAGTTAGTGAAAAATTTCTTTGGAAAATCATACGTAAATTGTACTCTCGACAAATCAAAACGGTCGGTCTTATACATCCAGAAAGTAGAATTCATGAAATTGTTTGTATTACTGGTTGTAGTTAAACGTGGATAAGTGGCCGTATTTTTGGTCGATTCAGTCCAGCGTCCCCAAACAACATCGGAATATTTACCATCGCCATATACCCAATAGTAAGAACTATTTTTGTAAGCAATAGCTCCAGTATTCCCTGTACCCGAAGCAAAGAAGGTAAAATTCTTCCATTTCAACGTAAGGTTCAAACCAAACGTAAACGGAGCTGCTTCTGATCCACTGTGACCCAAATAAACCTGATCTTGCGAATTAATAACTCCATCACCGTTTACATCCTTATATTTAAGATCCCCAGGTTGTACAGTACCAAATTTTTGTTTAGCATGAGTATTTATATCATTCTGATCTTCGAAAAAACCTTCGCATATATACCCCCAAGAAGAATCTATTGGTTTTCCTGTCCGATTCTGATAAGCATCTGCATAAAGCTCATCCTTACGAAGAACTTTAGAAGAATAAATCATTCCGGAAAATCCTAGAGTACAGTCAACTTGTCCAATCTTTTTGTTCAAGTTCAATGTAAAATCCATACCTGTACGTCTGTTGTTGTTATAGTTCAGATAAGGCAAAAAGTTGCTGAAATACGATGGATACAACGTACTGGAACCCTGAGTCAACAAACCGTTTGTATTTTGATAAAAATAGTTTGCATCCAGTGTGATCAATTTGTTGAGCAAAGAAGTTTCCAATCCAACACGATATTCTTCCCTTTGAATAAGTGCTAAATCCAAATTACTTCCTTGTATGGAAGTACTTGTATATCCTCCAGCATTACTATCGTGCCACTGATACCAGTGACCTTTGTAAGAATAATAACCTTGGTACATATAATAACTTGAAATATCTATATCCTGATGCAAATTTGCATAAGAAGATGTCAGCTTTAAATTATCAACAAAAGAAATATTGTTTTTGAAGAAATTCTCGTCACTAATACGCCAACCCAACGTAGCAGTTGGAGAAAACACATTTCTATGCCCTTCCGCTAATTTAGCCGAATGAACTTCCGCACTTGCAAAATCTAGATAATATTTATGACGATAATTGTAAGTAGTCTGCAAACCAAGATTAACATTGCTGGTACGATGGTAAATACTACTGGAGCTATTAGGGTCTCTTGAAGTTTGAGTCTGATAACCCCATCCGATTAAGGTAGCTGAAACATTGTGATCGTGACCAAAAGTACGGTTATAATTAAACTGAGATCTAAAAGACGTAGTTTGAGAAAAAGCAGATGTTCCCAATGTTTCATTGGTAGTGTGCGTATCAGTGCCATACGACGTTAAAGCTGTAATCACATCTTTCCCATCTACAGTCGACCAGGTCGGCTGGTAAGTAGCGTAACCCTGCTTCCAAGATTCGGCATAAGAGTCTGTATAATCAATACTAAAAACAGTCTTAAATGATAATCCATTCAAGATCATTCCCAAGTCAGCACCTATCTTTACGTCGAAGTTAAACGTTCTGTTTTTGTTCTTCTTATAACCGGACACAAGCATATCCGCCAATGCATTTGTTTGGTAGGAAGATGTACCTGAAAGAAGATATTGCCCGCCTATCAAATTGTTACTATTAGCTGCAGTAGTTAGAAGCGAACTATTAGTAGCATCGAGCGAACTGACAGGTATTAACGTGTTAAACAAGTTCGGTCTCAGTGTAGCGGTACTTCCCCAAAAATCGCCATTTCCTGTAAAATTATTGGAAACTGTTACATTAGCATCGGTCGAAGCCGTTAACCACTTAGATAAATTCATGTCTACATTAGCTCTCATATAAAACTTAAAATCGTTATTTTTACTCTGTTGTCCATATTTCATTAAACTATTGTTATAGGACATTCCGAAGTTTCCATAATAACGAGCATTCTGATTTCCACCAGTAATTTCCCCAGTAGCATCCGTCTTATTGTAAGCCTGTTTCAAATAGTCGGAACTTAAAAGATTTATATCCGGATAGCGGTACTTGTTTGTGCCTGCAGCAGTATTAGTAATCACATCCGAACTATATTTTGCAGAAAGCCCATCGTTCGTACAAGCTTCATTATAGAGTGTCATATAATCAGCAGAGTTCAAATACTTGGGATAACTTTTGGGCACATAAAACCCAGTATTAGCGCGGATATCAATACTTAGCGGCTGCGCTTTCCCTCTCTTTGTTGTAATAACTATAACGCCCTTAGCGGCTCTACTCCCATATAGTACAACAGCACTAGCCCCTTTCAGTACGGTAATGGATTCCACTTCAGAAGAACGAAGGTTTGATGCATCGCGCGGAATCCCATCTACAATTACCAAAGCTGCTTGTCCCCAAACATTCCCATTATATCCTCCGATGAAACTCTGGAGTCCATCAAGACAATAAGTGGTATAATTATTTTTCATCAATTCAGATACATTGACTGTTGATACAGCTCCCAGCAAATCATTTTTAGCAACCGTTCCGAAAGCCACATTTACGAGGCTATCCTTTTGTTCCTGCGCTTTTGTGCCTCCAACATTCAGCAAAAACATGGCAAGAAGAAAACAGTAAATATTTATTTTTATTTTCATTTTAACAATGATTTTAGTTTTTATTACCTATTGTCAAAATTTGTAGTTTTGACAATTTACGATAGTCTACTATTAAATTACCATCCCGGATTCTGATAAAATTCAGCGTACAAACTCACATCTGCTTTTAAGAACGGAAGCCAATAGTGTCTAGACCCTAAGTTTCTTTCAAGTAAAACAGTTTCCGTTAAATTCTTCACATGCCCATTCTGAGGATTAGCATATAGATCAGTTTTTGTAACATCATTGGCACGGTCAAAGTTAACTGCTTTTTTATATGTGTAAGGTTTCTCTGTTAAGAGAAGCCAGCGACGCAAATCTGTAAATCTATGACCTTCAAATGCCAATTCCACAGCACGCTCCCTGCGCAATTCAGGCATAAAAGCATCTGTACTACCAGTATATTGGCTAGCCACATGACCTACACCTGCTCTGTCACGGACTTTGTTTACAGCATCTAATGCAGAAAGGCTATAAGTTCCGGCTGTGCTCTGAGGGGTACCATAACCTTCAGTTGTTGCTTCGGCATACATCAGATATACATCTGCCAAACGCATAAGACTTAATACAACAACATTGTCATTCTTATAACCATCCCAATCATTATCGTATTGCGAAACGAACTTTTTTTCCATATATCCTGTTTTTGCCGCCTTATTAGTATTAGATGTTTTCCTATACCAACCTTTATTATACAAACTTGCATATTGCACACTATCTGCTTTTGAAGCTAGGCTACATTGGACACCATCATATACAATATTGGTATAAAAACGAGGATCTCTATTTTTCCATGGATACTCAGGGTCATAGCCCGATACCGGATCTTTCACTGTAGCGTCGGCAATAGGAAGCCCATTGGCCATTCCAAAATAGTCTACATAATTAGCCGTAGGATATACTTTTACACCACTAGTCATAAGACATGGTGGACGGTAGTCATTCACCTGATTATATAACCAGCGACCCGCAGAACTTACTAAACTCTCATTGAAGATAGATTCTCTATATACATGACCATCTACTGTGGCAAATCCGGGAATTCTACCACTCGCCTTGTAGGTATAAAACAATTGGGAATAGGCTGAAAATGGAACCAACTCGTAGCGCTTAGTCGACTCGCAAATGGTCAAAACCTGAGCAAAAGCATCAGCCGCTTTTTTGCAGTAGTCTGTATTGTAAGTTTTACTACCGGTCGATTGATAATTCATCAAAGGACTACCTGCCCAAAGAAGATCCTTACCCAAATAACCCAATGCCATAATCTGGTTGATTCGCTGGCTATTGTTACCTGTTGTAGCCGATCCTGCCGTCGTAGCGTCCCAGTCAACCGGAAGCAAATCTGCCGCTTTCTGAAAATCAATCGCAGCTTTATCAGCAGTAGCATGATACGACAGTCGCGGAATATCGAAAACCGCATCAGAAGGTATAACATAATCAACATAAGGAAGACCTCCCCAAAATTGCATCAGCATAAAGTGATAAAAACCTCTAAAGAAATACAATTGTCCAGCAATTAGATTTTTTTCCTCATCCGTAGCATCGGTCATCTTGTCTAAGTTAGCAATTCCCAAGTTGGCCTTCCGTATTGCCTGCCAACATAACCCATATAAGCATCCTTTGTTAAAACGGTCATCAGAGAGTACGCCGTTGTAAGTAACACCACCAGACCTTAGCCAAGAATATCCAGTTGTATTCCACGCCCAATAATCACCCTGATCTACACGATATGAAAATGGTCGGACTTCTCCGGTTTCCCAAATTTCATCTTCACCCCAATTCCAACTATTATGATAATCAGAAGCAGTTATCAAAGGAAGTGCAGAATACAATTCTTCCGTAAAACCTTGAAAATTTTTAAAATTTTTATATGCTTCATCCGAAGTTATTACACTTAAAGGGGATTTGTCCAGATAATCTGAACAGGAAACAAACCCTAAAACGCCCAGCACAAAGGCCGAGGATATCAATATTTTATTAATATATTTATTCATTTTTCTATTTGATTTATAAGGTTATATCGAGACCTAAATTGATACGTTTTACTGTAGGATAAGCTCCGGTAGTAGAGGTAGTAGTAAAATTGGTTTCACGGTCATCAGGCATTCTGGTCCACAACCATAAGTTGTTACCATTCAAGTAAAGCTTAAAGGCATTTATTCCTAATAAATTCTTCACCCACTTGCCATTGAAGGTATAAGAAACCTCGACATTTTTTAAGCGAATATAAGAGCCATCATATAAATAACGGGTACCTGAAGCATCATCGCCCACGGTGGTACTCCACCTAGGAAGAGGAAGTGTGCCACTCCCACTTGTTGTCCAATAGGCTCCTTCCACGTAAGCTACATCTGAACTTGCTCTAAAAGTAGGGAAGGTAACTTCACGGGTTACATTGTTCACTCCATAAAACTGAAGGAAGCAACTGAAACCTTTCCATTCTAATCCCAGAGAGAGGTTATACGTGTTCTGCGGAATGTTTGAGTATCCGTATGCTGCCTTATCGTTTGAATCAATAGTACCATCACCATTATAGTCGATAATATTATAGTCACCGGCTAGTTTCACCGCATTACCAGTAGTTCTAGCCGTACTTCCATACACATCATCCCAGGTAGAAAGGTTCCCTGAACTAAGATATGCCGTAGTTTGGTTAATGGAATATCCGGCTTTCTTTAGGTATGCTGCTAATAATTTAGCATCATCAGCAAATAAAATTTTATTTACTCCGTGCGTCATATTAGCTTGCGCCCATAAATATAAACCGCTATAAAACTTATGACTTAATTTCAAAGTCAATTCGAAACCATGTGCTTTCACTTCACCCAAATTAGCGACAGGAGCTGTTGCTCCGAAATAGGAAGGGACCGATCGTGAACTACCTGCAATCAGAATGTCAGTACGATGGTCAGTATATACGTCTACCGATCCTGATACATCCCCACCCAAGAAAGCATAATCAGCTCCAAAATTTTTCTTTTCTGACGTTTCCCAAGAAATGTTTTCGTTTCCAAGAGAACTAACACGGTAATCAATATAAGAAGAACTAGCTGGCGTGTCTCCTGTCGACGTAGTACTGCCATAAGACCATTGATCCTGATAAAGCCAACGAGATGTACCTGTTATGTTATCATCTCCTACCCGGCCCCAAGATGCCCGCAATTTCAACATATCAACAAACTTAAGCGAGTTCATGAATTTTTCTTCGGATACCATCCATCCACCCGATAAAGACGGAAAGAAAGCAAAACGGTGGCTCGAACCAAATTTTTCGGAACCATTATATGCACCATTGAACTCAAAGAAATATTTGGATGCATAATCATATGTGCCTCGGAAAACCCAATCTTCACGATAAGAAGGAAAACTACCACCAGTAGCTGTTTGATCTCGGCTAAATATTCCCAAGCCACCTACATTATGTAGTCCGAACTTACGGTTATAGCTTAATTGAACTGAATAATACAGTTTGCGATAAGTTGCCGTTGTATCTACAGAACCTGTGCTACTGGCCCAACGAACGCCATCACTATAATCTAACGCTGTGCCTGAATTCATAACCCCTTCATACGTAACAGAACCATCTGCCGGATTAATCCATTTACGCTGAGCACTATTATACAGATCATTAATACCTCGTCCGGTTTCTTTAAACGTATTATCCATAGTGAAGTCTGCTTTAACTTCTAATCCTTTGGTAATCATATCCAATTTCTGCTTAAGAATAAAATCGGTATTTATTTTTGTAGTTGTTCTCTTTTCTATCCCTGATGTAGCCAACTTATAAACAGAATTCGGGACATCCGTATTTCGAGGTGCATACCAACCCCATGTACCATCAGAATAAATAGGCCGCATGGCATCTGGAGCTGTAAGGTAGGCTGAAGCCCAATAACTACCATCTGAATCCGAAGAGCCATAAGGTAATTTGCGAACACCGCATGATCCAAAGAGATTAGCAGAGAATACTGTTGTTTTTGTCAGATTAAAGTCTAAATTACTGCGTACATTAGTTCGATTATAACCGTAGCCCGAAGTATAACCTCTATTACTTTGAAGTGTCTTAAACAAGTCACCTTCGTGCGTTAAATCAACAGAAGTGAAGTATTTTACATTTTCTGTACCTCCGGAAATATTTACACTGGTATTATTAGACGTGGTGTAGCTCTTAAAAAGTTCACTTTCCCAATCCACATTCGGGTATTGATCCCATTCTGTAGAATTTGCAGGATTACGGTATTTCTCAATGACTGCTTTTGGGGTGTATAGAGACCAACCACTCGGAACAAGTCCAAGTTCTCTTTCTACTGTTTGGTTTTTAAGCATCAGTGCATCGTAAGAATCATATTTGGCCGGAAGTTTTGAAGCAACCTTCGCCGTCATACTGGATCGGATCTGAATAGTTGCCTTTCCTTCCTTACCACGCTTAGTAGTGATCAAGATAACACCATTTGCACCTCTGACTCCATATACGGCAGTTGCAGAAGCGTCTTTCAAAACAGAGACACTCTCTACAGAAGAAATATCTATGGAGCTCATGGAACGTTCAATACCATCGACCAAAACCAATGGGTCACTATTATTCCAAGAAGTTTGGGTACGTATAACTATTTGTGGATCTTCTGCTCCCGGCATACCTGAAGATGATGAAACAACAACACCCGGTAAGTTTCCTGCCAATGCTTGTCCAAGATTTGAGACACCACCAGTACGTTCCAGTTCCTTTGCAGATGTTTGCGAGATAGAGCCGACAACACTTGCTTTTTTCTGCTGACCATAACCAACAACAACAACTTCATCCATTTTGACGTTGTTATCAGTCATTACAACTCGAATAGAACTTTTACCAGCGATATTTATTTCCTGAGTTTGATAGCCTATATAAGAGATTACAAGTGTATGTTTATCCGTTGGTGCGCTCAATGAGAATTGGCCATTTACATCCGTTATGACACCACTATTTTTAATTCCTTTAATTGATACTGTTGCCCCAATTAAAGGTTCTTTTGTATCATCAACTACAACTCCTTTTATCACATGCTTATTTTGAGCAACAAGAGATGAACTCAAAAGAAGCAATGACAGGAGCAGGATACTTGTTTGTTTTAATTTATTTTTTGACGAAATTAAAAACTCGATCAATAAAATCTCGTATCTGTTTTCCATTATATTATTGATTAACTTATTATATTGATTTACTTCAATTAAAATAAAACTTAATTATTTTTACAATAAGCGACTAAAAAATTTAATTCAATCGCTAACAGTTTCAATAACAATACATAATCAACTATCGTCTAGCGTTCTGTTCATAACATGATTTTTTAAGGTTGATAATTTGAATTAACGCAATGTCTGATTTGTTATACCAAACATTCCGTTGTATTAATACAAAGCAAAAATAGTATGTTTATATATTCTGCATTTTCAATAATAGATATTTTATTTCTAATTCAAGATATAAAAACAAATTTTAGAGAAAACTATTTTAATCAAATAGTTTATAACAAATTGATGTTAAGCTTCAAGGGCTTCTATAAGTGACTCATAATTCAACCCTATTCATTCCGTTATTTTATATACTATTTACAAGAACTAGCAAAAATAAAATTCTTTATTGCAAAAAGCTTACCACCACGAAGTCCTACAAATTTCAGATAAACATCATGCCTTCCAATAGTCGGAACAGTTTTAGCCCTAAAAGTTCTTATTTCTGATAAACCACCCGTATTCTTTATTTTACAAGTTGCGATTTTCTTTCCAGTATCTAGTGAATCTAACCAAACTTCAACCTGACCACCTTTAGTAGCACTAGAAGCTGAAATAGAAATCATATCTGATTTTTTTTTGTAGTCATTATTTCCAAATTCGACTCCAGCGTACAATGCCCAGTCGTTATTATGAATATTATCAAGCAAAGCGGTACCATCTGCTAAAACCGTTCTTTGAGTTCCAAATTGATTAGCCGGACATTCTGCAAGAATCGGTGTATATGCATCACGATATATGTAGAAATCAAAATCAGCATACTTGTAACCCTGTACGTACAATCCCTGTCTGTTACCACACCAACCATTATAATTTTTCGTGAATCTATCAAGATCCGTTACATCAATTTTGTCACCGATAACAATCCATTTCACTCCATCGATACTATAAAATCCGCTCAATTCATGATTATTTCTCTCTAATTTTAGCCATACGGCTTTTTCTGATGATGTATTGACGACTTCATAATGAATCTTATCATAACTGAAGCAGATAACTTTCTCTGCATTATTGTTTAGTGTACAATAAATTTTTGCATACAAACTTTCCAAACCATTCATCAGTCTCAACCCAGCTTCGTCCGACACAGAATCAGGTTTGAAATCTACACGTGTTATCAATGAATAATTGTGCTCTGAATCAGTTTTTATAATAGTATTCGCTTTAGTTGGACTTTTGGGGGTCAATCTCAACCAACCCAGCCTATCTGAAAGAGAAAAAAGTGACGTTGCGGTATATCCAAGAAAAGACCATTCTGGATTAAGCTTTTCTGCAGTAAAGAAATCTGATTTAGGAACCATCCATGAAATTCCGCTAGAAGATAATAATGGAGCTCTATTAACTCTGTTTGCAGGATAATCAGCTAATACATTTCCATCAGCATCATATTTTACCTGATTAACTAAACCCTGACGACCTTGACCATACCATTCATTATTATTTGCTCTGGCCCAAACAGGGTGCAAAAGCCAACTGGTACCATCTTTTAAATCCACAACCGCAGAAGCGTGATTTGGGCCAAAAAAGATAGCTTTAGATTTATTCGGATCATTCTCATTAAACATATTTACCGGTACGGTCCAAGCCGATTTATCCGCCGTTAACGTTCTACTTCGCATAACTTTTTGGCCTCCTGACACGTCTCGGGCAAACGAATAATAATAAAATTCATTGTGTTTCCACATTACCGGTCCTTCTGCCCAACTGTATGGGTGCTGTGTTCCTGGATTTAACCAGTCCAAATTATAGACAACACCTGTTGGCTGTCCTGTTTTATCCAGTTCAACAATTCCATTATTTGATTGCCCATTCTTTACAATCAAATACCATTTTCCGTCATCATCAACAAATATAGAATTATCATAACCAAGACCATACGGGAGTTGAGAAGGATTATTTACTTTTACTGGCATACTCCATTCACCTTCGGGGCTATCTGCTATTACATAATACATAGTATTGGCCCTCGAAAAAAAGTCCCAATACTTATTATTATAATACACAAGTTGTCCACCCCAGCAACCAGCACCTGGCGCATCACTAAACAAAGGCCAAGCAGCAGAGACAGGTTGAGCAATAGCTTCCCAATGAATTAAATCGGTAGAATGATAAATAACCGGAGTTGGATTAAAGGAAGAACCTGTTGTATAAAAATGGTCTCCAACTTTTGTTAGCGTGCAATCAGAATGATCGCCGGGAATTACCGGATTCATAAATGTTTTAAACGAAGTAGATTGAGAAATTCCAGTTAAGGGATGGAATAAGCTAATTATGCCAAAAAGAATAATCGTAATTTTTTGTTTCATTGAGCAAATTTGTGTCACAAAATTTATTTAGTAATATATATGTCTAGATTCTAAAAAAAACATTCTATCAGCATGCATCTAAGATAATATTCTAAACAACTCGTTTTACTTTGCCCCTCATACTTAACATAAAGATTGAAGTGAAAAACTCAGCTTCAGTCTTTATGTCAAATACATTATTAGTCAACTAAACAACTCCTTTTTACCCTTAGAACCGATACACCTTCTTTCTAATCCATGAATTTAAACAAGCATAATTTTCTGATACAAAATTATAGGTATATTCAGTTTTTCACTTTAGAATTAAGATATTTAGTTTCCAATTTTAGATATTAAAAACAATATTGCATAAAATAAAGGCCTGATCTACCATATTCTTTTCTGGATTAAATGGGTTACACATAGTTGTATAGGTTTGAGAGTGTAACTGTTGATGATATCTTTAAAGAGCTTATCCATAAAACCATTTATGTCTTTATGGTCTTGAAACGCTTGAAAAAATCGGTTGGTAGCTGAGATAAAAGAACCTCGTCTTCAGTCCCCAAATAGGCACTTCTAAAAAAAGCTTTTTTGAAACCATTTCAGAATTTTCAGGTTTAATTATTTGTCGTTTGCTAACTGTTTGAATTTTTCAGCCTTATTTTTTGTCATTTGAGACCATTTGAAAATTTTCAGGCTTAATTAGAGTTTGCTGAAAAACGACTAACTCATTATATGTAAATTCAATATAATTACATTTAGTTTTTCAACATGCAAGATTTTTGCAACTATCCTCTTATTTTCTTTGCAGTTGA
>WSSedL1CaDRAFT_10000473_pt1 | contig 28479 bp, 23 predicted proteins | sample WetSurSL1Cattail_FD_9464 | JGI IMG/M metagenome (IMG submission 9464)
CAGGAGGCCATTCGGCAGGCATTCCGGGATTGGATTTGGCAAGACCCTAAACGCCGGGAGACCCTTTGCCAAAAGTACAACGAAACCTTTAACAGTACACGTCCGCGCGAGTATGATGGACAGCATATCCGATTTGTCGGAATGAATCCGGAAATCACGCTGCGTCCGCATCAACTGAACGCGGTGGCCCATATCCTATACGGCAGGAATGTCCTCCTGGCTCATTGTGTGGGCGCAGGAAAAACTTTTGAAATGATTGCGGGTACAATGGAAAGCAAACGCCTTGGATTAACACAGAAGTCACTGTTTGTAGTTCCGAATCACCTCACTGAACAATGGGGCAGCGATTTTCTCCGCCTATATCCGGGCGCAAATATCCTGGTAGCAACAAAAAAGGATTTTGAGCCACAAAACCGTAAGAAATTCTGCGCTAGGATTGCAACCGGCGACTATGATGCTGTCATCATCGGCCATACTCAATTTCAGAAAATTCCAGTTTCTCCAGAACGCCAGGCAAAGATGATCAATGAGCAAATTTTTGATATCTCGGAAGAAATTGAGCAGGCAAAACAGGAAAAAGGACAGAACTTCACCATTAAGCAAATGGAAAAAACCAAAAAAAATCTAGAGGCAAGGCTTGATAAGCTGAACGACACCAGTAAAAAAGATAATGTTGTGAACTTTGAAGAACTGGGTGTTGATCGCATCCTTGTGGATGAGGCAGACAGTTTCAAAAATCTATTCCTCTATACAAAACTCCGGAACGTAGCCGGCATCGGCCAGACAGAAGCGCAGAAATCTAGTGACATGTATATGAAGTGCAGATATATGGATGAGCTGACCGGCGGGCGCGGTATTACTTTTGCAACCGGCACACCAATTTCAAACTCCATGACGGTGCGCCCGTAAGGGGCTGTAATAATCTTACCTTGAGCAAGTAATAGGGCAAGGTATCAATGCAATTTGATTGCACCCTATCGTCACCTGACTTATCCGAAAAGGGAAACCTGACGGGGAGTGTAGCATGTCAGAGAACACGGAACACCGAAACTTCCAAGGTGTTTGCGTGGTAGTGACGAAAAGTTATGAATAAGGATGAAAGCTAAACTGCCTGAAGGACAGTCGGAGATTGGGCAAAATGTTGCTCCATGCGTACGGAAGTTATACTCGCATGTACTTTGGCGGATATGAGTCAGCCATGCATATCCACATGATACCCAAAGTAAATTAGCCACAGGATAGTGGAAAACGACGAACGTCACATCCGAAATCATAACAAGCTTATGTTATTGCAGTTCTAAACGGGGATTGCCTAAGGTGAAGTGCCAGATTACTGGCTATAGGCGTTATGAAAAAAGTGGCCTTGAATAATCACTATGGCAACAGAGTCTCCATAGTAGTCCGAGGACGGGAAAGCCGGCCACATGGCAAAGGGAGACAGTCTTTCTTCAATACAATCAAAAAGGAAAGGTGCGTGAGGCATCATGAGAAGTCCCGAAAATGTATTGAAAAGTTTAAGCGAGCAAGCAAAAAACAAATCGTACAGGTTTGAACGATTATACCGCAACCTGTACAACCCGGAATTCTATCTGCTTGCCTACCAGAATATTGCCACTTCACAGGGCAGTATGACGGCGGGCTCAGATGGAAACACACTGGATGGTATGAGTATGGAGCGCATTGAAAAAGTCATTGCAAAACTGCGCGACCACTCATATCAGCCGAACCCGGCAAGGCGTGTATATATTGCCAAGAAAAACAGCAGTAAAAAACGCCCTCTGGGTATACCGTCAACGGACGACAAACTGATTCAGGAAGTCGTCCGCATGATTTTAGAAGCAATCTATGAGCCGACCTTCAGTGTAACCTCTCACGGATTCAGACCGAACAGAAGCTGCCATACGGCATTAAGCGAAATCACAACGCTGTTCACCGGCGCAAAATGGGTCATTGAGGGCGACATTAAAGCTTGCTTCGACAGCTTCGACCACCATATCACCGTCGAGCTTTTGAGAAGACGCATTGAGGATGAGGCATTCCTATCCCTGATGTGGAAGTTCTTGAGGGCTGGGTATATGGAGCAATGGTCATATCATTCCACATACTCCGGCTCACCGCAAGGCTCCGGGGTAAGCCCTATCCTGGCAAACATCTACCTAAACGAACTCGATGTGTTCATACAGAGCTTAAAACAGAGCTATGACAAAGGCAGCTCAAGATGCCGCAAAGTACACAAAGACCATGATAAAGTGCGCTGGGCATTCCGAAAAGCTAAAAAGAACTTGGAAAATGCCCACACAGAAGAAAATCTGAAAGCATTCAAAGAAGCACAGAAAGTAATGTTGACTACTTCCCATCTTGATGAAATGGATGAGGGGTATAGACAGCTTCAATACAATCGCTACGCTGATGATTTTCTGATTGCTGTATCCGGTCCCAAAGAGGATGCTCTAAAAATTAAAGAGCAAGTGCGGTCATTCTTACAAAACAGCCTGCGTCTGACCATGTCTGAGGAAAAGACACACATAACACATTCGTCGGAAATGGTGCGGTATCTGGGATATGACATAAGAGTGTCCCGAAGTCAGGATACTAAGCGAACAAAAAAAGGGTTACAGCGGGTATGGTATGGAAAAGTGCAGTTGTATGTACCAAAGGAAAAATGGATTGCAAAGCTGCATGAGTACGGAGCTTTAAAAATCAAAAAAGACGAAAAAGGAAAAGAGATATGGAAACCACTCCACAGAGGTGCGCTTATGCCTCTTGACGATGTGGCAATCATCAGCAAATACAACTCTGAGCTCAGAGGTCTCTATAACTACTATCGTCTGGCAATCAATGTGTGTAATCTGGGGAAATTCCATTCTATCATGCGTGGTAGCTGTCTTAAAACACTGGCGGCTAAGTATAATTCTTCAGTCATGAAGATGTACACCAAATACCGAAGCAAAGACGGCGACTTTGGCGCAAACTACAACACGAAGAGTGGAATCAAACGGTGCGAGTTTTACAATGACGGCTACAAACGCAACAAGAAGGTTGCACCTGTATTTGTGGATATTATGCCGCAGTACAGAACAATGATAAAACCCGCAAGCCTTGCAGGTCGCCTGATAAAGGGCAAATGTGAGATGTGTGGTGAAAATCCCGTCAAAGTGTACATGCACCATGTTAAGCGTTTGAAGGACTTAAATCCAGATAACGTATTTGATGTACTGATGATGCAAAAGCGGCGTAAGTCTTTGGCTCTCTGCCCCAAATGCTACGAAGCAGTACATTCGCTTAAACTTTGAAAGATGGCGAGCCGTGTACATCGAGAGGTGTAAGCACGGTTCTGGAGGGGGTTATGCCAAGACCGCTGGCGCAAGTCAGTATGGCGTGGCATTTCCTACCTTATGAGCTTTACACCATGATGCGATATCTGCAGTACGATACGCTGCAGGAACGCGGACTTAGCTTTTTCGACAGCTGGGCTGCTACGTTCGGGGAAACGATCACCGCAACAGAACTGGCCCCGGAAGGAAATGGGTTCCGGCAGAAAACCAGATTTGCACGTTTCTTCAATTTACCTGAGTTGTTGGGTATGTGGAAAGAAGCCGCAGATATTCAGACTGCCGATATGCTGAAGCTTCCGGTTCCGGAAGTGGAATACATCAATGTTGTGACAAAGCCAAGCGAATTTCAAAAAGCAGAACTGGTTATTTTATCCGATCGCGCGGACGTCGTCAGGAATCAGAACATCGAACCAGAAAAAGACAATCTTCTGAAAATTACAAACGATGGCAGAAAGCTGGCTCTTGACCAGCGCGTATTAAACCCGAATCTTCCGGATGACCCGGGGAGCAAGATAAATGCATGTATTAAAAACATAATGGATGTTTGGGAAGAGTCTGCCGCAGATCGCTGCACACAGCTTGTTTTTTGCGATTTATCTACCCCTCATTACGATGGTAAATTCAATGTCTACGATGATATCAAAAGCAAATTAATTTTAAAAGGAGTTCCCGAAGATGAAATCGCTTTTATACATGACGCAAATACAGAAACTCAAAAAGCGGAACTTTTCGCCAAAGTAAGAAAAGGACAAGTCCGCGTTTTGCTGGGTTCAACTGCAAAGCTGGGGGCCGGCACAAATGTACAGGACAGAATCATCGCTTTACATCACCTTGATTGCCCCTGGAAACCTCGTGACATCGAGCAACAGGAAGGGCGCGCTCTGCGTCAGGGAAATAGAAACAAGAAGATTTATATCTTTCGTTATGTCACCGAGAGTACGTTTGACGCGTATAACTGGAGTCTGATCGAAAACAAACAGAAGTTTATCGGCCAAATTATGACCAGCAAATCTCCAGCCCGCAGCTGCGAGGATGTTGATGACAGGGCGCTTACTTATGCGGAAATCAAAGCATTGGCAACCGGTGACCCAAGGATTAAAGAAAAAATGGATTTGGATATTGAGGTGATCAAGCTTAAAATGCTGAAATCCAGCTATATGAATCAGCACTTCCGACTGGAAGACAGCCTGATTAAATATTTCCCGCCCGCGATTCAGGGGTCAAAAGAACGCATTGCCGGTCTTGAAGCAGATATAAAAATCCTTGCAAAAAACACGCCGCGAACTGCAGAAAGCTTTTCGATGGAAGTAGAAAGCACTGTTTATGCCGAGAAAAAAGACGCCGGTTATGCCTTGCTTGCGGCCTGCAAGCAGCTTACAGACCCCAAAACCGTTTTACCTGTCGGACATTACAGAGGGTTCGCATTGAATTTACAGCTTAACTGCGGCAGTACAGATCTGCTCTTAAAAAATGACCTTACGTACAGGATTGAGTTGGGAACCGATGTATTCGGCAATATCACCCGAATCAACAATGCCCTTGATGAACTTCCAAAAAAATTGGAACAACAGCGTTTTGAACTTGATAACCTGAATCAACAGGTTGAAAATGCGAAAGATGAGTTGAAAAAACCTTTCCTTCAGGGACAGGAGCTTTTAGAGAAAACGGAACTTCTGAACCAGCTCAATATAGAGCTTACGGTTCATGATAATAATTCCGGTGAAGAAACGGTAGTAAATGAAGAAATGACTGAGGAAGAAATGGAGGAAGGCCCGGATCTGGCAATGTAATTAAATTCAGCAAACCAGGCAATCGGCTAACACCGGTTGCCTTTTATATTAAAAAAGGAGTGAGTAAATTGTTAAATGTAGCAGTCCTTATGGGCAGGCTCGTTGATGATCCGGAACTTAAGCACACCCGGAATAGTAGCATTCCGGTTACATCTTTTTCGATTGCAGTAGACAAGAGTTATCAAAAGGCCGGAAAAGACCGGGAAGCTGATTTTATCCAAATTGTCGCATGGCGCAGTACAGCCGAGTTTGCGTGCAAACATTTTCGGAAAGGCCAGCTGATTGCTGTGCAAGGCTCTATTCAAACACGCAGCTATACCGATAAGGACGGAGTAAAACGGAAAGCTTTTGAAATTGTAGCCGATAACGTGCATTTCGCCGGTTCAAAGCCGGCTGAGAATGGCACCAATTCCCCTGCTGAACAGCCGCAGGAAGTAGGAGGTGATGTGAATGATTTTCAGGAAATTCCAACCGACGATGATCTTCCTTTTTAGCTTACTTTATCCGGTTGAAGGAGATGATTAAGATGGAATCTGAAATTGCACAAAATCTGCACCCGCCTGATATAAAAGAGAAAATTATGAAAATCCAGCAGCAATATGGGCCGATATTCTTGGCTCGCACAGAAAGCGGAGATGTAACTTCCGTGATTCTGCCGGAAGAAGCACATGAACACATGGAACCGGATGAGATACGAAAGATCGAGGATTATATTGTTCAGGCCAGTAACAAAAACAATGATCCGGAGCCGGTTCAGGAAGAATCTCAGGACTTTGAAATGAGCCAGTAAAAAACATTGTTTTTTCTCTGCTTTAGGCACGTCCGGTCGCAAATCCGGAATATAAAACAAAAGAAAGTTGAGGTATAAATTATGAAACTGTCATCCCATAAATTTTGGAATTCTGCAAAGCTAAAAAGGATTTTAGCCCTGCTTGCAGAATTGACTATTCTCTGCTCACTCTTGGCCGTTACTGCGTATGCCACCACAACCAATAACGATGTGGCCGGGACTGTGCAGACGGCTTTCGGTACCTACGTAAAACCGCAAATCATGAAAGCTGTGAATGGCGTAGTTATGCCAATTATCGATGCAATTCTATCAGTGCTTTTTGTTGTTTTTATTGTAATGGCTGGCGTAAACTACAAAAAACATTCTGGAGGGGATTTCGAATGGCACGTACCGGCAGCCCTCTTTGCCGGGCTGATCGTTAGCCTAACCGCTCCGTTATGGATGTGGAGTATGATAGGATGGTGATAAAGGTTGTTTACAGTACAAAATTCCATTGATCAGTTGACGACTTTCGTCTATTACGGAGCTATGACTGCGATGCAGGACTTCATGAAATACAGTGGCAGTATGGGTACGGAATTGTTTAATAACCAGTACATACTGGCAATAATACTATTCTTTCAAATGTTGGCCAACGCACTTTTTGCGGTGGGCATGGTACTTGCGTTCTTAGAATACGTAATTTCCATAGAAAGCGGAAAATCAAATATGAAAGACACCCTGCTGTCAATACTAAAAGGGATGTCGGCCACAGCACTGTTTGCGTCTGTTCCCATTAAGCTTTACCAGCTGAGTGTTGATGTGGAAAGTGCGATCAGTTCCGTTATGAATGTCACTATGCTGAATGAATCACTGGCCGCGTCCGGTACAACAGCTTCTCAAGCTACAAGCACATCGTCGCTCGTAACCGATGCGCTCAGCTTTTTCACAACCTTAGTTTCAAGTAATCCTGTTCTGAGCATTGTCGGATCAATAACCAGTATTGCAGGAAGCACTACCTCCGGCAGCTCCAGTCAGCAGCATATTCCAACCATCGTGAATCTTATATTTATGATTGCTTTTACTTTCGGCTTTTTGAAAGTGCTGTTTGGAAACATAAAGCGGGGAGGTATTCTGTTGATTCAGATTTGTGTCTGCCCTCTGTATATCTTTTCACTTGTCAGAGGATACAGTGACGCCTTTATCAACTGGTGCAAACAAGTCGTAGCCCTCTGTTTTACAGCGTTTATTCAAAATCTGATGCTTATGGGAGGTTTACTAATATTTCCAAAGCAGATGGTTGTTGGAGTAGGAGTTATGCTGGCAGCTGCAGAAGTTCCCCGCATTGCACAGGCATTTGGCATGGAAACATCGATGAAAGCAAATATTTCCAGCATTGCAATGACAACAAATTCTGTCATGAGCTTAGGCCGAACATTAATGGCAGGAGGAATTTAAATGAAATTTTATTATCCGGATAACCTTGAATCACCCGCAACCTTCCTGCTTTGGTCACTGACCAATTTCTTTATTATTGCATTTGCAGGTGTCATTGCCCTTCTGCTTGCCGGTTCCTTCGGCTTATTAGTTCCATTGGTTGCCGTAGCGTTATATACTTTTATGACAGCACGGTTTGATGACATTACCATCTATAACTATTTTAAAAAGATCGGTTCCTACGTGATTTCCAAGCAGCAATGTTATTACTGGGAGGTTTCAAAAAACAAATGAGTGTATTTGACATGCTAAAAAACAAGAATAAAAAAATCACACGGCAGTTTATCGGGGCAGCATCTATTGAGGATTGCTGTCTCGTTACTTATTCGGGAGAAAAGCTGGCATTTCTGATTTTAACGCCGGTCAATCTCTCCATTCTTTCCCCCGAAGACATTCGGTCAAAGATAAAGAAATTCACTTCCATTCTTGATCCGCTCGGATCATCAGATTATATCTGTATTAATTCCACGCAGAGCTATGAAAGCAACAAACATTTTTTGGCCAATCTTGCGGAACAGGAGCGCAATGATACCTTGCTGGAATTGGATAAAAAAGATATCGGATACCTGGATGATATCCGCGTGAAAATGGCTACCAGCCGTCAGTTTTTAGCCGTTCTTCGATTCACTTCTAAAGATACAATGGATTATGTTGCGGAGGCACTTACAAAGGCCCTACAGCTTATGAAAGACAATGAATTTACTGCCCGTGTTGCCTACAAAGACGATATCAAGCAATATCTGGCGGTCTATTTAGAGCAATGTATCTTTCAGGATGAATTTCAGGACTATGACGGAGAAAACGGGACCAAAATACTGGAGATGAAAAAATGAGTACAGCAAAACCAAAAATCATGAATCCGGATTTATACGATGACGAGCCGGATGAAGCAAAGATTCTTACGGCAAGCGAACAGGTGCAGAAATGGTATCAGCTTGCGGCGCTCTGTGACGGGAATAAAACACAGGCTTCTCTGACGAAGCTATACAATGACAACGCGGACGTACAGTGGTATTTGGACGCGGCAAACGGAGGCGACAGATATGCACAATATGCTTTGGGTAAAATGTATTATATTGGTGTATTAACTGACGTCAATCTTATGAAGTCGGCAATGTGGTATTCCAAAGCTTCCTCGTCTGAAATTTCTCTTGCTGACTATGAATTAGGAAAAATGTGTTATTCAGGCATTGGTATGGAAATTGATACGGAATCAGCCGGGCAGTTATTTCAACGGGCATTTACATCGTTTATTGAGCAGGAACAACACACATCTAATCCAAATATTGAGCTGAAACTTGCTGCAATTTATGAAAACGGACTGACCGGCTCAGTAGATTTGAATATGGCCCGGTACTGGCGCGGGATGGCAGACAATAATAAATCAGATTATATTCCCGAAGCGCCTCAGGAAAAACCAGAGCCGGTTACTCCGGTTATCTCTCATCCCATTCAGGAAAAGCCAAAAAAGCCGGAATTGAAGATTTTAGAAACGAAACCGCCAGAAAGGCCAAAGAAACCCGAAATGCCGGTTCAGATAATTAAGGAACCGGAAATTCCTCAGCCAACAGTTCCCAATCGTCAGGAAACACGAAAGGCAAAACAGGAAATACGGAGGGAAGTGAAAAGCAAAGTTAAAACTGCGAAAATAACAAAGAAGACACCGGCTTTAAACGACGACGAGCTAAAAGAGTTTCTTGATATGATCATGCCGTCTGTACTTGATTTTCACAACGACTACTTTGTTTGCGGAAACACCTTTCGGAGCGTATGGGCAATCCGTGAATATCCCACGGTAACAGAACAAACCGCATTGCTCAAAAATCTCGGTGAAATGGACGGCGTTACGCTGCGTATTTATACCCGGCCTGTTACTCCCTATGAAGAGAATAAAATGCTGGATCGGGCTGAACGTAAAAATAAGCATAATAGAAGCAACGCAACAAAAATGCGTGATGAAGTGGCAGCTGATTCAAATCTCTCGGATATGCGGATCATCGCAGCCAGGCAGCATGAGGCAAAGGAATCCCTGATTCACTGCGCTGTTTTTATTGAAATGATTGCAAATTCTTATAAGGACTTGAATGATCTCAAGCAGAAACTGATATCCTTCTTTGCCCGTTCAAAAATTACATATGACAGGCTGTGGTTGATGCAAAGAGAGGGATTTCAGTCGGTGATGCTCACCGGCAGCAACCAGTTTAAATCGCAGTTTGAACGCGCCCTGCCCTCCGGCAGCGTAGCAAATCTTTATCCGTTCTCCTACTCAGGCAAGACAGATCCGGACGGGCTGTTTATCGGCAGAGATGTGAACGGCTCCAATATTATAGTCAATTTTGATCGTCGAAGCCAGGACAAAACGAACAGCCATATTTTAATTCTTGGTAACTCCGGTGAAGGAAAGACCTATCTTTTGAGGCTGATCATCACCAATTTCAGACAGATGGGCAAAAAACTGTTTATCTTAGATCCAGAGGATGAATATAAAGACTTAACTATTAACCTTAATGGCTGCTACATTGATATGATGTCAGGCAAGTATTACATCAATGTCCTGGAACCGCGTCTCTGGACAATCGATCCGGAAACAGACGAACATGAAGATGTACCGGAAGCCTTTCGCAGAGGCACCAGACTAAGCCAGCATATTGCTTATCTGCGCGACTTTTTCAGATGCTATAAAGATTTCTCTACCGAACAGTTGGACACGCTTGAAATCCTGCTTGAAAGGTTGTACCGGCAATTCAATATAACAGATGATACGGATTTCAACACACTCAAGTCAGAGGATTATCCGATTCTTTCCGACCTTTTCAAGCTTGCACAGAATGAGCTAGATAATTATGAAGACAATGGAAACCAGCTCTATACAAAGGATATCCTGCGTACGTTAACGCTGGGACTGCGTAGCATCTGTGTCGGTAACGAGAGCGTTTATTTCAATGGCCACACTAACATTACCAATGCGGATTTTATTGATTTCTCCGTAAAAGGAATGCTTGAAACCAACGAAAACCTGAAGAATGCCATGTTTATGAATATTCTATCGTTTATGAGTCACAAATTTCTTACGGAAGGCGATGCGGAAATCGCTATCGATGAACTGCACATTTTCTTAGACAACCGTATCGCAATTGATTATATCCGCAGCTTTGAAAAACGTGGTCGCAAGAAAAACTCCGGAGTTATCCTTGCCAGTCAGAATGTTGAGGATTTTCTCTTGCCTGAGGTAATCGCTTACACGAAGCCACTTCTCTCTATTCCGACTCATTCATTTCTTTTTCACCCAGGTGGAAACTGTGATGTGAAGGATTTCCAACGTGCTTTGGCTGTAAAAGAATGCGAATACAATCTGATCAGTGAACCGAATCAAGGCTACTGTTTATACAAATGCGGCAGTGAACGATACCACTTACATGTAATTGCACCAGACTATAAAAAGGTTTTGTTCGGTACCGCAGGAGGCAGATAAATGCCGGCGGCCGCAGCGAGAATCGCTGCATACCTGGTCACAGACAAGCGGTTTTGGAAAGTACTTGCGGCGTTATTTCTTATCGTAGTTTTGATTGTTACCGCCGTAGGAACGAGTTGTGCCGCCCACAACATACAATATTATGCAGCGAATCAGGTTGCCTCCGACTTCGCTCCGCTTGTCGCTTCTGCCAATGCTGAAATGGAGGAAGGGCAGCAGATTAATACGCAGCTGCTCTACGCTTCCTATATTACACTGTTTGACAATCAGAACTATACAGACAAGGATAACGTAAGAAAAAAACTCATAACCTGCTTCTATACGGTAACTACAAAGAAAGTAACAGAAACAGATGAGGATGGTAATACCGTGCTGGATACGGATGGAAAGCCGAAACATAAGACCATAACTGTATTCAATGAGATTACAGATTCTACCGAAATATTCAGCAAAACAGAAACCAAATTCAATATTAAAATCAGTGATTCCGAGCGCCAATACATTCTTAGCCTGGCAGAAATCCTTACTTCATCCGGCTCGTCCTCTCTATCCGACAACGTTTATGCCTATGAACCGTTAATAAATCAATACTGCGCAAAGTATGGAATTCCCAAGTATTCCTCATTGATTTTAGCAATCATGCAGACAGAAAGCGGAGGCTCTGGCAGCGATCCGATGCAATGTTCCGAATCTCCCTGCAATACAAAATATCCGCATACGCCGGATTCCATTACAGATCCGGAATACTCCATAAATGTAGGCATTCAGTATTTTGCTAGCTGTCTAAAAGCCGCAAAATGCAAATCCCCGCAAGACATTTCCGGTATGAGCCTTGCGCTGCAAGGCTACAACTACGGAGGCGGTTACATCTCCTGGGCGATAAATCGTGACGGTGGTTACACCCAGGAAAACGCACAGGTCTTCTCCGAAATGAAGAAGGAGCAGCTGGGTACATCTGTTTATGGGAATCCGAATTACGCTCAAAAAGTCCTTAGTTATTACAACGCAGCCGGAAGCGGTACCTTTTCGTATCCAATTCAAAAAGGGCTTTACACAATCAGTTCCCCTTTTGGATCGCGTATAGATCCAATGACCGGAAAGGTAGAAAACCACAAAGGCGTGGACTTCGCTGCTTCACAGGGAACCCCGATTTTTGCCGGTGAAAGCGGCACCGTTATCTACGCGCAATTCGGTACATTCCCGTACAGTGGCTACGGAAATGTTGTGGTTATCCGTCATTCTTCCACACTAATTTCCCTATACGGCCATTGTTCCAAATTGCTGGTGACACAAGGTCAGACGGTACAAAAAGGGCAGGAAATCGCACTGGTTGGAAGCACGGGGGACTCCACTGGTAATCACTGCCACTTTGAAATTAGGGTAAGCAACAGCAGTGTTGACCCTATGACTTACCTGAATTGATAAGCAGAGCAGGAGGTGAAAAAATCATTGTTTTTTCTCTGCTTTAGGCGCTCCCGGCCGCCCAAATTCTTTGATTTATAGATAAAAATATGCTATAATATATATAATACATTAGGTGATTGACGGCCTAAGAATCGTCGATAATTCTATATTTTTCATCAGAAAGGAGCTCAAATGATGGATAAAACAAAAGCGTGGGATTATGCTCTGGGTATTATCAAGGTTGATGGATTAGAACCATCAAAAGAATTTTTGGAGCTTGCTGAAAAGGAAAAACGAGGTGAGATTACCGACAAGGACATTAAAAATCATCTAGATCAAAAATATCAGATGAAAAGGGATCAAAAAAATGCTTGACCCATATTTTTACCCTCAAACCGATATTTTGATTAACAAGTACGATATAAAGAATGAAGCCGACCTATCTGAGATGGAAGCTGAATATACCAGCTTGCGGTTAAAACAAATCGCAGAAAATCCTTTATCTGGGGACTATGATTTTCAGCATTTTTGCGAATTTCACCGATGGATTTTTCAGGATATCTATGGATGGGCAGGCGTTCCAAGAACAATTAATATTGAGAAATCCGAACCAGCTTTGGGCGGTATTTCCATTGAATACGCTGACTATGAAGAAATTGAAACGATGGCAAATGCAGCATTAGATAAGCTCAAATCCAACGAATGGGATAAGCTTACCCTCGATAAAAAAGCTGAAAAATTCTCAAAGGGCATGACAGAATTATGGAAGGTACATTCTTTCCGAGAAGGTAATACCAGAACCGTCGTTACCTTCTGCTGCCAATTTGCCGAGAGCAGAGGTTATGTTTTAGATCGAAGCTTATTTGAGAAGCATAGCGCCTATGTCCGCAATGCCTTGGTTGCTGCGGCGGCGTGCTTCTCTGATCTGGGTGATAGATCTAAGCCTGAATATTTAATAAAAATTGTAAAAGATAGCATTGAGAACGGTCGTGTCTCTGAACTGCCAATACCTACGAAAGAAATTGACCTGGAGGAAGATCAGGAAATAACCTTAGAGTGAAATTTCATATATCTTAGTAGCCATCGGAAATGAAAATCCGGTGGCTTTTTTATGGCCTTATATTAAAAAGCATTGTTTTTTCTCTGCTTTAGGCGCTCCCAGCCGCCCGTATCGAAACAAAATATAAAAGAAAATTGAGGTAAAATTTTGATGAAAACAGTTACTATGAAACTAAAAATCCAACCCGAAATTTTTAACGCAACGAAGCAATTCATGGAAGAAAAAGGGCTTGATATCGAACAGGAATTGAGTGAGACCGTAAGCAAATTTTATGAAAAATACGTGCCTTCTGCGGTTCGGAAATACATTGAAAAGACAACCCCTATATCTCCCCTATCCCTTAATTCAAAGCCTGATTCAACCGATTTCAGCGTCAATTCGTAGTGTTTTTAAGGCTTTGCTGCGCAAAGTCTTAAAAATGGCTCTACTATGCGGTTTTTTGGCCTTTTTAGTCCTTTTGTCAGCACTCTGAAAATCGGTAGTTGAACTTTGCAGGATAAAGGAGTACACGCACAAGGCGTGTACTCGGACGCGCAACGCCCAGCGGTGCTGGGCGTGGAACGTTTTTAGCGTACGTGTACTTTTTTTATCGTACACGCACTTTTTACATTATTAATTAAGTATTCTCACAAAAACGTAGATAAATTGCGATACATTTTAATGTTATGAGTACGTCACTTTTTACACGTACTTAATGGAGGCAATAATGAGCATTCCTACAGTCAATGCAGAAAAACTAAAAGATGGTTCTATCTCCATGACGGACAAGTTTCAAATAACCGCTTATCTTCAAAAAGAAAAAATAATTAAGATAGATTCATTGACCTCATTGATTCCTGATGCTAAAAGCAGAAGCGATATAATCGAAAAGGCAATTGATTTCTTTTTTGCTTACACAACATCGCAAATCAGTCAGGATTATTTGTGCGGCGTATTCGGCTCAATGATGGAGGGGCTGGTTGGAACACTGGCAACTCGAATGTCTAGAAGCAATTTCCGCACTGCCGTTGAAACTGACATGCTCACACGCATGCTGGCCATGGTTATCCAGCTGAACAAAAGTGATTATGACAAGCTGCGTATCAAATCCATTCACGATGTGAAAGCCACTAACGGCTCCATTGATATTTTGGAAGCAGTCAATGAATCAGACGATGAAATATAGATAACCTTTAAATAATTTTAAGCAAAGGAGTGATCGCTTTTATGGATATTCCTTATTATGTTGAAACTTGCATTTCAGAAAAACGTCCACTTGTACCCTTTTCAATTCAGTATGAGGATTTATTTTTTGATGAACTTATCATAAATCAGGAGCCATATTATTTCAATTATTTCAAATTTATTCATTGTGCTGTATTTGAGATGGGCAAAAAAAAGCCAGACTTTAATCATATTGATCTAATGAGGTTTATGGATGATTACATAAACAAAAAAAAGTTTAAGACCGTGGCAACACATGCTAAATTGAATTTATTCAATTGTTTAGGCTGCTGCGATTATTCTGAAAAGCTAAACGATGAACTGGAAAAAATGCGTTCATTTATGAACAAAAGACTAAGCTATATACAAAAACTTCCAACTGTACAAATTCACAGTTTTACAAAACAACAAAGGTTAATTTTAAATTGTCTAGAAAATAGTCAAATACTTTACATACCAACATTCTACACAACATCAAGAACATCCGAATCGTTACTGCTGGAACATAAATATCAATTGCTTGCAAAGTTGATAACACAAACTTGGAAATTTCAAATAGCGTGCACGTACGCCGAAGATGCAGTTTATTCCATATCGATTATTTTTACACAACCAATTGAAAAAGGAAGAGCATCTGCGGAAATTTTTTTACCAACCTCAGAGATACTATCACTTTTAAAAGAAAAGGAATTCAGCGATTATGAGGACTTTATAAAAGACAATTACGTTGATAAAAGACGGATTAATTTTCTAAAGGTAGAAATGTGAAGATGCGATACTTTTTATATTGAGGTGAAACCATGTCATACTCTAACATCACTTGGCTCCGGATCAGCGACCAAGGAAAGAATAAAACGTATAATCGCCGAAACGAGCTGCACCAGCTTGGATATGAATTCGACTGGAGTAAAAAGGAATGGGCTAAACAGTCTGAAGGGGATGATATTGAAACAGCGAAGGTAATTTGCAATCAGTATGGCTTAAAGTTAATGATTGATTTACCGGAGTACCGAAGGAGCTACGACTATCGCAAACAATTTTTTGAATCTAAGCCTGGTCTGTTTGGAAAAGGTGTTTATTTCTGCTCGTACTGCGGGAAACCAATCGGTAAGAAACATCTAGAGGTTGACCATCTATTTTCAGTGAATTCAGCTCAGAATAGTGCCTTCGTTAAGTGGATTATAAAAAAGTCGGGGATGGATACCGTCAACCACGAAAAAAACATTGTACCGGCCTGCATAAGGTGTAACAGGCGAAAAGGGAAGAAATCTGGGTTATGGGTTTTGCGCGGTCTGATTGGCCAGAATCAAATATACTGGATTGTACACTGGACATTCATGTTGGCCATATTTTCATTTGGTATTTGGTTTTTCATAAATCACCCTATAAAAAGTTCTGACGTTCTTACATTCATTCGTAGGAGCGTCTTATTTTTTATCTCAAAGTTAAACAAATAGGAGGTGCCATCAATGGCCGGAGCAAGAATCGTATTAAACTCCCGGTACTTTCACATTGCGAGGGCCGGAGAAAAAGCAGACGGAAAACATGCTATGACAAAAGATGCAGCTATGGGGTTAGTCAACTATGTAGGCACACGAGAAAGTGTTTGCTTGAATGTGCCGGATCAGATCTCATTTTATGGCAAGGATGGTACGCCGTTGAACCTTGACCCTTTGAAGTTAAGTGCTGAGGTTGCCGCCCGACCGGCAACCAAGAAACAGAAGGATACGATATATGACTTACTGAAAGAGATTCCAGAAGCCAAAAATAGTCTGGAATATCAAGACTACATGAATAATAAAACCATTGGCAACGCGTCGCAGCTGATATCGAGAGCTGCGGAAGACGGGTTAGGCTATGCGGTTGACTTGGGGAAAGCCAAAAATCTGATTGAATATGTTGGCAAGCGCCCCGGCGCTGACCGTGTCGGGGAACACGGACTGTTCTCTGACTCCCCTGATGTCGACTTACAGAAAGCACAGGAAGAAATCGCAAGCTGTAAGGGTAATATTTGGACACATGTGGTTTCGCTCCGGCGCGAGGATGCCGATGCGCTCGGATACGACCATCAAAAGCCGTGGCGTGATTTGGTTATGCAAAAAATTGGTGTCATCGCCGAAGCGTCCAATATTCCGGTTTCCGAGCTTCACTGGTACGCAGGTATGCACAACACGACACACCACCCTCACATTCATCTTTTTGTTTTCTCCGATAACCCCAAGGCCGGAAAGCTGACGGTTGAGGGCATCAATAAAATGAAACAGGAATTTTCCAAAGAAATATTTGCGGAAGAGCGGTTGCACATTTATGAACACAAGACAGAAATGCGGGATGAACTCAAAAGAAAAATTGAAAGTATTCTATCCGGAATTGAAAATCATGAATCTGACCAGTTCAGCAAAAAGGAGCTTGATGTGCTATGCGGCAGGCTTCTACATTTATCACATGACATCGAATTAAAAACCGGAAAGCATCAATATGGCTATCTGAAAAGAGATGCCAATATCTGTAACCAGATAGATGGTATCATGTCCGACCTTGCAAAAGCGCCGGCAATACAGAGATTATATGGATTGTACTGCGAAGACCACAAAGACCTCCAGAGAATGTACCGTAACGACCCCCAAAACGTTACGCCACTTCTGGAAGAGAAGGCATTCCTAAGCATTAAAAATAAAATTATCCGAGAAGCGGTTAAGCTGGGCAACGCACAGCTGGAAGTTTCCTCTGAACAGAATATTTCTGATCCAGCACTGGCAAACAGTTCTGAGCTTATCTACAATGGCGAGTCTATTAAAAGCACTTCTGAAAACGCTACTCCTGTTTATAACGGCGGTTATAAAGTTGATCTATCGCCGGACGAATCTGACCCTTCCTCTCTGCTTTCAGATGATGATTCGTTATTTGCTTGTGTTCCGGACGAAAAGCCGGAGTTTGAACCTCCTGAAGAATACGGTCAGGCAGCCGAGTGGGAACCACATGATGACTTTGAGCCGCCCGCAAAACATGAAGCACCTACGGATTTTATACGTGCGGAGAGCGGCAGTCGTACGCAAAAACAAGCTTATAAACAGGATAGCTTTGAAGAATGTTTAAACAAGGCTATGAACGGGAACACGGCAGCAAAATATCAATTGGCTAAAAGTTATTTTTACGGTAAAGGCGTGGAACGGGATTACATACAGGCTCAAATGTGGTATGGCCTTGCCGCTAAGGACGGTCACGCTTTTGCAAATTATGAACTGGGCAAGATGTATCTGTACGGCATCGGAATTGACAAGAATCCGGAATTGGGCAAGGAATACTGCTTAGACGCCTACTGGAATTTTTGGTCAACTGTTGAAAAGACGTGTGGATATGGCATTGGGTACAGTATCGATCATGGCATTAAATTTGACGGAGATTGCCCGGACGCGGACAAAGTATCCTATATCATGTACTGTTTGGGCCGTATGGAATACGCCGGTGAGGGTGTGGAACGTGATTTTATCAAAGCGTTGCAATGGTACCAACAGGCGGCTGATGCAGGACACATTCACTCCAATTACTGCATCGCCAAAATGTTCTATGGTGGCGAAGGTGTGCCACAGGATTACAACCAAGCAAAGTTATTTTACAAAGCCGCCGCTGATGGAAAGGACAAATACGCATATCATGGGCTGGGGAAAATGTATGACACCGGCACAGGGGTGGAGCAGAACTATTCTAAAGCAGCTAACTGGTTCACCCTGGCTTCAAAGGAGGATGCTCCGTATGCGGATTACCGTCTGGCACAGCTTTATGAATCCGGCCAAGGTGTTGAAAAAGACGAAGAATTATCCAGTATCCTTTATAAAAAGGCACTTGACGAGTTTGTAGAGCAAGAAAAACAGCAGCCGAACGCCGCAGATGAATTTCGGATCGCCAACATGTATCTGAGAGGTTTAGGTGTAGAAGTGAATCCGCAAGAAGCCGCAAAATGGCTGGAACTCTGCGTTGAAAAAGAAGACCCGCGCGCACAGTATCAACTTGCTCGGATGTATCAAGACGGACAAGGCATTCAGCAGGATGAAGCCAAGGCACAGGAATTATACGCTGCATCTCTGGCCGGCTTTCTGAAACTGGAACAGGAAACGCCGGCGTCACATATTGAATATAAAATTGCCGGCATGTACGACCGGGGTAATGGAACAGAACCGGATGCAGCTCAATCTTATTCATGGTATGTAAAAGCAGCGGAGGGCGGTCACCCCCATGCGGCCTACCGTGTGGCAAAGGCATGTTATGACGGTACCGGCACAGATCAGGATTATAAGGCGGCTGAGCAATGGTTCATAAAAGCAGCCGACGGCGCCGATCCGTACGCAATGTATTCGCTCGGTAAAATGTACCGCGATGGTATCGGAGTCGAAATAAATGCAGAAACTTCATATTCGTACTTTTTGGCGGCAGCAAAGTTGGAGCATGAATTCGCTCAGTTTGCAGTCGCCAAAGCTTTGCTTTACGGCATGGGCACAGAGCAGAATACTCCGGAGGCTTTACGATGGTTTACGCAAGTTGCCGAAAAAGGCAATCATTATGCAGAATATCAGGTAGCTGAACTGCTTTCAGTTGAGAATGCTGTGCCAAGGGATGAAGTCAAAGCGCAAAACCTCTACGCCGAAGCATTGGCCGGTTTTGTCCTTCAGGAGCAAACCGAGCCAAACGAGCAACTTGAATACCGCATCGGCTCTATGTATCTCCATGGCAAAGGAATTCAGAAGAATCTGGTAGATGCTCTGCCCTGGTTCCTACTGAGTGCCAACAAAGGAAATTCTTACGCTGCGTATCAGGCAGCGGAACTGCTTTCTGATAGAAAGGCTGTTCCACAGGATGAAGTGCGTGCGCAAAAACTTTACGCAAACGCATTGGCCGGTTTTGTCCTTCAGGAACAAACCGAACCAAACGAGCAACTTGAATACCGCATCGGTTCTATGTATCTCCATGGCAAAGGAACCCAGCAGAATCTTGTGGATGCTCTGCCCTGGTTCCTACTGAGTGCCAACAAAGGAAACTTTTACGCTGCGTATCAGGCTGCGGAACTGCTTTCTGACGGAAAGGCTGTTCCACAGGATGAAGTACGAGCGCGAAAGCTTTACACAGAAGCATTGACCGGATTTCTGGAGCAGGAGCGAACCGAACCGAATGAACAGATTGAATATCGCGTAGGTTCCATGTACCTTTACGGCAAAGGTACACAGGAGAATCCGGCGGAAGCTCTGCCCTTGTTCCTACTGAGCGCTGATAAAGGGAACGCTTATGCTGCATACCAGGCAGCTGAGCTGCTTTCTGACCGAAGGGTTGTTCCAAAAGAGGAAGTCCAAGCCCAAAAACTTTACGCTGAAGCATTGGCCGGTTTTCTCCTTCAGGAACGAGCAGATCCAAATGAGAAACTTGAATACCGCATCGGCTCCATGTATCTTTACAGCAAAGGAACACATGAGAATCCAACGGAAGCTTTGCGCTGGTTTACATCGAGCGCTGATAAAGGAAACTCTTACGCTGCATACCAGGCAGCTGAGCTGCTTTCTGACGGAAAGGTTGTTCCAAAAAATGAAGTCAAAGCTCAAAAACTTTACGCTGAAGCATTGGCCGGTTTTCTCCTTCAGGAACGAGCAGATCCAAATGAGAAACTTGAATACCGCATTGGCTCTATGTATTTTCACGGCAAAGGAACACAGGAGAATCCAACGGAAGCTCTGCGCTGGTTTACATCGAGCGCTGATAAAGGAAACTCTTATGTTGCATACCAGGCAGCTGAGCTGCTTTCTAACGGAAAGGTTGTTCCAAAAGATGAAGTCAAAGCTCAAAAACTTTACGCTGAAGCATTGGCCGGTTTTCTCCTTCAGGAACAGAACGATCCGAATGAGCAGCTTGAATACCGCATCGGCTCCATGTATCTTCACAGCAAAGGAACGCAGGAGAATCCAACGGAAGCTTTGCGCTGGTACACATTGAGCGCTGAAAAAGGTAATGCTTACGCTGCGTTCCAAGCAGGACAAATATTGGAAGAACGTAAAGATATGCCTAACAATGAAATTCAGGCATGGCTCTTTTATAATCTTGCACTAAATGGCTTCATCCAAGCTGAACATGAGAAGCCGGATGACAGCCAAGAATTCCGCATTGGCCAAATGTTTTACCGGGGTAAAGGAACAATTGTAGATTATACCACCGCGGCAAATTGGTTTTCTCTCAGTGCTGAAAAAGGACATGCTCAAGCACAATTTCAGCTTGCCCGTATGCTCCAGATCGGCGAAGGAGTTCCAATAGATCAGCAGCGCTCTCAAGCACTATATTTTATGGCTTTTCAGGGATTCTTGACATCACTAAAAGAGGAACCTGATTCCGCACTACAATTCAAAATTGGAACCATGTATCAATTCGGGCTGGGCGTAGAGAAAAACATGGGAACCGCCAAACAATGGTTTACTACGGCAGCGCAGGCCGGTAACGAATATGCACAAGAAAGATTGAATCAGATTGAGGCTTTTAAAACACAGGCTGCTGTTGGCTCCGTGTTGGGGCTATTCCGCGCATTGGCTCGAAACATGGGTAACAGTATCAATGACAGTACCACACATAAATACCGGCAGGACAAAAAGCTGATGCAAAAGCAGCATGCTTTAAAAGTATCCCATGGACACAAATACGATGACCAGGAGCAATCCCTGTAATTGTTATGAAAGGAGTTTGATTATGTCTAGTTATGTAAAATTCACACAGGAGGAAATCGACCGAGCGGCGCACACTGAAATTAAAAGCATCCTAGAAGCAAAGGGCGAGAAAGTTATCCGTAGTGGCAGTGAGTGGGCATGGAAAGAGCATGATAGCGTAAAAATCCGTGACCATGTTTTTTATCAGCACAGTAACGGAGAAAAGGGTACAGCGATTGACTTTATGTGCCTGTTCTTCAAAATGAGCTTTCAGGACGCGGTAAGCACCTTGATCTGCAAGGAATATGATGGAGTCGATTTTGTACGTGCAGAATCAAAGCCAAAGGAACGTCTTGTTTTCAGACTGCCGGGCAAAAGCAGGAACATGCGCCGAGCATATGCCTATCTGATGCAGGAACGCTGCATTGATTCGGATATTATTTCATTCTTTGTCCATAACCGAAGCCTGTACGAGAGCTGTAATACACATAACGTGGTATTTGTGGGCTATGATTCTGCTGGGAATGCAAAAGCAGCCCATGAACGCGGTACACTGACCGAGCGGCCATACCGATCCGATGTGACCGGCTCAGAAAAGGGTTATTTCTTCAATTATCACGGTAATTCCAACCGTGTTTATGTATTTGAAGCACCGATCGACATGCTATCATTTATCTCCCTTTATAAAGAAAAAGAGTGGCAGCATCACAATTACATAGCTTTGGGCGGAGTAGCAGTTCGGGCGCTGCTTCGTTTTTTATTGGAGCATCCTCAAATTACACAAGTGGTTTTATGCCTTGATAACGATGAAACCGGGCAAAAAGCTGATTTACAAATAAAGGATACACTGGAGCGAATTAGAGCCGGCCTGTTTATTAAAGATCTATCTTCTTCGTTGCATGAGCAGCTCAGACGCGAGTATGAGGTTAGCGTTCTAAAAAGCAAGCTGAAGGACTGGAATGACGATATCAAGAAATTAAAACTTAATTCTTCTTCATGTGGATGATATTTGCTTAAATATGGATTCTATTATTGCATTATGAAAACATAGTGATATTATAGTAATATATTGGTAATAGTGTCGAATTGTATTGGCTGACCATAATAGCAATAATGCGCAATTGCATTTGCTACGTTTTGAAGTTGATGTAATCTATCAGCTTGCCGATTGTAAATAATCTTTCATCTATGAGATTGTAACAGGTAAACGAGAGGTGTAAATATGACGAAAACCGATGAACTGATGCGTCTACTTGAAGAAGGCAAAAAATATATATCAGTGGACATATTTCATTGTTCGGCGGAACAGAAGATGGAGCTTGATTCTTGGATAAACGATGTTAACTTGTTTGCCAAAAACAGATTGAGTGCCAATGAGCTAAAGACGGAAATAACAAATGTATGCTTTTTCAAAGATAGCAATAGACTAAAAGAAACACACGAAAAACTTATGGGCTTGCTGCTTTCTCTTACAAAGTATCTTGCATCTGAACCGTCAAATAATAACCCTCCTACAGGACAGAATACAGATGCTATACACAAACCGCAGATGACATTCACATCTGCAAGTAAGGCCTATGACCTATTCCTGTCGCATGCCAACGCTGATAAACTGAGTTATGTGAATGATCTTTACGTTATATTTTCAAAATTAGGAATAAAAATCTTTTACGACAAAGAGGAATTGTCTTGGGGAGATAACTGGAAAGAAATAATATTGAACGGAACAGCCCAATCAGAATTTGCGGTTATTGTAATTTCACAGAATTTTTTTGGTCGAGAGTGGACTGAAAGAGAACTCAATGAATTTTTGAATCGTCAAAACGCATCCGGTCAAAAAATTATTCTCCCGTTGTTGTACAATATTACATTTTCCGAACTGCAAGACAAATATCCTGCATTGGCCAATATTCAGGCAATACAGAGCGAAGATAAAAGTAAAGAGGAAATCTGCATCCTTCTCGCGAAGGAACTGATTAAGCGATTGAAGGGTACACAATAAAATGAGGTGCATCATGGTACTTAGGCAATATTATATATCGATGAGTGGTTCGTTAATGGCTTATTGTCATATTATCATTATGTTTAGTGAACTGGTGACAAGCCTGTCATAGCAATAATGAGAAGACAAATTAGAAAATTGAATGCTGATTTTCTATTCGAAGGGAATGTAGAACTTGAAAAGATTTCAACCCCCAAAAATGAAACATCTATCTAAGAGATTATTTAGTCCTTTAAGCTTCTTCATTCTGTATATTCTTGTAATTTTATTGTTTACTTTTGTTTATTCTGAAATTCCTGAACAATTCTACAACTCAAATATCACGCGTGAAAAGGCATTTAATGACCTAAGTTTTACAGTGGCAAATGTATTTGAACAATCATTAAAGGATGAATTAGTTAATCCGAATAAATTAAAACTTGTACCTTTTAATAAAGGAAAATATTCTCTTGAAATTGATAGCTTTAAAGTAGAAAGTTTTGATGTACAAACTAACAGTTTATATGTCTCAGCCTATGTCGCAGATAGCAAACCATATAAATATGATGAAAATGAAACAGCATTCATGAAATATATTATGTCCTACAAAATTATTTTGTCTGGAGATAGATTTTTATTAGATGACGGTTATGTCCATCAATCAATAAAGCTTATGCCAATTAGCCATATTTATGATGCAGTAAATAATAAGCAAACAAATATGTCAATAGATATCAGCGAATGTTTTGGTGGAAACGATTGGTCGTTTGTTATCAAATACCCCAAAAGTATTGATGATGACATTTTAAATTTGGATCGAGGAGAACAGGGGTTCGCTGAGGGAATTGATGGCAACGTCAGTAGAATGTTATACCTCAGTATGGTAACTATAACTACATTAGGATATGGTGATATAGTTCCCATTACTGATGAAGCAAGAATACTAATTGGTTTAGAATCTTTGATAGGAGTTATAATTATGGGTCTTACAGTTAATGCCATCTTTCAAAAGTGGCAAAAAAATTAAACTTAAAACAAGCAGAGTTGTAATCTCATAGATCTTGCGAATGTTTTGGAAAACTAAAAGTGGTTTACTTAAGCTTTAATGTAAATTAATAGCAAAAATGGGAAGCTCAGATTGAGGCGGGTAATGAGTAGCGAATTATCCAAAATTTAGCGGTAAAAAAGCTCGTGCTCAGATGAGGAATACGAGCGTAAAGTAAGCAGTAGTTTCGTGAGAAGTTCAGGGTGAAATTCCTGGCTTTACTCGACAAAAATCCCTTTGTTCATTGAATTCTTGGTCTCGCGACTGGATTAACCAATATAGCTCTAATTTGCAGTTGAGACAATCCAAGGTAATGGCTATAATGTAGTCTATCAATGACAAAACAAGCTAGCTTGTCACCATGACAATGAGGAGGAAAAATGGCTAAAACAATTCAGCAAATGATTACCGATATAAAAAAAGCCAGCAACTGCGAGAGATTAGTCGTTTTCATTGGAGCAGGTGTATCGGTCAATTCAGGGTATAAGCTCTGGGATAGCTTAATAGGATTGTTTAATGAAGAATTGAAATACTCTTCAAAAACGAGTCAATTTAGTACAGATGAAATGTTAAAAATTCCTCAATATTATTATAATAACAATACTGAAAGATACAATGAAATCATAAAAAAAGAATACGGAAAATCGCCTGATCAAACCAATGCCATTATAGATGAGTCGCTACAACTTAACCCTGTACACATTATTACGACAAATTTTGATTTGTTAATTGAGAAATCATTAGAAGAGAATCATATTTATGGCAACACTGTGCACGGTAGCCTAGGAAAGTACTCGATTATTAGAAGCGACGATGATTTTATTAATGCCTCGAAAAACCATTATTTGATAAAGATGCATGGTGATGTAAAATCATTAGACAGTCTCGTGCTAAAAGAAGAAGATTATTTACAGTATTCTTCATCACACACATTAATAGAAACATTTATTAAATCATTGTTTGTTAATTATACTTTTCTTTTTATCGGGTACGGCCTAGGAGATTATAATATTAAACTTATTATGTCGTGGGTCGATGGTGTTTTACACAGTCAGAGGAAGCGCGAAGATAAAGATCGGGTTTCTTATTATTTTATTAACTCTGATTCGAAACCTTTGAATGATTGCGAAAAAAAATATTATAGAATAAAAAATGTATTTGTGATTGAGAGTTCTGAAGTACCGGCCAATTTTAATCCACCCTACTTTGATAAAACGGCCGTACTGTTTGAAGATGATAGAGGCAATAATCTATTGAAAACATGCAGATATATTAAATACGGGAATGATAATGATATTGCCCAAATAAAAAAAGACCTTTGTGTATTCGATAATATCGATTGCATCACGATTGATGAATTAATGTCCAAAATAGGAACTTGCAGTTATTATCATTATATGTGCGATAATATTCTTAATTACAGAGAAGACTTATCTTTACAGCTAAAGACGATAATTGACATAGTATCGAATAATATTGATCCTACATATTCGAAACACTTTTCACATATTTTTAAGAAAGCTGGTATTGATGCCATTATTAATGAATTCGATCCTGAATCCAGGGTAGAATTATCTGATTCTAATGAGAATATACAGACTTTATATACTAGTATAATTGAATGTAGTTTTAGAAAACTTTATGAGATGAGTCAAACACCTTGTAATAATCAACGCGCAATGTTACAAGCTGGATATATATGTTCTGTTTTAGATGATGATGCGAAAGCAATACAATTGTTCAGAGCGGCTATATCACAATATAACGAAAACAACGATTTCTTCCACTTACTAATCTGTCAGCAAAATATCTGTAAAGTAAGTACTGAAGAGAAGAATGTTTGGTACATATTAAAAGATCATTTATCAGAAGAAGATAAAGATACATTTAAAACGCTATATGATTATCTCAATGACTCAGAGGAAATATATCAACAAACAATTGAAACATTTAAAGAGCTAGAGCGAAAATTTAATGTTAACTATGATCGAATTTCAAGTGATGAAAATAATTTACCATTTTTGAAATTAAGATATCGTATACACCAAATTCAAAAGTATTTTATATTAAATAATGTTTATATTAAGGGCTATAGCGGAAGCACATTAATTATTGGTAACTGGTTAAAAACACTTGATCTTTATATAGAGTTGGTATTTATGCTTCATTCTCCAAACATGAAAATGCATAGAGAAAATACAGGCTACAGCCGAAACGTACTAAAAAAGGAAGATTTATATATTCTCATTACTCATCCAGACAATAAGGACTTAAACTACCTATTAAAAAAATATGACGTAAAACGACTTGCTACATTTGATGGTGCAGGAGATTATATTATATCCGTACTAGACAATTATATTGATGCTTTCGAATTTGAAAAAATAATATATTTTAAATTTGCAAGCGATATTAATAATATCTTAGCACTTATACAGGTCTTAGTCTTCAATGAAAAACAATATGATTCTATATTCAAAACGCTAACAAACTTGATAATAAAAATTGTGACCATTCCTTTTGAAAAACATGATTATTATCTTACTGTTTTTAGAGATGTAATAGTTAAAATTGTTGAATGTATCTTTTCTATATTGAAATATCGAAAAGACGATGTAAAGGTAGCATCACTTCAGAGACTTATTGAAAATGTTTTACTGTGCTTCAATAATGCTTCGACAGAAAATGCAACTAACATGGAGATAGCTATATTCAGAGAATGTGGCATACTTCTTAACTTTAGTGTGGCTTTACAGTATTACTATAATGGAACTATAACAGATAATATTACAAATGATTTTTTTGAAACTGTAAGCGACAAGTATCCAATCATGTTAGATGGATTTATTATTGAACTCTTTCCTATTCTTTCAGAAGCACAGAAAATAAAATGGAGAGAGCCAGTTTTTGCTAATATTGCAGAAATTGAACCTGTATTTATTCGTTTCGGAATTATCAATGGTGTATTTAAGTATAATGATGAGATATGCGCTATCCTGGTGAAACGTTGCAGACAACAGGTTAAAAAGAATCAGCAAGTAGTGAAAACAAATTCAGGTGTTGAACCTTTATATTGTGTATCGAGATTAGTGGAAAAAGGCCTTATCAGCGACTTAGGACCCTATAAAGAATTCATAGGATATGATGATTTTTTTGATTTTGTATGCTTCCCAGAAGATTTTGACTACACAAATTATAACACTAACTGGAGTTCTTGGCTAACTCTTGAAAAATACAAAGATCCTGCCTTGAAAACTGCTTATGAAATCTTGAAAAGCAAGTATGAACATGCAATGAAAGACGGTCCTACCGAAACTGAAAAGTCAATATACTATAGATACTTTTATTTTGAAAATAATCTTTACTAACTTACAGATCTGAAGGTCAGCACTGACAAGTATTCATAAATGGAACTTCATGAAACATAGCTATTGGACATCTTTTAACAGATGAAGAATTGAAGATAGTAGACAGCACAGGAAGACAAATTTTCCTTGCCAAAGAATTTGACGATAGAGAAATCAGCTGGGACAAGCAATACACTTGTAAATATGCAAACAAGTCTGGCAAAACAATGAGTATAAATCCTCTTGAAATTTTAAATGGTTCCGGTGATAAAAAGGTTTACAAAATACCTGATGATAGAGAAATTAATTATGCGCTTTCAAAAGATGATTTCGTTAAACATATAATTGATAAAGAAGATGGATTTGATTTTGTCTTAAAAAAGTACAAAGCAATACTAGAAATTAATCCGAGATATAATAGGAGTCACACACTCATCTTTTTACTCAAGTCATCTCACCCAATCACCAAAAAGGTGAGCAAAGGAACAGTATAGAAAGGAGCAATACTATGACATCAGAAGAGTTAAATAAATTAATACAACGGATTCAAAATGAAACATCAGTGCTTTTCTTGGGACAGGATTATCTGCGTGGAAACGGTCAAGACAATCCTTTTCTAATTAATGCAGGGAACAAATGCGCAGTACCAAAGGTTTCATCTTGGAGTGAACTTTGGAATAGCTTGGTCAAAAAGAGCAACGGAACTGTCGCAAGGCAGGATGAAGAACTGTTGATACAGGCGGTTCAGGGGATTCCCAAGCAGGAATGGCTTGGCAATATAGTACGGATGCCCTGGACAACTATTTTCACATCAGCCGTGGACAATACTATGGTTAAGCGAGTCGGAACGCTGTCCTATAACCCGATTTTCAGTATGCCTCTACCTAAGGAGATCCGGAGCA
>WSSedL1CaDRAFT_10000474_pt1 | contig 28449 bp, 21 predicted proteins | sample WetSurSL1Cattail_FD_9464 | JGI IMG/M metagenome (IMG submission 9464)
GGCTCGGGAGTTGTGGCGGCGGGCGAAAGCTTTATTTGGCGATAAACGTTCCCGTTTTACCGCCACTCTGGAAAGGCTGCAATCGAGGTTCTATCTTACTGTATCCGGCGGTTCCCTGGAAGGTTGGACCTTGCATAGCTGGGATTTGGTGGAACGTCAGGTACCACAGGAAGTTTTGGCCAAACTTCCGTCAAGGGATGATGCCAAGACCAGTATACTTAGGCGGACGATTCAGAACTGTTATGCCATACCGGAAAGGAAGCTCCGTTCAGTCCTTCGTTGGTCGCCACTGGATTTGGGTCAGAGCTTGGCGAAATTAAGAAATAGAGGACAAATCACCGAGGCCAGAGTGGAGGGAGACGGACAAGTTTGGTTTAGGGCTGCTAATAAATAGGGAATGGAAGATATTTTTGATTCTTGTCAAATGGAAACAATTCCATTAGAATAGAATCAAAACGCCGGGGGGAAAAATGCCGACAATTAAGGAAGTCGCTAAACTAGCTGGGGTTGGCGTAGGAACCGTTTCCAGAGTTATGAATGGCGGACAGAATGTCTCTCAGGAAACGATGGAAAAGGTTCTGGAAGTATCGCGAAAACTAAAATATAAACCGAATCGGACGGCCAGGAGCCTGGTAAAAGGCCATTATTCCCAACCGACCATCGGAGTTATTTTTACTACGGCCATTCACCCTTTTTTCTATGAAATTCTCAGAGGAATCTATTATGGGTTACAACAATCCCATTATAGCATGCTGGTTTTTAATATGGGTGATGATCGCAGCAATGTCTTTAACCGGATTCCGTATGAGAATCTTGCCGGGGTCTTGAATGTATCAACCAAAATGACGATGGAAGAAAAGAAACAACTGAAGATAAACGGAGTCCCTTATGTTTATCTCGATTATTTTGAAGAGGATGTAAACTCTATTTATTTGGATAACTATTTGGGTGGCGAAATGGCCGCTGAGTATTTGCTATCGAAGAATTTAAAAAAGATAGCGTTTGTAGGAGAAAATACCAGCAATCAACAATTTGAAAAACGATTTGCAGGGTTTACGGCTAAATTGAAAGAGAATAACCTGGGTATTGCCTGCCAAAGACTAATCGATGTCAAAGAAAATATGCCGTTCGATGTCTATGAAAAAGAATCCTATTATTTAACCAAGGAAATACTTCAGAAAAACGATATCGATGGGATCTTTTATTACTGCGATGAATTTGCTTATGGGGGCATCAATGCCCTTCGTGAATTGGAAAGTCCGGTTAATATCATTGGATTTGACGACACGGTGCCATCTAAGTATTTAGGGCTTACTACGATTCGACAACCTGCTTATCAACTTGGTCTAGAGGGAGCAAGGCAGATCATGAGCTTAATCATAAGCGGTGATAATAAAGTACTATCCAAATGTATCCAACCGGAGTTGATCGTACGTTCCACTTGACCCGCTTTACATTCCCGCCAAAGCGGGCTGCTAATTTTTGAAAAAATCGATAATCAAAAGGGTTATTGTTGACATTTGGAAACGTTTCTATTAATATGAATATATAAACGAATGGATGTTTCATATAAAAGAGGGGGCAAAATTTTTTTGGTCATATTGGAAACGATTCCATTCAAATTTGATGTGGGGGAGTGAGTGATGAAATGAAGAGAAAAAAGATCATCGGTAGTTTGTTCGTATTAATGCTGGTGGGAGTCATTTTTTTAGTACAGAGCGCTTTTGGGGATAGTTCCGCCGTCTCCATCACCGGAACCTGGGGTGGGAGTGAATTGGCCACCTTTATGAAGATTGCCGATGCCGCCGGAGTGAAGGTAACTTTTAATACCACCCGTGATTTAAATGCTGTATTAGCCACAGCTGTAAAAGCCAAAACCCTGCCGGATATTGCAATTTTGCCAAACCCCGGTAAACTTCAGGAACTTGCCAAACAGGGCGTACTTATGCCGTTAAACTATCTCTCTAAGAATGAACTTAGAAATTATGCCAAAACTTGGGTCAGTCTCGGAAGTTATGGTGGGAAACTCTATGGCGTTTATTTTAAAGTCGCCAATAAGTCGGTGATTTGGTATAATCCCAAAGAGTTTAAGAAAAACGGTTGGGCGGTTCCAAAGACCTGGAATGAATTAATCGCCCTTGATAAGAAGATTGTCGCCGCCGGAAAGACTCCTTGGTCCATCGGTTCGGATATAGGTTGGCCTCTGAGTGACTGGGTTGAGAATATCATGATCCGGACTGCCGGCCCGGAAGTATATCAGAAATGGATTGACCATGAGATCGCTTGGACCGATCCCGCTGTGAAAAAAGCCTTCCAAACCTGGGGCCAAATCGTTGGCGACCCCAAGAATTTAGCCGGCGGAATCGACGGTACCCTGGCAACCACTTTCCAAAACGGGGCGGTAGCCGTATTCCAAGAAAATTCCAAAGCCTATATGTATTATGAAGGCGATTTCATGGGAGGTATTGTAACTTCTCAGCTTCCGGGCGTAAAACTCGGCGAAGACATGGATTTCTTTGCATTTCCCTCGATAGATCCCAAATATGGCGTTCCGGTTGTTGGCGGTGCCGATGTTTTTGTCGCTTTTTCCAATAAACCGGAAGTTAAAAAGTTGATGAAGTACCTTACAACGGTTCAAGCAAATGAAATTGCAGTAAAAAATGGTTTCCTCTCTCAGAATAAAGGAGTCTCATTGGATGCCTATCCGAATGTTGTTAGTAAAAATTCCGCCAGTATTCTAACTAAGGCTGAAGTCTATGCGTTTGACGCCTCCGACTTGATGCCTCCGGCGGTGGGTAATCAAGGCGGATATTGGGATGCTTGCAAGCAATATATCCAAGATCCATCGAAACTTGACTCTATTCTTGAAAATATGGAAGCATTAGCCAAAAAGAACTATTAATTTCTAGATTATAGTAGTCCGGCCCCAAAAGTCAGTTGGGTAAAGCTTTTGGGGCCACCTTTTTCTTTTGAGGGGAGCGGTGAGTGATATGACCAGTTTTGCAAACAAGCAACAAACCAGAAAGAAAAAACGCATCTATGAATCGCTGAGCTATTATCTATGGCTGTTACCGGCCATTATTTTGATTTTATTCTTTTTAGTGATACCAACATTTCAAACCATTTATCTTAGCCTGCACCAAGAAGTGACTTTCAGTGAGAGTGAATTTAAAGATCATTTTTTGCTCGATTTGAAAAACGTGAGCGGTAAAGAAGCGGGTCGTAACGACCTAATTCAACAGATCCCGGGTTGGAAAAGAGCGGTTGATAAAAATCTGACCCAATATAAGATCCACCTTGCGCCTGATGATATCAACGCCGACATGACGGTAAAAGATACCACCGAATTGTTGATTATGAATATTCATAAACTCCAACAACAGGAAGGCGGCGGTCAAGAATATGCCGGCCTGAAAAACTACGGCGATATGTTAAAAGACAATACCATGTTGATTGCGTTTAAAAACAATCTTATCTGGTTGCTCTTATTTACAACGCTCACGGTAATTTTGGGTTTATTAATCGCCACACTGGCAGATAGGGTCAAATGGTCTACGACAGCCAAAACGATTATTTTCTTGCCGATGGCGATATCCGGTGCCGCCGCTGCGGTAATTTGGAATTTTATGTACTTTAAAGACGTGAATACCGGAACGATCAATGCAATGATTCACGGGTTGATAAACTTGTTTCAAAGCGTGAATCTTATTCCGCAAAATCATTTTGAAGGGATCGCCTTTTTAGGCAGGCCGGATCTGGTAAATTTAGCGTTGATCTTCGCTGCGGTATGGATGCAAGTTGGTTTTTGCACGGTAATTTTCAGTGCGGCCTTACGGTCGGTCCCGCTTGAATTGATTGAGATGGCCCGTATCGAAGGCGCCGGGAGTATTCAAACCTTTTTTAAAATCGAAATTCCGGTGATTCGTTCAACAATTATCCTGGTAATCACCCAAATGATCATGTGGGTACTGAAGGTTTTTGATATCATCTATGCGCTTACCCAGGGTGGGCCGTTCAATTCCAGTGAGGTTATTGCCAACCGGATTTACATGACTGCCTTTAATCTAAATAATTTTCAGTACGCTTCGGCAATGGCCGTAATTTTATTTATTGCGGTAACTCCGATATTGTTTATGAATATCCGTAATCTGGCTTATGAAGAAAGCGTCCGGGAATGAGAAGCGGAGGGATAACCATGTTGGCGCAAGAAAATACCGTTGAATTAAAAAGAAAAAAAGGGATCCGGCAATGTATCAAGCGATTTACCCATTGGAAATGGGGGAAAGTAATTGTTAATACAGTCCTGATCATCATTGTATTACTATGGTTAACCCCGACTTTTATGTTATTTATCAGTTCAATCCGGCCGATCGGCGATATGCTCACCACGGGATGGTGGTCTGCTTTCCTGCATCCCGGACGATTTACTCTGGAAAATTACAGGACGGTTTTAGCCAGTAAGGGTATTGGCAGCGGTTTTATCAATTCGCTCGCGATTGCAATACCGGCTACAATTATACCGATTTTAATCGGAGCTATGGCTGCATATCCACTTTCATTTTATAAATTCCCCGGCCGCAAACTATTGTTCATTACAATCATTGCTATGCAAATCGTGCCTTTGCAGACGGTACTGGTTCCCGTTTTATTAACCCTTAAAGGGCTTCGCCTTAATGGAACCTTTCCCGGAATCTGGATAGCCCATACCGCTTTTGGGCTGCCGCTGTGCATCTATCTTTTCCGTAATTATTTCGCCCAATTGCCGTATTCACTAATCGAAGCGGCAAAGATTGATGGGGCTAACAATTTGAAGATTTTTTCGATCCTGATTACCCCGATGTCCAAACCGGTCTTTGCCAGCTTGGCGATATTCCAGTTTCTTTGGACTTGGAATGATTTATTAGTGGCAATGGTGGTCCTGGGCGATCCCGCTTTGAGTCCTCTTACGGTAAGACTTACCAGCTTGCTGGGTTCGCTGGATTCGGGGTGGAACATCATGACACCTGCCGCTTTCGCTTCAATGCTTTTACCGTTAATCATTTTCCTGGCTTTTCAGAAATATTTCGTAAGGGGCATCCTGGCTGGAGCTGTAAAAGGATAAATGACCCGGTAAATTCACTCGTTAGGAGATTCCCGATGGCAAACACAACCATGAAATCGCTTCATTTTTCTTATCATGAATGGGATGTCGTTGAAGAACAATTCGATATCGCAAATAATTTCCAAAATGAAACCATCTTTGCGCTGGGAAACGGCTATCTCGGAATGCGCGGCACTTTTGAAGAGGGCTATTCGGGGCCGGAGTGGCCTGGAAAAGATGGTACCTATATTAATGGTTTCTATGAATCGGAGGTCATTAAATACCCTGAAATAGCCTATGGCTATCCCGATAAAAGCCAAACCATGTTAAATGTCGCCGATTCTAAGTTAATCAAACTGATTGTTGACGGTGAGGAGTTCACGATGCTCGCGGGAGAAGTAACCGAGTACCGGAGGACATTGTCGTTTAAAGAAGGAATTTTGCGCCGCAGCCTAATCTGGTCTTCACCGCTGGGGAAAAAGGTTAAAATTGATATTCAGCGCATGATATCTTTTGTTCACCAACATCAAGCAGCAATTTGCTATGAGGTCACTCCGCTCAATTTTAACGGCAAAATAAAACTGATTGCCGTCGTAAATGGAGATGTTGCCAATTTATCGGCTGAAAATGATCCCCGGGTGGGGTCGGGTCTTCAAGGACGGGTTTTAATGGTAAAACAAGTCCTGGGAGAGAATGATTTCGGCTTAATTCTTCAGCAGACCAGAAACTCCGGTTTGACCCTGGCTACCGCAATGGTGAGTCAGCTGGAAACCGAAAACCGCTATACAACTCAAAATATGGCCGGGACGCTTTCGGTGCAGACTGAATACGAAGTGGAGGCAATTTTAGGGGTATCCATAAAGCTAACCAAATATATCGCAATGGTCACATCGCTCGATGTTGCAAATGAGGAATTCATCGTGCAGGCTAAAAAAGAGGTCTTTGCGGCGCAGGAAACCGGCTTTACCATGATGACGCAACAACAATTGAAGTTTTTAAACGAGTTCTGGTACTTAAGCGATGTTGAGATCAAAGGGGATCCTGCAATTCAACAGGGACTTCGCTTTAATTTATTTCACCTGTTACAATCGGTCGGCCGGGACGGCAGGACCAATATCGCTGCCAAAGGCTTAACTGGTGAGGGGTATGAGGGACATTACTTTTGGGATACCGAAACCTATATTTTACCGTTCTTTTTGTATAATAACCCCGGGATTAGCCGGAAACTCTTAGAATTTCGTTATAACACACTTGGAAAGGCTAAAGAACGGGCTAGACAAATGTCTCATCCCAAGGGCGCCTTATTCCCCTGGCGGACGATTAACGGTGAGGAATGCTCGACCTATTTCCCCGGCGGCACGGCCCAGTACCATATCAATGCGGATATCGCCTTTGCCATCAAGCGGTATATGGAAGCAACCGCTGATTGGGATTTTCTGATTCAATACGGGGCGGAGATATTATTTGAAACAGCCAGATTGTGGGAGAATTTAGGCGATTATATTCCCCAAAAGGACAACCAATTTTGCATCAATGGGGTCACTGGCCCGGATGAGTATACGGCGTTGGTGAATAACAATTGTTATACTAACCTGATGGCCCGGGAAAATTTGGACTATGCCTACCAGGTTGCCCTCTGGTTGAAGGAAAACACCCCTCAAGCCTATCAGCGGTTAGCGATCAATATTGGTCTTGAAGAGTCGGAGTTGGCGGCTTGGAAAAAGGCCGCTGCAAATATGTATATCCCCTATGATCCGGAATTAAAAGTCCATCCTCAGGATGATGACTTCTTAAACCGGGCGGCATGGGATTTTAGCCGGACGCCACCCGAAAATTATCCTTTGTTAATGCATTACCATCCTTTAGTGATATACCGGCACCAAGTATGTAAGCAAGCTGATTTGATACTGGCCTTGTTTTTGCTCGGGGATCAATTCAGTCAAGAACAAAAACGGCGGGACTTCGACTTCTATGAAAAAATTACCACCCACGATTCGTCCTTGTCCACCTGTATATTCAGCATCGTTGCCAGTGAAATCGGTTATGTCGACAAAGCGTATCAATATTTCTTGAACACGGTACGAACGGATTTGGATGACATTCAAGGAAATACCAAAGACGGTATTCATGCGGCCAATATGGCAGGGACCTGGATGTGCCTAGTCTATGGCTTTGCCGGCATGCGGGCTTATGATGGGGCTTTGAGTTTCAACCCTACTTTGCCGGAGCTTTGGCAGGAATACCGGTTTAAAATTACTCTCCGGGGCAGTGTGCTTGAACTTGGGATCGATCAAACGGGGGTTTCATTCCATTTGTTGCAAGGCAATGCATTGACCTTATCCTGTTATGGAAAGCCGGTTCATTTGGATTCGGATTGTCCCACCCTGTTCATGAAGCGCTCGTAAGGGGTCCGCCATCCGAAAGATTTTTGCCGCTATAAAGCTAGGGCGGATCAGTCGGAATTACCCGATACATTCTTACCGCCAATTTTTGACTTTGAGATTAAAAGGATAGTCACCACCATAAATTGCGATAATAATTCTTTTAAACCATTTCATAGGATTGATGACCATTTTAGCCACCACCTAACCAAAAAAGAAAAATAAAAAATATTACCAATACCGCCCCGGCGACTGCATTTTCAAATATCTTATCAGTCATTGGATTTGCCCCCTCATTTTATGAAAATACGTAGATCTACCTCATCTGCAATCTTGTCCATAAAAAAGAATATCATCAATTAAACCAGTCAACACTTGCGCGTCTCCTTCCAATTCATCATAGCCAAAATAGAGTACTTTTATAATTGCTTTTGTTTTCGATTGATGTTGGTTTTCAAATTGGAAGATGGCTAAAGAGTCACAATAAGCAGACTAAAGCTCAGGGGGTGAGCTGATAGTAGGCATTTACGATATGCCTTTAGAGGTCAGAGGCTGGGGTTACCCTTCCATTTGAATCAGCCTATTTATCTATCTTCCAGGGGGAAGGGCAAGGGTTAGGCCTGAATAGACAAATAGTTCCAGTTCCTATTACTTATTTCAACTTATATTAGGTAGGAAAGCAACGATAAAAATGGGGGCTGTTTCGTTGAAACAGCCCCCATTTTCAGAACTACTTGGGATCGACCATTTTTGAAAACGCAGTGTAAAATTTCACCAAAATATCATCGCATTTTTGGTTTTGGTTGTAAGCAATGGTTGTTTTTTTCCGTTTAGCAGATCAATAACCATTATCTTGGTATCTTTAGGAATATACATTGTATTGCCGTCGGGGCTAAAATATGGGGTGGGGGCGGTTACCTCCTGAAAGGCGAAACTGATTCCGCCACCAACGCTAAAAGTAAGGTCTGCTTTATCGGTTAGGGTATTTACTAATTTCCAGTTATCTCCGGCTACTAAAATCACGTACTTGCCGTTGGGAGACATCTGTAAATATAATGTCTTTTCTCCCAAATAGCCCAGCTTTTTAGCCACAACTTCTTTTTGTATATCATAGGTGTATATTTCGGCCAGAAAAGAATTTAACATATATAGCTTTTTTTGATCCGGTGAAGGGACAATATTTCCTTTGGGAGTATGGACCCAATAAATTGGAGAAACATGGGTCGGCATTTGGACTCCATTTACATAACGGGGTTGCAGACTGTCGGCATAGGCTGCCATGGATAATACTACCGTCGCTGCTTTAAAAAATGCCAGCCCGGCGCTTCCGGCAGCTAATGCTTTTTCGACTTCATAATTATTGAGATTCATTATATTTAATTTAAGTTTGTTCATGTTGTACGAATAGGCATACGATGATTTGTCCAAGAAGATGAAAGGCTGAATATCGTTATCGGTTGATAACTCTTTTACTGTATTGCCGTTGGTATTATCAACAATACTAATTTTTTTGCCGGCCATGATAAATACCTCATTGGTATTGGGCTGCTCTTGGACATAGGTGGGGATATAGTCGTATTTTTTCTCCCATAGAAGTCCTGACGAGCCAATGGCTCTGACGATACCTCGATTCTGATCTTGGACAATACTGTAGATAATACCACTCTGACCTTGAACAAATTCGCTGTTAATTTTTCCTAGATTCATTTGTCGGTTATCAAGTGAAGCTAATTGAATAATATTAATCCCGGCCGGAATTAATTTTTTAAATTTCTTGAAAAATTCAGTGGGAACCGTAAACGTTTTAACTGGGTTGGTAGTGGGGCTTTCCGCTTCTGGATATCCATAACCGGCAACTACGATATAATTACTATCATTGCTGAAATTAAGCATTCCCGGGTTGGCGGCGATCTCCAGGGAAGCCAATTGCTTGGAAGTATCAGCGTCAAATACCGTTAGGACGGATGACGGTTTTTCGTTTTCCCCAAGACAGGCAACTGCCAAGAATTTATTATCCGGGGAGAGGGAGAGTTGGCAAGGAAGCGAATCTAAAATTATTTCAGTTGTAACCAATGAGTTTAAATCGATTCGGTAAATTTTCGGTTGGATTACTTCTTTTTTAATTTTGCCGCCCTGAGTAGCAAGCCATATAATGGATGTATCTTTATTGACTTCAAATGCAGTTAAGGCAGAATCACATTGAATCTGTTTTTCATATGATTGAAAATCATGCGCCATTAATCGTAAGGAAGCACCTTGGGTAATTTCACCGGATTTTTCCTCTTGGCCGCCGCATAATATTAGTTTTTGGCCATTGTTGCCGGTGATAACCTCAATAGGATTCTTACCGAGATCCAAGGACACAACTTTGGCGGGTGCAAACATAACTTCGGCTTTTTCATTTTGGCCCAATAAGAACAATGGTTCATCCCCAGCTGCATTCACTGGAATGGCAGCCAACCCGGAAAAACATATAAAGAGGGCCAATAGAAATATAAACAAATTCTTCATTAATTCAACTCCTTTAATAGCGTTTTTAGATTATTTTAATAAATTAAATATATTTATAATTTTTCCTGCCATCTTATTGAATTAAATAAAATTTTTGGCATCAAAAGTGTGACGGATTTCCGGAGTTTCAGTTCCTTTGATTACCACTTATTATGAATTGTGTTTTAAGATAAATTATTAATAAGGAAAGGTTATGGCTTGGGCAATGGCACTAAGGTTCAAAAAACATTAAAAAATTAAGCGATTTGTAATTGCAATCCGGTGGAAATAATGTTTTAATAAGTAATTGTGAGCCCTGATTTGGGAAAAGCTTTAACGAAAAGACGCCTGATTTATTCGGTCTTATCGCATTATTTGAGACTTTTTACGAATTGCTTGCTGAATTCAGGGCGAAATCATTAGAATAAGGTGAGACTATTGACAGTTCAAACGAAGGAAAATATACGAAATGTTGCCATCATCGCCCACGTTGACCATGGTAAGACTACTTTGGTCGACTGTTTACTGAGACAAGCCGGGATTTTCCGGGAAAACGAACGGGTTGTGGAACGGGTCATGGATAGTAATGATCTGGAACGGGAACGCGGGATCACCATTTTATCCAAGAATACGGCAGTTAAATATGGGGATCTGAAAATCAATATTGTGGATACTCCGGGTCACGCCGATTTCGGCGGTGAAGTGGAGCGGGTACTACGGATGGTGGATGGGGCTTTACTACTGGTTGATGCTTTTGAAGGACCGATGGCCCAGACTAAGTTCGTGCTCCGAAAAGCCTTGGAAGTAGGCCTTAGGATCATTGTGGTAATCAATAAGATTGATCGGCCGGATGCTAGGCCCAATGAAGTCCTCAATGAAGTTTTTGACTTGTTTGTGGAGTTGGAAGCCGATGATTGGCAGCTTGAGTTTCCGATTATCTATACCTCCTCGCGCCAGGGCAAAGCCACTCTTGACTGGGAACAGCCCGGCAATGGTATGAAGCCGCTGTTTGAAATGATTAAAAAAGAGATTCCGGCACCGGCCGGGGATGAGGAAGCAGTACTGCAGCTTCAAATCAATACCCTGGATTATGATGATTATGTGGGGCGGGTTGGGATCGGCCGTATCAGTAACGGCAGCATCAGCGCCGGCCAATTGGTCGGCCTATGCAAACAAGATGAAAAAGTCGAAATGCTCAAGATCGGTAAGCTTTGGGTATACGACGGCTTAAAACGAAAAGAAGTCGATAGAGCAGCAGCCGGAGATATTGTCGCGATAGCCGGTTTGGGGCAGGTCAATATCGGAGAAACCGTTACTGACCCGGAGAACCCTGCTCCATTGCCTTTACTGATTGTTGATGAACCAACCTTAAACATGACCTTTATGGTTAACGATAGCCCGTTTGCAGGGAGAGAGGGTAAGTTTGTTACCTCTCGGCATCTCCGGGACCGTCTTTTTAAGGAAGCCGAGACCAATGTGAGCCTGAAGATCGCCGAAACTGAATCCCCGGACAAATTTGAAGTTTCGGGCCGGGGTGAGTTACATTTGGGAATACTCATTGAAACAATGCGGCGCGAAGGGTATGAGCTCCAGATATCTAAACCGAGGCCAATTCTCAAGCGGATCAAGGGTGAGCTCTGTGAACCCTATGAACGTCTTTTTCTCAATCTGCCGGATGATTTTTCAGGCAAGGCTATTGAAAATCTGGGCAACCGCCGCGCGGAAATGCTAAATATGCAACCGGCAGGCGAGAAAAATGTTAAACTGGAATTTATGATACCGGCCCGCGGTTTGATTGGTTTTCGTTCGGAGTTTTTGACCGGCACCAAAGGGGAAGGAATCATGCATCATATGTTCGACCATTATGGACCGTGGAAGGGCGAAATCGCGAGCGGGAGGCGTGGAGCTTTAACCGCTTTTGAAGCCGGCGAAGCGACCACCTATGGTATTCATAATGTGGAAGAACGAGGTTCCTTGTTTATTAATCCGATCGATAAGATCTATGCCGGGATGATCGTGGGGGAGAATTCCCGCGAAGGCGACCTGGATGTCAATGTCTGTAAAAAGAAGCATCTTACCAATATGCGGGCCAGCACTTCGGATGAGACCATTCGCTTGACCCCGCCGCGCACATTTACTCTGGAACAGGCGATGGAATATATCGAAGATGATGAATTGGTTGAGGTTACGCCCAGTTCCATCCGCTTGCGCAAAAAAATCTTGGATAAAAGTGACCGGGAACGGATGGCGAAAAGGAGTAAGGACGCTACGGTGGTTTGAGAAGGAATAAATTATAAATGAACAAAAAACCACCTTAAAGGTGGTTTTTTTATCTGAAAGACTTTAAATTCGATTTAATTTTTGGCCCCGGCCCCGGCGCTTTCGAGCAAGTTTACGATCTCCGGATGACTAGCGGCAGCGCGTAAAGCTGTGAATCCCGCCTTATTTGTAATATCCTTATCGGCATTTTTGGCGAGTAATAACGCAACGATTTCAGTGTAACCTTTGTAACAGGCTAGTATTAGCGGAGTTGAACCATCCTGGCGCTGTGGGTCGACTTCGGCATTTTCCTCCAGCAAAGCCCGAACGATCTCCGGCCTTTGAAATAAGACCGCCAAGCTTAAAACGCTATCCCCTTCATTATCTTTGGCGCTGACGGACTTACCTTTCGCAATCAGTAGCTTTAAAGGTTCTACTTGGCCGTTTTTAGCAGCCACCATCAGGGCATTCCAACCAAACTTGGTTGTTTTCAAGTCCAATTCGGCGCCTTTTGCGAGTAACGCTTGAACCGTTTCAATATCACCTTTCCGGCTTGCCCACATCAAAGCGGTCCAACCGCCACGGCCTTGGATATTGGGATTGGCGTTATTCTTTAATAATATTGATAAAATATCCGGATACCCATACATTGCGGCAACAATCAGCGCTGTATCCCCTTCGCTATCCCGGTTATCGACAGCAGCCCCTTTGGTAAGTAAATTTTCCAAGATGGGAACTTGGTTTTGCTGAGTGGCAATGATTACGGCAGGTCTACCGGAGCTATTTTTAGCATTGGGATCGGCCCCTTGGTCGAGCAAAGCATGACATAACGCAAGGTCATGTTTTAAAATACACTCGAGCAAAGCGGAGTTAAGATTGGCGCCCTCTGCCACCATTAATTTCACTACCGAAGATAGACCTTTCTTGGCGGCAAGCGCCAACGGAGTATCCCCGCTTTTATTGCAAATATTAAAATCCGCGCCTTTTGCCAGCAATAATTGGATAATCTCCGGGTGATCTTGATCCGTTGCCCAATGTAAGGCCGTCCAACCATTGTTATCCATAGTATTCAGTTTGATTGTTTTTGTAAGCAGGAGTTGAACCGTTTCACTATTTCCGTTCGATGCGGCAGCGATCAACGGCGTAACACCATTTCTATCTGCACAATTAATATTTGCTCCATATGCGAGTAATAATTTTACCGTATCGACATAGCCTTTTTTTGCAGCCCATAAAAGCGGGGCCCATCCTTCGGCATCCTGACTGTTTATACCGGTGCTGTCGCGCGTTAGCAGATCGGGTATTATTGCGGTATCGCCGTTCTTTGCGGCATAAAGCACATTAAAATCGTAACTGGCGCCCTTTTCTTCCAGGAGTTGAATGATTTTCGGGTCGTTACTCTTAAGCGCATAAATCACGGCTGGATAACCTTCGTTGGAGCGTAAATTGAGATCAGCTCCCTTTTCAAGCAAAGTATTGATTACCGTTTGATGTTTATTGTTAACGGCATGGATTAAGGCTGAAAAGCCACGATTATCTTGTGAATTAATATTAGCCCCTTTATCCAGTAATATTTTGACAAGGGGGGTATAGCCTTTATCGGCCGCAATAATTATGGGGGTCCAATCATTGTCGTCCCGGGCGTTAACATCTGCCCCCTTGCGAATCAGATTGGTAACGGTGCCGGATTTATTGGCGGCAGTCGCTTGCAGTAAAGTGGAGTTCAAATCCGCCGCCTGGACCGCGAGCGGCAACAATACCATTAACAAACCAAAACACCATAACGAACAATAAAAGCGTACTTTCATAACAGTACATCCTCCCGAACTGCAAATCATGGGGAACATAAAGAAGTTACATATTTGTAGAGCATTTCCACATTAAACAACAAAATCCTGCTGCCCTGGGATTTTTTTACTTCGGGTTTCAAGACGGGTGAACCAAAAGAAGGAAGATCTATTTATTTAAAAAGTGTGTCGATCGATCGTCAGACTGCCCTCGCCGCCATTAATCTTAATGGAATCAATGGCATGAAGTTTCATCGTTCCTTGCGGCCCTTTTTTCCAGTATGAGATGGAGGCACTGTAGGCTGCGCCTTTATCGTCTATACCTCTGATCCCGGCGGCGCCGGTTGTTCCGGCATCGTCAATGACGGTTCCTTTCTCAACCGTTAGTCTATAAGAATGATCGTGGCCATGTAAGATTAAAGGGACCGAACCAATCAGGTCCTTGGCCATTATCCGATTATGGACCGCAATAATATCCGGCGTCTTTCCCATATTACGCACCCGATCGATTAAAATTTGCGCTGCCGCCAGATACTGGTCGGTAGCAACAACATCGGAACTGTATTTAAAAGCAGCCGGATCGGGTGCGCCGATAATCGTGAGGCCATGAATCTGTAACATCTTTTTAATCACTAAAATAACATTTTTGGTGTGGGCCAGACGTTTGATTATTAAGGGCGACTCATGATTGCCCGGAATGAACACATAAGGAACCGTAAGGCCCGGGATTCGATCAATTATTTTGGCCTCCAACTCCGTTCCGTAGTCAGTGAGATCACCGGTGTCAATGATAAATTGGATCTTGAAATTACTGATCAATTCTTCAATAAAGTCAAAAGCAGCCGGATTATTGTGGATATCGCTGACATGCAAGATCCTCAAATCGGTTGGCAGTTCGCTAATGTTCTTTATGTCTTCCGCCTGTTTAAACAAGGTCGGCAGGCTTTGAGATATTTTTTTAAGATTGGCCCCGATAACTTCAATATTATCCAAGCCCATCGTCACTAAATTCATGGCCCAGGGAGCCGCCGATAAAACCCCTTGATACTGGGGATGTTCAATAGCGCGGGGCTGATACGTTAAAATGGTGGTGGTAATTAACAGCAAGATTAATGTGATTGAGCACAATAGACCGTATCGGAACATTTTTGAGGCCGGATGGATCCGCAGCACCAAAAGCATAAACAAGCCCCCCAATAATCCGTAGATGCCTACGGAGACAAAGAAAGTTAAAACGGTATGTTTGACCTTATGTTGTATAAGGGTCAGCCATTGTTGCTTGGGAGGCAAGGAGTTGATTTTTTGCGCCAAGCTGGAAAAATCTACTTCGTCCAAGGTGACAATCAATTGCCAGGGAGTTTGGTGGGATTTAAAAAACAGCTGGCCGATTGGAGGGACGGCAATCACAGTGCCGCCCTTCACACCGAGTCGCGGCCGCAATTGAAATGATAATGAATTATATTTGAAAGAAGTTTGGGAAAATAATTGAATGAAAAGCAGGGTGCTGCCTAAAACCAACAAAGTAGTGATTAAAATTCGCAACCAGCGGTAATGCCGGATATGCGTCAAAAATGATTTATCCATTGTCTCACCTGTAAAGTTTTTTACATTATAGCATACTGCAGGGTTGCCGCTTTCTGTGATTGAAAACCTATATTGTAATAAATTGTAGTAATTCTCATATAAATGTAGTAAGACTCCCCGAAAGGGTGATATTGATGGCATATTGCTCAGAGTGCGGTACTCATTTTGATGAAAATGATACGCTCTGTTCGAACTGTGGGCGGGAACTCGGACAACAGAATAATCAGGAAGCAGGAGCTAATCCTGGGGCAAGGGAAATCTCAACCAATACGGATTCCTTAAGTTGCGGCGCGGATGGTGTCGGCTCAGTATCCTTTGGGATTGAAGCGGAGGATAGTGAATCTGCCTTTTTCCAGGCAGACAGCCAGTTGGGGAAGGGAATTATCAAACCGCAAAAAATTGAACAGTCGATGGATGGGGTTCATTTTAAATATGATGCACCGGTTTATAATTTTGTCAAAGCGGAGCCGGTTAAAGAAAAGCCCCGGGAGTACCGGGCGACCGACTTGGAAACGGAGTTGAAAACAACTGCGGAAGAAGTTTTGACAATCAAAGGTTCTTTCGAAGAATCAAGGTCACCTGTAAGCCAAAGCTTGGAATCAACTGACGAAACTCAAATTCCAGTGGATAATCCTGTTTCGCAGGATGAGCAGATTGCAGATGATATTGGGATTGAAGAAACTGAGTTAACTCCGGAACCCCCGCTGATCACTGAGCCGATTATGGATGTTTTAAACGAGCCGATTTTTCCGGAACCGGAATTACCATTTGGCGGGGAATGCGATATAACTATCTGGGAAGCCCCCCAAACTTGGTACAGAATACCGCTTAGTCATATTTGCCAGCTGACCAAAAACTCCTTGCTTATTTTGGGAAAATATGACAATAAACTTTTGGATTTAAGTTTGACATTGATAACCGGAGTATCGGTAAGGCAATCCTGGCTTCAAAAATTATTCGGGATAGGCGATTTACTTATCTCGGCACCGGATTTTGTGGCCTCAAAAGTGGTCTTGAAGGGTATTTTGCGGCCAGTCCAAGTGATGCAGCTTCTGCAGAGCCAATGCCGGAGTATTGCGGATCCTGAAAGATGGAATTGACAATTCTCAATTTGCAATTTACAATTGCAAATTGAGGACGAATCATGAATCATCTTATAAGAATTAATGAAAATAAAATGAGCCGTGGGAGTGCTCCTAAACCTGCCGGCAGTTTGCGGACTTTCCGGCGGGTATTTCTGTTTAGGCGGGTGAGGTGGCCGAAGTGATGCCAAAAAAAGTTATGGTTAGCGGGTGTTTGCTGGGGATAAAATGCCGCTTTGACGGGACGAGCAAAGAAATGCCGGATTTAGGCGCTGCCTTGCAGGATTACCGGGTAATTCCGTTTTGCCCGGAAGTATCCGGGGGATTGAAGATTCCCCGTTTACCCGCGGAGATTCAAAATGGAACTGGAGCGGCTGTTTTAAACGGTAAGGCGAGGGTGTTGAATCAAGCCGGTGAGGATTGTACGGATCAGTTTACAAAGGGAGCTGCTGCTGTCTTAAAATTAGTCGAGCAACACCAGCCGGAGTTTGTAATACTTAAAGCCAAGAGTCCATCTTGCGGCGTCGGAAAGATTTACGACGGGAGCTTTAGCGGGAAATTAAGAGATGGCGATGGGGTTACCACTGCGTTATTGCGGAGCACGGGAGTAAAGGTTTATTCGGAAGTTGACCGGCCCAAATAATTGGTAAAAAATAACGGATAGATTTTCTTGACGCAGGCTTTGGTGTTGTGGTAAAATAAATGTTGCCAATGCGGGAGTAGCTCAGTTGGTAGAGCGTCAGCCTTCCAAGCTGAATGTGGCGGGTTCGAGCCCCGTTTCCCGCTCCAAAAGTAATTTATTGCTTCCTGGGATTCCGGGGAGCTTTTGTTATTTATAACCGGGATATTAAACCACAGGCCACAGAGGCCACGGAGAGAACCCGGAGAAGAGCAAATATGAAGAAATGAAGGAGAATGCAAATGCGGATCAAGAAAATCAGTCTGGTAGTTGCCATTATGATGGTGCTGGCTTTTATCATCAGCAGTATCATGGCTTTCGGCGCAGATTCCAATGATGCGGAGGCCTATTTTCCGTTAAAACCTGGAAATACTTGGATTTACCAATTGACTTTATCCGGGAGTTCAAAGACAATTCAACAAAAAATTAAAGTAAGCGATCCGGAGGATGGAAATCCCAAGCTTATTGTCTATGACCCCAACGCCAATCCCCAGATTTTTGTATATTATGTGGAGAATCAACAAGGTTTGTTTAAGACCAAAGAAATGGGCCCTTCGGGAATCCTTCAATACAAGCCCTTGTGGCAGGTCCTGGGGGCAAAGATTAATATTGGAGCTTCCTGGAGTTGGGAGTCGGAAGATCATAAAATGAAGGAAACCGCCAAGGTTACCGCTGCTGAAAAAGTAACCGTTCCTGCCGGCGCTTTTGAGACCATTCTCATTGAGTATTCGGGGATTAGCCAAAATAACACGGCCTATACTGACAAAACCTGGTACGCCAAGGGTGTGGGTTATGTAAAAGACGAGTTAACCATGGACGGTAAAACGCTGACCAGTCAACTCAGCGAATATCAGCTGGCAAAATAGAGGGTTGTTATCGAAGGACGATTATGATATAATATTTAAGCAATAATGCGCCTGTAGCTCAGGGGATAGAGCAACGGACTTCTAATCCGTTGGCCGCTGGTTCGATTCCAGCCAGGCGCACCATATATGATAAAGGTTTGACCGTTCGATGGGGAACGGTCTTTTTATTTTAGTGTAAATTTTAGTGTATGTGATATCATTTGTGTGCGGTAGATGACAGTTTCTGGTTTAACGACTATTAAAGCTGTTTTTCATTTGGATAATGACAAAATGATATATCCATAAGATTTTTGTTTGGATGTATTTTTTGAAGTCGCCATGACAGGAATATGAAATGTAGAAAAGCAGGATATTCAATATCGGTTGCGAATTTTTACACCAATTATTGATGCGATTTAAACAGGTGTTGTAATGCCCAGGGATATCCTAAGTAAGGATTTCGAATAAATGATAACGGATGTTGGAAAGCAGCTTAGCGGAGGAGCTACCATGAATGAACCCTTAAAACTTAAAGGATTTGAATCATGCATGTTGTTGATTAATCCCACCCGCTACCCGCAGTATGTCAAAATGCTAAAGCGAATGCTCAAAAAGACCGAAATCCCGCTGGTCATTGAAAGCCGTAGTAAGACACATTTTATTGATTCCGTGCACCAATTTCATCAGGGCGATTTTAAATATCTGCTGGTTTGGGGCGGAGACGGCACGGCTCATGACGCGATTAATGCTTTTATGAGCACGAAGCCGGAAATAAAAACAACCATCAAAAAATCGATTGGTTTTTTACGCGGCGGCTCCGGGAATGGCATTCAGGATTCCTACGAAGTACCTTTTTCTTTGCGCCGGCAATTATATAGCTTCGCCGAAAGCATGGCAAATAATTTTACGATTGATGTTGACCTCTTAAAGGTCCGCCAGGACCAGCAGATCTTTTATAGCCAGTTGGTGGGGTTTGGGTTTGATGCGCAGGTTTTAAGTCTGCGCAACATTCAAAAAACCCTCCGGGAAGGCAATATCAAGTCCGGCTTACTCAATTATGCCGCTTCGGCGGTAGCGGCCTTTATCAAGAACGACCTAAAAACAGGGCCTGCTTATATCCTTGATTTACACCACGGCAAATATGCCCTACGGGGTACCCGGACCAACGCCGAGTTCCCAATCGATTCGTTGCGGCTTACAGTCGACTCGCCGATGATCGAGGTGGGCACAAGGCCTTACTATGGCAAACTGTTTAAAATATGTCCTGACGTGGTTTGTAATGATGGGTATATGGATTTATATTTATTTAACTTTGAAAGTAAAATGGCGATTGCCGGCAACATTATTGCCTTATGGAACGGCCGCCACGATAAGATTAATCAGCGTTTTGCCAAAAAAGACAAGCTGCTGATTCAACGGTTTGAGATCAAGCAACTGGAACTGCATGCCGGAGCCCCCTTTGATTTTCATATTGATGGGGAATTCAAAACCGCCGCGACTTCGGAGAACGGGTTATATTCCATATTTATTGAGGTTGTGCCCCAAGCCATCCCTTTTATCGTTCCCAAAACTTTTTACCGTAAATTTCATCCGTTTGATAAGGGTAAATCGAATCAAGAGGGGATCTAGCACTATGAGGTTGACATGAAGCCATATAAAGAAGAGAAAATCGTCAGGGACATGCCCTTTCCGGTTGAGGTTTTCATTGCCGATAACCGGATCGCGAATATTGACGCCGGGCCGCATTGGCACGATTGTTATGAGGTGCTGTACATGATCGAAGGCGCAGCGCTGCAGCAGGTGAATGATAAGCAGTTTAAGATGGTTCAACATGATGTGCTCATTCTGAATCCGGGCTGCATCCACTCCACCTATTCCATCCCTGGTGAGGACGCCTGTATTTTGGTAATCAAGTTCATGAAAGAGATTATCGACAGCCGTTTCGCCAATTTTTCCGATTCCCAATATATCCAGGCTTTTATCAATAACCGGTTTGACCGGATTTTCCATTTGAACGACACCCGCCAGAATTTTATGGAATTACACAATATATTATTGGCGTTGCATGATGAGTATATCGGGAAGCAATCGGGCTTTGAGATTTATATCAGGGGTTCTTTGTTTCATCTGATCGCCTGGTGCGTCAGAAACGGCATTATCACCCTACCGGAATTTCCACAGGAATCCAAAACCGGCCTCCGCATCAATTCAATGATCAATTACATCGAGGACAACTTCAAACGGGAAATCAATTTGAAAGACATCGCCCAACTGCTCAACCTGAGCTATTATTATTGCTCGCGCTATTTCAAACGGATGACCGGCAAGACATTTAAAGAGTATCTTGATTTCGTGAGAATATGTGAGGCCGAAAAGCTGCTCGTGGCTTCTGAGATGAATATTTCGGAAATCGCACTCACCGTTGGATATAGCCGGGTATCCAGCTTTAACCGGGTCTTTAAAAAAGTGCGGGGCTATAACCCCGGAGTCATTAAAAAGACAAAAACTGCAAAGTTTTAAGCAAACAGGCGGGTATATTTCCTTCGCGGATATGGAGTATCATGATAGTATGATTTGATACGCAGGAGGAAAATAGATCATGCGGGAATTTACACCCGATTACACCAATGTGGTCAAAGCTGCCAAAAATATCACGCCGCCCCGGATCCCGCTTTACGAACATCATATTTCCGAAGCAGTCATGGAAGAAATCCTAGGCGTTCCGTTTGCTCATTTACTCAATGAAGGAGAGAACGGGAAGCGGGAATACTTCCGGAACTTTAGCCGGTTTTTTAAAGAAATGGGCTATGACACGGTTTCCATGGAAAGGGGAATCGCCGGTATTATGCCGGGAAGTGGCGCGTTGACCGCTCACAAGCCCGGGGTGATCAAAACCAGGGCGGATTTTGAACAGTACCCGTGGGATGAAGTGCCGGATTTATTTTTTACGAGTTATGCGGATGACTTCAGGATCTTAGGCGAGGAAATGCCCGCCGGCATGAAGGCCATCGGAGGCCCCGGCTATGGTATTTTTGAATCGGTCCAGGACATCGTAAGCTATACCGAGTTGTGTTATATTTCGGCGGATGATCCCGAGCTTTACGCGGATTTGTTCAAGACGGTGGGCGATGTATTTGTGAAGATCTGGAGCGAGTTTTTAAGGCGCTATGCCGATACCTACTGCGTTTGCAGATTTGGCGATGATCTAGGTTTTAAATCGGCAACCCTTATTCCGCCCGCTGCTATCCGGAAACATATCATCCCTCAACATAAAAGGGTTATTGATCTGGTGCACTCCTACGGCAAGCCTTTCCTGTTGCATTCGTGCGGCAAGATTTTTGATATTATGGATGATATGATCAACGTCGCGGGAATCGACGCCAAGCACTCCAATGAAGACCAGATCGCTCCTTTTTCGGAGTGGGTGGACCGTTACGGCGACCGCATCGGAAACTTCGGCGGAATTGATACCGACCATCTATGCAGCAAAAGCCCGCAGGAGATCAAGAAAATCGTGAAGGATGTCTATGAGTATTCCAAAACCAAGGGCGGCTTTGCGATCGGGTCAGGTAATTCGATACCTAATTACGTTCCGGCAGAGGGATATCTTGCGATGGTCGAAGCGGTAAGGAAATTGAGGGGGGAGTGAACGCTGGAAGAAAACGAAAAGTTTATTTTAATCATATTAACAGTCAATTTTTATATTATGCAGAATGCTTATATTGTTGAACACAGCAGTTGTGTCGTTTTTTTGTACAAGTATTAAGGATTTCATTAAGGTCAAGAATTTTTAACTTGTTTATCTCCGATAACTGGATTGATATATATATCAATTTTTGTTCGGCTATCGGCGCGAAACGAACGTGATCCTTAGATATATTGCTTTGAAAGTGGATAGGGCAGGATAGGACTCGACAGTAAAATTAATAGGAGAGCAAGTAAAAACTATGATGATAAAGGCAACAATGGCTAAAATTAAAGATAATCTTGGGCGCATTTGTATTTCCCTTATTTTGAATCCATGACATTTTATTTGAGAAAATTATTGACTGTCAGTTAAAAAAGGTATATTTTTAAGGTGTTATAATGTAAAAATTTAGTAAGGGGGGTAGAGGTAATGAGTGCTGCTTTTTGCAAAACTATGCATATAATAAGCAAGTTCTCAACCTATACCTTGATTTTTTGCTTGCTCTTTTTTGCACAAAAATATTCAATTGGATTATTGTTTAGATTTAACTCAGCTATACTTTTTAATAAATTTTATCTGCATGAAATTGTTTTTTCGATTACCTCGTTTTTGCTTATTTTGAAGTTTATTAGAGCAGGATCGCCTTATGAAAAATATCTTCAGAAATAAATTATTTATCTATTTTTTCATCATCTATTTGAATTGCCGGAGAAATAATTTTAAGTTTTTCATTTGCAGTTTTTAATTCTGCTTGCAATTTCAATAAAGCTCGTTGGTCTTTGTTTTTTTGCGTTAGAAAATCACTTATTTTTTTAACTAATCCTTCTGTAGTAACTTCGACATTTCTTTTTTCACTTTTAAATTGAGCTTTTCCTCCAGCTAATACGACTCCAACAAAAGCTATAATACTAATTATTGTTAGAGGACCAAAAAACTCTATTGGGCCAGGTGATTGAACATTTATTTTCATATCTACATCATTTTTTGAAAGAGCATCTTCTGTTAAGTCATTATATAAATCAATACAGGACAAGTTATTATAAATAAAATTCATAATATCAACAGCTTTTACTGTTTCTGCATTAGTAACTTCTACTATCAAATGAGCAATATTATTTTTAATATAAAGGGAGGATAATGATCGATCAATAAAATGAGAATATTCATCGGCATTTGTGATGGCATAATGTGAACTCAGTAAACGATAAAGATAGGGATCTATATTCAATTTTTGAATAGTTTTATACCATTTTACTTTTCGTCTTTTAGCATATAGACAAGTGGGTATTTCATGGTCTTGTTTAGTGAAATCAGTTTTAAGATATATTTCGTCTTCTAGTAGTTCGCCAATATTGATTGTTTCTGAACTATTACCTGGAATTAATACAATATCTCCCTTTTTCATATCATTTGTGAAACGTAAAATTTGCTTAGCACATGCGCCTGGGCGTTTTTCGTCGGGATAATTTTTGGTTATCAATTCACGTAATTTTTCAAAGGCATTACTTTTTATTAAGTCGATATCAGAAGCTGCATCCCATCCCAGGGCAATATAATCGTGAAGGCTAAAATCCTGAAAAAACAATCCGCCTTCGGTTCTTACCATCCAATATTTTCGATCTGGCTTTATTTCAGGAATGTAAATAGCTTCGATCATTTGAAGAATATCATTCATTGAAAAAGTTCTCCTATTAATTTTTGATTTTATGTATATTTTACCATAAATTTCTACACCAAAATTACTAAATTTTATGTACTGATGGAAAAAAGAGTTTATATGATGGTTCTAAAGATATTTGCTTTTTGGTGTCATCAAATCGCTCTGAATCCCATATGAAAAGTAACGATTATCACTGCATATTCCGGATTATCCGGACTTTAAACCGAAAACATCCGGAACCAGCAGAATAAAGAACTTTTGGATGAGGCAAGGCAGATTCCAGACGTTAAAATATTACTTCCAGAACTAAATTACCGGAATACAAGTTAACCGGTATGGCATATCAAAGATATATCAACAAAGATGAGCGGTTTCTACTCATACCACTCCAGCCTTTAAAATGCAAGAGATGCAACTAAACGCACCCCAAATTAAAAAGAAATTTATCTACTAAGTACGCCTTATTTTTATTTCATTTGAACTTGGAACTTTGAAAGTCATGATTTCCAACTGATTTAATTCCTCAAAGCTCATTTTTTCATATTCTTTTGCTAAAGAATTGTGTAATTCCTCTCGCTGTGCAGAAACCCATTCAAGGGCATATTTTACTAAACTGAAAAAAGGAGAAAAATGACCTTGATCAAGAGTATTTGATATCATTGGACCAGAGACTACATCGGCAATTTTATATTCAGCATCAGGCTTGTTAATCACCACACCAACGAATGATTGAGAATAAGGGTTTTCATCATGAATTATATGTTTATCACGAAGAGCCTTAAAATAATTAAAAGCATCGAATGCCTCAGGTTGTTTTTGATATACTTCATCTCTTATTAATTTATTGCGGCTCTGACTATTCCCGAAGCATTTAAAGAAAATTGAAATAGCAGCATACCATAAACCTAACCGAACTAAGTTGTTCTGGGTATTATTTATTTGATTTAGAAAGTCTAGAGAAAGCTGTAAGTCCCATTGATGTAGGACAATGCCCTGCAGTTTCTTGGCTTCGGGACCTTCGATTTTGGCGAGTTTATCGGAATTTGGGTAATCTTGTATTATCAGGTTTTCTTTTTGAAGCGTCCAATTTAAATTTTTCATATTAACCTCCATTTCGCCGCTACCGCTGGTGACACAAATAGGAATGAAAAAAGGTGCGCGATTTTCACCACTTTGATAGAATTATTTTAGGAGAAGATACACTACAAAGCATGGTGAGGCGAGTCATAGACTGCTCTTCTCAGCCTAAATCAGTAAACAGTGTAAGGGTCAACTTTTAAGCATAAATAAGTGGATCTATAAGAGTCTAAGGTTCTTTTGTCGCGATTTTTTAGGGCTCTACTTTTTGATGGTCGAATATAATCGTACTTTATTTCTTGATTGGTGTTTAACTACTAGACCTTTTCAGAACCCCTAAATAAATATTTAATATTCTGGAGGTATTGAACTTGTGCCTTTAAACAGGATTTTTGCCGATTCTCGGCATCTACCATTCTTCGTCGGATATCATCAAAAAAAATGTCAAGTTTTGTTTGAACAGAATTTTCGGGTTCTCCACCTAAAAGTGGTTCACTCGAAATATTACAATTAGAATATTTTTTAAGCCCTAAAAATAAGTTCTCATCTACTGTAAGTGAGATTGAAGCAGGCCAATATTCCCCATGTGCTTGTCTATAAAATTGCTCCCTTATATTGCAAAGGCTAAAAATTTCAATATCTGCAAGTCCCCTCAGGCTACCTTTTTGATTTATATAGAGTACCTTTCTGAGATTATATCCTTGGGGGCTTTTATATTTACTCGCAATTGTAATATCATTTTCAGGATTATTGGCAAGCATAAAAGCAATATGATCTTTTAGGAAAAGTCCTACACAATATGAATCAAAATAATTTGTCACTATATCTTCATATAAGTTTTCCGCCGCAAATAATGGAGGAACTTCGAAATTTAAATCATTTCGTATAAATCCTTTTACACCACCAGGTCTTCTAACAAAGTCAAATCGCCAGTCTTTGCTTGAGACCTCAATTAACTTGGATTTGATTATTGTTGCATCGTCCTCAATTAAATTAAAGTAATACTGGGCATCATTGAAATTTGACACTTTCTCAAATAAGATTTTAAAATCAAGGATCTTTTCTAAAAGATCTCGAAGAGTTTTAAACTTTTGCCAATGATCAACCAAAGATCCAAAAGTTTGGTGTTTACAAAACTCATAGAAAACAGATGGATAAATAATTAGATCCGCTTGATAATGATTTTGGGCCTTGAAATAATCGAAGAAACATAGAACTGCTAAAGCAATTTCTGAAATTACCACTTTCTCTACATCCTCAATACGCATGATAATATTTGAATCAAGTACTAATTTGTATGGACCGCGTAAGGAGAGGGTATTGAACTCCTGTTCAAATAGCATGAGTAAATATTTTTGAAAACGTTGTTTTTGGTTTTCATTAAGGTTATTTAAATATTGGGTAATCGAATTTATATTCATCAAACTTGCCGATCTATCGGCTTGCTCTCCTTTTATCAGCGGTATAATAAAATGTAATAAAATTGGCTATCAAAAATGTATGAATTTCGGACAGTAAATGCACGAAATTCTCCCATTAATTTCAAGTTGTTGATACCATTGTAACACACAACTTGAAAGGTATGGTGAAAACATGAAGGAGTGGCTAATGTATGGAACAATTCAAAGAATGAAAGATTTGAGTTTTAAGAAAGCTTAAGTAGCAAGAAACATTGGACACGATGTCGGATAGTGGCAAAGTATTGGGAAATGGATGTTGATAGCTTTGCGAAGATTCAGAAACGTTACTGACCAAGCGGAATTAATCAGAAAGAGAATGGTCTTAAAGCTTTCAAAAAATAAACTGTTATTCAATAAGAATTGGAAAAAGGATGTAAAAGATTAGTCACAACAAAGGAGGTATAGCATACTGATTGTATATTTGGTAATTCACTATTAATCGGAATCAAGATTTTCAACAATTGGAGTATTATAATCACCGTCGAGCCATGATAAAATAGCAGTACTGATGAAAGCCTATTTGAACTTTTTAAGGGAGGACTTAGGGAATGACTCTGGAAGCCTATGAAAGATTTATGAAAATCACCCGGATTGGCAACCGGGCGGTGCGCAAAGCCCAAGAGGAAAACCGGAGAAAAGGGATTCCCAATGTTTATGCTCATAACGGCAAGCCGTATTGGGAACTGCCTGACGGGACGATTACTACGGTATCTCCGTTTACTCAGGAGGAAAATGATCGGGTACGGTAAAATCTATTAAGGCCAGTATTTGTCTAAAAAATGGACTGCAATTTTACTGCAACGGGATTCGAAAAAGCTAGGAAAAACTGGGACAAGCTAAAAATTGCTTTGGGTATATAAGATAAAACGGGACTAATGCGAATGATAGGTCCACTATTAAAAGAAAATACCAGCTAAATGCTGGTTTTTGTTTATTGAAAATTCAGCCCCCGATTCAATAGCAACTTATTTAGAGTAGCCTCTTCATGGACCATGAATGGCCTCACCGGCAGCTCACTCCGTATGGAGACGACATTGATGCCAACAAAGTTTATTATGATGACATGGTCAAAGAATTGGAAGAGTATTTGCCAATCCTTCGTATAATCCTGTATCGATAAAAGGGAGAGTTTGAAATGAGATTTATGGCTTTCATAATTTATATGGTGGTTCAAATTGTTTTTATTCCCCTGGCTATTATTGGCTTCATTTTGGTTTCCATCAACCAGTTGCTGGTCAGTAAAAGACTGGGGGTCTCAAGTACAGCCATTTCCGCAATGGGCCAAAGGTGGATCATGAATGCGTATGGCATAAGAAAAGACCCGGCAACGGCCAAATTATACCGCGCGCTTCCCAATGGTTCGGAAATTGGAGTATGGTTATTGCTTTTCCCGAGTTTCCTCCGCTACAAAATCCATCCCGCATTGCCCAAAGAGGGCCAGGAAAGTCTGATGAATGCAATCATTGCCAGAACATTTCATATTGACAAACTTATTTATAAATCAAAGGATAAAGTGGAGCAATTTATAATCATGGGAGCCGGATATGATACCAGATGTTACGGGGATCTCAAAAGAAATCATTGGAAGTTTTTCGAACTGGATCAAGAAAAGACCCAGAAACTGAAGATGGAATGTTTAAAAAAAGCCGGTATTGACGCATCCCATGTTACTTTTGTGGCGGTGGATTTTTCCACCGAAAAGTGGTATGAGAAACTCGAAAAGGCCGGTTTTGATCCGGGTAAAAAAGCGCTCTTTTTATGGGAAGGAGTAACCCTCTATCTTTCGGAAAGAGATGTCCGAAAAACAATCAAAGAAATAAAAGAACATGCCGCATCAGGCAGCATATTAATCGCAGATTTGTGCTCCAAAAGATTAACTACACTCCAGGGTGTAAAAGCTACCAATGAAAAATTTAATTTTGGATTGGATTTTTCGGCAAATCCGGAACAGGTTTTAAAAACATTCATCAAGAGTGAAAAGGTAAATTTAGGCGACTTTTATTTTATTGGTCATAAAACCAAAAAAGGCGCCTATATGGCCGTAGCGGAAATTATTATATAGGAATTTCTTGCAACAAGGGGAAAATGTTTTCAGGAACATTCTTGGATGGAATATCCCAATGTCCGCCGTCGCTAGTATTTTGACGTACGAAGGGTAGATTTGTGCGGGTAAACTTTCGGAAGTTTTGCCCTATCTAGAAAATGGATCCTTTATCCTCCAAGCGCCGGAGCCAAAACAAATATGAACTACCCTGAATGGGCCACATACTCAGCGCCTCCGCGCCTTATACAGTAAAATGATTTTAGAGCTATTAAAACAGTAGTAGCAGAGGGGGGCCTGGGGGGAGATGTGAACACTGTGAATAAGTGAATAACT
>WSSedL1CaDRAFT_10000475_pt1 | contig 28409 bp, 31 predicted proteins | sample WetSurSL1Cattail_FD_9464 | JGI IMG/M metagenome (IMG submission 9464)
AATGAAGTCCAAAACAACCGCCTAAAGTTTCCAAGGCGCCGACATCATGAATGCCGTCAACATTTATCCATTGGATGACAGAAGGTTTTCCAATGTCCAGGGAACATAGAGCCGGTCCATCGATTTCCTTTTCTTCAAAGCCATCTTCCGAATAATTAAACTCGGTTATTTGAATCTTATCTTTTTTCCTAACCCCAACGTGGATAAGAGTTCCGGGAGGCATTCCGGCTTTTAGAGAATACTGTTTACCATATTTGTGCATCGAACAATTACCCACAATTCTTTATTATTGAAAGCTACTTGGGGTCTACTGAAAAAGTCATTATCGAAAGAAACTCATCCTCGCCTTCTCTTGCTAAAAGCAATAAAAGGTAACCTGAATGCTTCGGGGCTTATCATCAAAAGGTGATACCATAAATTGTAAAGAACTTCAACAGACTATTGAAAAGACCTTCATAAAACTTTGCAATTTCATGCAAAAAGCCGACTATTATCGGGTCGGCTTTTTACGATTTTTTTTGATACAGCCCCACTTTAGGCTACTTACTTTTTGATACAACCCATTATTCAAAATCATCGCCATTTGTTATCTCTACCCCTAGCTTCTTTATTTCCGCATCCAAATGCCGGCTATACTTTTCCACGAAGCCAAGCATGATATCGAATTGTTCCTCGGTGTTTCTATTTTAACAATGGTGGTGTATCTTTTTGGGGAGTAAGAAAACAAATGGTATCGTTACGAGCAAAATACCAACAGCTGACCAAATGGCATATCTTTCGCCCATAGCAAATCCGCTAATTTCGCGTGCGCTCGTCAATGAACTTCCTATCGAATTAAAAAAGATCGTACCGACAATAGCAATACCGATACTGCTGCCAACTTGCTGCATCATGTTCAAAATACCGGAAGCCGAACCTGCATCCTGCTCGGGAACTTGTGAAATACTAAAATCGATAATAGGCGCTACAACCATACCCATGCCCGTACCCCCGATAAGAAGTACCGGAAGCAACTGCCAATTGCTCAGGGAAGTACCGGCTCCGTGCATCACTGATTCGACACTTGCAAGCCCAAGCGCGAGTATGATCAAACCTAATACGACGACTTTGCGGCCATATCTTGGCGCCAATTTCGTTACTGAAAACCCTGTCATTGCAGGGACCATAATCGAAAATGGCATTGCGGCCAAGGCTGCGCGCAAAGGTGTAAAATGTAATCCCATTTGTAAGTAAAACATAAAGACGAGAAAATAGCCGCTCATCGCAATCATAAGCAAGGTAGCTACCGATACCCCTCCAATAAAGCTCTTAAACTGGAAAAGGTTTAGTGCGATCAAAGGAGATTGATTCCGTTTCATGCGTCGCTTCTCATAGACAATAAAAAGGATACCAACGATCAGCGAAACTACCATTGAAAGAAATGTCCAAACAGGCCAACCCATGCTATTCCCTTGTATCAGCGGATACAACAGCATTATCAGCGAAGCCGTCGCCATGAACGTACCCGGTATATCGATACGTAACGGGTTTATTGATTTTGATTCCGTGAGGCCGATCATAGCGGCTATAAGAATGAAAACTCCGACCGGGATATTAATGAGGAATATTGTACGCCAACCTAACCCAAAAAGATTAATCTTGATTAGGAATGCCGCCAGTATCGGCCCGCCAACGGTTGCAAATGCGCTGACTCCGCCATAGGCGCCAAGCGCCCCGGCACGTTCTTTCGGTGCAAATAAAACTTGGATATAGGAAAGCACCTGTGGAATCATAAGCGCAGCCGTGATTCCCTGGATTGCTCTGGAAAAAATCAGAACATTGATTGTGGCAGCCAAACCTGAAAAAGCGGAGAAAATAGTAAATCCTGCTATGCCGAGCATGAACATTTTTTTGCGACCTAAAATATCCCCCGCTCGCCCGCCGGTAATGATAAACAGAGCCATTCCGAGGATATATGCGTTTACCGTCCACTCTACCGCCGATGAACTAGCCTGCAGGCCGCTTTGAATGGAAGGTATGGCAATATTGATGATCATGGTATCCAAAATGTCCATAAAAGCCCCGAACAGAAGGATAACTAAAGCAAATGTACGACGTTTACTGTTCATATTTTCTCCCTGCATCACGGTAGCATTCTCCGCTTGATTTTTGGAATTTCATTATAATTTGTGACCATGCTTCAACCTTAATTAGGATTTAATAAGTCTGACTCCTAAATCAAATGCTTTTTGCAAATCCTCAGCCGGAATTTTTTCGACGCGACTTGATTTTTCTTCTATATCCGGCATCTGATAAACGTATTTTGAATAATCGTCAAATAAAACGGTATCCGTCAAAGTTAATAATTCACAACTACCCAATGTATGTCCCACCATTTCTGAAAAACTAACCAAGGTATCCTTGAACCCTCTTTTACCATAAATTTCATCATTTACATTCATCGTTGCAATCAAAGCTGTTTTGAAGCTTTTGGGTTTAGGACCGGTACCCGTACCACCATAATCAAGATATTGGAAAAGCAATCTATCCGTAAAGGAACGCATTTGACCGGATAGATTTCCATAATAAATCGGCGAACCAAGAACAATTCCATCGGACTCCTCAATACGCTCCAATAAGGGCTTAAGTTCATCATTTACCATACAATGTCCAAAAGACTTACTATTTTTCAATTTACAAGCATAACAACTGATACAGTCCTTGTAGTTTAGGTCAAAAAGATTTACCAATTCAGTATCAACACCGGCTCCGACTGATTTTGCGCCTTCAATGACTTGGCGTAACATTTTTGCGGTATTGCCTTGTTTTCTTGCACTTCCGCAAACAGCGATAAGTTTCATCAGTATCCTCTTCTTTCGATCATTATTATTCCGGGAATCGTTCCGAGAACACTGATGAACCGATGTTCTTCAAGACGGTGTACAGATCTTCTCTTTCATGCGCCGGTCCGTTTCGCATACCGGTAACGACAGGTACCTCTTTAACATCGAATTCCAGCAATTCAAACATGTGTTTCGTATAATCAATATACGACTGGAACAGGCCGGAATCAGGATTTCCCTGATTAAACGTAAGAATCAGCTTTTTTTGGGCAGCATTTTCTGCTTTGAAATACGGGCAGTATCGCGGAGAGAATCGCGCAAACATCCTATCGATGAATATCTTCGCCTGAGCACTCATCTGCATCATGTAAATCGGCGAGCCGAAAACAATGGCATCGGCATGATCAATCGCCTCATTAAGTTTCTGCATGTCGTCTTTGATAACACAACCCTGATCGCCATTGTGGCAGCCCCAACAACCCCGGCACGGTTTGATGTCGAGATCGCTTAAATTAAAGGACCCCGTTTCGGCGCCCTGTTCTTTAGCGCCTTCGAGTATTTTATTAACTATCCAGGCGGTATTGCCTTCTTTCCGCGGACTTGCGATAATTCCGATGATATTCATTCTTTTTCCTCCTTGCATGTCTGGTCTGTTTGCGGTTTGTTCCGTACATTGTGTATTCATATCAATTTCTCACCTCAAAAGATAGTTTTGTTTCCTCGGCAACATAATTATTTTATCATTTTATTGTTTCCTTGTCAATAATAAATGGGGACTGTATCATTTTGTTCCATTGTTGCAATAATCCAAAATGCCTTGATAAATCCCCATGGCCGCGTTATCTTTAAATTCAGGAGTCTTGATGATGCTTTCTTCCTGAAAATTGGACAAAAACCCTACCTCAACTAAAATACTGGGCATTTGGGCTTCCCGGATAACTACAAAATTGTCTTGTTTAACGCCCAGTCCCGCCAAACCCGTATACTGTGTAATTTTAGCCAATATGTCTTGGGCTAACATTTGGGATGTTTCACGGCCTGGAAAATGGAAGACCTCAATTCCGTGGACCGTAAGATCAGGATGATTATTGGTATGGACGCTGATAAAAAGAGCAGCCCCTAAATTATTGGCCAGATAGGGTCGCTCGTATAATCCCACAAAATAATCATCGGTTCTGGTCAAAATCACGTCGGCTCCGACCGCCTCGAGTAAATCTTTCAAGCGCATCGCTATTTCCAAATTAACATCTTTTTCTCTGATCTGCCGGCCTACCGCTCCGTTATCGATTCCGCCATGACCGGGATCGATAACAATTGTTTTACCGATTACCGGCGAATGATTGAAGTGGATTGTCATTTGTTTTCGATCCGTTGAATACTCAAGTTTATAATTGACAAAACGGTTCAAATTGACTATTAACCTCAACGAGGCCGGACCAACCGTCGTTAAAAGAACGCCATTGATCAGATTGTTGCTGATATTCGGAAGAACATGGGTCGGCGAAATCCGCACATCATTGAAATCCACTTCAAGTTTTCCTATGCTTTTTGCCTGAGAAACGGTGCTAAACAATTCTCCATTCGAGGCAATATGCAATTCGCCGCTGCTGGCGTTACCCAGCCAATTGATTTGTTCGATATCACAAGGAGGCCGTATTTCAAGCAAATTCGGATTATCCGATGGTTGGAACACATAACCCGGGGATGAACCGGTTAGGGTCAACTTAATTTGCACCGTCTGAAGATTAAGCTGAGTGAATTGAATCGTTCGGCACCAATTTCCATTACTATTAATTTGGCCCGGTATACCTGCTAAAGTAGCTCCACGCAAGTTAATAATCATCTGATGGGCATTGGTTGTCTTAATTTGATATTGTGCCGGGGCTGAGCTGGTGATCAGGATTTTCTGTTCGTTATCTTGAGTAAAAGCGTTGACATCTTTCAATAAATAGTTGAAAACAAGTAGCACTCGATTGGGTTGGTCCGGCAGAGGAATGAATTGATAACCGATCGTTTGACTCAAGTTGAAAATTATTTTTAAACCGACAGGATCGCTACGATCGAAACCTACTTGTTTTACTATCGAAAATGAAGCGCAATTAATTTGTTCATTCATGGCAAAATGAGCAATTACACCGGGTAAAGTTAAGACTAAACGATTGGGATTGCTCAAAACGGTATCGGTAATCTTCACGTTTTTTGTGCCGATCAGCAAAAAAGCAGGACGGTTTTGGTAAGTGACACTTTCAAGCCCCAAAAGATAATTTTGCGTCCAACTCAATATAAGATGTTGCGGATTTTGGCTTTCAATGGTTAAGCCGATTTTGGTTAAAAACTGGACCGGCAACCAAAATTGACTATCCTTTTCAAACGGGACATCCGGTAATTGCTGATTTTTACCGTCAATATAATAGGTAGAATTATCGGCATACAACTTGATATTCATTTTCCCGAGTTTTAAAAAGAGATCATGATTTTCAATATTCCAGGCGACGATACAATTTAGATATTGACTTAAAAGAGGAAGATTGAAAAAATAATTGCCGTTCCGATTAATCACCATTACCGGGTAATCTAATCGATGCCCGTCTAGAGTCGCTTCAATTGATTGCTCCGGCGCTGCTGATGCTGCTTGAGCCGTCATCATTAAAACTATCCCTGCCAAGAGAATCCATTTTCGTAGTTGCATTATAAAATACCGCCTTTGGAAAAAACTGTTATTCAAGGGTAGGTCAAAGATGCCTCCATAAAATGTCAATGGAGACCGAAGGTCCCTTTTTTTAATTAAAAAATGTTTTGATTTTGGAAATAAAATTAAAGGGTTGAATAGTAAGGCGGGGCTCGAAGTCGAATTTGGAAATATGAGTGAAACGATAACGAAATGAGCTTGTTCTGAGGAATAATGGCAATGAAGAGAAATAATAGTAAGAGCTCGTATAAAGCTAAACTCGCAAAACCAATTGTTAAAAGGTCACACAACAAGCAATGCCCATGTTCTTTTTCAAATCCGTGAATAAAAAAATGACCAATCAAAAGTAACAAGACTGCTATAAAGATAAATGCTGCAATTTTAACGATAATTTTTTTCTTCATGCTACCTGATTTCAAATATAAAAATTGGAACAAACTTAATTATTCGGCGCTGCTAAAGAAAATTATATCCTATAATTAGCCTTTTTCAAAAAATCACCTTTTTATTTTATACGTTTTGTAATGGGAATAGTTCCTAATTTATTTGAATAGGCGACATCGTTTATTTACTGTATAGGTTTGTGGGGATTGGTTAAATTAGATTTAAATTAAGAACAATGGAGGTATGTTTAATGAATAATTGTGAAGATGCTTGTAAATCAGCAAAAATTGAAAACCCCGGCTGCTGCTCATCTTGTCATGAAGATGCGGAAAAATTCGGAATAGGATTAACCGATGTCAATCTAAACGGTCAATCATATTCAGTATGTTGTGATGTGGCCAATGCGATTGAAAAACATGAAAAGATGAGCCAAAAATGAAAAAAGGCAAAATGTTGATCGTCTAGTAAGGCTATCTAAAAAGATATTTTAAATAAGGCTCGGTTATAGATTATTGTTGTTTTGGGCTATAAGATAACGAACCAAACTCGGGTCAACCCTCCATCTTGCTTTCTCCCCCTATGGGGAGGAACGAAGCTTTTGGCTTACGAAGCATTAAGACAAAGGCCAACAGAATTACAGTTCGTTTCTCCCTTGGGAGAAAGATAGAATGAGGGCTGACCACAATTAGCTACGAGACAGAGCCTTAGATAAGCTGAAACTTCACTATGCCGGCCTAATTTTTATTCAGACTATTCACGGCCGGTTTACTTTGAACCCGTATTCTTCGTAGGCCCAAAGCTGTAAAAAAAGTTATTCCCAGGATCATTACAATAGTCGATCCGGTAGGGGCATCTAAATAAAAAGCCAGGATTAAACCTAGGATCGATGCGAAAACTCCCAGCCCGACAGAGATAAGCATCATTCGCTTTAACGAATGAGTTAGCTGATAAGCGGTTGAGGCGGGCAGCACAATTAAGGCCAATACCAGCAACTCCCCGACCGCTTGTAACGAGACTACGATGGTTAAGGCCATTAAAACAGAAAGCATAATCGAGATCAAGGCGGCAGGGATGCCTGACAATTCGGCCATTTCCGGATCAAAAGTCGAGAATTGCAACTCTTTAAAGAATAGTAAGAGCAAGATCGCAACTAATATGCCGATGCCGCCCATTACCCATAAATCCATAACCGTAACCCGCAGCAGATTGCCGAACAAATAACTCATAATATCCGGCGTATATTTTCGTAACATCCCGATAAACAGGACTGCTAATGCCAAAGCAATGGAAAAAATAACCCCGATGGAGGTATCCATCTTAAGGCTTGATTTTCGGCTGATTAATTCTATTAAAACCACCATCACCAAAGCGGCAATAATAGACATTACCAGAGGACTCCAATTCATCATAAAGGCGAAAGCCACTCCGGCCAGACACCCGTGGGCGATTCCCGAACCGATATACGACATTCCCCGCAGCACCACAAAAACGCCGATCAAGGAACAGATTGAGCCGATCAGGGCCGCTCCGATTAGTCCTTTCTGAACAAAACCAAAAGCGAGCAACTCACTCACTAAAATCACCTACCAGTACATGCGGATGGCCATGATGGTCATAAACGTAAATCCGGTCTCCATAAACCTCTTTGAGGTTGTCTTTGGTTAAAACCTGATTGGGAGTTCCAAAAATGTTTACATTGCCGTTTAATAACAATATTTTATCGCAAGAATGAACGATCTCGTTAATATCGTGGGAAACCATCAAAATAGTAATCCCCATTTGCCGATTCAGTTTTTCCAAAATCTCCAAGATGGCCCGTTGAGCATAGATGTCCACCGAAGCGGTCGGCTCGTCCAGCAATAACAGTTGGGGACTAGCCACCAAAGCCCTGGCGATCATCACCCGTTGCTGTTGACCGCCGGAAAGTTCACCGATAGGCCGTTCGCTGAATTCGGCCATCCCGACATTTTTCAAGCTTTCCAGCGCCATCTCCCGATGTATTTTTTGGGGTTGCCGCAGCCAACCGATTTGAGCATAAAGTCCCATTAAGACCACTTCCCGGACCAGGGCTGGAAATTGAAGATCATTTTTGTTTTTTTGCGGCACATAGCCGATTCTTTTTCGGATCAGCCGGATCTGCTGATGGTCGCTTCCATGAAAATGAATCGTTCCGGCTTGTAAGGGAAGTAGACCTAATAGCCCTTTCAGAAGAGTACTTTTACCGGAACCATTCGGTCCGACAATCCCGATAAATTCTCCCTTATGAACTTCAAAATCGATGCCCGATAAGGCTATAACTCCGGGGTAACCTAAAGTTACCCCGGATACGCTTACTAATTGATCAATATTTTGAATTTCTGCAATCATTGAAGAGCTTTCACCAGCGTTCCCACGTTATAGCGTAAAGTAGTTAAATAATCATTGGACTCATTGGTGGTTGCCCAGATTAAAACTGTTTTGGCATTGGTTTCTTTGGCCAGACCATCCGGCTCATTGGGTTCGGCGGCATTACCGACTAAAACTTTGATTTTTCTTGCCTTCATCAACTTGGCCGCCTCGGCGATATCCTTGGGAGTTACCTCTTGTTCACAGGAGATTTCTACCGTCGCGATATTTTTAAAGCCAAAATATTGGTAGAAGTATGGGAAAGCATCGGCGTAACCTACAAACTCCTTATTGGCTACTGTTGCTGCTTTCGCTTTCAACTCTGCGTCAGTTTTGTCGATTGCCTGGACAAATTTTTGATAATTAGCGGTAAAATAGGTCTTTTGCGCGGGCGCTGCCGAACAAAGTCCATCCAGAATATTTTTCGCCATCAGTTTGACATTTTCGGGGCTGCCCCAATAATGAGGGTTCTCCAGGTTATGTACTTTAACCGTTTTAATTCCCTTTGAAGGGTCTAAGAAAAGGGCTTTCTTACTTAATGTGCTTGCAAGTTTATCGGCCCAACGATCGGAGCCCATCCCAACCTTTACAAAAACATCACAGGTGGCTATTTTCTTCATATCGCCGGCAGAGGCTTCATATTCGTGTTCACAACTGGAACCTTGGATAATGCTCACTGCATTGACCTTATCGCCGCCGACCTTTTCAACGATGTTTTTAACCAGCGGCAAGCTGGTTACGACCTGGATTGGATCGCTTTTTGCCAAACCAATGCTTTGAATCATAAAAGCAGATGCTAAAATCGTTGCTATCAAAATTACCGTTAATATTAAACTATTTTTTTTCATCTATCAATCATCCTTTGCTTATTAATTTAAATATTCATTAGCCGGGTTTTGAACCGGCGGTGCCCGGAAACGACAGTCATAGTATTGTTTAGTTCTAAATTTTATGATGCCGATAAAAAAAATTGAAATTAACAATATGAATAATAATATAAAATTGAAAATGGGGACATAAGTCAGTCCAGCGCATAATATTTGGCATAAAGGGCAACTATCTTCTGCCCCGCATTGTTTATGAAGATGAACATGACACGATAAGAGCAATAAGCTTAAAACTGCTATTAAGATCAAAAATAACCAAATCCGTCGTTTTACCATAATCTCCGGCTTCTTTAAAAATTCTTTATTACAAATTTTTATTACTACACTTAGGACAGGTGCCATAGATCTCCAGGTTATGCTGTTTTACCTGATAATTGGTTTTGGCCTCAATCTCTTTGACCATCTGGTCAAAGATACATTCTGAAAAAATCACTTTGGAACCGCATTTCAAACATTTCAGCTCATGCTTACAGTTGTGTCTAACCAATTCATACTGGTCCGCCTGCCCGGCGCTGTTTACTTTGCGAATTAATCCCATTTTGAGCAGGATTCCCAGATTACGGTAGATTGTGCTTAGGTTGACAGGGCAATGTTTACTAACGATTTGAAAGACCTCCTCCGCTTCCAAGGGGGGACTTCCCGCAAGTACATCCAAAATTTCGCAGCGCTGTTTGGTCAATTTATAGCCTTGCTCTTTAAATTTAAGGTATTGTTCATCCATAGTATTTCCTCAATTTAAGAATTTTTTGCATTTAAATTCTATCACTTTCATAATTTACCGTCAAGTTTCTATAAACCGCAACTTTTTGGGTTAATTAAAAGGCTGAAGTATATGAATAAATAGGTCTTTAGACCAAGCGTTGCTACTATTGTTTATTTATGCTCATGGCCAAACAAAACCCATTGATCTATGATTATATTTATCAGCATTTATTTTTCTATTTTCTGGATGAGAGCAAATAAATCATTTTTATTTCTGGGTGTTATAGTTTCTGAATTAATAATTCCCGTCTTAACCAATTCGTCATAAGTTTCCAGTACGAAAGGTTTTACAAGGTCAGCGTTATTAAGTAGTTCTTCATCTCTGAATATATCTTCCGGAGCTCCTTCTTTTACAAGCAGGCCATCCTTCATGACCAGTATTTGCTCCGCCCAGGAGTAGGCCGTTTCAACATCATGTGTGGACATGATAACTGTGGTTCCTTTTTGTCTTACGGTATCAAATAGTTTCATAATTTGCAATGTATGTTTTGGATCAAGACATGCGGTTGGTTCATCAAATATGATCACTTCAGGCTCCATAACTAGTATATCCGCAATGGAAACCCGCTTTTTCTGGCCATAACTCAAAAAATGAGGCGGCTTTTTTCTGAGATGTGAAACGCCAGTATCTTGCAACGCCTTTTCAACCCGTTCGATTACTTCATTTTTAGAAAGCTTCAAATTCATGGGGCCAAAAGAAACTTCCTGATATACACTGCTGGAAAACAGTTGTGTTTCCGGATCTTGAAACACGATTCCAATACTTTTCCGCAGTTCAAATAATGAAGCATGATTGTATTTTACTTCTTTGTTTTTAAATAAAAGCTTGCCCTTGGTAGGCTTTAGTATACCGTTAAAATTAAGAAACAGAGTGGATTTCCCCGCGCCGTTAGAGCCGAGAACCGCTACTTTCTTACCCTTCTCGATCTTTAGCGATATCCCCTTCAAAGCGAATGTGCCGTCATCATATTTAAACTCAAGATCTTGTGTTTCCAGTATATATGGAGTCACCCAAATTTACCTCCGCGAAAAAAATGTAATCATGATTAAAACAGACTCCGCCAAAAAAATCAGCAGTAAATTACTCTTTGAAATCGGATATACTTCCTCCAATACTTCTAATTTGCCCTGATAGCACCTTGCCTCCAATGTGATATATAAATCTTGGGAGCGCTTGTAAGAACGGATAAATAGGGTTGAACCCATCTGCCCCAATGAGTCTAGTCCGTTTTTCAAACCGTAGTAACCCAATCTCGAAATCTGAGACAAAAACATCTGATCCGCAGTTTCTATGAGCATAAAAATAAACCGGTAAATCAGGATCATCAATTCAAGGAACAATACCGGAAATTTGAACTTTTTTAATACGGATAGAATATCTGCAATCGGAGTAGTTAGTGATAAAAAATATAGGCACGTCACTGCTCCGAGCGCCTTGAAAAACACCTTTGCGGCAAGCTCCAAGCTTTGTACTGTAAAGCCCAAGGTATATCCAAAAATTTGAAAACCCCACAACATTTTGCTTGACTCAACAATAACATTGATTGCAATGGTAAGAACACCGATCATTAAAAATGAAAATGGAATTAATATTAATTTTAAATAAAAAGATAAGGGTATGCCGCCCTTCAAGACCGCTACCCCTATCATAAGAGTAATAATTACGATGGATACTACGATGGAATTTGCCCAAAGGCAGATTACCATTGTGGTGAATGCAAATATGAATTTCTCCAAGGGATTGGTATCTCTCAGGCGGCTGCAATAGGCATATCGATCGATGTAAAGCATTTACGCCTCTTCTTCCGTCTTTTTTCTACCTCTGGCAAACCCGATATAGTACCCGATTACCAAAGAGCCGATTCCCGCCTGTAGCGCGAACAATAAACTCTCTATCTCTGCACTGGGCGGTGTCCATATTGAATGGAACCATGGTTTATAGCCTTTATCAATTTGACTAATGGCGTCTTTCGCCTGGTCATCCGCTCCTGCAAATTCGGCTTTGCTTTGGAATATTAGCGGTATAACGGCAATTGCTATCACTAATATGATAAGCAGAATATTCTTTCCGACAATTTGTTGTTCTTTGCGCGCATCACCGGCCCGATGACTCATAGGGAAGCCTCCTCTGATAGTATTTTCAAATCTTGCAATTCATTTTTACTGTAAGAAGTAAGCACATTAAAGATAATTACAGTTAAAATGCCCTCGCTGACGGCTAAAGGGAGCTGAGTAACCGCAAATATCCCCATGAATTTGACCAGAGATTCACCGATACCGCCTGTTGCGGATGGATATGCCAAAGCAAGTTGAAATGATGTGGTGACATAAGTCATCAAATCTCCTAAAAACGCTGCCAGGAATACCGAAAGCCACAACGGGCCCTTAAACTTTTTAATTAACTTGTAGACCCCGAAAGAAACCAAAGATCCGACAATGGCCATGGAAAATGTATTGGCGCCTAGGGTAGTTATCCCGCCATGAGCCAGTAACAAAGCCTGAAAAATTAGTACAATCAAACCTAATACCGCCATTGGCGTGGGCCCGAAAAGGATAGCTCCCAGACCGATTCCGGTAGGATGGGAACAGCTGCCCGTCACAGAAGGGATTTTTAGTGCGGAAAGCACAAAAGTGAAAGCGCCTGCCATGGCTAAGAGCATTTTTACCCTTGGATTTGCCTGGACTGTTTTTTGGATGGAGAAAAGTCCTAAGATAACAAAAGGAATGGCAATAGCACCCCATGAGATACACCATACAGGGGGGAGAAATCCTTCCATAATGTGCATGGCAAAGGTGGGTTTGGGCATAAAAATCAACATTAAGATAATACTGAAGAAAATTTGGATTTTTTTAGACACAGCTATCACCTCACAAATTATTTTAACTATCTGATTTTCATTGCCCGGAAACAATCTTTACAATAAACCGGCCGGTCGCCAGTTGGTTTAAAGGGCACCATGGTTTCGGCACCGCAATTCGCACAGATTGCCGGATATAACTGCCGTTCACCCTGTGGCCGGTTAAACCGGTCATTGTTTTTTTTTCGGGCTGCCCGGCAATCCGGGCAACGGCCTGGCTCGTTAGTAAAACCTTTACTGGCATAAAACTCCTGTTCGCTGGCAGTAAAAGTAAACTTTTTGCCGCATTCTTTACAAACCAAAATTTTGTCCTGATACATCATAGCATCCTCCCCAAAGTGATTGCCAAGATAAATTTATAAACGAGAATTTTTCGCATTTAAATAGTACCATAGATATCAATGTTTGTCAATTTATAGAAATAGAAGAATAAGTAATGGCCAATATTATAAATATTTTATCCATCAGCCAATCGTTATTTTTCCAAATTGGCTACATTACAATTATGCAAAAAATTCTATTTTCGCAAGTAAAGAAATATACATTAATACATTAAATGGAAGCTTATTTCGCCAAATAATGATCACAAGGCCTCGTAAATAAAATTCCCGCTCTTCGACGTAATACCCAGGTTTCATATTAAGAGGTGATTTCCATAGAAAAGATTCTCACCAATCAGTCATTTTCAATCCCAGTCAGAGTTATCTTGCCGTCGCAAGGTACTTGAGTGCCGCATTGGCATTGATAGCCGTTTCCCGAGTATTTAACGAAACCAATCCCTTTTGCGAAATAACGCCATTCAATATAAGGGTAAATTTCACTCCCAGTACTAGTAAATTCTTCAATTAAAACCGTCTTTTCGACTAATATACATTCTACAGTGCAGTTCTGAAGTTTCAAATTCAACCGACGCCTCAATTTTAAATAAGTTATCATCGAATTGCCGTCAATTTTCCCTTTTTGAATAGTATAACTGGTTCCTATTTCCATCTTCCCTTTTAAATATAGTTCCGGCTGGGGATACCATTTATTAAGCCACTCAGTATAACTAACCCCGACTTTTAGAATATCTCCGGCATCATTGATAGTATAGAGTGATTTATCCGATAATTTTTCCTCCCTATCTTTGGGCAAAATAAAAGTTGATATCACATATGCCTGCCGATTATCAATTGTTTTCGACCCGAGAAAAGTAATGCGCCATTGATTGCTGCCTTGAGTTTCTACGTAACTATGAGGAATATCTATCGGAAAATACTCTTTGGTATCAACAATATTATCGATTTTTTCAGCTTTAACGGGATTGGCGATTATCAAGATTATCAATATCATAAATAAATGCTTTTTCAAAGGATACACCCCGGTATTGATATGTCATTTTATGAATTGAATTATATGCTGATGAATTATTAAGGTCAAGATATCGGTTCTGATAAATTAATGAAACTATTTACCATTGAAACCGTTTAATTTTATATTGGCGGAAAGAGGTATTTCGCCGAATAAGGCCAATTATCCCATCAGTCAGGTATTGTATATTCGGATATTTTTAAAAAGACCCGATTTTATCCTGAAAGCGAATACCTAATCGCGAATCCGCCTATACTATCATAAGTACAATCTTAAACCATTTACAAGAATTGAAATAAAGGTAACTATGAATAAACAAAGTTTCGTTAAAATCTTTGCGGTGGTTTTTATTATAATCCTGCTACTCTTAGCTTGCCATTCCTTCCTTCATGGACTGGAAAGGAATGAGGAGCATTGTTTATTATGCGATCTTTTAGCTACCGGTTTCTCCACCATCGAAAGTTTCAGACTCCTGCTGTTATTTCTGTTGATTGCCGTTATGTCGCAGCGAAAATACCTTCCATTTAGGTCCTCTACGTTCCTCCAAATAAAGCTGCGGGCGCCGCCTTATCAACCAAACCTATAATCCCTTTCCTTTTTTAAAAAATTTAGAAGAAATGACCAAAATCTCCGGCCACTTTATGCTCATTCTGCTAGCTTGGATTGACATTGATCAAGTGGAGATTTGAAAGGATATCCTATGAAAAAACAACTTTCGCTGATTGCTAAATTGTTTTTATTATCATTTTTGCTTTCTTTTGTCATCTTCCACGGCCTATTTTTACCGACAGCCTTTTTAAATAAACTGCCCCAAATGGTTACCATATTTCTTAGTATCGTCATTCAAGCGTTACCGTTTGTATTGATCGGGGTCTTTGGCTCGGCGCTAATGCAGAATTTTGTCACAGTCGAGATGGTGGAAAATAAATTGGCCAAAACTGCTAAGTTAAATGGAATATTACTCGCCATTGGAGCCGGATTCTTCTTTCCGGTCTGTGATTGCGGTGTGATTCCGGTAGCCAGGAGAATGTTATTAAAAAAAGTCCCTCCCTATATGGCGATTGCCTTTCTAGTGACAGCGCCGCTGGTTAATCCAATTACTGTTTGGGCGACGGCTACCGCCTTCGGCTATAATCTTCCTGTTACCTTAATCAGGGTGGGCATGGCTATCGTGATCGGAATCATTGTCGCCTTAATGGTAAGTGAGCTTTTTCCAACCCTTGAGCATCTATTTACTTCAAAAGCAATTCAAGAATGGGAAACTGCTGCCGGCGATAACGAAAATATAATTGAACATCATCATCATAAGGGTTCCGTGCTGGCTGATATTATCGATCATGCCAATGAAGAATTTCTGGAAGTTGGCAAATTCCTAATTATCGGTTCCTTGATTGCCTCGATCATCCAAACGGTTATTCCCAAACAGTCTTTATTGGTGATTACCCAAAACCCGGCATTATCGGTGATGGTGATGATGGCTCTGGCCTTATGTTTATCGCTTTGCGCCGAAGCCGACGCCTTTGTAGCCCGCTCATTCACCTATCATTTCCCTTTAGGCAGCGTCATGGCATTTATGGTTTTCGGTCAAATGCTTGACATTAAAAACGCCGCGTTATTGCTTAAAAGCTTTAAACTTAAAGCGATTTTATTTATCTTCGGGTTATGCGCTATTTTAGTATTAATTTTTTGCACATTTATGAACCGAATGCCCATCAATAATCTAATGCATGGGAGATTATAGTCATGAAAAACTTTGAAAAACATTTTACTACCATCGTTTTAAGTAGTTATGCCATATTCTTATTTTACCTTTTAAGCACCGGGGCGATTGCAAAATTTATTAATCCCAGACTGTCCTTTCTTTCAGTCATTGCGCTACTGATTATCGGCGTGATGATTTTCCGCAATTTAGCCAAAAATTCCGGGCAATCAAAACATCCGACCACTTGTCAATGCGGTCATCATGAAGCAGAGAAGTTTCAACCCAGCAACCTACTGCTTTTTTTACCCATATTCCTTTCGGTAATGGTAGGGCCGGGAACTTTAAGCTATCAGCCGGATAACAACCCGGGTCAAAATGGCGGTATTGCAACGACTACATCCATCAATCCCAATGGCGTAATTGTCACCCGTTATGCAAATCCAAATCAGTTTGCCAATAACAATAATGCTTTGAATCAGAATCTCAGTCCCGGGAACAACAACCAGAATCAAAGCCAAGAGACTGAAAAAGCCCAGGATGTGGCGGCCCAATTCATCCCGGCGGGGTATGAAGAATACACCCAATTGAACATCGGAGATACTATTTTCGACACCCCGAAGGCCCCAAAGCAAAAGTTAACCCATGCCAAAATATTTTTAAGGGGCAAAGTCATTCATTCTCCGTTATTAAAAGCGGATGAAATCATTGTTTACCGGGTGGTGATTACTTGTTGCGCCGCAGATGGAATGCCCTTGGGGATTGTAGTGAAGCTCCCCGAAAAATCTGATTTTCAGCCGGATGAATGGGTGGGTGTTGAAGGCACGGTTCAATTGCTCCCGTTTGATGAGAAACTTAAGAGTATCGATCCGATCGCTGCTATGGTGCCGCCGGAAAAGATTTATCCTTATTTTACAGCCGCTAAAGCTTATCAAGTGCAGCCGCCACGGGAAGAATACCTTTTCCCGTAACTGTAAATTCAAGGAGTATAGAGTTACAGTCAATTCTTTGTCGTTAAAAATCAGCTAGGGTCGGCTCTGCTACCAAGGAATTTTATCCAAATCATCACCCCGGAATATCGAAAGCAGTCGACTTTTTAAAGGTTCGGGGACATCTTTTAATTGAACGTGATCGACTTTTCTGATCTCAATACTATCCATTTTTAGACGAATAGCCAGTTCTGCTATGGTATATCCTTTGTTCTTGCGTAGATTTTTAACCAATTGATTGGCTAGACCCCATTTAAACATTACAACACTTCCTTCTTTTTTCTGTCCTGACGGTAAAACAAAGAGCGACATAATTAATAACCATATCGTAAAGAACTTCAACAGACTATTTAAAAAAGCCTTCAAATAAAAACTGTTTCCAGAGAATCCGGAAACAGTTAATCAATTACCTTATCACTTATTGCCTATCACTACGAAGATTAGGCCTCGTTTTTCCAAAGTCCATGAATATTACAATACTCACGGGCAGTTACTTTTTGGGCGGTGACGTTGAAAAAGGCTTCCGGAGCTTCACCGGGATTTAGAAACTGGCGATAAGCCTTGCCGTCGGCTATAAGCTCGATCCATTCAATAAAGTGCTTCTCCTCCATCGGATGGGATACGCTTCCCACCGTCACCTTATAACCATCATTGGTTTTCTCGATCACCGGAACATGTTTTTCTTTGGAAGCATCGACTGAGTTTTCGGTTACCAGCACCATCGGATCACCGCAACAAACCAATTGTCCGCCACCTTCATGGACCATTTCGACAATATTCCCGCAATGGGGGCACTTATAAATTTGTAATTTAGTAATCATATTGCCTATTTCCTCCTTCAAATTTTGATTTACAGCTTGACAATTATATGTATTAAAAAACCCCTAAAAAGTTACGTACCTTATTCTATTACTCTATCCGGGCCGAAACTTTTACTTCAATATTGCCCATGGTTGCATTGGAATAAGGACAAACTTGATGTGCTTCTTGAACCAATTGATCAGCCGTAGCTTGATCAATTCCTAAAACCGTAGCGGTTATGGACGCGGTTAACAAAAAACCGCCTTTATCGTTGGGCCCGATCCCGATTTCCACTGTTACGGAAGTCGATTGTAAGGTCAAATTTCTACGGCGAGCCACATGCAACATAGCGCTTTCAAAGCAAGCGGCATAACCTGCTGCGAACAATTGCTCCGGATTGACACCGGTTTTCCCTGAACCTCCAAGTTCAGCCGGTACTGCCATTTCAAATTCGAACGGGCTATTATCGATTCGAACCTGACCGTCACGCCCTCCGGAAGATATCGCCTTTGCTTGATATAAAATTTTCAAATCGTTCACCTCCCGTCTCCAATAATTTAACTAAGTTAATTATATACTATATTAATTAAAATTTCAATATCCAATTTATACGATAGTTTTCAACAGTTCCAATAATTCATCAATAGTGATGACCTGACAATCTATTCTCTCCAAAGGCAACTTTTGTTCGATTGCTGTTTTTAACAGTGGGGACTTACTTGTGTCTCCAATGATAATAGCCCCTATCACGATTTGATTTTTGATAAAAATCCTCCGGTACGTCTTCTTGGCCGGATCTTCCTCGATTATTGTATGGCTGGCATTGGTTTCGGAGACATCTCCCATTGAAAACATGGAAATACCGTAAGCATTCAAAGCCGTCACTGGAACGATTGGTCGATAAATTGTTTCCTGACCCGCTATATTAAACCCCGCTGTTTTGCCTTGCCCCATGGCAACATTCCATAAACCGTATACTTTACCGTCATACTCCGCTACATCGCCGGCGGCATAGACATTAGGAACATTGGTTGCCATTTTTTGATCGACAATTACTCCCCGGTTTGTTTTGAGCGGCGTTCCCCGTAAAATATCAATATTTGGTTTAATTCCGGTCGAATACAATACCATTTCACAATGGAAACTGCTGCCGTCCTTCATTTCAACCCCACAAACCACTTGGTCGCCAATAATATTAACAATTTCCGCGTTAGTAAGAACCTTAATTCCGAAAGATTCGACCAAATTCTTTAAAATCGTTGCCGCCCTCTCATCCAATTGGTTAGGGAAAAGCCGGTTTTGAATTTCGGCAACAGTTACCTTTTTATGATGTTGCTGCAGTGCCCAAGCGGTCTCCAATCCTAGAACTCCACCGCCGATGTAAAAAATTTCATTCTTTCCTTCCAAAACCCCATGGAGCCGTTGTACATCTTCCAGGTTTCGGATGGTGTTCAGCTTCCCGCGATTGGTTTCCGCAATAGCCGGGAAACGGTTTCCGGCGCCGTTCGCCAATAATAATTTGTTATAATTCATGCTTTTTTCTTGCGGCAAAATGATTGCTTGCCGTTCAATATCGATACCTTGCACTCTGACATTTAAATGAAGAGTAATCCGGTTCTTTTCATACCATTCTCTTTTTTGCAGTAAAATATCGGCTTCATCAAGTTGATCAAACAGGCTTTTGGAAAGTTTGAGCCGATAGTATGGATAGAACCTTTCCTCGCCGAACAGGTCTATCGTCACTTCCGGATCAATCTCCCGGATTGCTTTAATGGCACTAACGGCAGCAATTCCGCCTCCGATGATGATTAGGTTGTTCATATTTTGCCGAGCCCCCAACCATAAATTAATAATCCATCGGGTTGAATGCCTCGCCTTGCTTCCTCGCAGCATAACACAATCGAAATCGAATCCTTTTGGGCCATATACATCCGCTCCTAAACTTTCGAGTAATTAACTATATAAAATATTAACCCAATTATAAATTATTAAAAACTATTTTTCAACTATATTATCAAATTGATGACCAGTTATTAAATAATTTTATTAATTAATTATGTTCCCTAAACGTAAGGAAAATATAAGGAAGGCTGACGATAAGGAAAAATGATTAAAAAACTAAATCAGCTAAACCGTGGTTCTTTAGCTGATTTGCCAATGATATTATTGGGTGTTTGGAATGTTTTATCGTGGATATCAGGACTCTTTGTTTTGGTCGAAAATCACGGCCACCAGGATGATAACACCCATTGCAATCGTCTGCCAATAAGAGGATACTCCCAGCAGACTCAAGGCATTGTTAATGACTCCAATGATTACCAAACCGAGAGTCGTTTGAATAATGCCGCCGCGGCCGCCCGACATACTGGTTCCACCCATCGCCACTGCAGCAATGGCATTTAACTCATAACCTTGAGCGGCATTGGGTTGTCCGGCCTGCAACCGGGAGGCTAACGCCGCTCCACCCAGAGCAGCCAAAACTGAACAGATCATATAAACATAAAACTTGATTCTGACAATATTAATCCCGCTAAGTTTGGCAACTTCTTCGTTACTGCCTACGGCAAAAACATAGCGTCCAAAGCAAGTTCTGGTCAATACAATATGAGCGATAATCATTATGATAGCTGTCACAATTACCATTACCGGTATGGGTCCAATATATCCGATCCCCATCCAACTGAAGGAATCCGGCAAACCAAAAACCGGTCTCGATTCGGTATATACATAAGCTAAACCGCGGGCTACACTCATAATCGCCAAAGTGGCAATGAAAGGAGGCACTTTTAACTTGGCAATATTCACCGCCATTATCCCGCCAAAAATACCGCCGATCACAATCGCAGTTGCCAAAATGACCAAGACTCCGGTTAATATACCGGCATTGGGGAAAAATTTTATGGTAACGGTAGCTACAATACCGGCCAATGCAGCTACTGAGCCTACGGATAAGTCAATCCCATTCGATAAAATAACAAAAGTCATTCCGGTGGCTAATAGAGCATTGATGGCAATCTGCATCATGACGTTGACCAGATTGTTGGGATCAATAAAACGCGGTACAAAGAGGGCCGACATCATTATCAAGATTACAAAAAAGAGCACCAACGTGTTTTCTTTTGCATATTTGGTGATTCGTTTCAAATCCAAAGTGTTGCTCATTTTCTTTACTACCTCCTTTAACATCCACTAATACTGGCGAGTTGCAAAATATCTTTTTCAGTTGCGCCTTGATTGTCAATAATCCCTGAAACTTTTCCTTCGCGCATCACCAAGATTCGGTCCGAAACCCCCAGAATTTCCGGAAGTTCCGAGGAAACCATGATAATACTGCCGCCCTCTTCAACAAATCTCTTCATTAAGCCGTATATTTCGGCCTTGGCATTCACATCAATACCTCGGGTGGGCTCATCCATAATCAGGATTCGGGATTTGGCAGCCAGCCATTTGGCGATAACCACCTTTTGCTGATTGCCGCCGGAAAGATTTTTAATGGGTGTAGACGCACTCGGCGTTTTGGTTCGCAACATTTGAATAAAATCTTCAGCGATTTTTGATTCCCATTTGAAATTGATTAAACCAAAATTGGAGTTTTGAAATAAACTGGCCAAAGAAGTATTTTCCTTAACGCTTTTAGACAGTAACAGCCCTTGATTGCGTCTATCTTCCGGTATTAATCCGATTCCTGCATTAATTGCTTGCTGTGGCTCTGTAAAACATACCGTCTGACCATTTAAAACGCATTCTCCACTATCAACGCGGTCGGCGCCAAAAATCGCCCTCATTACTTCGGTTCTACCGGCGCCGATCAAACCCGCCACTCCTAAGATCTCGCCCCGTCGTAAAGCGAACGAAACGTTTTCGAAAACGCCCTTGCGGGTATAGTTTTTGATCTCCAATACCAGTTCGTCGGCGGGAGGTATTTCCGATTTATAATAAAATTGGGTAATTTCTCTACCTACCATTAACGCAATCATATGACTTTCATCGATCTCGCGCAGGGATACCGTCTTTACAAGTTGTCCATCCCGCAGGATGGTAACCGTATCTCCGATTCTGGCAATTTCTTTTAAGCGATGGGATATATATATAATGGCGACATTTTCCTGCCTCAACTTTTCGATAACTTTAAAAAGCGCTTCCACCTCATGTTCAGATAAAGATGAAGTCGGCTCATCCATAATGACCAAGAAACTGTTTTGCGAAACAGCCCGGGCAATCTCCACCATCTGTTTGTCGGCATTGCTTAATCTACGAATTACTGCTTTAGGACTGATCTTAACTCCGATGTTTTCCAATAGCCGGCCGGCATCATTATTCATCTTCTTACGATCAACAAAACCGGACTTGCCGATTTTTGGTTCCCGGCCTAAAAAAATATTCTCAGCGACCGTAAGGTCGGGAATAACGCTTAACTCCTGATGAATTACACTAATACCTGCGGCCAGTGACTCGCGGGTGTTTTTAAAATTGACTTCCTGACCCCTTAATTGGATACTTCCTGCATCACGGGAATACACACCGGAAATAATTTTGATTAAGGTCGATTTTCCGGCGCCGTTTTCGCCTAACAATACATGCACCTGGCCGGGATAAATATTTAAATCAATATTCGACAAGGCCTTGACCCCGGGAAAAGATTTACTGACTCCGGCCATTTCTATCAATGGCGTTTGATGCATGTTCTTCCCTCCTGACTTTCGAGTACTCGGCGCGTTCGCCGCTATTGTTTTGATTACCCGCAGGTGATCGGGGGTAATGGAAGGAGCCCTCTCCTTCCATTACAGACCGAACCTCTATTGTATCAATGGTTCCTAATAAATAACTCGTATGCCAATTTGTTTCTTGAATTATTACTAAATTGAAAGCACCGTAGTATTAGAGATTGGTTTTATCAATTACTTTCGGCGCAATCGGAATTAATTTGGGAACGGTTTTGCCATTTATTTTATCCATGGCGGCATCCAAAGTTTTGGCCCCGATAGCCGCAGGATCTTGGGCGATATCGGCTTTCCAGAGTCCGCCGCTTTTGATTTCAGCAATACCTTCGGGATTACCGTCGAAACCGATGACTTGGACGTTACGGTTGGCGGCTTTAATTGCCGATAAAGCACCCATTGCAAAGGGATCGCCGACACCGAAAATTACTTGAAGATTGGGGAATTTAACCAGCATATTTTGGGTGACATCGGCTGCTTTCGCTTGGTCGCCCGAGCAGTTTTGAACATCGACCACTTTGATATCCGGATAATTTTTGGTCAAGAATTCCTTGAAACCTTTTTCACGGTTGACGCAGCTTTCAACTTCGGAATAGGTCACAATAGCCACTTCCCCTTTGTGTGTGGGAAGCATTTTCTTGGCCACATAATCGGCTGCCAATTCGCCGCCTTTGTAATTATCAGTGGCAACATGAGCTACCGTTTGGCCATCCGAAGAAATATCCATTGTGAATACAGGAATATTCGCTTTGTTTGCCAACTCAACCATGGATTTGCTTCCTGCGGAGTTGGTAGGGCAAAGGATTATAGCATTCACCTTTTGGGTGATAAAATCTTGAACCTGACTAAGTTGCTTGTTGGAATCTCTGGATGCATCTTGAACAATCAATTTGACTCCGAGTTTTTTTGCTCTTGCGATTAAGGATTTCTCAATGTTGTTGTAGAAAACATGCTCACGAGTAAGCAAACTGACACCGACTACGATTTTTTTGGGAGCCGCGAGTGCAGCCACAGTAAGACTTGAAATCAATAGAACCACAAGCGAGACGCAGATAATCTTGGTAAACCTTTTCATGTTTGTTCCTCCCATTTTTTGATTTTTTTATGCAAAAGGGCGCTTTGGCTGCCCATTTTACCGAAAGTTAGGCTTTGTTTACACTGCCGCAGAGAATGATTTTTTGCTTTACAATTTCTCCGACTGCTTTTTTGCCGCTAACCATAAACTTTTTGGGATCAATAATGCTTTGGTCAACCAGCGCTTCCCGCACTCCTCGAGTCAGGGCAGCCCGAAGCTCGGTGGCAAAATTGACCTTACTGACACCAAGCGTAATCGCTTTTCGGACCATATCATCCGGAACCCCGGAAGCCCCATGAAGTACCAACAGCACTTCGACAACTTTACGAATTTCCGTTAGCCTGTCAAAGTCCAGTTTGGGTTGTCCTTTATAAAAACCGTGGGCTGTCCCAATGGCTACCGCCAATGAATCAATCCCGGTTCGTATCACAAATTCCTTCGCTTCAGCGGGATCCGTATAGGTTGCCGAGTTTTGGCCAACCTCCAAACCGTCTTCTTTGCCGCCGACCTTGCCGAGTTCGGCTTCAACGGGAATCCCCACCGCATGGCACATATCCACAACCCTCTTTGATAGGGCGATATTTTCTTCCAATGGTAACTTGGAACCGTCAATCATGATGGATGTATATCCTGAACGGAATGCCTGAACCGCCAAATCGTAACTTTCGCCGTGATCGAGATGAAGCGCTACCGGAACCGGACAGGACTTGGCCGCTGTGTGAACCATGGCAGACAGCATTTCGAATCCGGCATATTTCACAGTACCGGGCGTAGTTTGAATCATAACCGGCGCCTGAAGTTCGGTAGCTGTTTCCAAAACCGTTTGAACCATTTCCATATTTTCAATATTAAATGCTGCTACCGCATAGTTACCCTTTTGGGCGTCCTCCAACATTTGCTTGCTTGTAACCAAGGGCATTGACAACACATCCCTTTTTTATTGTTTTCGCGATTTGAATCAAGATCTCACGAACCAATCTTTTCGATGCTGACCTGTGGCAGCATTTTTTGGAAATCTTCAGCCGTACAAAGCAAGGTGCCTTCACGAATCAACGAAGCGTTGGCAGCCGCTACTCCATAACGCAGCATTTCTGGAATTTCCATTCTTTGTTCTATCGCCATACATATTCCGGCCACCAGTGAATCACCGGCGCCTTGGACTCCCCGTACTTCGATGTTGGAGCCCGATGCAAACCAAGCTTGATCTTTATTTACAATAACCGCGCCATCTTTTCCCATGGTGACACAGACAATACCGACACCCTGAGCCGCAATAAGTTTTCTGGCAATCTCAACGATATCTTGCTTTTTTTGCACCTTCATTTTAAAGGCAGTTTCGAACTCGTACAGATTGGGTTTGATAAAATACGGTCCGGCTTTTAAACCCTCCAAGAACAACTCACCATCAGCGTCTAAAACTGTTTTAACCCCACTCTTTTTAACGGTTTCAATTAAAGTCCGGTAGATCTCTTTGGGAACCCCGCTGGGAACACTGCCGTTAAAAACCATAAGCGATGATTCTTTTATCCGGTCATAAACTAATCTACAAAGTTCCGGAATGGCCTCAGAGCATACCGGATAACCGCTTTCATTAAACTCGGTCATTACATGGCTTTCGTCGTCAAAGATTTTTATATTGGTTCGTAACGTTCCGTCAATATTGATAAACTGATATTTAATATCGTTTTGTTTGAGGCTTGTCTGGACAAAATCCTGGCTGCCAAGATAGTTAAAGCCTAAAACCTCGGTCTGTCCGCCCAGTTGGCGAACGGCAATACTCACATTAATGCCCTTGCCTGAAAAATCGGAACGGGTATGAACCACCCTATTTAAGCCGCCATACTTAAAACCCGCTATTGTAATGGTTCTATCAATGCAAGGATTTAACGTTAATGTTGTAATCAAATAAAATCTCCCCCTTGTCGCAAAAAGCAACTACTCGGTATCGTCATTCATCCACGCAGCCATGGATCGAAAGATAATCCATACCGAGACAGCTCCCGCATCTTCTAGACCAATTACACTCTGTCCGAATGATTTCGCCCGCCCGAATTTAGCCATACATTGTTTGGTATATTCTTTTCCGGTTTCCGCCTGTTTGGCTGCCCGCTTTAGCCCTTCGGAAAGACTTAATCCCTGATTTGCCGCTTGTTGCAGGGCTACAGCTGCCGGCTCAAAAGCATCAACCATCGTTTTATCGCCAATTTGCGCCTTACCGCGTTTTTTAAGAGCAGTCAGCGATCGTTGGAAAATACCGGCCATACCCGAAAGATCAATTTCCGTTAGCGGCTCAAGTCCAATGATGCCACTGATAAATACGGTTCCAAAAAGTACTCCCGAAGCTCCTCCCATGGTATCCAAAAGAGTCATTCCGACACAATGAAATACTTCATTAATAGAATCAAACTGCTTGGCATTCAGTTCTTTTTGGACTTCCTTAAATCCCAGCGACATACTGGTACCATGGTCACCATCACCGATTTTTTTGTCAATTACAGTCAAATAATCCTCAGCGTCAATCATTTGCTGGGCAACATAATAAAACATTTTTTGAAGCTCACCAGCAGTTATCGAAGTTTTCAATTTAATCACCAGCCCTTAAAGCGCTTTTTTTCTAAAAAAAGGTGAATAAGCGGGATAATTATAATAACATTTCAATTCCTGATCCAATGGAAGCAATGAAATTGAAAATCCACCGGTTCCTTGGGGTGCTAATAAAGTATCGATAAACATGTCATAAGTTTTAAGCAACTTTTGATCCAACACCATTTTTACCCGGCGGTTAACAATGCAAAGTTCAAGTAGGCCGGTAAAACCGAACCCATTAATGAATACCGCTATTTCATCCCCGGCGGCGGGCAACAAATCAGCCAGTAAATAATCCATCATGATGTCAACAATCTTATCCGCCGAAATAAGCTTTGTCTTTAAGATTCCCGGCTCTCCATTAAATCCCATNCCGAATTCAATCATCCCCGGTTCCATATCAAACATGGCCTCGCCGGTAGAAGGTAAATATCCCGGAGAAGTNGTAACACTGAGCGTCCGGATATTCTGATTTGCTTTTCGGGTCACNCGTACCAATTCATCTAAATTGAGACCGGCATCCGCAGCCGCGCCGGCAATCTTAAGCACGATAGCGACACCCGCGACGCCCCGGCGTTCTTCCTGTTTATTGATAGCAGCGGAGGTTATATCATCACTCACGAACACCGATTGAGTTCGGATTCCTTCCAATTGCAGCAGTTCACCCGCTAATTCAAAGTTGAGAACATCCCCGGCATGGTTGGTAGCCAAATAAAGGACACCGTTTTGGTGATTCACCGCTTTGGTGACATTCATAATCGACCTGGCCGGGGGTGCGGCATAAACATTGCCTAAAGCAACTCCGTCCGCTAAACCGTTACCGACATAACCGATATTCCAGGGTTCATTACCGGCGCCACCGCCCGTAACAATTGCTACTTTGTTCTTACGTTCTTTCAATACCAATCCGTTGGTGTTTGGAACCCGCTCAAACAGCTGCGGATTAGCGCATAAATAACCTTCCAGCATTTCACTGATCATGGCCTCCGGCGCGTTAATAATCTTATTCATCCTATATCACCACTATCATAAATAATTTTGGCGTCGAAAATAAAGGGAATTTTCATGCGCCACTCTGAGCAACAATAACATCGACCCCAAGTTCACGAAGTTTTTTAATACCGGGTTCTGCTGCGTTCCAATCCGTGATAATCCGATCCACTCCATTAATTGGACACACTTTTGCCAAAGAAACCTCATTAAATTTACTATAATCAGCCAGCACGATTTTCTCTTTAGCCGATTTGAGCATGCATTGTTTAACTTGAGCTTCATATGTATTGGGAGTGGTAATGCCGTGTTCAATATCGATACTATTGGCTCCCAAAAACACTTTATCGAAAAACAAACTTTCAATCGCTTTCTCCGCCAATCCGCCGACGCAGGATAAGATCCGGTGACGGACATTGCCGCCGATTAAAATCAAATCGATATCTTCGGCGTCTACCATCTCGACTGCCAGATTGATCGCATTCGTGACAAGTACAATATTGCGTTTGGAACCGTTCTTAATAAGTCTTGTCAGTTCAAGCGTGGTGGAACCGGCATCTATAAATACGGTTTCGCCATCTTTTATTATTTCATAAGCCGCTTTGGCAATTGCTTTTTTTTCAGCGGTATTTGTCTTTTCTTTCTCTTTCTCCTCAAACTCACGGATGGAAGTAGTGAGACTAATTGCTCCACCCCGGGTTCTTTTCAGATATCCATAGTCATCTAATTCATTTAAGATCTTTCGAATTGTTACGTCCGATACACTAAACAAATCGCGGAGTTCCCCTACTGAAACAGAAGTTTTTTCTTGAAGAATATCAAGAATAGCTCGCTTTCTTTCTTCAGTAAGAATTTTTGACACCCCATTCATATATTTCATTTATAACCATATATTATATTGTTTTGTTTCATATGTCAAGTTTATAATTTCATTTCCAAAACTATTTGATTGCATTACGTAACTTTTCGAAATAGATTCTGATATTTTCAGTGAGCCTGAGTTGGATTTTGGTGAGATGCTTAGGGGGATAACTAATTAAATAAGCCCTATTCTTGAAATTTGGCAGCAAAAAAAAGCCAGACGATTGTCTGGCGTAATAAAACTTCTGTATGGTTTCATACAATTTTAATAGAAATAAATCGTAACTTGAGATGGTATATTAAAAAATAAGATCACAATTTATAAAGTTGTTGAAGAAGTTACCACTACTTTTGCTAGAGCGTTCGAAAGAACCTCAATCATGTCGTCAATGTCTTTTCTTTCTACAATTAACGGCGGCATTAATCGTATCATCCCCGGCCTTGGTGAATTAATAATCAAGCCATTTTGAAAGCAAGCGGAAACAACTTCGCATCCTTTCTCCAGCGGTAAATCAAATGCGATGAGCAAGCCCCTTCCTCTGATATTGGTCAG
>WSSedL1CaDRAFT_10000476_pt1 | contig 28398 bp, 20 predicted proteins | sample WetSurSL1Cattail_FD_9464 | JGI IMG/M metagenome (IMG submission 9464)
CGTAGATAGTTTAGCGTTTTATGGGTCGATGCCTTTAACATTATCGGGCGATTCCATTGTGGGAATGCTTGACGATAACAATGTGAAAGAAGGGTATTCGAGTATGGTCCGCTATGCTTGTTATGACAGCAGCAAAACATTAATTACACGTGATTATATTGAATATCGTGTAAATCCGCGCAACCCTGTTTCCATATCGAAAGACTCCATCTTACTTGGTGAATATATTGAGGTTTCTAGGGCGGGTGAAGTCAAATACACAGTTTATTTTGGAGATGGAACGAGTTATGCCGATTATTTTCATTTTGGGCATGTATATGCTGATACAGGAATATATCATATAAAAATCCCTCCCTTAAAATGCGGAAATACTCAAAATTTTGATGTGCACGTGTTATGCCCGAGCATACGGCCTAACATAAGTGTTCCTCTGGCATACCATGAAGTCTGTATTAATGAGCCGGTAACATTCGGTGTGAACAACATACAAGACATTTACCGTACCAAAAGAAATTTTACATTTATTTTTGAAGATACTGTATATGCAAGTAGCAAGAATTTTACCAGAACTTTTTCAAAAGCTGGGGACTATCCGGTTAAAATGAAATTAACAGATGTGTGTAACCAGGAATATGTTTATTACGACACTATTCATGTAAAAGAACATTTACCAGTATATCTTTATGGGAGTGATCGCACAATATGTCCCGGAGTACCAAATACATTTTCTCTGTCAGACCATAGTATCGTAAAAACAAGATGGAATATGGGCGACGGATTCATTGTAGATTCTATGTCTTTTTTGCATACCTATCAAAATACAGGTACATACCTTATCAATATTATGGCATTTAACGGATGTGGAGATAGTTCGAGTGTCACTTCTCTGGCAAATGTAAAAATAGATCCACCATCTTGCAGTGTTTACTTCAATGCACAGAAAAGGAAATTATGTATAGGCGAAGAAGCCACATTTTCATATGGCAAATGGTGCGATTTTCCAATAAAGACACATCTCTGGAATTTGGGTGATGGATTTACAAGTACCTCAGATACGGTAAAACATGGTTACCAAACTTCTGGCATTTACCCTCTTACACTAACGTTATCATCTGGTTGCAGTGAAGCGATTTATTACGATACAGTGTTTGTGGGAAATGATATATTATGTCCGGACATGAAGCTTGTAAGTACCGTATACTCTCCCATGTGTCCCGGGGGTTCAGTTAGCTTTTACGCAGATCCTAACGGATGTCCTTATAATAATGTCGTATCATACAAGTGGAATTTTGGTGATGGAAATGAGCCTCAAGAGGGTAGTAACAGTGGTACCACACACGCATATCTTAATTCAGGAATATATCCGGCTTCCGTTGATATTATGAATAAATGTGGAGTTTCAACCACTTTGCGCGATACAGTGGATGTCACAATTTTAGATCAGGATTATTTTCCCGAAATCAGTCTGGTTTTTGACTCCACATTGTGCACACAGGAACCAGTTCAAATCAATGTCCCCGGACTCGACTTAACTTATTATATAACTCAATATGTTTTGGAATTTGGCGACGGACATTTCGGACATTTATATCCACAGCATATTTATGAAAAGCCTGGTAATTATACTGTAATTTTACATGCTTTCAACAGATGCGGCGCTTATAAAACGTTTAGTAAGAATATAACAGTGTTTGAAAAAGAGGTTTGCGATAATTATAAAATTATTGCCCAAAATAAAGCCCTTATTAAAACACCAGTTTGGTTCTCCTATCATAAAAGCGCAAACTGTATGAATAAAGTACAATCAGTACTATGGAACTTTGGAGATGGTCAGTTCAGCATTCATCCTTGGGTATTTCATTCATATAAACACAAAGGAATTTATCCGGTATCACTGACGATAACGAATAATTGCGGCAACTCAAAAACATTCTATGATACTGTGGCGATAGTTAAAAACATGCGCGAACACGAAAACGGAAGGAAAAAATCAGACAGTACTGAAGACGATGTTTCAATAGTGGAATGTGGCCCGCAATATATTATCTATCCGGTGCCGGCAAATGATTACTGTATGATTAAAAGAAATGATGGTCAACCTTTATCCGGAAATATTACAGTGAGCATATTCAACAATTTAGGTAATATGATATCGACCAATAAATTTGTAAATACCTCATCGCTGGAATTACGCATACCATTAAATTCATTCGCTCAGGGCATCTACATATTAAAATTAAATGATAATGAAGTTAATGAGTCCCATGTTGTGATTAAAGAATAGATGATATCTTTGATTGTTATGAAACCCTCAGGGTTTGGTATCGTAAATTTTCAATGCCCAATTTATTTGTTCTAGTTTCGCAGAAAGCGGTGTGGTAAACAAATCACACCGCTTTTTAATCATCTGTTACATGCTCGAATTGTTTTAATCTTTTACAAATTATTATGTTATCTATTTTATACAATAAAATAATTATTAACTTGCCTGCGAATTTACCTCCATCATTTTATGTCAGGAATATTTATCAAAGCTTTGAGGTTTGCTGCAGAAAAACATACCTTGCAACGCCGGAAAGGCAATGATAAAATTCCTTATATAAATCATCCAATCAAAGTTGTGTATATCTTAAATGTTACGGCAAACGAGCCTGATCCGGAACTATTGGCTGCTGCCATTTTGCATGATGTACTTGAAGATACCTGCACTACAGAACATGAAATGCGTGCTGAGTTTGGTGACAAAATAACCAATATTGTGCTTGAAGTAACGGATGACATGACTATGAGTTACGATGACCGAAAACGACATCAGATAAAAAGAGCCCCAACCCTTTCTGATGATGCCAAAAAAATCAAAATTGCCGACAAAATCGCTAACATCAGGGATATTCTGGACTTACCACTTTCCTGGTCCAATAGACGTAAGCGACAATATTTCGAATGGTCTGATAAGGTTATTGCTGGTTGCCGTGGGGTCAACCCAATACTCGAAAATATTTTTGACGATATTATAAAAGAAGCCATGAAGGTGGTTCCTGATAATTGATTTGAAATAGTTGAAGATGAGCAAAGACACACGCACACTTCCCCGGAATACTAAGCATTCAATCATCCATTTCACCGTAGTTCTTCTTCTTTTTACCCAATTTACATTTGCTCAAACTGACTTTTATATTCGCCTTTCCGAAGCAGCCATTGATTTGACAAAGCAGAAGGTAAGCTATGATCCTAAATACTTTGTAATTACGTATCCAAATGGTGACGTTCCAAGCAACAAAGGTGTTTGCACAGATGTTATTATCCGGACTTACAGGCAATTAGGTATCGACCTGCAAAAAGAAGTGCATGAAGATATAGCTTTGAATTTTTCAGTTTATCCTAAAATTTGGGGACTTTCCAAACCTGATAAAAATATAGATCACAGGAGGGTTCCAAATCTAATGAAATTCTTTTCTCGAAAAGGACAAATCAAGCCAATTACGCAAAATGCCATAGATTACTTGCCTGGAGATATTGTATGCTGGGATTTAGGTGGAGGCATAACTCACATTGGAATGGTCGTAAATAAAAAATCCAACAATGGCAATGGATATTTCATTGTTCATAATATTGGATATGGCCAGGTACTGGAAGATCGTCTGTTCGAATATAAAATAATAGGGCATTACAGGTATAAAAAGATTTGAAGATGTGGGGAATTTGAAGATTTGAGGATTGAGTCTGCAATGAAAAGTCTTTTTGCCACGAATACACGAATTGAAATATATGTAACATGCATTTTATAAACGTATTATGAGAAATAAAATTACACGAATTCCCGAAAACTTCGTTTTCGGAGCGCACTCAAGATTTCATTAATAAACTAAATTAGTTTGGATAATTAATCCTCCAATATTTAGAGTAAATCCGAAGGATTGATTGAAATATTTATAGAATTAAGCATGAAACTTATATTTCTATAAATATACCAGCCTTTCTGGCTTTCCCTGAATTATTTTCTTTTCTCAGCCACAACCGAAAGTTGCAATCCACCGCGGGTGTTCTGTGTGAGTGATATTTTACACCAAAAGGGTTGAATAGCGGTGAAGATGTCATTGGCAATAACATTGGCCATTCCCTCTGCAAAGATGGCTTCCTCACGAAAAGACCATAAGTATAGCTTGAGGCTTTTGCTTTCAATACAAAGTTTATCCGGGGCAAATTCGATAATGATTGAATAAAAATCGGGCTGATGCGTAACCGGACAAAATCCGGTAAGTTCATTACCTTCAAATTTTACGGTTTGTACATCTACCGGTTTTTCAAACGTGTCAAGCTGCTTTGAGGGTACATTGACCTTTTTACCGAGAAAATTAAAGTTTTCCATATTAGTAGTAAGTATAAAGTCGTTAGTCGTAAGTAATTAGTATAGTAAATTTGCTCATCAGCACATTAGCACATCATCTCATCTTCAAATTAGCAAATTATCTTCGCTCCCGTAGTGCAGGTTTCGTTTACCTCAATGGCCCGAACCCTTATTCTGGAATTATCAAACAAGCGGATTGCTTCCTTCAGAATAACTTCAGCAATATGTTCTGAAGTCGGATTTTTAGCAGTAGTGTACATCCGCTGACCCGATTCCCTGATATAATTACACATGGGATCGTTCTCCCAAAGAAGTGATGCATGATCTAAATTTTCATCAATCCAGGTCTTCAGTATTTTCAATTCCTGAAAGTCAATCAGCATATCCTTTTCATCCAGCTCTGTGCCTTCCAGGTGAAGGGTCACAAGCCATGAATGACCGTGGTTATTCGTGCATTTGCCTGAATAATTTCTTAGCAACCTGTGTGCTGCCTCAAATTTGAATTGTTTCGTTACTACATATTTCATTCTAAAAAATATCTTGATCTACTGATCGATGTTAAATAATTGTGATGCATTAATTTATCCTGGCTCTTAGGTCTTGGGTCTATCTTTATTTTCCCCTCTTCGCACCCCAAAGCATAATGTGCAGCCTTGGCGAAAAGTTATATCCTCGCTCCATAATCTTATCTACCATATCAGGTTTTAGCTGCGATTCGAGGGTTTGACCTTCCAGTGCAATATAAACCTTTTTCTCATCGATGGCAAATTCCTTCACTATACAGGCAATCTCGTCGAGATCAGTTGTATTGCGGACTACAAATTTAAATATACAATAATTCTTACCGGCCCAATATTGTAAACCTTTTTTATTCAATACTTGACGTGAATTGGATAGTTTGGGCGAAATAACCCAGTTAAATGCTTCAATGACGCTTTCATCCATCCCTTCGCGGGTAATTCTGTTATTGTCCTTAAACAATAGCTCAAGGGGCTCCGTTGGTATAATTGATCCGCTGCTTTCCACATGATATTGTTTACCGGGAACTACAAGTCTGTCCAACCGATATAAAGTAGGTTCGCCTCCTGTAAAAATTACATGATGGGTATGATTTTCAGCAATCAAAGATTTAATTTCCCCGGTCTCATAAGTCTTGTACTTACCCGAATTCAGGTTCCATGTATATTTACTATCACACCAGCTACAGGTAAGGTTACAGAATTGAAAGCGAATAAAGAGACTTAATGCCCCCGCGTAATTCCCTTCGCCCTGAATTGATATAAAAGATTCCGATAAATAATATAGGTCTTTTTCTTCCACTGAATTTATGCTTTGTTCATGGTCAGGAATTCTTCATAACCTTTTTTTCGAAGCCTGCATGCGGGACAATCACCACAACCTCTCCCCCATTCATTCATCTGCTCATCCGCGTTGTAACAGGTGAGGGTTAACTCAATCAATTCATTTAATTTTTGAGCTTTCAATGCCATATCAAAGGTTTGCGCTTTGTTTAACCACATCAATGGAGTGTGAATACTTACCGGACGATCGAGGCCCAGTGAAAGTTCCAATGCCTTTGCTTTTATATAGGTATCGCGACAATCGGGATAGCCTGAAAAATCAGTTTCACAGGTACCGATAACAATGTTAATCCGCTTATCATTATTTCTAAAAGCATGGTTGGAAATAATTGTAAGGAAAATACCATTGCGGTTAGGCACAAAACTGGCAGGTAAATGTTGAGCCATGGGATGACTTTGGTTATGATCGCCTTTGTTCAACAGCGTGCTCTCTGCCATCGAGGTTATGAAATTTCCAATGTCATAAATGGTATGTTTGATTCCAAAATGTTTTGCAATCTCCCCGGCATAATACAATTCGCGATTGTGGCGTTGTCCATAGTTAATACTCACTGCTTCAACCTGGTTAAAGCGCTGTAATGCCCATACCAGGCAGACAAAGGAATCTTGTCCACCGGATAGAAGTACATAAGCCTTATCATTGAATTGTTCCATATTCTTTATAATGATTTCAATATGCCATTAATGCTAAGTCCGATAATGATCGCTATGCTAAAACTCAAGAGTGTGCCCAATAATACATACTCACTCATTTTACCGGCTTCTGCCTCTCTGAATCTTAATATTGATTTAGCTGTCAATAAAAACCCTATTGCTACAAATTGGTTCATTAACACGAACGATAAAATTAAAACTCTTTCAATGTGACCAATTAATCTGCCTGCTTCCTCAAGCTTGTCATTAATTTCTTCCTTATTGCCAAACCATTTGGCCAAGGCTTGCCTGATGATGATATTGGAAGGCTTTAAGCACAATAAATATCCGAGAACATAAATTAAAGCGTTGGTACTTTGAAGAAATGATTTTATACCCTCAAATACTTTTCCGAAATTCTGTAAATGATATGAATAAAAGCCTGTTACTATAAAAATGATAATGATGTGTATGCCCTGATCGACGAAAAAAAGCCAGGATCCACTGGAAATTTTCTTTATCAGTTTTGCTTTTAACCCATCAATAATGAAATGCGTAACACCAATGGTGAGTGAACACCCCCAAAACCCAAAATTCACAGAGAATAAATAGGAAAGGATAATGACCACCAAAACATGAATATATAAATGTTTTGAACTAAAGCCATGTTTGTTTTTAGCCTGCGCAACGGTCTCATTTAAAATAACAAAATCAGCCAGGAAATGGGCTATTAATTGTAAAATAATTAAATTGATAACAGGTAACGACATATACGATTTTTTTAATTTATAACAGACTCGAACCGGACAACAGCCTTTTCAATGGCGTTCCAGGCACCTGATTTTGATCTCTGATTCACAGCCGATTGAGATATATTGAGTTTAACAGCTATCTGTTCTTCATTTTCACCCAACAGTTTCTCCATAAGTATTTTGCATTGATTTGAGGTGTTATTTGCAATAATGGTGTCGATCAGCATCAATGTTGCTTCAAATTCCCTATTCCAATCCTCATTGGCCGTTTGAATGAAAAGGGTGTTTTTGATAACCACCCGATCAGTACTATGAGTATTTTCGGAACTAATGATTCTTCCGGAGTAACTTATGGCCTCTCCTTCGACGATTCCGTTTTCCCTGTCAAATTTTTCAATCTCACCAATGCCAATAGCAATACGTATTCCATAAATTTTAAAATATTTATCGCGCGATTCGGTATTTTCTTTGTCAGATTCTCCGGCATTTCCGGAAATAGATTTGATAAAACATTTTATGATTAAAGCAATCCTGAGTGCAAGTTGAGGTTGATCAATAAAACATTCGATATAGTCACCTTTGATAACCCTGCCGTAAAAGTTATATTTCTGTTCCATTTGTGCGAACAGGGTTTTGAGGTGATCCATCAACAATATCCTTTCATCAACACTCATGCTTGTTGAGGCAATGATATCTCCGGATAAGGTTGCTTTATTCATACGTAGATAATTTTAAGTTTAATGTCGTATGGAACCGCTGTTTGTGTTTGCAAAATAAGATAAACCTTATGCAAATATAAGGATATAATCTTATAAACTATAAATATAAGGTAAATATCTTATAAAGATAAGTTATAAGGCTATAACCTTATAAATATCATATATAAGGTTATAGCCTTATAACTTTTTTTGCAGATCTGTTTTAATACTCAGTTCTTTTAACTGTTCATCGCTTATCAGCGCTGGGGTATCAATCATAACATCTCTTCCAGCATTATTTTTAGGAAATGCTATCGTATCGCGTATTGAATCGAGTCCGGCGAACATGGCCACCATTCGGTCAAAGCCTAATGCTATACCACCATGGGGAGGAGCTCCGTATGTAAATGCATTCATAAGAAAGCCAAACTGATACTCTGCCAATTCCTGAGTGAAACCAAGCACTTTAAACATGCGTTGCTGTAATTGCTGGTCATGGATACGAATTGATCCGCCACCCAACTCAACGCCATTAACTACAAGGTCATAAGCGTTAGCGCGTACTCGACCAGAGTCGGATTCAAAAAATTCAATATCTTCCGGTTTGGGAGAAGTAAAAGGATGATGCATGGCATAGAAGCGCTGTGATTCTTCGTTCCACTCAAATAGCGGAAAATCAATAACCCAAAGCGGTTTAAAAATATTTTTGTCTCGCAATCCCAGGCGACTGCCCATTTCAAGGCGTAGCTCGCTCAGTTGTCCAAGTGTTTTTCTTTTGTCTCCGGACATTATAAAAATAAGGTCGCCAGGTTTGGCTGCAAAATGATCGGCAATTAACTTCAGGTCAGCAGGTGTATAAAATTTATCTACAGATGATTTGAGCGTTCCATCGTTGCCATATCGAATATAAATAAGACCCTTCGCTCCTATCTGCGGTCTTCTAACCCATTCAGTCAATTCGTCCAGTTGTTTACGGGTATATTCGCCGCAACCTTCGACGTTGATACCACCAACATAAGCCGCCTGGTCAAAAATAGAAAAGCCCTTACCTTTTACGATATCCGAAAGCTCATGTATTTTCATACCGAATCGCAAATCGGGTTTATCGTTACCATAAGTATTCATGGCGTCTTCAAAAGTCATACGCAGGAATGGCTCACTGAACTCAACACCTTTGATGGTTTTAAAAAGATGACGCACCATTCCTTCGAAAGTCCGCAGAATATCTTCCTGTTCCACAAAGGCCATCTCACAGTCTATTTGTGTAAATTCAGGTTGTCTGTCAGCCCGAAGGTCTTCATCGCGAAAACATTTAACAATTTGAAAATAGCGGTCGAAGCCTGCCACCATCAGTATCTGTTTAAAGGTCTGGGGCGACTGGGGTAAAGCATAAAATTGACCGGGATTTAACCTGGAAGGTACCACGAAATCGCGCGCACCCTCAGGGGTTGATTTAATGAGCACAGGAGTTTCTACTTCAAGAAAGCCCATGCTATCGAGATATTTACGTGTTTCCTGAGCCATCTTATGCCGCAGCTCCAGATTTTGACGTACCAATTTCCGTCGAAGGTCCAAATAGCGGTACTTCATACGTAGTTCGTCACCTCCATCGGTTTCATCCTCAATGGTAAATGGAGGAAGTACGGCAGAATTTAATATCTTTATGGCATCCACAATGATTTCAATGTCACCGGTGGGCATATTGGGATTTTTATTGGAACGCTCTACTACTTTACCCGTTACCTGGATAACATATTCACGACCAAGTTTAAGTGCTTCGTCGCAAAGAGAAGCATTGGTTTCCATGTTAAAAACCAGCTGGGTGAGACCATAACGGTCACGAAGATCGATGAAAGTCATTCCTCCCATGTCGCGGGAGCGATGCAGCCAACCAGCCAGAGTAACTGTTTCACCCACTTGTTTCATGGTTAATTCGCCGCAGGTATGTGTTCTGTACATAGTGATAGTATAAAGTAATTAGTACTGAGTACTAAGAAAATTGAGATGCGAAAATACAAAGAAAAAATAAATTTTGGCTTGCAATCGAATAAGTCTAAAAATAAAAAAACCGGTTGCGTTGAGGCAACCGGCTCTTATATAAGTTTAACCTTTTAGAAATAAAGGAAAAGGTTAATCGAGCCACTAAGGTTATCGGTACTTAAACCAATAAACTTAAAGCTACCATAATTATTGTCATGAGATTGCTTTGAAATCTGACGAACTGATGATGTTCCGCCATCCCAATATTCCGAAATTTGTTCTTGGGTGCCATTTTTCTGAGCTATTAAGGAATAGCCAAATTCACCACCAATGGAAAGTTTTGGAGCAATAAAATATTCAACCCCAACAAAACCTCTTACACCACCAAAAATAGATTTATTCTGGTTATCTTCGATGATACGACTATTTCCACCATTATATGATCCGTAAAAATCAGGTGTAGGAAAATCATTATTCATGGAATTAGCATAGAGATAATTGATATCTCTTCTGGTAGCGCCAAAAATTAATTCAGCTCCATAGATTCCCTGGATACGGCTTTTCCCACGATGTTTCTCAATACCAACAGATAAGAAAAAAGATCTGTTCAACGTAGTCACCTGATCGTTAACATAAACAGGAGCATTAGGATCTGGTGTAAGTGAGCTTTGAACAACAGGGTAAAGATCGTTCACCTTGTTATCGCCAAAACCAAGTCTGATTCTCAAAGCTTTGTTATCTTCGAGCATGTATTTACCATAAATGGCATTTGCTGATTTGTATCCATTACCAAAGTCAACATAAGGGCTGGACTGACCACTGGTTGTATAAAGCGAACCCAAATAACTTAAAAATGGAGCAGCGTCGATACCAAGCGCAAATTCGCCTTGTTCCGGTAAAATGTAGATACCTTTTTTAGAAACCAACTTCTCATTTTTTGGCTGAGCTGTTGTTGTTGTTGTTGTTGTTGTTGCTGTCGTGCTTTCGTCCTGTGCAGAAATAGATGCACAAAGAAAAACAGACAAACATATAAAAATCAATGTTTTCTTCATATTCTGATTTTTTAAAACTTGTTTTGATGGTTTAATTACTTAATGGCTAACTGCAGATCTTTAATGCGAATAACATCCTTAGTTACCTTAACTTTTGTAGAAGGTAAAGAAAAAACCTTCGAAACATTGTTGGCACCATCATAGTAGGTATGTCTGTAATCATCAGAATAAATAGTTACAGTAACCTCTAGTAGATTTGCATCAACTGTAAATGAATAATTTCCACTGCCATCAATGGTAGTTTCTTTGATGATGTCAGCATAAGTTGAAGATCCTGCAACTGTAACCAAATCTTTAGAACTGTATTTGGCATACATTTTTGTTCCAGCCTGAGCAAATACTGTGCTATCACTACCTGTTTTGGTTGCATCATAGCGAACAATTACAGTACCGGAAATAGTTGCTTTTCCAATTACAGAAGCTGAATTTGTGGTTTCTTTTTCACAAGCCGAGAGGCTAAACATTACAATCATTGCAAATACTGCATACTTAAAAAATTCTCTTTTCATAGGTTTTTGAATTAAAATTAATATTAAAAATAAAAATGCAAATATATACTATTCTTCATTATAAGCCATCATACTTAAACAATTTATATCATCAACAGCTGAATATCATTAGTATTCAGTATAATTTGTAAAATAATAAAATTAACATGTCAAAAAACACTTTTCTGATGAAAATGGTGCGCAAAAGTAGTCATCCAAAATTAAAAACAAAATAAAATACACTATACAAAAGTACTACAAGCATCTTTTCTGTTTTAATTAATAATCTGTTTATTAATATCTTAATAAACCAGAGTTGATTTTGATCACTTTTTCAAAGAACTTTTTTACATTTTCAATATCGTCTATATATTAATGCAGAAAATGGCAAAAGGTCAACCTTAAAAATCAATTATTTTCATTGAAAACATCAATTTATATTCATTCTAAATAATAGTAGTTGATATACTGTTAATTATGTGGATAATAAATAACAACCTCCCAACCCTCCTTCAAAAGGAGGGCAAACCAATTTCGTACATCTTGAAAATCTTTTGTTCTCTTGAGGTTTAAAGTGTTTTAACACTAATTACTACTCTCAAAACATTAGGAATTTTATAGATATTAGCATCCCCTCCTATTTTCTAGGAGGGGAAAGGGGTGGTCTTAATATAAATCAGGCTGGAGCCTAATAACATATGGTCGACTAAGGTGGAACCTCAACCGAACAAAGTTAGTTATGCATATAAACCTCCCAACCCTCCTTCAGAAGGAGGGCAAACCAATTTCGTACATCTTGAAGATCTTTTCTTCTCTTGAGGTTTAAAGTGTTTTAACACTAATTACTCTCAAAAACACTAGGAATTTTATAGATATTAGCATCCCCTCCTATTTTCTAGGAGGGGCAAGGGGTGATCTTAATATAAATCAGGCTGGAGCCTAATAACATATATAGTCGACCAAGGTGGAACCGGGTGGAACCTCAGCCAAACGAGCCAAACGAGAAAATTATTTCAGATATTTTCGTCCAAAAGTAGCATGTAATCCCATAGAAAACATAAACGGCTGACAATCATAAGAATATGTATAATTGTCCATAGGAATGGAGAATCCGAATTGGGTGAAAAACTTGACGTATTTATAACCTACTCGAAAGGTAAATGTTGGCTCTATAAAAGGTCTGTAACCGGTATGATATAACTTTGTCGGATCATCATTGACATTCTCAATATTCACAAACACGAGACGGGGAGTAAAACTTGCATCAAAAACCTTATTAGTAACACCTACAGAAGGCTGAAAGAAAATACGATTAATATAAGCATTGGCAGTACCGTAATTTTTGTAATAAGTTTCCACTTTCCCGGCTCCAAAACCGCCATATGCCTCCAACACAAGTATACCAACCGGGTTGATAAAATAACCCGCACCACCTTCTACAAAAGCATGCCGGTGATAATTATCGGTAGAATCATTAGTACGATTAGCAAAGCTGCTATTTACCATAATCCCGATATGATTGGTAACCGAAAAGGCCACCTGCGGATCCCATCCACTGATGCCGGTTCCAATATTAGCCTGAAGTTCATGTTTTCCGGTAAATAAAGGGGTATTCACCGTGTTTGGAATGTAGGCTGGCACACAGGAATTCAGCAGGTATATGAATGCCGCAAATCCTGTTAAGCGACCGCCTCTAATTAAAAATAGACGTTTCATAGAAAAAATTTAAAGTTTAAGTCAGTATGTTTAGAGTTTATGGTTCAAAGTCAATATGTTTAGGGTTATCCGAAACCTCTTTATACTTGGTACTTTATACTTGGTACTTTATACTTGGTACTTTATACTTGGTACTTTATACTCCTAGATCACAATATTAATAATCCTGTTCACTACAATAATCACTTTTTTAGGCACTTTGCCTTCAAGCCATTTTTGGGATGCAGGATCTGCTATAACTGCTTTTTCAATTTCGTTTACTGGCATGTCCTTAGGCAATTCCAAGTCAAACCGTTTTTTGCCATTAAACGAAACCGGGTAGTTAAAGGTTTCTTCCTCAAGGTATTTTGTTTCAACATCAGGATACTGTTCATAGGCAAGTGTTTGTTTATGCCCCAAAATAGCCCAGAGTTCTTCACCCAAATGCGGAGCAAAAGGCGATAATACTTTGGCAAATGTTTCGCCTGTGGTTCGTGTAACTTTTTGTTTTTTAATGCAAAGATTGGAAAAGATCATCATTTGCGAGATAGCTGTGTTGAAATGCAGGTTTTCTATATCGCCAGCAACCTTTTGAATCGTCAAATGCAACGACTTCAATACTTCGGGATCCTCCGGACCATCAAAATAGTTATCTGTATTTCCAAAGAAACGACACACCCTGGTGAGAAAGCCAAAAACACCTTTAACCATATTATCCGCCCATGGCTTTGTGGCATCGAGCGGCCCCATGAACATTTCGTAAAGCCTGAGTGAGTCGGCACCATATACCAAGGTCACATCGTCGGGATTAACAACATTTTTTAATGATTTCGACATTTTGGCTACAATTTGCCGCAATTCATCACCTGTGGTTTTATGAAAATATTTGTTATCACGCTCTTCTACTTCATCCGATGGAACTTTTGCACCCGTTTGAGTTTCATACGCAAAGGCCAGGATCATTCCCTGGTTGAAAAGTTTCTGATAAGGTTCGTTGGTAGATACTATTCCCAGGTCGAATAACACTTTATGCCAGAAACGGCTATACAATAAGTGCAATACAGCATGTTCAGCTCCTCCAATGTAAAGATCTACAGGCATCCAGTAGTTCTCGGCAGCCTTTGAAAAGGGTTCCTGATCATTGGATGGATCAACAAAACGCAGATAATACCAGCACGAACCCGCCCATTGTGGCATGGTGTTGGTTTCGCGGCGACCTTTCCTGCCATTTTTGTCGGTTACATAAAGCCATTCGGTGGAATTAGCCAAAGGCGATTCTCCGCTATCTCCCGGCTGATATTTATCAAGCTTTGGCAGCTCAAGTGGCAGCTGATCGTCGGAAAGAACTGTTATTTCACCATCTTCCCAATGAATCACCGGAAACGGCTCACCCCAATAGCGCTGACGGCTGAACAGCCAATCACGCATTTTATAGTTTACTTTGGCAGTGCCCTGTCCTATTTTTTCGAGCCAGGAAATAATGGTATTAATCCCCTTCTCTTTGTTCATCCCATTTATATCGATACCATTTGCAGGATTGGATGAGTTTATATAGGCTCCGTCCTCTGTCCAGCATGCCTTGCCGGCAAGTACTTTGGGACGAAGTTCAGCATTGGCATTTACAGGATCGAGGATGCAAACAACAGGTAATTCAAATTTTATGGCAAATTCAAAGTCGCGGTTGTCATGAGCAGGTACCGCCATGATGGCTCCTGTACCATAACCCATAAGCACATAATCGGCAACCCAGATGGGTATTTTATTATTATTGACAGGATTTATTGCGTATCTGCCGGTGAATACCCCTGTTTTTTCTTTGGCCAGATCGGTACGATCAAGTTCCGATTTTAAGGTAGCTTTGTTGATATAATCATTAACTGCACTGGTTTGATCCGAAGTAGTGATGGTTTCAATTAAAGGATGTTCCGGCGATACCACCATATAGGTAGCGCCAAACAAAGTATCAGGCCTTGTAGTATAAACACGCAATTTTTCGTTTAAACCATCAATTTGGAAATCGACTTCAGCACCTGTAGAACGTCCAATCCAGTTCCTTTGCATATCTTTTACACCTTCTGGCCAGTCCAGATTATCCAAGCCACTTAGCAAACGTTCAGCATAATGTGGTATGCGAAGCATCCATTGTTTTAAGTTTTTACGAACAACGATGTTTCCACATTTTTCATGACTTCCATCTGTGAGCACTTCTTCGTTAGCACAAACTATTTTGCAACTATTGCACCACCATACCTGGGCATTGTCATAATAAGCAAGACGACGATCGTCTTTATATTTTTGCTCAGCAATTTTACCCTGTGCCTGAACATCAGCAGGTATAACCAACTCATTGATGGGGCGGCCTTTCTGCAACTCGTTATCGAACCATGTGTTATACAAACGAATAAAGATCCATTGGGTCCATTTGAAATATTTTGGGTCAGTGGTATTAATTTCCCGGTCCCAGTCATAGCTTAAACCCAGCATCTTAATCTGACGGCGAAAATTATCGCAATTGGCATTAGTAGTAACTGCGGGGTGTGTACCGGTTTGTATGGCATATTGCTCCGCGGGAAGGCCAAAGGCATCCCAGCCCATGGGGTGCAAAACGTTAAAACCTTTCATACGTTTGTACCTGCTTACAATATCAGTAGCTGTGTAGCCTTCCGGATGGCCAACATGTAATCCTGCTCCTGACGGATAAGGAAACATATCGAGCACATAATATTTAGGTTTTGAAGTATCAAAAACGGTTTTAAAGGTCTTGTTCTTCTCCCAGTAATCCTGCCATTTCTTTTCGATATCCGAAAAATTGTATTCCATCTGTCTTTTCTTTGAATTAAAGCGACAAAGGTAAAAAATATTGGAAAAAAGCCATATTGAAAATTTGAAGATTTGAAGATGCCACTAAAACACAAAAACACCAAATTCCACAAAAGTTGATAAATGAAGTATTCTTGGTGAAACTTGGTGCTTTGGTGGCTAATTCGCAAACCACTTTACTCCCATTCCGTGTCAGCAATATCAATAACATTTGAAGAAACATGTCGAAATAATCATCCGTATAAAGCAATGCATGACGTTTAATATTTGTTATTTTTACTTATAAATTTTACAGCATGAATAATAATAATAATAATAATAATAGGTATGTACTTTATAATTTGACATACATCTTTTTAGCAATTGTATCATGCCATTCGGACAATAAAAGCCTTACACTTAGCAATAAAGAAAAATTTCGCGATGATTTCAACACTGATACCGTTGATGCCTCTGTATGGCAGGTTGCCACATGGTCCGAACACGGAGGACAGACCGGAACGGAGCGCTGTTTTGCAAAAAACGGTTATCTTAACATGAAATTCATCAATAACAATGGCACCTACCTCAGTTCAGCTATTCAAACACGCAAGGAATTTCTCTATGGAAGGTGGGAAGCTCGCATAAAACCATCTTCAGTGCCTGGTGTGCTCAACTCTCTGTACACCATAGACTGGGATGATATTTCAACGGCTAGTACAGGAGATGATGGAACAAAACAAGAGATAGATATCGAATTCCTTACTTTTGCTTTCGGTAGCGGAAAGGGTAAGGTGCATTTCGCAGTTCATGCATCCGGACTTCAGAGTTTTGATACCAACCCAGACATAGATCTCAATTTTGACCCTTCCGCTGATTTTCATGTTTGGGGTTTTGATATAGCACCTGATCACCTCGAATGGTTTGTTGACAACATAACACTTCTTACCTATAAATACAGCGAGCATCCGGTGGCAATCAATTCTCCGTACCAACTTAAGCTGAACTTCTGGTCTCAAGCAAACTGGATAAACGGGCCACCTGCCTCAGGAGTGGAATGTTTGTATCTGATAGACTGGATCAGGTTTATACCTTATGAATAAATTTTTGGGGGATTATTAATAACGGCCAACTTGCAGGTAATAGCAATGGAGAGTAAAAATAAAGAAAATAGTTTTGATTTTAATACTGAACTTAAGTAAGTAATATTTATGATCCAGTATTATTCTCTTTACGCAAAATACCTGTTAATCATTTTAAGAAGTTCGCTGTCAGAGTATGGTTTGGCAATATAGTCATCGCATCCGGCTTTAAGTATTTCTTCTTTTTCATATTCAAGAGCATAGGCAGTTTGCGCAATAATGGGGATATTTCTGTTAATTGCTTTAATTCTTTTGGTTGCCTCATAACCATCCATAATCGGCATGCGAATATCCATTAAAACCAAATCAATATCTTCTCGTTTTCTTAAATATTCGCAGGTTTCCAATCCGTTTTTTGCCCATAAAAGGTGTATACTTGTACGACGAAGAACATTTGCAATGTATTTAAAATTGGTAGGCTCGTCTTCTGCTACCAGAATAATTTTGTCAGTCCAATTGTAAGTTTCAGCCCTCTTATCGGATTTTTTCTCAGTAATGTATTCAATTGATCTTTCATCTTTATCATATGGAAGTGTGAAATAAAATACAGATCCTTTGTTGAGCTCGCTGTCTACCCAAATATTTCCTCCGAGAAGTTCTACCAAGCGTTTTGAAATAGCTAACCCAAGTCCTGCACCTCTGTATAGCTTATCGGCACCAGCGTTTTCAACCTTTCTGAACCTTTCAAATATAAAGCCTTTAGCATCTTCATTAATTCCTATTCCAGTATCCTGCACATGAATTACAATGAAATTTTTCCCTTCATACTGTTTAATGGCAAATCCAAATTCAATAGAACCTTCTTCGGTAAATTTCAGCGCATTTTCAAGAAGGTTCACCAAAATCTGGTGAAGCTTAATGGGGTCGGTATTAACAGACAGATGGCTATTCTTAAATTCCGGATTAAGTAAAAGTTTGATGTGTGTTTTGTTCATCAACGCTTTTTGCTCTTCGTATTGGGTAATAATACCAGTAACAATCTGACAAAGATTAGTAGGTTTTATATCGAGGGTTAATTCTCCAGCTTCAATTCTTGAGATATCAATTATCTCATTGATTAAATTAAGCAGATACTGACTACTTGAAATAATAATATCCACAAATTCGTTCTTTTCTGCCTCTGTTCTGTCCTCATGTTTAAGTAAGTACGAAAACCCCATAACAGCATTCATTGGGGTGCGGATTTCATGCGAAAAGTTAGCAAGAAAGGCAGATTTCAATTTATCGGATTGTTCAGCTTTTTCCTTGGCAGCAATCAAATCGATGGTACGTTCCTGAACCAAAAACTCCAGGTGGGTTCTGTGTTTTTCAAGTTCTTCATTTTGAATGGCAATCTGGTCTCTTTGGTGTTTAGCCAAATCGCGTTGCTCTTCAATTTCCCTTTTTTGTTTCAGAATTTCATTGGTACGTTCTTTTACCTTCTGTTCCAGGTTTTGGTTAGCATCTTTAAGGTTCTCAATGAGAATTCTGTTTTCTGCCGATATATTAAAGGACCATAATGCGTTATCAATAATTAGCTTGAGTTCGTCTTTATCCCATGGCTTTGTAACGTACTTAAATATTTTGCCTTTGTTAATAGCCTTAATAATGGCTTCAATGTCACTATATCCGGTAAGGATGATACGAATAATGGCGGGATATAATTCTGCAGCGATTTCAAAAAAATCCACACCTGTCATTCCGGGCATTCGCTGATCTGCAAGAATCAGTTTAATTGAATGGTTTTTTAAAAGTTCGAGTCCTTCTTCGGCTGTTTTGGCAACATGAATTTGATAATATCTTTTAAAAAGGAATTGGAAACCTCGCAGGTTCTCTACTTCATCGTCAATGTATAATATAGGTTCCAATTCTTCTTTCATAGGTGTTTGAATATAGTAATTACCTCAATTCAATTTACACTTCATGTTAATTTTTTTTCAAAAGTCACCGGTAAAAATATAGTAAATGCTGAACCTTGCCCTGGCATGGAGTCAACTTCAATTGAGCCATTGTGAATTTCAATAATATTATGGGTTATTGACAACCCCAAGCCTGTGCCCTCTCCAGCATCTTTAGTTGTAAAGAATGGCTCAAAGATTCTTCTTTTAACATCATCCGTCATTCCCAAGCCTGAATCTTTAACGAGAATTTCCACAAATGGTTGGTCTTCTTTTTGGATAAGTTTTGTTTTGATTAAAATTTGTCCTTTATCTTTTATAGCCTGCACCGAATTTATCAGGAGGTTTAAGAATACCTGGTTTATTTTTCCCGGATAACATTCTATTTCCGGGATAATTCCATAGTCTTTTACAATTTTTATCTTAGAATCAAATTTATTGCGAAGAATGATTAAGGTTGAGTCAATACTTTTATGTAGGTCGATGAATTTAAGATCACTTTCATCAAGTCTGGAAAAAGTTCGTAAACCTTTTATTATTTCTACGGTTCTGTATATGCCTGATTTGATGTCCAGGGTTAGCTGGTTAATGTCTATAAGTAGGTTCGAGTAATCAATTTCGTGCTTGTATTCACTTATGACCTTGAGTTGTTCGTTGACATTACCAATATTAATTTCTTCATATTTGTTTAATAAACCGAGCAGTTGTTCAAAGGCTATTTTTACACCTTCTATTCCTGAATTGATGAAATTAATCGGATTATTAATTTCATGTGCAATCCCAGCAGTTAATTGACCAAGAATGATCATTTTTTCCGATTCCACCAACTTGGTTTGTGTGTTTTTAAGTTTATTCAGGGCATCCTGGAGAATGTTTTTTTTGAGCTCAAGTTCTTTGTTTAGGATCAGAAGTTGTTCGGTTTGCCTCTGAATTTCTTCATTTTTATCTATAATTGCCTGCTCTGCTTCTTTTAACTGACTAATATCGCTATCGATAATAATTAGCTTTTTAATATTTTTGTCTTCATCCAGAATCGGGGTTATGGTAGAATGTACCCAAATGGGTTGTCCATTTTTATTTTGGGTGGATGACTCATAAGTAACGGATCTTTTTTCCCGGGAAATGATGTTTAATTCATTGCTTATGTATTTGTAGGAACTGGCTTTTTCAATGTTATTCCCTTTTATTTTTACTAACTGGTCAATATTATACCCATACATCCTGGTAAAGCCTTCGTTTACCCATTCAAATTCTCCATTTTCATTTGCAATTACCACAGCATTGTCAGTTTCACGGGCCACAATGGATAGTTTCTCTAACTCGTGATTCCTTTTCTTGTTAATGACAAAGTTACGATATATTACAAAAATCAAAGCAGATGCCATGAGTACCAGGGCCAACAACAGATATAAAAATCTTGCCTGGGTTCTTATCCGTTCAATTTGGAAATTCAATATTTTGTTTTGATCATTGAGTGTAGAGCTTTGTTTTTCAATGGTTAACTGCCGGTTTTCAATTTCTGTTTTCTGGGAATTCAGAACCTTGCTATAGTTCTCTATCTTTTCCTGTTTTAGGTACATCTCACTGTCCCGTTCGACTAGTTGTCTTTCTCTTTTTTCAATTTCCTCTTTTTGATGTTGCAGTACAATTGATTTGGCATAAAGGTTTTTTTGTTGTTGCTCACTTTGAACGGTTAAATTAGTCAAATCAAATTTTTGGTTAGCGATTTTGCTGCGAAGCGTTTCAATGTCTTTATACAGATGATAAAGATTAGTATTCATATGTTGAATCTCTTCCTTTTTTTGCGTCAGTTCTTTTTCATAAGTTGAAACTTTCCCTTTTTCAGTAATCAGCGATTTTTCCGTTTCGAGATATAATTTACGTACATCGATTTCACTTCCGCCAAGCAGCACAAGTTTAGGAGACGTCTTTAACCTGGCATCTTCCATATTGGGGGAATTGATTTCAAACTGAATATTGGAATTATCGCTATAGGTAAAATTTACCATTACATATCTGGGATATTCGCAACGATCTGTTACAAGTAGCGTATTTCTGCCCTTAATCAGGTCAAGTATATCCTTTACAAAAAAATTGCGGTCGTTGGTAATGAGAAGAATGTGGGAAAATACGATGTCTCCGATGGACTTAAATGTTATAACCTTTATCAATTTGCCCTTAACCTGAAGGTGTTCCATGCTTTTTAAGTTGTTGATCAAAGCATTATCTTCACCATAAACTGCTACTTTAAAAGTATCGGTTTTTTCTTCGTTTTCCCATTGGATATATTTAAGAAAATTATAAATATATCCTGTTTTTATTTGGTTGTCAGTTACCTGTTGAGGGTACACATAAATAAAACAGAACAAAAATATAGTCAGACTCAATAATCTTAAGCCAGTTTTCCTGTAATCAGGCTCAAACATATTTCTGTTTTGTTCAAATGTAGAAATTTATATTAAGAAAGCAATTGGCATTCCTTATCAATTTCTTTGCAAACCTTAAACAAATACAAGTTATCCTCTTCTGTTCTTATTGTTAAACGCAAATAATCATTTTGTGCAATGCCTGTAATATTAAGGTGTGAAACAATAATTCCCCTCCGCTTGAATCTTTTGTCAAGCTCAGTTGCAGTATGAAATTTGTTTTTAAGCATGAAAATATTTGTTAGAGAAGGGATGTATTTAAAAGATCTGAGTGTTTTCAAGTTGTTAAATAGCAACTCTCTTCTTTTTATAGTATTTTGTTGTGTTTTATAGAGATAGTTTTTGTCTTTAAAAGCAATACGTGCAATGTTCAGTGATAACTGAGTGATAGGGAAATGATGACGGTGTAAAAGTAAGGCTTCAATAACTTCCTCATTGGAACAAATAAGGTAACCCAGTCGTATCCCCGCAAGTCCCAATGCCTTTGAAAACGTGCGCAGTACGATTAAATTCGGGTATTTATTTGAGAATTTGGCGATGGAGTCGTTAGGTTCACCCACAAATTCGCGGTATGCCTCATCAACAACTACAAAAGTGTTATAGGACTGCGCCAGTTCTATAATGTCAATGAGTTTATCATCCGGGATTACTTGTCCCGATGGATTGCTTGGGTTTGAAAGAAATAAAACTTTAGGTCTGAACTTTAATAATAGCTCATTGAGTTTAATATAGGTACTTTCGGTCCACGCAAAGTCATTATTTTCATCTAGTTGAAGAAATACCGGAGAGGCACCCATACGTTCCGAATAACTTTCAAAAAGAAAGAAATCAGGTACCGGCATGAGAAATGTATCTTTATACTCAAAGAAAATCCTGGTAATTAAATCGATAATTGAATCAAGCCCGGCACTAATAACGATATTTTGTCGGGGAACTTTAAACGTAGCCCCAAGTCTTTCACGAAGGCTAAGGTGAGTAATGTCCGGATATCGGTGCAATTTTGAAAACAATACTTCATTTTTGTGAAGATTCTCAAGAAAGGAATTTATTTTTGGAGAAAAGCCATCGATATTTTCTCCTAAATCGAACCTGTAAATCTTTTTAAGGTTGTTCTTCTTCTTTATTCGTAATATTTCGGCTTCAAGGGATTTACTTTTGTTTACATACCCTGTTACTTTTTCAAGTAGTGCATTACGGGTAACCAGGTTAAATGACTTAATAGTTTTTACTAGCATGGTAGGTAATTTCTTTTTTCCATTAAAAAATAATTTTCTCGATTGTTGCTGACCTTTTCAAAAAACATGCCAGCAAAATAATATGCCCTGTTATTTAAGGTATTCTTCAAAACAAGTCTTGTTCTCAAACAGGCATCAATAGCCTCTTCCGGGAAAGTCTGTTTGAGTAAATTAAAAACCCCGGGGTATTACATGGAATCCTACTTGCTTTTCTCTCATGAAGTTGCTGAAGTCATGCAATTCCCGGATTGGGCAATTCAGAAACTATAAAGCATGTGCTCTTTTACTTATATGACCAGGAAGCCAGTTATATGTTTTGTACAGATGTTCAAGCACTGCATCCAGAAGTAAAGCAGGACCTCCATGCATTCTTACATCTGCTACAGGTAATGCTGTCAATTTTTTTACTTCTTCTATATTTTTAAGACCTTTTGTAGGTACAGCCACTACTTTAAAACGGTTTCCACCAGGGAGGTAAAGGCTTTCCACAAGTTCAATTTCTCGCTGTAAGCTGCACATTTCGAAAATGGGAGAATTGCCAAATGCAGCATGATACATTCGTTCGGGGTCGTGTACCATTACAACAGCGTGTGGATTGCTGGCATGAAGTAATGAAAGCACGCTCGAACAAGCATAATGCATTAATGAGGCTTGCCCCTCTAAAAATATTAAATCAAATCCTTTAGAATCAATCTCAACTAATAATTCTTCAATGGCTCCGGATAAAAAATTACCAATTATTGCATCGGCAATAATCCCTCCATCGCATCCCAATAACAAGCCTGTTTGCCCAGTTGCTGCAAAGGCAGCCTTCAGGCCCCTTTCTTTTGCTTCTTCAACCAGTTCGTAAGCAGCAGTTCGTTTACCAAGCCCACAATCGGTTCCAGCTACATAAATAACTTTAGCTTTTATGTTAAGGATACTTCCATCAGGCGTTTTCCAATCTTTTTTAACCTTTCTAAGGTCAATCAAGCGCACTCCATGTTTTGATGCTAAGTCAACGATTTCGGGTATGTCATTAAGAAAAACGAATGATGTATTGATAACGTCTAATCCATAACTAATACATTGCCTTATTTCATTAATGTTTTTATCTGATGGGTCACCTATCAGAATTGCAACTAAAGGATTATGGATTAAGGCCTCGTCAATTTCGCCATAAATAGGAACTTTTTTTGTTACCCCCGGACAAATTTTACTGGTATCCTGGCCTGCTTTGTTTCTGTCGATCAAGGCAACGGTATTAAAAACTTTGCTATGCATTAAAACGCCATGTACCGTTTTTCCTAGTATTTCTCCAACATAGCCATGGGCAAGGAAAATTGCGTTGGTATTGTGATAAATCTTTTGGGGTAAAATCATCGCCGTAAAAAGTTTAAAAATTTTTACGCCGCGAAAGTAAAAAAAAAAATCAGATAAATTTTTATTGTCTTACTTTAAAGGCGGTTTCCCACCGCCATAAAACTATCAAAAGCCAAAATTCATCGATAGAAAGGTTTTGTTCATGGTTTAAAACTTCACTTTTATCAAAATAAAAATTTATTATTTCGCTTTGAAAAATTTCCTGAAAATGAAGTTTAAAAAGTGACTTTAGTTGTTGTGCTTTCTTCTCAGGGTGCGAAGCTGGAAATACCTGCTTGGGTCTGTTTGAAATTGATGGGGGCAAGTATTTTTTGGCAATTTCTCTTAATAAAACTTTACCTGTGCGCGTTTCGGGAAACAGATGTTTCTGAAATGGAATACCAAACGCAAATTCAACAAGACGATAATCCAGGAATGGCAAACGACATTCCACGCTACATTGCATACTTAAATAGTCTTCTAATTGTAATATCCTTAACAATTGTGTTTTAGTAAGAAAACGATGGATTCTTTCAGCTGGTGCTCCTTTTAATGAAAAATAATAGTCGTAAACATCACTGTATACTTTATTTTTAATGTTGCGGACATTGCTATTAAGTATGTTTTGTTTTATGATTGTTCGGCCAGGAAACATAGTGTTAATAATTTCTAATTCAGGCCGTTTAATATCAAACATTGTCTCATAAAAATATTTTAATCCAATATAGCCTCCCATAATCTCATCTGCCCCTTGTCCATTAAGTACTACTTTGAAACCCAAATTACTTACACATTTATAATTTCTGAGTATTGATAGTAATCTATCATCATCAGTAATACTGGCAAGGTCTATAATCGTATCAATGTTTTCAAGGTTAATTTCAGAGTTATTAACTGAAATTACTTCATGATTAATTCTATCCTTGTAACCTTTAATAAAATCCAGGCTATATTTTAAATCGGTGTCTTTTAATCCTGAAAATGGGTCGTATCCGCCATCTTTATAAGAGATTGTTATGCTTGTTAGCTTTTTTTGAGTATGCAATAAAGCATAGTGGTTTATTAATGAAGAGTCTATTCCACCGCTTAAGAACGCAGAAACAGGAACATCGCTTATCATTCGTAACCGTATACTGTCGTTTAATAAATACTCTAATTGTTCCAAAATTTGTTGATCGGTATATTCAGAATATGTCATTGATTCAGGGATATCCCAATATTTTTCAATTTTTATACTTCCATCAGGAAATACACCCATATAGTGACCAGGTGGTAAGGCGGTTATGTTTTTTACCAAGGTACGGGTAACATCAGTTTCCAAGAAAGAGGTAGCAAATAATTGATGATCAAAAGAATTATAGTTAATCTCCCGGGGTATAAGCCCAGCTTGCAATAAAGGTTGAATTTCTGAGCAAAAGGTGAAAATTTGATTGTTAAAATAGTAATAAAGTGGTTTTTTGCCTAATCTGTCCCTGGCAATAAAGAGATAGTTGTTTTTATCATCCCATATTGCAAACGAGAACATTCCGTTAAATTTTTGTAATGATGCGGTTCCCCACTTTTGATAACTTCTAAGCACAACCTCGGTATCTGTTTCGGAGGTAAAAACTATTCCATCCTTCTCCAACTCTGATTTTAATTCCTGGAAATTATATATTTCCCCATTTAATGTAATTGTTAAGTCATCCTTTGTCATAGGCTGACTCCCTTTTTCGCTTGGGTCTAAAATACTAAGGCGCCGGTGACCTAAAATAATATTGTCTTTACAATATATTCCTGATCCATCCGGCCCTCTATGTTTAAGTGCGTTTAAAACCAGCTTAAATTTCTCAATAAAAGATTCAGCGATTACATTAGTATTTTTCAACACCATTCCTGCAATTCCACATCCACTGAATGGATAAGTACTTGTATTCATTGAAGGCTATATCAAATTATATTGAGTAAGAAAGATGAACAATAAACTGCCTTCCTGGTTGAGAAGGCTGATTTAAATGTTCTGTATCCTGTGAATAGTATTTTTGGTTAAAAATATTATATACCGATAAGCTTAAGCCGAGGTTTTTTATAAGGTTATCAATATAGAATGTGGAATTGAAAACAGCAAAATTACCAATCGGGTCATTAACCATAACATTATCACCAGTATTAGGGTCGGTTAAATAATTTCCTTTTGCATCGCGAAGTATAAATTTTTTCATGGTGCTCCTATAAAACATATTCAGATTGATGTTAAAATACTTTTTAAAGGAATAGTTGATCCCAAAACTTATTTTATGAGGGGCAACATCCTGATGCGTATATTTAACTACCTTTCCGTTAATGGTATCTGTATTTTCTGAGATGGTAAACGAGTAATTCATGAAAAAATAAATATGTTTGTTTATCAATATTTTGTTCTCGAACTCAATTCCTGTAGAAGTATTCTTCCCAATATTATAATACCGGTTAGATGAGTCAACCGAATTAATTGGAAAGGCATAAATCATGTTTTTGAGCTCATTCCTAAAAAGGCTGATTGAGCTGGACATTCTTTCAAATCTATGACTCAGAACGAATTCGAATGTGTTAATGATTTCGGGTTTTAAGTTTTTGTTTCCAAAAGCAAAACCTAATGTTTGAAATTGTTCGCTGGGAGATGGAGCCCTATAAGCCCTGCCGTAAAGTAATTTTATATTGGTATTTCTGAATGGGTCTAAAACTATACCTAGCCTTGGGTTAAATGTTGCGCCAATCTGACTATCCATATCGTATCTTCCTCCAATGGTAATGGCTAACATTTGTGTTGGTTGCCAGATGTCCTGCATAAATACAGCCAAATTATGATAATCATGTCGATTTTTGTCAAACCACCCCGGTTTATATATGGTTTGATTGTCTCTGCCTGCGTTGGCAATAGGGTCAGGATATTCTTTAAATAAACTATCAGCATTTGCAGAAATCAATACATCATAAACTCCATGGAAATCGACTTGTAGTCCAATAAGAAGATTATTTCTGGTTGATACTTTATAACCTAACTCAGTTTCGAATCCAACAAGGTATTGTTTTACCCTGGGTTTATAATAGATACCATTGGGATAGGTTGAGTCAAGACCAGGTTTAAGGGTTTCAATGTCTTCAATATAACTTCCATAACTACCAAATATCTTTGAAGTTAAGTTTAATTTTGGACTTAAATTATCTTTGTATGACAAGGAATAGTAACCGGTTTTACTTAGCACTTCCGTTTGGTTTAAAAAACCACCACCCTTTAAGTCTAAAAACATTCCCGAAAACGAAAATTTACCGTATCCAATATTTGTATTTAGCGAAAGGTTATTTCTGAAAAGGTTCCATTTGGCAATACCACCAAACCCATCGCTAAACTTTTCATCGGTAATATCAGTATTTATTTTTCGAACAGCTATGGAAGAATTAAACTTTTTCTTCTTAATTCCATAGTAAGCAGAAATTGACTTTGTATTAAATGTACCTCCCGATCCTCGTGCTATTAAACCATCATTAGTCAAGGCATTTTTCGTAATAATATTAATTACTCCACTAAACGCATTTCGACCGTATAAAGCAGAACCCGGCCCACGGATAATTTCAATCCTGTCAATGGCATCAATATTTATATCATAACCTTGAGCAACAGAATTTCCATAAAATATTTGATTATAAGGCACCCCATCAACCATGATCAATAGTTTTGAAGTATTTCGAGAGTCCTTGACCCCTCTAATACCAATGCCATATTCGCCCCCTAATCTTCTAATTAATTCAAATCCGGGAATAAACTGTAATATGTCTTCTAATTCCCGAGCACCAGTTTTTTTTATATCATTCGATGTAATAACAGATACAATCGATGGTGACTCGGTTATTTTTTGTTCTGATTTTGTGGCAATGTTAACCTTGGTATTCATTAACTCTTCAATGTCCATCGAAAATATTTTTGACATGGAAGTGTCTAACGATTGCGCCCAACTTATTGAAATGGAAACAGATATTAAGAATGTCAGCAAAAAAGAAAATCGTATTTTCGAAGACATGATAATGGTTATTTGGGGTCGAACAATACTATGAGTTAAATTAAAGAAAAAAAAATGAGAAATCAAAGGGTGATTCTGTGATTGCCAATAAACTATATTTGATGCAATTATTCAAAGGATTTAGTTCTACCTTGTAATGCCTCACCCCAGCTCCGCCAGCTGGCGGACAGGCTCTCTCCTCAAGGAGAAGGAGTTCCCTTTTAAGCCCCTTAGATACCTTTCTTGATAAAAATATTTAACAAATAGGAATAAAGGCTTAAAGCATAGCAACTCCCCTCTCATCTTTAGGAGAGGGGTCGGGCGAGGCTGATTTATAACTTAACAGCCCCAATTGGGAGATTAAGGGGTTGCATAGGGGAATTGAGATATTATCAATCAGTTTTGAACCGAACCATAAATTCACATAAATAATAAAATTTTAAATACGAATATCCGGTTTGATGCCTAAATTGACTGTTCAACCCGCTTTGGGGTTGCATTAATACTATGTTTATAGTGCCCCCAATTTCATTGGGGGTTATTCAGATTAAAGTC
>WSSedL1CaDRAFT_10000478_pt1 | contig 28360 bp, 27 predicted proteins | sample WetSurSL1Cattail_FD_9464 | JGI IMG/M metagenome (IMG submission 9464)
CTGCCAGATCGGCGCGAACTGCCATATCTCGGCCAATGTCGTGATTGGCGGCGTGCTCGGAGCCGGTACAGGCTGGTCCGGTGATCATCGAAGACAACTGCTTCGTCGGCGCCTGCTCGGCGGTGACCGAAGGGGTGATCGTCGAAACCGGTTCCGTGATCGCCATGGGCACCACCATCGGCGCTTCCACGCCGATCATCGACCGCGCCAGCGGCGAGACGTTTACCGGCCGTGTGCCAGCTTATTCGGTGGTCGTCCCGGGCACGTCTGGCGGCAGTCCGGCACTGTACTGCGCGGTGATCGTAAAACGGGTGGACGCCAAAACCCGGTCGAAAACTTCCATTAACGAGCTTTTGCGGCCCTGATTTGACCGTCCCAAATGGCAAGCGTAAATCGCTAGGATGATCGATCCTGTAGCCCTCGCCCAGGCCCTGATCCGCCGCCCCTCGGTGACGCCCGATGACGCCGGTGCGCTTGGCGTGCTGACCGAGGCGCTTCTGCCGCTGGGGTTCGATTGCGTGCCGCTGCCGTTCGACCAGCCGGGCGCGCCGCATACCGAGAATTTATTTGCCCGCATCGGCAGCGGCGGTCCGGTGTTTTGTTTTGCCGGGCATACCGACGTGGTGCCGCCGGGCGATCTGTCGTTCTGGAAACATGATCCCTTCGGCGCCGTGATCGAAAGCGGCGTTCTCTACGGCCGCGGTGCGGTCGACATGAAATCCGCCATTGCCTGTTTCGCCGCCGCCTGCGAACGGCATTTGACGAAGGGTCCGCGCAAAGGCTCGGTCGTTTTCCTCATCACCGGCGACGAAGAAGGCGATGCGCTCAACGGCACGCCGAAGATGCTGCGCTGGCTGAAGGAAAATTCCATTACCCTTGACCATTGCTTGATCGGTGAACCGTCTTCGACGGTGCGGATCGGCGATGGGCTCAAGGTCGGACGCCGCGGTTCGCTCAATACCAAGGTGCGAGTCGAAGGCGTGCAAGGCCATGCCGCCTGGCCGCACAAGGCGAAGAACCCGGTGCATGCGCTGGCGGAGTTCATCGGCCGGTTGACCAAGACACCGCTCGATCAAGGCACGGCGCTGTTCGATCCTTCGACGCTGATTTTCTCGACCGTCGATGTCGGCAATCCGACCTCCAATATTATTCCGGCCAAAGCGACAGGCGCCTTCAATATCCGCTTCAATGATGCTCACAGCTTCGATTCGCTGAAGCTGCGGCTGACCAAAGTGGCGGACAGCGTGTCGCAAGACACCGGTTGTTACGTGGCGCTGACGTTTAGTCTTTCCGGCACCGCCGACGCCGTACCGCCGGGCGCGTTCACCGATCTCATCGACCGCGCGATCATGCGGGTGACCGGTACGAAGCCGGATCATACCACCGGCGGCGGCACCTCCGACGGGCGCTTCATCAAGGATTTCTGCCCGGCGGTGGAACTCGGATTGAGGAACGCCACCATGCATCAATCCAACGAATGCGTGCCAGTGGCCGATCTGGCGCGGCTGACCGATATCTATACTGCCATCCTCGATGAATATTTTTCCGGTTGAGTCATGAACAACGCACCCATCGGCATTTTTGATTCCGGCATGGGCGGGCTGACCGTCATGCGGGCGCTGGCCAAAAAGTTGCCGGGCGAACAGTTTCTTTATCTCGGCGATACCGCGCGCCTGCCCTATGGCACCAAAAGCGCCGACACCGTGCGCCGCTATGCGCTGCAGGCGGCTCATGCGCTGACGCGGCGCGACGTCAAGCTGGTGGTGATCGCCTGCAATACCGCTTCGGTCGGCCTCCCCTATCTGCAGGAAGCGCTGGCGCCGCTGCCGGTGATCGGGGTGATCGAGCCCGGTGCCGAAGCCGCGCTCGCCGCTGCGCCGGGCGGTCCGATCGGCGTCATCGCCACCGAAGGCACGGTCAAAGGCGGCGCTTACGTGCGCGCCATTCATGCGCTATCGGCCGCGCCAGTGGTACAGCAAGCCTGCCCGCTATTTGTGCCGATGGCCGAAGAAGGCTTGACCGACGGGCCGATCGCCGAAGCAGTGGCGCATCGCTATCTCGATCCCCTCATGGCGCGATTGCCGAGGCCAAAAGTGCTGGTGCTCGGCTGCACTCATTATCCGGCACTGAAAAACGTCATCGCCCGCGTGGTCGGCCCCGATGTGACACTGGTCGACAGCGCCGCCATTACCGCCGATGTCGTGGCGCGCTTGCTAGCCGAGCGGGGCCTCGCCGCATCGGAAAGCCCGGGCGCGCACCATTTCTACTGCACCGATGCGCCCGACCGCTTCGCCCGCGTCGGCGAGATTTTCTTCGGCAGCCAGATCGATCCGGGTGCGGTGGAGCAAGTGGACTTGCAGTAATTGCGCGCAACGCGCGCGGGCTTAGTAATCCACTTTCACAAAATACAGCCCATCGGGCGGCGACACCGGGCCACAACGAGAGCGGTCGCAGGCTTTCAGCGCGGCGGCGACATCGCGCGGACGCCATTTTCCTTCGCCGACCAGTTTCAGTGTGCCAACCATCGAGCGCACCTGATGATGCAGGAACGAGCGAGCGCTGGCTTCAATGTCGATCTCATCAAGGGCACGGCGCACTGTCAGTTTGTCCAGCGTCTTGACCGGCGATTTCGCCTGGCACTCCGAAGCCCGGAAGGTGGTGAAATCGTGTTGGCCGATGAGGGTTTGGGCGGCGGCGTGCATGGCGTCGGCATCGAGATCGTGCACCACCTGCCAAGCATGGCCACGGTCGAGCGCCAGCGGGGCGCGGCGGCAAATGATGCGATAAAGATAATGGCGGGCATGGGCCGAGAAGCGGGCGTTGAAGTCCGGATCGGCAATTTCGGCGTTCAGCACCGCAATCGGCGCCGGGCGCACGAAATGGTTCAACGCATCGCGGACTTTGTCGGGATGGAACGCTTTCACCAGGTCGAAATGTGCCACTTGCCCCAGCGCATGCACACCCGCATCGGTGCGTCCGGCGCCGGTGACGGTGGCGGTTTCGTGGCTGAACGAATGAATGGCCGCTTCCAGGGCGCCTTGCACCGACGGCCCATTGTCCTGCCGCTGCCAGCCGACAAACGGGCCGCCGTCATATTCCACCGTGAGGCGATAGCGCGGCATCAGGCGAGTCTGGTTCCCGGCGGCACCGGGAAGCCTTTGAGCAAGTCTCTCGAATCCATCGCGCGTCCACCTGAGCGCTGCACTTGGGTCGCGATAATCATCGAGCCAAAGGCGCACGCGACCACAAGCTGGTTGTTTCCACTCACATCATCTCGGAGGACAGTACCCGGGCGGACATTGTCGTCACCTGAGTCCCCAATAGTGCAGTTCAGTATCTTCAACCGCTGGCCATTCACTTCTGTCCAAGAACCCGGCCAAGGTGATAAGCCGCGTATCTGCCAGTCGACTTCTCGTGCCGGTTTGGTCCAATCGATTTTTGCTTCGTCTTTGAGGATTTTCTTGGCGTAGGTGGCGCCGTCTGCAGCTTGCGGCATAGCAGCGGCGCTGCCGCTCGCCAGCAGCTTCAGGCCGCGCGCCATCAGCTTGGCACCGGATTTGGCGAGTTCGTCGGTCAGCTCACCCGCGGTCTTGCGGCCGATGGCCGTTTTCTCGGTGAGGAGTACCGGGCCGGTATCAAGTCCTTCTTCCATGCGCATGACCATGACGCCGGCTTCGGTATCGCCCGCCATCACGGCACGCTGGATTGGGGCCGCGCCGCGCCAGCGCGGTAGCAGCGAGCCATGCAAATTCCAGCAGCCGAGACGCGGGGCGTCCAAAATCGGTTTGGGCAGGATCAGGCCGTAAGCGGCCGCCACTGCAACATCGAGGTTCAGGGCGGCAAATTGGGCTTGCGGTTCGCTCTGGCGCAGGCTGACCGGCGTGCGCACCTCAAGGCCATTCGCCAGCGCCAGCTTGGCCACCGGCGACGGCTCTTCCTTCATGCCCCGGCCTTTGGGGCGGGCAGGTTGGGAATAGACCGCGGCAATGTCGTGGCCTTCTGCGATCAATTCGGCGAGCAGCGGCACCGCAAAATCCGGCGTGCCCATAAAGGCTAAGCGCATCGCACCCCCACCCGAAGCGCTACGCGCTTCGACCTCCCCACCAGGGGGAGGTGAAAGAGTTACGCCAGTTCCTTCTGGCGTTTCGCCTTTCCCAGCTTTTTCAGCGCCATCGAACGTTTGAGCCGCGACAAATGGTCGATGAAGAGTTTGCCGCTGAGATGGTCGATCTCGTGTTGCAGGCAATCGGCGAGGAAGCCGTCGGCCTCCACGACCTGCTGATTGCCGTCGCGGTCGAGGTATTGGGCGCGGATGGCGGTATGGCGGGTGACCTCTTCCCAAATGTCGGGCACCGACAGGCAGCCTTCCTCGAATTTGGCGGTCTCTTCCGAGGCCCACAGAATCTTCGGATTGATGAAGACCTGCGGATCGTTCTTGCCTTCCTTCTGGGCGATGTCCATCACCACCACATTGAGGGCCACGCCGATCTGCACCGCGGCCAAGCCGACGCCATCGGCGGCGTACATAGTTTCCAGCATGTCGTCGATCAGGCGACGGATGTCGCCGTCCACTTTGTCGACGTCTTTGCCTTTCGCCTTGAGGCGGGGATCGGGGGCGGTCAGGATCGTGCGTTTGGCCATGAGCTTCAGATAAGCGCGGGTCTATAATGGGTCAAGGGCAGCCCAAAGGGCGGCTTGCCGACTTGTCGGACAAATGCCAAATTCTATAGCCTTATAAATATAGTTAGCGGGAGGAGACAATGGCAGGCATTAGCAAGAGGGGGCTGTTTCAGGCGGTCGCTGGGCTTGGACTCGCCGCGGGGCTGCCGAAAACCGCGTATGGCGAAGGCGTGGCGGACATCGCTACCGGCCCGTTTGCCGCAACCTGGGATTCGCTGATTGCCGGCTATTCGGCGCCGGATTGGTTCCGTAACGCCAAGTTCGGCATCTGGGCCCATTGGGGTCCGCAATGTGCCGCTGAGGACGGCGACTGGTACGCCCGCAACATGTATCTGCAAGGCCAGGAGCAATACGAACATCACCTGAAGCATTACGGGCATCCGGCCGATTCCGGCTTCATCGACGTCATCCGTTCCTGGACGGCGGAGAATTTCAACCCCGATGCGCTGCTCGATCTCTACGTTAAGGCTGGCGCCAAATACTTCGTCGCGCTGGCCAACCATCACGACAATTTCGACACCTACAATTCGAAATTCCACGCCTGGAACGCGACGCGGGTCGGCCCCAAACGCGACCTGATCGGACTATGGGCCAAAGCGGCACGGGTACGCGGCCTCAAGTTTGGCGTTTCCAACCACTCCGCCCATGCTTGGCACTGGTTCCAGGTCGCTTATGGCTACGATCCGGAAGGCGTGCGCCGTGGCCAGCGCTACGACGCGTGGACGCTGACCAAAGCGAGCGGCAAAGGCAAATGGTGGGAAGGCCTCGATCCGCAAGAGCTTTACGGCGGCCGTGTCATGCCGCTGCCGGACGGTTTCACCGACATCAAAACGGCCGACAAATGGCACGAGGACCACGACCGGCATTGGGACGAAAACCCGCCCGCCGCCAATCCCGCCTTCACGCGGGCTTGGTTTCTGCGCTGCAAGGACTTGATCGATTCCTATCAGCCCGATCTGATCTATTTCGACAACACCGGACTGCCGCTCGGTCAGGCAGGGCTCGACATCGCCGCGCATTACTACAATGCCTCGCTCAAATGGCACGGCAAGCTGGACGCGGTGATCAACGCCAAATTCCTGCCCGAGGCACGCCGTTCGGCGCTGGTGGAAGATACCGAACGCGGCCTGCACGGCGAAATCGCACAACACGCTTGGCAGACCGATACCTGCATCGGGCAATGGCACTACAGCCGCCCGGTTTATGAGAAAAACGAATACAAGAGCGCCGATCTGGTGGTTCACTTCCTGTGCGATATCGTCGCCAAGAACGGCAATCTGTTGCTTAGTGTGCCAGTGCGCCGCGACGGTACCATCGACGAAAAGGAAACCGCCATCGTCGAAGGCATCGCTGGCTGGATGGGGCGGTTTTCCGACGCTATCTACGGCACGCGGCCGTGGAAAATCGCCGGTGAAGGCCCGACCCAGGTGGCGGGCGGCGCGTTCGGCGAAGAAAAACTCAAGTCGTTCTCCGCCGCCGACATCCGCTTTACTACCAAGAACGGCGCGCTTTACGCCATCACTCTCGGTCGGCCGGATAAATCCGTCACCATCAATGCACTCAGAGGCGCGAAGGTGAAGCGGGTGGAAATGGCGGGGGCGACCGCGCCGCTTACGTTCCGGCAATCCGCCGAAGGCTTGGTGGTCGACGTGCCGGATGCGGCAAACCACGATTTCGGCGTAGCGCTGAAGATCATGGGCGAAGGGCTGGTTTAGGCTAAGGCGTCAACTTTTCGTCGTGTCGGTGATCAGCAGATCACGCCCGGCTTGCGGAAGCCGCACCACCACTTCGGCGGGAAGGGCTTCCGGCAGCGGCTTGGTCGCCCCTTCGACACCGAGTTCCTGGAAGCGGCGGGCCTGCGGCATCACCGAGGTTTCGAGACTGCCGACGAAATTGTTGAACGACTTGACCGTGGTCGCAAGGCCGCGGCCGAGCGTGGCGACGTGATCGCCCATGGTACCAAGGCGGGTATAAAGCTCCTTGCCGAGGCGTGCGACATCGGCCGCGTTCTGCGCCAAGCGCTGCTGCCGCCAGCCGTAGGAAATCGCTTTGGCAAGCGCGATAAAAGTGGTCGGTGTACAGATCAATACCCGCGCCTTGATACCGTCTTCGAACAAGGACTGATCGCGCTCGAAAGCGGCGGAGACAAAATTATCGCCCGGGACGAACATCACCACGCAATCGGGACTGCCCTCGATCCGCTCCCAATAAGATTTGCTGGAAAGATTGTTGAGCCGCTCGCGCATTTGCGCCGCGTGACGCTTCAAAAGCGCCTCGCGCTCGTCATCACTGGTGGCGGACAGCGCGTCGATATAGGCGGAAATCGGCGCCTTAGCGTCAACAACGATGACCCGCCCGCCAGCGACCGAAATCACCACGTCGGGCCGCAAGGATTCATCGTCGCCGCGAAAATGTTTCTCGGTGGCGAAGTCGCAATGCTCCACCATCCCGGATAGTTCCATCACCCGGCGCAGCGTCTCTTCACCCCAACGACCGCGCGTTTTGGGTGAGGCCCGCAGCGCATTGACCAGACTGGCGGTGACCGTTTTCACGTCCTCGTTCTTGGCCCGGACATCGTTGAGCGCGTTGGTGATTGCGCCGAACTGCTCCCTGCTGTCGTTTTGCAGCAGCTTAAGCGCGTCGTCATAGGCTTTGAGTGAATCGCCGAGCGGCTTTACCAGTTCGGCGATCTTCGCAGTGCGCTGGTCGAGGTCGTTGGCGGTCAGCTCTTTCTGGGAGGCAAACAGCGCGCCCGCCTGCTTGAGGAATTCCGCATTGCTGGCCTTGAGCACATCACCGGCCAAAAGCTGGAACCGCTGCTGCACGTCATCACGCAAAGCGGTGAGTTGCGCCACCTGCTCCTGGCGGGATTTCTCCGAAGCGGCAAGATTGGCCTCCAGCGTCGCCTTTTCGGCCGCCAGCGCGGCATGGGTTTCGCGCAAGGATTTGAGGTCGTCTTCGATCCGCACCAGAGACTCGATTTTCGCCGTGGCCCCCGCCAAGTCCGCCGCCAACTCCGCGGCGCGAACTCGGGACGATTCCGCCTCGGCAGCGCGTTCGCGTAGCGGCGCCAGCTCGGCATCAAGTCCCGCAAGCCGGGTCAGCGCTGACTGGATATCGCGTCCGCGGACGATCCAGACAGTCAGTGCGCCGATCGCCAAGGAGCCGATCGCCACAATCGATGTCAGCAGCCAGTCCATATCTTTCGTCCTGCCTCATGCCGGTTAGAACAAATAGCGTACTCGCACTAGGCAAGTCGAGCCGGATGGCGCAGCAAAAAAACGTGCCGTCCGCAGAAATGTTGCCGTAGACCGATTCCCATCGGCGGTGTCGCGTATAGAATCCACTTGGGGACAGAATCGCGGGAACGGCGGGCCATGGATGCGGAAGCCTTTGCCAGGAAATATCCGGGGGCGGTCGTTTTCACGCACGGCCGCAAGGGCGCTTCGGTAATGCTGGCGGTGGCGCCGCACCGGCTGGTGCTCAAGATCGACGGCACCATCCAATCCGAAAACGTCGTCGGCCTGCTCAAGGACATGCGCGCCGCCGGTCATCTTGCCTCCGACGACTTCAACGCCCTCATCGACCTCACTGCGTTCACCGGCGTGATCGACTGGGACGAGATCAAGAAGATCAGCGACGTCATGCCCAAAGGCGCCAGCCGCACTAACAAAAACGCCTATCTGGTGCATGACACCTTCTTGGCCATGGTGGCTAAGATTACGTCCGCTCTGTTCCCTCAAACCGAATGCGCCGCCTTTACAACGGAAAAAGAAGCGCGCGCGTGGCTGGGGTGGGAATGCTGACGTTCAACCCGCGTAAGGATCGTAGGTCGAGTCGGGATACCAGGACCCGGCGAACAGATCGTGCTGTCTGGCGATCGAACAGCGTTGCACGTGGTCGCTGTCGGGAAAGCTCGTCGGCGTTTGCGGATGCCCCCAATCGCCACCCCAGACCAGCCCGTTGGCCTTTGCCAGCTTCCCTAGAAAACTGAAATCGCCCTTCCAGGACGGCTGGCCGTTGATTGATTTTACCAAATCGCAGGCCAAGCCGTAGTGATGCACGCCGACGGCCTTCAGCTTCGTCGCGCCTTGACTGTACAGAAGCGCCTGACGGCTCTGGCTGCGATAGGTCTCGAACACCATCAGGTCGAAACCGTAGATCGACTTGGCTTGGGGAACGATCGTCTGCACCGCCTGCCGGGTCGCTGGTTCGAGCAGATCGAGGTCGCTGACCGGATCATTGTCGGTGAAGTGCGGGCTCTTGACGATCACATCCGTGTAGAAGCTCATGCGATGCCTCACGCAGAAAAGTGGACGAACACCAACATTCAACAGCCGCCTTCGGACTTTGCGGCGGACAGAGCCGGCGGATTGGCCACTTTCGGCGGCGCAGAGACCGGGGGCGCGGACAGGCTTTCGATCGCGGCACGCGCTTGGTTGACCGCATAGGGCGCAAACAGCGACATCCCGGTCAGCAGAAACTTGGAGATGGAGTTGATGCCCTGGATCTCGTGCCCGGTGGCAACGGAATAGAGTGCGAAAATCCCGAAGCCGAGAAACAGAATGAGCAGAGCGATCAGCCCGAAAAAGGCGATCAGACGGCTCGTGCTCGGCATCATCTTCGTGATCGCCACGCCAGCGTCGTTGGTGATCTCGGCTTCTTCCGCCAGCGCATCACCCAGATGCCAAGTCCCCGTGGTCCGCAAGCTGTTGCGGATCATCAAAAAAGCGCCGATCACGCTGACGTACACGAGGATAATGGCAGACAGAATGAACCATTGCGGCGCCGGACGAAATTCCGGCGGCTTCGTATCTTCTGCGGCCGAAGGCGAAGACTGCTTCGCAGCAGCGTCCGGTGCCGGAGACTGTGGCGCGGGCGGCGGTGTGGCTGTGTCCTGCTTCGCGCCGTTTTCCGGTGCCGTCGTCGTACTCACAGCCGGAGTATTCGGCGTGGGCGGACCAGCCGGTTCCGCTACGGCCGCGGTGGCGATCAAAATTCCCAAGAATGCTGATGCAATTGCGCAACCGATGACTCTCGACATGGGGGGCCCCCAATAAAAAGAGTTTCGACACAACGCTACTTCCGCGGTTCTGTTGGCGGAAGCACAACCATGGAGAATATCATGGCCGAGAAAGTTGACAACAATAAGTTGTGTGGCGCTAGCAGGAGACACTCGCGGCCAGGCGACCTACAGCGGCCGGCGCGCCTTGAAGGCGGCGGAGAGAGTGCCTTCGTCGAGGTAATCGAGTTCGCCGCCGACCGGCACGCCATGGGCGAGGCGGGTGACTTTAACGCCTGTATCCGCCAGCGCGTCGAGCAGGTAATGGGCCGTGGTCTGGCCTTCCACCGTCGCATTCATGGCGAGGATGATTTCTTCCACCCCGTCTTTGGCGCGGGTGATGAGCGAGGTCACGTTGAGCCGCTCCGGCGTGATGCCGTCGAGCGCCGACAACGCCCCGCCGAGCACGTGATAACGGCCCTTGAACACGCCTGCCCGTTCCAGCGCCCACAAATCGGCGACGTCCTCCACCACGCAGAGGATCCGGCCCTCGCGGCGCGGATCGCGGCACAGACCGCACGGGCTGGCGGTGTCGAGATTGCCGCAAATCTCGCAGGTTTTGATGGCGCGGGCGGCATCGGTAAGCGCCAGCGCCAAGGGCTCCATCAAGACCTCGCGCTTTTTGAGGAGATCGAGCGCCGCCCGGCGGGCCGAACGCGGACCCAGGCCTGGCAGTTTGGCCAGGAGTTGAATTAGCCGTTCGATCTCGGGACCGATGGTGGACACTAGTCTTCGTCCACTTCCGGCATTGGCGCTTCGGTTTCTGTACCAATTTCACTGGGCACGACATCACGCACTGCGATGATCTCGGCGCCGGGGAAGCGATCCATCACCGCCCGCACCAAGGGTTCCTGCAACACCGCTTCATGACGGGCCTGCTTGGCAGCTTTCTTCTGCTCGGCGATGGTCGGCGCACCGCCGTCTTTCGCCACCGTGACAGTCCAGCGGGTGGCGGTCCAATCTTTGAGGCGCTGCGCGAGATCGGCCGGCAGCGTGCGCGGTGCCCGCGGGGTGGGCACGAACTCCAGCCGGCCGGGCTCGATCCGCACCAAATGCATATCATTTTCGATGTGCACTTTGAGCAGTGGTGCGCCGTGGCTTTGGGCATACGCGGCAAGCTCTTCCAGATTGTGGAAGGTGGGTGCGTTGTCAGCGGCGGACACCATCGGCGCGGGCGCGGCGATCGCGGTGGGGCGTTCGTGGTTCGATACCGCCATGCGTGGAGCACCACCGGTCGGCGCACCGCCGGGGTTGCGGGGGGCGGCAGGAGCGGCGCCACCTTCCATCAGATCGCGCACCAGCTTGTCGGCGGGCGGCAGATCGGCGGCGTAGGCGAGGCGGATCAACGCCATCTCCAGCGCCTGCACCGGACGGGCAGCATCGCGCACTTCGAACAGGCCCTTCAGCAGCATCGTCCAGGCGCGGGTGAGCGACGGCACCGTCAGCTTGGCGGCCATTTCCGCAGAGCGCTTGGCTTCCGACGAGGCGCCGTCGAAGAAGCCTTCGGCGCCGGGGGCGACTTTGATGCGGGTGAGGAAATGGGTGATTTCGAGCAGGTCTTGCATCACCGCCAGGGGATCGGCGCCGCGGTCGTAAAGCTCGCCGAGCGAGGACAGCGCTGCGGCCACCTCGCCGCCCATCACCTTCTCGAACAGGTCGAGCACCCGGCCACGATCAGCGAGGCCGAGCATGCCGCGGATGGTGTCGGCAGTGATGACCGTTTCGGTGCCGTGGGCGATGGCTTGGTCGAGCAGCGACAGAGCATCGCGCACCGAGCCTTCGGCGGCACGGGCAACGAGGGCAAGCGCGGCATCTTCCAGACGAACGCCTTCCTGGCCAGCGATGTTTTCGAGGTGCTTGATCAGCTCCGCCGTCTCGATACGCCTGAGGTCGAAGCGCTGGCAGCGCGACAACACCGTCACCGGCACTTTGCGGATTTCAGTGGTGGCAAAAACGAATTTCACATGCGGCGGCGGCTCTTCCAGGGTCTTGAGCAAGCCGTTGAACGCTTGCTTCGACAGCATGTGGACTTCGTCGATGATGTAGACCTTGTACCGGGCCGAGGCGGGGGCATAACGAACCCCTTCAATGATCTCACGCACGTCGTCGATGCCGGTGCGGGAGGCGGCGTCCATCTCCTGCACATCGACATGACGGGATTCGGCAATCGCCCGGCAAGGCTCGCACACCCCGCACGGGTGGATGGTCGGCTCGGTCCGCTTGCCGTCGGGCCCGATGCAGTTGAGCGCCCGGGCGATAATGCGGGCGGTGGTGGTTTTGCCGACACCACGCACGCCGGTCAGCATGAAAGCGTGCGCGATGCGCCCCGTGGCGAACGCATTCGACAGGGTGCGGACCAGGGCTTCTTGGCCGATCAATCCGGTGAAATCAGAGGGGCGGTATTTTCGCGCCAGAACCTTGTAGTCGCCCGAAGGCGCCGCCGAGCCTGATGAGCCGGGCGCCAAACCTAATCCAAGGGAGGGTGCCTCTGTGTCGTCCATAGCCGCCCGAAAGCTCTCTTCTTGTCGCGCTTTCGGACGGAAAACCGGTGACCACTTTTCCTGAAAGCGCTTGAAGGAAGGTGGGAACCGGCGACGACCCGGACCGGATTCGTTACGGCTGCTTCCTTCCGGACCTGACCGGGTTGGCGAGCGTTCCGTCCGCCACCGGTTCCCAAGACGGATATAGAACGGCGCGCTGGGATTTGCGAGTCGGCCTTTGAAATGAAGCTGTTGACCGGATTTGGGACAGCCCTCACCGGCCGCCGCAAATTGCGGTTGCCGAAGCCGGATCAGGTAGATAATTCAGGTCTGGAAAGGTGTTAGGTCCATGCTCCCGTTTACCGGAAATCCCCTCGACCGCCGCTCGGACAAGCGCGGCAACATCGCCTGGGTGGCCGAACAGCTTCGTCGCGCCCGGGTGTTGCCGCTGTGGCAGACCCAGGTGCTGGTCACTGGCGCGCCGGTGCTGAAAGCGGCGTCGATCCCGGCCGGTCTCATCGGGACGCTGGCGGTGCCGGGGGCGCCGCTGGTGTTTCTCGGCCTCGACATGGAAACGCCGGTTTTCGCCCTTGACGTGTCCGACAATCTCGAGGCGCCCGAAGCGCTGAAGCCCTTTGGCGAGTTCCGCGATTTGCGCATTGCGTCATTGCTGCTGCGCCGCCACGACCTCGCCATCCTGTCCCAGGCCAAGGGCATGATCGAGTGGCATAGCCGGCATGGCTTCTGCGCCCGCTGCGGCACCAAAACCGTCCTCGCCGATGCTGGCACCAAGCGCGTTTGCCCGCTTTGCGCCACCGAGCATTTCCCGCGCACCGATCCGGCGGTGATCATGCTGGCGACCTATGGCGAACGCTGTCTGTTGGCGCGCAATGTCAACTGGACGCCGGATTTCTATTCCTGCCTCGCCGGGTTCATGGAACCGGGCGAAAGCATCGAAGAAGCGGTGCGACGCGAACTGTTCGAGGAAGCGGGCGTGGTGGCGGGGCCCGTGCGCTATTTTGCCAGCCAGCCCTGGCCCTTCCCGGCGGCGCTGATGGTCGGCTGCTATGCTGAGTGCGATGGCGACACGCTGACACTCGACCCCGGCGAGATCGCCGATGCGGTGTGGTACACCAAGGACGAAGCTCGCGCGCTCCTGGAAGGCCAAATCGAAGGTCGCCGCGGCCCGATAAAGTCGGCGATCGCGTGGCATTTGATTCATGGCTGGGTGGAAGGTGAATAGAGATTCACCCCAACGAATCACTTTTGCTTCCTTGTACACGCACGCTGCCAATAACGCTGATTTCAAAAATCGCTAGCTCGTAAAAGGTCGTTCAAGACCCTTTGAAAGGCTTTTGAGAACCTGAGCGCGGCCACTTGACACGCTCCCGCGTGCCATCGCGTGTTTGAGTTCTCACTGACCGTTGACAGGCTGGGGTCACAGATGAATGATGACCATATTCAAACACGCGTTGGCGCTCGACCGCCGGCGGACTCAACAGGAGGCCGTCGTGCGCGACTCTTTTGAATTTAAGATATTCGGGCTTTTTGCCGCCAAAGGCGAAGGACGAGCACCCGCGCGACACGCGGCGCGATTGGCGTGGCTGTTCGGCGGCGCCTTCTTTGTGCTGTTGATCGTCCTTCGTGTTCTCTCCTCCTTTTGAACCGTGGCAACGCGATGGACCGGCTCACGCGGAGACGCGGAGATGGCGTGCCCTTAACAGCACCAGCGCGTGGCGGTCGGACCTGAGTTACAGCATAAGAGTTTTGCATGGCTGCTCCGCGCCTCCGCGTGAATCACTACCTTTGGAAAAGCTGGTCGGTTTTTGCACCTGGGTCCTCTTCCGTCGCCCGTGCCAATAACGATCTACCTAAACGCGAAAAGTGTACGGCGCAGGCTCGTCCGGCTTCGCCACGCTTCGCCGCGACAAGCCGGGGATGACACCAGAGCGTAAACGTCGCAGCGCATGGGCTGTTTTATTTATCGTTCCCGCTTAGCCTGTGGCCAAAATCCGCCGGGAGGGCGTTCATGGTTGCCTGTCGCTTTGCTTGTGCGCTGATTGCTGCGGCGGCGCTCGCCAGTGCCAGCGCGTGGGGGCAAGGCACGCCTGCGGCTTGCAAGGGGCTGGCGGAGCTGAGGCTGGAGAACGTGCGGATCACCGCGGCGGAGCATGTGGCGCCGGGGTGGTTGTTTCCCAAATCGCCGTTCAATGCCTATTCCAAGCGCGCCGAAGCCCACACTTCGTTCTGCCGCGTGGCACTGACCATCGATAAGGAGATCCGGGCCGAAGTCTGGATGCCCGACATCTGGAACCATCGCTTCGAAGGCGTCGGCAACGGCGGACTGACCGGCGCGCTCAACTACCCCGAAATGGCGCGCGCGGTCGGCGCCGGATTTGCCACCGCTTCGACCGACACCGGCCACGAAACGCCGGACGGCTTCTTCGATACGAGTTGGGTCGCCGGCCATCCCGAGCGGGTCGAAAATTTCGCCTATCGCGGTCACCACCTGATGGCGGTCGCCGCCAAGAAGCTCATCGCCGCCTATTACGGCCGCGAACCGAAGAAGAGCTATTTCACCGGCTGCTCGTCGGGCGGCTGGCAAGCTTTGAGCGAGGCTGAACGCTATCCCGAAGATTACGACGGCATTGTCGCCGGCGCCCCGGCGATCAATTTTGTCCGTCTGCAATCGAGCGGCTTCGTCCAGGCTTGGCGGGCGCGACTCAATCCGAAAGGCAACCTGCCGGGGGAAAAACTGTCGCTGCTGGCCAAGGCGATGGTGGCGCAATGCGATGCGGCCGACGGCACCAAAGACGGTTTCATCACAGATCCGAGGCTGTGCAAATTCGATTGGTCGAAGGTGCAATGCAAAGCGGGCGACAAGCCCAATTGCCTGACCAAAGCGCAAATCGCGCGGGCCAAAACGTTGTACGGACCACAAACGACGCCGAAGGGCTTGAAACTTTATCCCGGTCTGCCGCTGGGAGTGGTTTCCGCTTTCGGGCCGCACTCGATCGCACCGGGACGTGATCCGTTCAAAGACACCATGATGATTCTGGCACTGAAGCAGAAGCCGTCATGGACGGTCGCGACCTACAATCCCGATCGCGACATGAAGCCAATCGACAAGGAGTTGGGCGCGATGCTGAACGCGACCAATCCCGATCTTTCTGCCTTCAGGGCGCGTGGCGGGAAACTGCTGATTTATCACGGCTGGGCCGACGGCCAACTCTCGCCGTTCAACACGCTCGATTATTTCCACGCCGTGCACGAGAAAAATCCGGGGGCGGACGCTTTTGTGCGGCTGTTCCTGATTCCGTCAATGGGTCATTGCGGCGGCGGCGAAGGGCCCAACGGCTTCGATTCCAATTCGGCGATCGTGTCGTGGGTCGAAACCGGCGAGGCACCTGACGACCTTACCGGCTATCACACCGCACCGGACGGCACGATTACGGCGACGCGCGCCTTGTGCGCCGAACCGCGCGTTGCGGTCTACAAAGGCTTTGGACCGGTCGACGAGGCGTCGAGCTTCGTCTGCAAGCTGCCGAAATAGCTACGGCATCTCGGTGCGATAGGGATGCGCCGGGTAGATGCCAAGCATGATCACGCGCGAGGAGAAGAACGACAGCTCCTCCAAGGCGAGGCGCACATTGCGCGAATCCGGGTGGCCTTCGATATCGGCGTAGAATTCGGTGGCGTTGAACGAGCCGCCGAGCTGATAGCTCTCCAGCTTGGTCATGTTGACGCCGTTGGTGGCGAACCCGCCCATCGCTTTGTAGAGCGCCGCCGGAATGTTGCGCACCCCGAACAGGAAGGTGGTGATCACCGGGCGGCCGTCATTGGGCGGATCGTCCGGCTCGCTGCCGACAATGAGAAAGCGCGTCATGTTATTGGGCGCGTCTTCAATGTCGGCTTTGAGGACTTCGAGGCCGTAAATCTCACCGGCCAATTTCGAGGCGACAGCGGCGCAGGTTGGGTCCTTCAACTCAGCGACGTGACGGGCCGCCGCTGCGGTGTCGTACCATTCCTTTTCGCTGAGACCGAGTGCCTTGGTCACCTTGCGCACCTGACCCAGCGCCGGAGCCTGGCTGAACACCGACGTCACGTTTTCGAGTTTGGCGCCGGGAAGACCAAGCAACTGATGGCGGACGCGATGGAAATGCTCGCCGAGGATGAACAGGCTTTTCTCGCCTTCGGGGATGAAGCCTTTCACCGGCCGACCGAAATGGCGCACCAGCATGTGTACATCGGCGATGCGGCCGTAGACGGAGTTCTCCACCGGTACGACGGCGAGATCAGTCTCGCCCGAGCGCACCGCTTCGAGCGCGGCCTCGAAGGTCGGTTGAGCGACAAACTTTGCCTGCGGCACCGCTTCCTTGGCCGCGAGATTGGCATAAGCCCCCAGCTCGCCCTGAAACGCCACCGTACGGGCGCGGGAGATCAATGTGTTGTCGCTCATTTATCTTTCCCGCGCGACGAGGGCCCGCGCTTTCTCGAGGTCGGCGGGGGTATCGACACTGAGCGGAACTTCGTCGACGCGGCCGACCGCAATCTTGATATCCGCCTCGATGGCCCGGAGCTGCTCCAGCTTCTCGCGCAGTTCGAGCGGTGAGGGCTGTAGCCCGACGAACCGCTGTAACGCCTCGCGGCGATAGACGTAAAGTCCGACATGGGCAAACCACGGACCTTTGCCGCTCGGGATGCGCGAGCGCGAGAAATAATGGGCGCGACCATAAACGCCGCCGACGTCCCAGGTGGCGACGACTTTGACGACACTCGGATTGTCGGCTTCGGCCGGATCGTCGATCTCGGCGGCGCAGGTGCCAATCTCGCCGCCGGTGGTCACCATGGCATCGAGCGCCGCCTTGATGCAGGCCGGATCAAAGGTCGGCAGATCGCCTTGCAAGTTGACGACAAAATCATGTTCAAAGCCGCGGTCGACGGCGTTCAGCGCTGCCCATATCCGGTCAGAGCCCGAGGGCAGATTCGCATTGGTCATCACCGCCCGCCCGCCGGCCGCCTCGACGGCTTGCTGCACTTCTTTTTCGGCGCAAGCGACAACGACAGGGCCGACCCCCGCCTCGACCGCCTTCTTCCAAACCCGCACGATCATGGGAACCCCACCGATATCGGCCAGGGGTTTGCCGGGGAGGCGCGTGGAGGCCATGCGGGCCGGGATCAGCACGATCGGTTTCATTGGGTCTCCCCTCCAAAAAGCGCGACAGTCTGCCGCGCTATTGCCCCGGGTTGGGCTTGTAATGTCGCACCCGGAGGTCCCATAGCGGGCCTCTTTTTCGTCCTCGTTCGCATCTGGCGCAAGGCCACATACGACGCACCGAAGTGATTACACGGAGCCAGACCTTATGGATTCCTGGGAATGGAACAAGATCGCCGGCGCAGTTCTCGGCGTTTTGCTCTTTGTTCTTGCTATACATTTTATCGCCGAGGCGATCACCAAGACACCCCTGCCGAAAAAGGCGGGTTATGCTGTGGACGTGGCGGAAGACTCTGAGGCCCAAACCACCGCCATTCCGGCCGCCGCTGAGCCGCTGCCCGATTTCGCCGCCGTGCTGCCGAGCGCCGACGTTACCCACGGCAAGGACCTCGCCACCCGCTGCCAGCAATGTCACGACGACACCAAGGCCGGCCCCAACAAGATCGGTCCCAGTCTGTGGGGCTTGGTCGACCGCCCGCGCGCGACCGCTCCCGGCTATTCCTATTCGAGCGCGATGAGCGCCAATCACGATCCGTGGACCTACGACAAGCTGTTCACCTACCTGAGGGCGCCAAACACCGACACGCCGGGGACCAAGATGAGCTACGCTGGTTTGCGCTCGCCCCAGGACCGCATCGATCTCTTGGCGTACTTACGAACCCTCGCCGAGACCCCGGCGCCGATTCCGGCGGCGACGAAGTGAGATTACGTGCGATGTCATTCCGGCCATGATGGTTTAGTCTAGTGCCCAAACCCAAACTCCTGATGATCGTGTCGGCCAAATGGAAGGGGCTGACAGACGCCAAGCTCGATAATGCCGAAGTGATAGTGGAGGGTCGTGACGACTACGCGCCCGGCTCCATCGATTATGTGATGAGCTTCACGCCGCCGCCGGGAAAGCTGGCATCCTTGCCCAACCTGAAGGCGGCTTTTTGCCTCGGTGCCGGGGTCGATGGTTTTTTGTCCGATCCCAACTACCCTCGGCGGGTGCCGCTGGTGCGCTTCGTCGATCGCACGCTGTCGGCCGAGATGACACAATATCTGCTGCTGCAGATCTTGATGCACCACCGCCGCCAGCGCTTCTTCGATGCTGCTCAGCGCGCGGGGCAATGGCGCCAAGAGACCTTACAGCGGCGCACCGAAGACACGCGAATCGGGTTCTTGGGGCTGGGCGCGATCGGCAGCTTCGCGGCAAAACGGCTGATCGATCTCGGATTCCAGGTCTCGGGCTGGAGCCGAACGCCGAAGGATATACCAGAGCTCAAGAGCTTCACCGGTGATGTGGCACTCGCGGCGTTCCTGGGCGAGGTCGACATTCTAATTTGTCTGTTGGCGCTGACGCGCCAGACGGCCGGCATCCTCAATGCTAAAACCTTTGCGGCGTTACCCAAAGGCGCCTTCGTCATCAATGTGGCGCGCGGAGCGCATCTCGTCGAACCCGATCTGATCGCGGCGCTCGATTGCGGGCATCTGTCGGGCGCGGCGCTCGACGTGTTCGCCGAGGAACCGCTGCCGTCGCAAAGCCCGCTCTGGGCTCACGCAGACGTGACGATCACGCCGCATATTGCTGCGGTATCTCAGCCGCAAGTCGTGCTCGATTATATCCGCGATGGGATTGCCGTATTCGAACGCGGCGAAACACCTGCAACCGTGGTAGACATCAATACCGCTTACTAGGAGAAGACCATGTCTGCGCAATACACCCTCGTGATCGGCAATAAGAACCTGTCGAGCTGGTCGCTCAGGCCGTGGCTGGCACTGAAGGCGGCTGGGGTGCCGTTCGATGAAATCGTGGTGCGACTCGACCAGCCGGAAACCCGCGCGTCCATTGCGCAGTATTCGGGTGCAGGCAAAGTACCGGTGCTGAAGATTGCTGAGAACGGCAAGACCCTGACGGTATGGGACAGCCTCGCCATTTGCGAGACTATTGCCGAGCGGCATCCCGAAGCTGGGTTGTGGCCCTCCGATCCGGCCGTGCGCGCCGTGGCCCGCTCCTATGCGGCCGAGATGCATGCGAGCTTTGTCGATGTGCGGCAGAACCTGCCAATGGCTTTTGCCAGGACGATCCCGGTGCCGGACCTGAATGATGCCATCAGAAAACAGGTGGCGCGCATCATCACCGCCTGGGAAACGGCGCTGGCGGCCCATGACGGCGGCTTCCTGTTCGGTCGCTTCTCGATCGCCGACTGCATGTACGCGCCGGTGGTGTCGCGATTCAAAACCTATGGTATCGACCTGGCCAAAGCCTCGGCGGCCTATCGTGAGCGCATGCTGGCGTTGCCGGGTTTGCAGGAATGGAAGGCCGCGGCCGAAGCGGAAATCGCGCGCGGCTGGAAGTAGCATTTTAGAGCCGCGCAACTTATCGGAAAACCGGTTCCCACTTTTCCGGTTGCGCTCTATTTCAATCTTCCGATTTCGCGATAGTAGCGCACCGCGCCGGGGTGGAGCGGGACACTCGCGAGGCTTGCCGCATCGCCGATGCGGATGTGGCCGAAATCGACCGCCTGCTGATCGAGGATCGCCCGGTTGCCGGGGTGATACAGTGCGCGTACGAGGTCATAAACCGCGCCCTGCGCGGCGCTGTCCCGCACGATCCAATAGGTGTGGCTGGAAACGGTCTCAAGCCGCGGCGTACCCTGATAGGTGCCGGCAGGAAGGGCATCGGCGGCAATGCCTTTTGTGCGAGCGAGGAGTTTCATCCGGCCTTTGCCATCGATTGGGATGAGGCGCGCCTGGCCGCGGTTCACCATGTCGGCGATGAGCGGTGCGGGCGCGCCGCCGAGGAAGAAGAAGGCGTCGATCTTGCCTTCGCGCATCAAACCGCCGCTGATTTCGTAGGTCTCGCGCACGGTTTTGACCCGGCGCACGCCATAGGCCTTGAGAATCGCTTCGGCGATGACGTCAGCACCGGAATTGGCATTGCCGAGTGAGACGCGCTTGCCCTTGAGATCGGCGATTGATCGAATCAGCGAGCGCCTCGGCACCACGAGCTGGACCTGTTCGGTGAAGAGATCGGCCATAACGCGGATATGCTTCTGCGGGCCGGTTTTCTGGAACGCACCGCGCCCGGCCACCGCATCGGCCACGACATTGCCTTGCGCCAATCCCGAAGCCGCGGCGCCCGCATTCACCGCCAGCACATTGGCGACCGCGCCATCACTCGATTTGGCCGAGACAATCACGCCCGGCGGGCCGCAGAGCGGACTTTTCTCGCACCGCGCCAAGCCCGGCGGGTGGCTGACCACCCGGGCGATCAATTCGCCGGCGGAAAAATAGGTTCCCGCTGCGGAGCCGGTAGCGATCTCGAACGACCGGCGCGGCGGCAACACTTGCGCCATGGCTGCAACGGCCACAGCGATGACGGCTACCACGATGAGGGGTGCTTTCACCACGCATCCATTCCCGCATAGCATTACGGCCGTAATTTGAGTTTTGTCCGGCACAAAACCTAATGCCTTTTGACACCCTACAACGGATAAAGCTGCGCTTCACAGCGCAATTTAAGCCTTTGTTGACCGCATTTCGTCATTGTGGCAAGGCAATAATAAGGCTTTTGTCCAATGTCCCGCGTTTGCCCCAGCCTCAGCGCCATCGCCGTTTCGGCCCTGTTGTGCACCACGGCTCTCGCTTCCCCGCCGCAGCAGTCCACCGCCACGCTGGCCCAAAGCGTCGATGCGGGCGTGCGCGATGCCCAAATCAAGCGCAGCCAGAAGGATTATAGCGGCGCAATCAAGCTGCTCAGTCAGCTCATGCTGGTGGCAGCCGACGATCCCCGCGTGGTCGGCGAATACGGCAAGGTGCTGGTGCAGCAGGGACGCGCCAACGAGGCGCTCGATTTCCTGCGCCGCGCCGTGCAGATCCAGACCGACGACTGGACACTCTATTCGGCGCTCGGCGTCGCTTATGACCAGAAAGGCGATTACGCCAATGCGCAAATGGCCTATCAGCGCGCGCTGCAGCTCCATCCCGGCGAAAGCGCGGTCTTGAACAACTACGCCATGAGCTGCTTGCAGGCCGGCGATCTTGAACACGCCAAGACACTGATCGCCCAGGCCGCATCCGCCTCGAAAGACGAACGCATCGCCAAGAACATGCAAATGATCGCCAGCCTCAAAGCGCCGCCAGCCGCCAAGACGCCGGTCGGGGTCGCTGCTCCGCTGCCGCACAGACCGGTCGCTTCGGCGCCGCCGCGCCAGATTGCGCGCACGCTGACGCCGGCGGAAGGCAACACCATCATGATGCAGGCCGTCCCCCACGATGCACAGGCCGGTCCGGTAAAACCGAAGGTGAAAAAAACCGCCTCGGCGACGCTAGCGGCCAAACGCGCCGCCGGTAAAGACATCCCGGCGCTGCGGCTTGCCAACGACCACCAGTAGGAAAATCAAGTACCCGTCGATCTAGGCCCCCTAAAGTGAGGGTGAGCACATCGATCAGACCATGTGCATCACGCGCATGATCGCCGGACCGATGATCACGACGAACAGGCACGGCAGGAAGAAAAGGATCATCGGCACGGTGAGCTTGGCCGGAAGCGCGGCGGCTTTCTGTTCGGCCGCGACCATACGCATTTCTCGGTTTTCCTGGGCGCAGATGCGTAAGGCTTGGCCCATCGGCGTACCGTAACGCTCGGCCTGGTTCAAAGCGGTGGCCACCGCCCTGACGCCCGGATGACCACAGCGCTTGGCAAGATTCTCGAATGCCTGCTTGCGGTCGGGCAGATAGCTGAGTTCAGCCGTCGTCAGCGCGAATTCCTCGGCAAGTTCGGTTGAAGACTGACCGATCTCCCCGGCCACCTTCTGGAAGCCAGCTTCGACACTCATTCCGGATTCGACACAGATGAGCAAAAGGTCGAGCGCGTCGGGAAACGTCGCCATGATCGACTTCTGACGCCGCGCGATTGCGTTGGAGATGAACACGTCCGGCAGATAATAGCCCACAAGCGCCGCCACCACCGACGCGACGAGCTTCATCATCGGCGACCAATGGAACGAGCCGATCACGAAGAAATAGAGCAGGCCAAAGGCGAAGAGCGCAAACGGCATCACAAAGCGGAAGAAGTTGAACACCAACAGCGGCGTCGGCCCGCGCATACCCGCCTGCTGCAGCTTTTGCTGGGTGCCTTCAGAGGCCACCAGCTTGGCGAGATCGAAGCGGTCGGAGAACTGCCTAATTAACTTGGTCGAACCGGTCTGTTCGGCGCGCAAAGTCGTGCCGCGGCGCTGGTTGAGCAGTTCCTTGTGGCGCGCGCGCAATTCCTCGCGCCGTGCGGCCACCAATTTGAGGCGCTTGTTGAGGTTGTCGCGTTCGAGCAGCGGCAGGCCGATGGTGACGAACGTCGCAAAAGCGAAAATCGCCGCAGCCGCCGTCGCCAGAAATCTAGCGTCGAACAACAGGTCAACGATGTCGATACCGCCGAACATGGCCCCTCAATGCTTGAAGTTGATCATTTTTTTCATGACCGCAATTCCCAGACCCATCCAGATGACACAGCCGACCAAGAGCAAATTGCCGACCCGCTCGGTGAACAGCAGCGAGATGTACGCCGGCGTCGTAAGATACACGAGGCCTCCCACAGCCGGCGGCAGCGAGCCGATGATCCCCGCCGAGGCCTTGGCCTCCGACGACATCGCCTTGATCTTGCCTTGCAAGCGCTTGCGGTCGCGCAGCACGGCGGCAAGGTTGCCGAGCGCCTCCGACAAATTGCCACCGGTCTTCATCTGGATGGTCATCACGATGCCGAAGAAGCTCACCTCGGTGGTGGGCATCGAATCGTACATCTTCTTGAGACCCTGTTCGAGCGTGAGCCCGACCTTCATGCCTTCCACCAGCTTCTTGAACTCGCCGCCGACCGGATCGCGGAACTCGCCGGCGACGATACGCAAGGCGTCGCTGGTGGGAAGGCCTGACTTCACAGAACGCACGATGACGTCGATGGCATTGGCAAAATCGGCAGTGAACTTTTTTTCGCGGCGGCGTTTCAGAAATCCCAGCACCCAACGCGGCAGGCCGAACCCGGCGGCAAAACCGCCAAGCCCTGCAACCAGGATCGTTTGGCCCTTGAACATCAAAATAAGAACGGCCACGAGCGCAAGCGCGGCCGATGCAATCCAAAAGGTCTTCGGCTGGGTGCCAAACAGACCGGCCTGATCGAGCCGGCGGCGGATGGTAACCGTCGTCTTCTTTTCGGCCTGCTTCTTTTCGAATTCCTTGAGTGCAGTCTGCATGTTGCGCTTGCGCACCACGCCCGCATCGTTCTTGCCGAGGCGCGCCTCGGGTTTGGTGAGTGCCGCGACGCGCGCCTTGGAGCGGTCGCCCTCACCTGCCAGCGCCATCACGGCGCCGCCACCCAGGAGCACAACCAACATCACGGCGAGCACCAACACCATGGCTATCCCTGCAGTGCGTCGAGCGCTTCGGAGAGCTCGCGTTCCATTCCGAAATAACGGGCCCGTTCCCAGAACTTCGGGCGCACGATGCCAGTCCCAACATGCTTGCCTTTGATGCGGCCGGATTCGTCCTCGCCGTCCATCTCGAACTTCATCAAGTCCTGGGTGATGACGACGTCGCCTTCGGTGCCCACCACTTCGGTGATTTCGGTGATGCGGCGCGAGCCGTCGCGCAAACGCTCGGCCTGTACGATGACGTCGATCGAGCCGACGACCATCTCCCGGATGGTCTTGGAAGGAAGCTGAAAGCCGCCCATGGTGATCATTGATTCAAGGCGCGAAATGGCTTCGCGCGGGCTATTGGCGTGCAGCGTGCCCATCGAGCCGTCATGGCCAGTGTTCATTGCCTGCAACAGATCGAACGCCTCGGGCCCGCGCACTTCGCCGACGATGATGCGTTCGGGGCGCATACGCAGGCAGTTCCGCACCAGATCGCGCATGTTTATCATGCCCTGGCCTTCGAGGTTCGGCGGGCGGGTTTCAAGGCGCACCACATGCGGCTGTTGGAGCTGCAATTCGGCAGCGTCTTCGCAGGTAATGACGCGCTCGTCCTCGTCGATAAAGGCGGTGAGGCAATTGAGCAGCGTGGTCTTGCCCGAACCGGTGCCGCCGGAGATCAAGATATTGCAACGGCAGCGTCCGATCACGGCGAGGATACGGCTGCCCGCTTCCGATATCGATCCGAAGCGGACCAGATCGGCGAGCTTGAGCTTGTCCTTCTTGAACTTGCGGATGGTCAGCGTCGGCCCGTCGAGCGCTAGCGGCGGAGCGATAACGTTGACGCGGGAACCGTCCAGCAGGCGCGCATCGCAGATCGGCGAGGATTCGTCGACGCGGCGGCCGACCTGACTGACGATGCGCTGGCAGATGTTCATCAGTTGGGCGTTGTCGCGGAAGCGCACGCTGGTAAGCTGCACCCGCCCGCCGACTTCGATGAAGACGCGCCCCGCCCCGTTGACCATGATGTCGGAGATGTCGTCGCGCGCGAGTAGCGGTTCGAGCGGACCGTAACCGAGCACGTCGTTGCAGATGTCCTGCAGCAACTGTTCCTGCTCGGCGATCGACATCACTACGGCTTTGATCGAGATGATCTCGTTGACGATGTCGCGGATTTCTTCGCGCGCCGAATCCGGATCGAGCTGGGCGAGTTGGGCCAGATCGATGGTGTCGATCAGGGCGGAGAAGATGGTCGCCTTGATCGCGTAATAGTCTTCCGAACGACTGTCAGGCGTGAAAACGGGTGCGGAGGAAGCCTTGGGCGCGATCACGACTGGCGGCGCACCCATTGCGGCCGTCGGCGGCGGAACGTCGGGCGTGCGCGGACGCTCGGCGGCGTGAACCGGCCTTGCATCATCAACCGTAACGCGTCGTCCGAATCCCATTTATGCCCTCTTCTTGCCGGCAAATAGCGACAGGAACGATTTCGGCTGGGCCGCGACAGGCTTACGCCCGGTGAGCGATCCAGCGAAGGCGCGGATACCGTCGACCACGGCGCCTTTCTGGCCGAGTTCGGCGAGCATCTGGCCGTTGTTGGCAGCCTGACCAAACACGGCTGCGTCGTAGGGCAGAACCAGCGCCGGTTCGCCGCCAATGGTCTCGGCGAAGTCCTTGACCGGAATTTCCGGACGCTTGGCGACACCGACCTTATTGAGTACGACGCGCGGCGGCACATCGTTGGGGCGATTGACCTTGAGCAGATCGATGAGGTTCTTGGTGTTGCGCAAGCTCGCCAGATCCGGCGACGCCACCAGCACAATCTCGTCAGCAGCGATCAAAGTACCTTTGACCCACGGCGTCCAGATGTGCGGCAGATCGATGACGACGCAGGGCGAGGATTGACGCACCGCGTCGATCACCGCCTCATAGGCGTCGTGACCATATTCGTAATCGCGCTCGATCGAGGCAGGGGCGGCAAACAGCGACAGGTAATCGCCGCGCTTGAGCAAAATGCGCTCCAAGAGCACATCGTCGAGACGCTCGGGCGTCGCCAGAGCATCGGCGATGCTCTGGCCGGGCTCGTCGTTGAAGTCCAAAGCGACGGTGCCGAACGGCAGATCAAAATCGATGATGGTAGTGTTGATGTGCTGCTCTTCAGCAATCACCCAGCCAATATTGTGGCACAGCGTCGAGGAACCAACACCACCGCGGGCACCCCAAAAAGCGATGACGCGACCGATCGGACGCCTGCCGGGATCGGAATAGAGTCCGGAAATGACCTCGATCAGATGGATCGGATCGACCGGAGCCACAAGATATTCGGAGGCGCCGCGGCGTATCAACTCGCGATAAAGTTCGACGTCGTTGACGCGGCCGATCACCACCACCTTGGTAGCGGCGTCGCACACTTCGGCAAGACGATCGAGTTCCTCCAGCGCCGCGCGGCCGCCGAGACGAGTTTCGACGATCAACAGGTTCGGTGTCACCTGGCCCGTTAACTGGTCCACCGCCGCTCCGATTCCGCCGAGTTGCACCGTGAGCTGGGCTTTGGTCAAACGGCGGTCGACCCCGGCGCGCTGCAAGGCAGCCCCGGTATCGGGGAATTCGCAGAAGGCGTGAATCGAAATCCGCGGCACGGGTCTTTCGTGCGGTGCGGCCCCGAAGGGTTCAAGAGTCTGCGACGGCGGGTTGTTCATGGCCGACACTCTAGTTATTGTTCACTTCAGACACGGCGCCCGATTGGGCTTTGCTCTTTTCGGACGCGGTTACCTTGCCCTTTTCGTAATTGTCGAGCACCTGGCCGCGGCGGACTGTGTCGGCGGGATCGGAGGGACGCATCTCGATCAGATCGCGCGGATCGGCAACCTGGGCGGCGATGTTGTGCTGCACGGCGCAGCCGAAATTGCGCGTGGGACGATTGCCGTAGGTCATGGCGACATTGTCCGACCAATCACCGCAGGGATCAGTCTTAGCGCCGTAGGCGATGTAACCGATCTCGACACGGGGCTCGGCCCCATCATGGGTGCCGACCATGATGTCTGAGCGTGGCACGCCCATGCTGAACAGACGCGCGCCGAAATAAGTCAGGGCAGTGGCGCTATCGGCCCCTTGCGGCGCCGACACCGAGATCGATCCCGAGCCGCGCGACAGATAATCGGCAACGAAGGCTTCAAACCGCGCCGCATCGTCTGGCAACAGCCCGGCGTCCGGCGCCGAGAAGGATAGCTTGATCGCGGCATACCGCGGCTCGACCGCGATCGGATGATTGACCATCGGATCGGCCATGGAAAGCTCGTCCGTCGGCGAGGCGCAACTTCCGGCCAGCAGGACCGCACCGATTGCGGCGATACGCAGAATATCTTTGAAATTCATCATGGCCGCTGTCCTATTGCACAATATAGCCACCTGCCGCTTCCGCCGTTTTCGCCGTACCGCCGCTGTCGCGACTGTAGATGGCGTTGAGGCGGCCGAGCAGAAGGGCCTCGGCGTCGGTGGGCACCACAAAGCCGTCGGTGGATGCTGCGAACTTGGTTTCGGTGGCCGGCTTCACCAGATAGGCGGTGACCAGCACGACCAGTTCGGTTTCCTCGTTGGAGAAGTCGCGGCTACGAAACAGCGCGCCGAGAATCGGCAAGTCTTTAGCGCCCGGGAACCCTTCGAGGACTTGCTTGGTGGTGTGCTGCATCAAGCCGGCGATGGCGAAGGACCCACCCGACGGTACTTCGACCGTGGTTTCGGCGCGGCGCACCGATAGGGCTGGAATGGTCGTCGTGGTCGACGATGTCGAGCCCTGCAGGGTGTAAGAGCCCGTGTTGGTCAGTTCGCTCACTTCGGTCGACAGCTGCAGCGAAATCCGCCCTGGACCGAGCACCACCGGCGTGAACGACAGACCGATGCCGTACTGCTTGAAGCTGACCGAGACGTTGCCAGAGGAATCGCGCCCCGACGGCACCGGATATTCGCCGCCCGCCAGGAACTTCGCCGTCTCGCCCGACACGGCGGTGAGATTAGGTTCGGCCAGGATATGCACCAGACCGACCGACTCTAGCGCCTTGAGGGTGCCAGAGAGGTTGCCGTTGCTGACCTTGATTTGAGAAAGATCGCTCAGCGCCGAGCCGACGATGCCGTAGGGATTTGAGGTCGCGCCGGAGATCACCGTCCCGCCGATGGTGGTGGATGCCTGCGACAGGTCGATGCCGAGCTGCTTCGACACGGAGCGCTGCATTTCGGCAATGCGCACTTTCAGCATCACCTGCTCCGAAGAGCGGATGGCAAGCACATTGACGACCTTCTTGGCATCACCGGTGAAGGATGCGGCGATATCGGCGGCGCGCTGGGCTTCTTGGACGCTGGCGACATGACCGGTGAGCACCACCGTATCGTTGATGGCCTGCGCCTTGATGTCGGTATCGGGGAAGGAGAGCTTGATCAGTTTGGCGAGATCGGTGGTGTCCTTTTCGACGCGGATGTCGATCGAGGCGATTTGGCGGCCAGATGTGTCGAAAAAGAAAGCGTTGGTCTGACCGCCCTTCTGGCCCAT